>Ga0160427_10001534_pt1 | contig 14129 bp, 3 predicted proteins | sample SolpanmetagenomL_FD_108194 | JGI IMG/M metagenome (GOLD analysis project Ga0160427, IMG submission 108194) | Solar panel surface microbial communities from Lawrence Berkeley National Laboratory, California, USA - L | ecosystem: Engineered > Built environment > Solar panel > Unclassified ...
CGGGGTTGAGGCGGCGCTCTATCTGCTGGGCCAGCTCCGTGACGAGGCGCAGGCCGTCGAAGGCAAATTTTTCGGGCTCGGTGGGCACCAGGTAGGCATCGGCCGCCACCAGGGCCATGTAGGTAAAGGTTTGGAGCGAGGGCGGGCAGTCGAGCACCACGTAGTCGTAGCGGCCGGCCACCGGGGCCAGGGCCGTGGCCAGGCGCCGGTGGTAGTCCTTCTGCTTATAGATGATGGGCTCGTAGGTGGCGAGCCGAAAATCGGCGGGCACCAGGTCCAGGCCCGACTCGGTGCGCAGGATAACCTCGGCCAGGGGCGTGGCGCCCACCAGGGCATCGCCCACGTGGGCATCGAGGTCGAGCTCGCCGCCCAGGTTGGTGGTGAGGTTGGCCTGCATGTCGAGGTCTACCATGAGCACGCGGGCGCCGCGCACGTGCAGGGCGGCGCCCAGGCTCACGGCGCTCGTGGTTTTGCCCACGCCGCCCTTGTTGTTGGCCACGGCCAGCACGCGGGCGCGGGGTGAGGAAGCGGAAATAGCGGGATTTTTCAAAGGCTAGCAAAAAGGTCGGCGCCGCCGGGGCAGCCCGTAAAAGTAGGGCTTGCAGCGCAGGCAGCGCAAGTAAGCCAAGCCTTACAACTACTGTCAGCCCTAGAGGCAATACTTTTACTAAAAGTTTTGCTTGTACTAAAAGCAGGGCGCTGCCTGCTGCCCCAGCCCCGGGCCGACGTAGCTGCCCGGCTGGGGCAGCGGGTAGGTGAGGCAGGGACGCTGGAGGGGACCAGCTCCCGGGGCGGGATGGGGCGTGTTGAGGGTGCGCGCTACGGCAAAGGACGGATTTAACATTTATTAAACGTGCGTTCAATAAATGTTAACAGAGGGGGTGTGCGCGCAAAAACCGGGGCCGAGCGCTCGGGTGATGGCTTCGGCTGACAGCCACGGGGGAGGGAGCCGGCTATGCGGGTAGCGCTGCTAGCTGCCCGGCGTGGCCGCCCGCCGCGCCGGGCGGTCTGGGGCTTTGCTCACGCGCGCCTGGCGGCCGGGCGCAAAGAAGCCCGGCTGCGCGAGGCACGGCCGGGCTTCTTTGCGTGTAAAGTGCTTAGGAGGCAGCTCTGGGCGCGGGGCTAGGCTACTACCTGGCGCGCCGGGGCGCCGGCGGCGGTGCTCAGCCCGGCGGCGGCGGCCAGCCAGGTTTGGCAGTCGGCCTGCACATCGCCCCAAAACTTGATGGCCGCCATCACCTGGTTGGTGAAGAAGCCTGCCGACGGGGCCGCCGTGTAGGCGAGCAGCAGCCCGAAGCCATTGGCCAGGGTGCGAAACGCCTGGGCCAGGCCCTGCAAGGCCGTGCTGGCCGCCACCATGTGCTGGCCAAACGCCGTGGCCTGGCTGGCCAGGGTCTGGAGCACGGCGTACTGCTGCTTCTCGCTGGCCAGGGCCGTGGCCAGGGCCACGTACTGCGTCAGCAGCTTGTTGCGGTTTTCGTAGTCTTGCTGCCATTGCTGGGCGTGGCCCGAAGCGCTTTGGGCCTCGGCCGAGACGGCCAGCGCCACGCCGATGACCACCGGCAGGGCGGCAATGGTGCCCACGGCCACCGCGCCCAGCGAAAACCCGAAGCCCAGGGCCTCCACCACCTGGTCGGTGGCGCCCTTGGCAATGGTCTGGTTGGCGGCGTCGAGCTGGGTTTGCAGGTCGGCGAGCTGCTGCACAAGCTTGGCCAGCACCCCATCGGTGATGACGGCCTGCAAGGTGGCCGCAAAGTTGGCCTGGTCAGTCTCCAGCTTGGTGGCGTAAAAATCCTGGGTGGCCTGCTGGCCCTGCTGCACGAGCCGGTAAGTGCTGCCTGCGTCGGGGGCGGGGCTGGTAGCCAGCGCCTGCACCTGGGTTAGCAGGGCCTGAAAGCGGGCCAGCGCGGCCGGGTCGGGGCCGGCGGCGGGGGCGGCATCCAGGGCCTGGGCCAGGGGCAGTAGCTGCTGGCCCAGATTGCCCACCTGGCTGCCCAGCGTCACGAAGGCCTGCACCACCCCGAGCAGCTGGCCCGCCAGGTCGTGGTGGTAGTCCTGGGCGTGGGCCAGCAGCTGGGCCTGGTCCTGGGGCAGGGTTTGCACGAGGGCCAGGTCGAAGGTGGGCTGGCTCTCGACCACGGCCACGTCGCCTTGCAGCAGCAAAAAATTGGTGTAGAGCTGCCGCAGCAAGTCGGGCACGGCGGGGGCCACGAGCAGGTTGGCCGGGGCGGGGGTAGGGTCGGGGGTGCTCATTAGGAAGGATTGCCGAGGATTTGCTGCGCGATGCCGGCGGCCTGCTGGGCCGTTTGCACGATGGTTTGCAGGTCGGCCGTGATGATGGCCGGGGCCACCGTCAGGTTCTTAAGCTGGTTGAGGGCGTTGCTCGTTTCCATCACGGCCATGTTCAGGGTTTGCAGGCCCTCGGTCAGGCCGTCGATGCCCGCCAGTAGGGCCGCCAGCGGCCCCTGGCTTTGCAGCAGGGGCTGCAATTGCTGCATGGTCTGGTCTATCTGCTCCTCCTCCTGGCTTATCTGCTGCTCCTGGGCCTGCATTTGTTGCAGCACCACTATCAGCCCCACAATGGTGAGGCCCAGGGCGATGAGCAGCAGGGGGTTATTCTTATAATAGTTGATTTTATCCTGCTGCGCGTTAATCTGCGCGTTGAGCGACGCCATCTGCTGCTGCTGCTGCTGTATCTGGTTCTGCACGGCGCTCAGGTCGCCGGTGAGGGCCCCGATATTGGCAGCCATGCTGGCCCGAAACTGCCCCACCGCCCCGCTGATGGCGGTGGTGTTGCTGGCCAGCTGGCCCGCCTGCTGCTGCACGGCCTGCACCTGGGCCACGAGCTGGGCGGTGGGCAGGGTAGGGGCAGCGGCTACCAGGGCCGTGAGGGTGGCCGGCAGCTGCTCCACCCCTTGCAGGGCCTGCACCACGCCGACCCGCAGGGTGGCGGGCCACAGGTGCGCCTCCTGCTGGGTGCGGGTCACGTCGGGCTGCAAGCTGCTCACGGACGGGACGAAGGGCACGCTCAGGCCCAGGATGCTGGCTACCTGCTGGTCGATGGTGGCCAGCGAGCTGGTGGCCGCACTACTTAGTACTGCATTCATATAGAAAGTTTTAACACACTGAAAAGGAAGCAGCCCGGCCTAGGCGGCGGCGGCCAGGCTGGCCAGGTGCTGCGTGTAGGCGGCCTCGATGTTGGCCTGCGTGGGGGCCTTGTTGCCGAGGTTGAGCACCACGGGCGAGCGCAGGTTCTGGAGTTGCGTCTGGGCATTTTGCAGGCTGGCCGTCCAGTCCTGAAAGGCCGTTTCCAGCTCGGCCGTCACGATGATGGACACGGTGAGCGGCGTAGCCGAAGGCTGGTCTTTTTGCACGGTTTGCAGGTAGTTTTCCGGGTTCTGCAAGTCCGACACCACGGCGCCCAGGCTGTTGAAAAGCTCCTGCCAGGCCGTGATGATGGTGCCCAGCAGCGTCTGGGTCTGCATCAGCTGGCTGTCGAGGTTGGTAAAGCTGGTTTTGAGCGTCGCCAGGTAGGTAATATCGCTGTTGGCCTGGGCCAGCTGCGTCGTATCGGAGCTAAGGGTCGAGAGCATGTCGTCGTAGTTTTTGCCGCCCACGCCCGTCATGGCGGCGCCGCCCCCAATCAGGGCCACGCCCCCTACAATGAGGCCCGTCGCGAGGCCGGCCGTTTCAATCTCGGCGAGCGCGCCCACGGCCACCACCAAAATGCCGACGACCATCATCAGGGAGCCCCCCGCAATCATGTCGAGGTCCTTGTTCATGGCCGAGTGGTCGGCGTCGATTTTCGCTTGCAGCTGGGCCACCAGGCCGGTCGTCCCGTTCAGCGCCGTGTTGGCCGCCGTGTAGTCGGTCTGAAAGCTGGCGTAGTCGGCCGATACCCCCGTGCGGTAGGTCTGCATGTTGGTCAGCGTGCCCTGCACCCTGTTCTGCTGGCCCTGCACCTGCTGTTGCAGCGCCTGAATCATGCTGATGAGCGTGGCAATCTGGTTGGGCTGAAAGCCGCTCTGCGTCGCCAGGCCCTGGGCCGCCGCGTGCAGTGGGTTGTAGAGGTTGGTAAACAGCTCCCCGAACGTCACCACGCCTTGCAGCGTGTCCAGCACCTGGCCGCTGTAGGTATTGAGCCAGGCATTGGCGTGCCCCTGGGCCGTGGCCAGGTGGGTATTGAGGTTGTCCAGCGTGGGCTGGTCCGGGATGGTCGGAAAATTCGCTTGGTTGGTAATGGCCTGCGCCGCGCTGTTGAGCTTCAGAATCTGGCCGCCCGTGTCGCTGTTAGCCGTGCTGAGGGTCTTGTTGGCCACGCTAAACTGGCGCGGGGCCGCTGGGGTAGTCGAAGTAGGTGCGTTCATAAAATAGAAAAAAAGGAAAAAGGGGGAGGGTGAAAACGGCCTTGCTAGCCTGCCACAAAGGGACACCCGCCCCGCCCCCGGGCGCTAGCGTACATCTACTTGACTTTCAAAAAGAGTATTTTTACCTGGTTGCCCCGCGCCGCGCCGCACAGGCGGCGCTGCCTACTGCGGCGCGCCCTGTGCGGCGAGCCGAATCCCCGCGCTGGCTGGGTATGCGCGTGCCATCCGGCGGCCCCGGCCGCCCCCATTTCGGGCTGCCCCGGCGGTGGCGCCGCGGCCGGGGCGGCCCGAAATGACGGTAGCCCACTGGCGCCCGGTGTCACCCACTGGCCCGCTGCCGGCGCCCAGGCCACCCGCCACCCACCCCGAAACACGCCTGAAAGCAACCCAAACACGGGCTAGCGTCACCCAAACAAATTATCATTTAATAGTCTGACTTTCAATTGATAAGCTAGCCTTGAGCGTCAGTTACCCCTTGCGGGCACTAAAATAGCATTTTCCCCCGTGTAACCCTAGTTTCTTCGGCCACCTTTCGAAGCCGAAATTTAGCTCTCAAGTGACTATTAAATAAGAATTTATGTGTTAGTAATTGATAGTATTAAAAAGCCTTTTCGCCACTAGCTTAATTATACTTTTTTATGCTCTAGTAGCTCTTTTACGTTCGTATGGACTGGGCGAGTGCGCACGGGCTGCCAGCCGCTGCGAAAATTAATAGTCTTACACTCAGACAAATAGTTTATTTTATTTTTCACAACTCATTTTTTTATCTTATTTAGTATTGCAAAACTCATATTACTACCCACTATGGCTTCGCCTACTGCCCTCACCTGGTCGTCTCTACTTGCCCACTACTCGGCCCCGGCCTGGCAGCCGCTGGCCCCGCTAGCGCGCACCTACTACGCCCAGCAAGGGCAGCTACTGCCGGCCACCGGCTACCTGGCCCTGCCCCCGGCTGCTGCCGCGGCACCCTTCGTGGGTAGTGCCGCCGCCCGCCGCCTCGTGGCCGATGCCCTGCCCACCCCCGGCCCCGCCGCCGACGAGCCCCTGGCCCAGTACCTGGCCCGCGCCCGCCCCGAGGCCCAGCCCCTGCTGGCCCCGCTGCTGGCCGCCCTGCCCGGGCGCGGCATCACGCCGGCCGCCTTTGCCGAGGGCCTGGCCCAAGGTGAAGCCTACCTGGGCCCCCTGCTCGACGCCGACTACTGGGCCGCCGTGTCCAGTGCCTGGCGCCAACAAGTGGCCAGCCAGCTCGATGCCGAGGGCCGCAGCGCCCGCCTGCTGGCCACCCAGGCCCCCGACCCGGCCCAGGCTGCCGCCCTGGCCGCCGCCTACGCCCGCCTGCTGGCCGCCCTGCCCACCGCCGCCCTCGAAACCCTGCGCGACCTGCCCGCCAACGAGCTGGCCCGCGCCCTCTGGATGCCCCAGCCCACCGCCAGCGATGACCTGCTGGCCCCCCTCGTGGGCCGCCTGCGCGCCGCCGCCCAGGCCCTGCTGGCCGCCAACTACCCCGATGCCGAGCTGCCCGAGCGCCTGCTCGCCGCCCTGCCCACCGAGCTGGCGCCGCTGGCGCAGGCCCTGCTGGCCCCCGCCCCCACCGGCCAGGCCCCCCTGGCCACCGTGGCCGCGCTGGCCGCCACCGACGCCCAGCCCCTGCTAGCGCAGCTAGCTCAACTGCCTGCCAACCACGCCTTTGTATATGCGCTGGCCGCCTGGTTTCAAGGGCTGGTGCAGCGCTTTTTGCTGGCCGATGCGCCCGCTGCTGCCCCCGCCGCCCCCGCCCCGCTGGCCGTAGCAGGCCAGCTGCTGGGCGCCAAAGACATCCCCCTGCCCGGCTTCGAGCTGCGCCTGAGCCAGGTGCTGGCCAGCCAGGGCGGCCGCGAGGTAGCCCTGGGCACCCTACCCACCGGCCCCGATGGCCGCTTTGCCCTGCGCGTGCCGCGCGATTTGTACCTCGCCGACGCCGACGACACACCGGCCGAGGCGCCCACCAGCCTGCGCGTGGCCGTGTACCGGCCCGGCCAGGACCCAGCCGGCGCGCCCGCCCTCTCCTTAGTAATAGAGCCCACCGCCGACCAGCCCACCTACACCCTGCGCACCGACCTGCCGCTGGCCCCGCCCGCGCCCGCTTCGGCCGAGGTAGCCGCGCTGGGCGGCGGCCTTTCCGACGGGCTGGCGCAGCTGCTGGCCGATAACGGCATTGTGTCGCTCAGCGACCTGCGCGCCGCCGGCGGCACCGGTGCTCTGGCCGCCGGCCTGCTCGACACGGCCGACGCGCCCGCCGCCCGCCGCCTCGATGCGCTGGCCCAGCTCGAAATAGTGTCGGCCGATACCGACTTTAATGAGCAGGTAGTGGCCGCCGGCTTTACCTCGCCGGCCCAATTGCTCGACTCGACTTCGGCCGAGGAGTTTGCCGACCGCCTGGCCGCCGCTGCCGGCGACGAAGCGGCTACCACTGCCCTGCGCGCCCAGGCTACCACCTTCTACCAGCAGGCTGCCAACGTGCAGGCCCTGAGCCAGATGCTGGGCTTGCTGGCCGCCAGCACCCCCACCGAAACCGCCCCCGCCGCAGCAGCTACCGATGCCGCGCCGCTGGCCGGGCGCCGCCTGGCCTTCAGCCGCTTGGCCGCCAGCGACCAGCCAGCCGACGCCGATACCGATGCTTCGGTTACGCAAGACAACGCCGACGCTTCGTTTACCGACGCCGACGCTTCGTTTACGCAAGACAACGCCGACGCTTCGTTTACCAAAGCTGACGCTAGCCTGAGCGACAGCGACACCGACGCCGACGGCCCGGCCCTCAGCAGCGCCCGCCAGAGCGGCGTTACCAACGACGGCAACGTGGCCCTCACGGGGAATTTCAACGCCGCCCCGGCCGGCACCAGCCTGCCCTACGCCGCCGCCGCGCAGTGCGACTGCCCGGCCTGCCGCAGCGCCGTGAGCCCCACCGCCTACCTGGCCGCGTTGCTCAAATACGCCACCAGCAACCTGAAAACGTCGGCAAGCAATAGCTACCTCACGGCCCAGGACTACCAGACTAAGTTTCTCCAGCCCTTCTGCGACCTGGGCGTGAGCTGCCAGTCGGCCGACGAGCAAGTGTGCCAGTACCGGCTCGCCATCGAAGTGCTGCAAGCCTACTGGCGCACCCGCACCAGCCCGGCGCCCGGCGCCAACGACTTTTTGCGCGTGCGCCAGGCCCGCGCCTACGTCGAGGGCGTGCTCGAAGCCCTGCTGCAAGCCGTGGGCACCTCGCTGGCCGAGCTGCGCGCCACCACCGCCGCCACCCGCCCCGCCCTGGCCACGCGCTTGCAGCTGAGCACCAGCGTGCTCACTATTTGGCAGGATAAGTTCAGCACCGCCAGCCTGACCGATGAGCGCCCCCTCGACGACGTGGAGGCCGACCTGGCCCGCGCCTTTGGCCTGGCCGCCACCGCCCCCGACCCGCTGCGCACCGGCCAGCTGCTGAGTGCCAACACCGGCGCCATCCGGCTAGTGCGCTGGAGCCTGCCGGGCGTGGAGTGGGGCCTCAATACCGACGACGACGGCCTGCTCACCCTCGACATTGCCTCCGGCACCGCCGGCACGCCCCACCTCACCGTTTATAAAGGCTCGGCTGCCGCCGAAGACAACGTGGTGGCGCGCGGCACGCTGCTGCTCAGCAGCCCGGCCACCAATACCTACACCGGCCTGCTGCACCCACAGCACGGCAGCGGCCTGCGCGGCTCGGTGGTGGCCATCGTGACCGGGGGAGGCAGCCAAAGCTTCAGCCTCTCGGTGGTGCCCGCTGCTACGGCCAGCCGCCAGCAGGCCCTGGCCGCCGACTGGCTCAGCCAGGATGCCGACGCCAGCCGCCTCCTGCAAGCCCACAGCCAGCCCAGCTGGAACGGCCAGTACTACGTGGTAGACCCCGACCTGCTCGGCCCCGACGACTTCCGGCCCCTCGATACCACCAAGCCCTTCAACGGCAACCGCGCCTACCAGCTCTGGCGCCGGCGCTACGACTTTTTGCAGAATGAGGTGGGCGGCAGCCGCCTGGGCACCGCCAGCGGCACCGCCCAGCTCGGCGGCACTGCCTATGGCTACGGCAGCGGCCTGGGCGTAAACCCCGCCCTGCTGGGCACCGGCACCCCCGGCACCCCGCCCGCTACCTCGCCCCTGGTGGGCCTGGCGGCCGTGGGCGGCCTGGGCAAGTACATCGATGACCTCACCTATACCGCTTTCGACTACCCGGGCGATACCGGCTTTACCCACCTCACGCCCTGGGTGATACCAGCCGGCTACCCCTCTGCCGGCACGGCCCTGCTGAGCCGCCTGCACAGCGAGGTAGCCTCCGCCGACCCCGCCACCACGCCCGGCACCACCGCCGCGCTGGCCGGCCTGGGCTTGTCTATCGAGGCCATGCAGCGTCTCTACGACCTGTGGCAGCAAAGCCGCACGCTGGCCCTGGCCCCGGCCGACTTGCAGGAGGCGCTCGACATCATTCGCCAAACGGTGAAGGTGCGCTTTGCCTACTACTGGGGCGCGGAGGAACAGGACTCTACCCCCGCCGTGCGGCTCGACCTCAACCTCTTTCAGCAGGCCCTGCACGAGCCGCAGCCCGGCATTTGGGAAAATGCGCGCCCCACCGAGTTTGGCCTCGCCGATGCCAACACCCCGCGCCTCGACCCCGACGAAACCACGCCCCTCGACCTGCCCGATGCCGGCATCGGCAGCGCCGCCGCCGACCGCTGGCGCACCCGCCAGGCCGAGCTGCTCACCAAGCGCCAGGCCATCCTGGCCTACGGCGCCGCCACCACCGGCACGGCCACGGACCGCGCCGATGCCATGCTGCGCTACGCCCTGTCTGCCACCCCCGGCACGGCCCTCACGGCCCTGCCCGGCACGGTGCCCGGCGGCACCCTGGAAGCCGCCTGGGCCCTGGCCCAGAACGAGGCGGCCCTCCAGCACGATGCGGCGGCGCTGTACTTCGGCACCACCCTGGCCCTGCGCACCCCCGAAGCCGCCGCCCTGCTTGAGCTGCGCGCCCAGGCCCTGGTGCAGCCCAGCGAGGCGCTTTGGCTCGAAATGGCTACCCTGCTGGCCCGCGTGTGGAAGCGCGCCGTGGCCTACCGCGCCAGCTACGGCCTGGAAGACAGCCCCACCACCCTGCGCACGTCGTGGCTGAGCCAGGAGCGCCCCGGCGGCGCGGTGCCCGCCTACGCCCTCACCTACCTGCTGGGCGTGCGCAAGCACCGCCTGCTGAAGTGGCGCGCCCCCGCCGAGCTGCGCGCCACCTGGCAGCAGGCCCTGGCCCAGGCCGGCCAGCGCCCGCTGCTCGACCCCGACCAGCTCGTGCCCGGCGACTTCCGCCAGGCCGGCGAGCGCAGCCGCGATACCTACTCGCCCGCCCCCGGCCGCACGCCGTTTCTCAACCCGGCCTTCGACCTCTACAGCCAGCGCCAGGCGCAGCTCGACACGCAGCTAGCTACTTACCAGGCGGCCTGGCAAGCGGCCCAGGCCGCCCCCGACCGCGTGGCCGCCAGCTGGGCCGCCGTGGCCCAGGTGCTGCGCAGCACCCGCGCCGAGCTGGAAGAGCTTTATCGCCAGCGCCGCGCCGGCACCGACGTGGCCGCCGCCCTGCGCCGCCTGCTGCTCCCGCCGGCCGGCCTCGATTTGCTGAACAATCAAATCACGACCCCCGACGCCGACCACGCCGCCGAGGTGCCCCACCTGCTGGTGCAGGTGTGGCGCCAGGGCCAGTACGCGGCCTGGGCCCGCCAGGAAATTGCCCTGGAGCTAGTGCCCCAGCCCCGCTACTTCCGCCGGCCCGCCACCGAAGCTACCTCGCTGGCTACGCTGCCCTGGCGCAGCTCGGCGGTGGAGCGCCGCCAGTGGCAGCGCGGCCTCAGCGCCCGCTACGGGCAGGCCGAGGCTATCACGGCCGCCCAGCAGCAGGCCGTGCGCACGGCCGAAGACCAGTACCTGCCCCTGCTGCGCGATGCGCTGCTGCTGGCCAAGGCCAGCGACCAGGGCGACACGCTGGCCGCCCGCGCCACGGCGCTCGAAAACCTGTACTTTATTGATTTTCAAACCACTTGCTGCCAGCACACCACCCGCGTGGCCCTGGCCAGCGAGGTGCTCCAGAAAATCTTCCTCAACCTGCGCGGTGGCCTGGCCGCCAACGGCCTGCTGCTGCCTAGCGCCGGCACCAGCTTTGAGCAAGACTGGCAGTGGCTGAGCAGCTACGAGCGCTGGCGCTCGCTGATGTTCCTCTACCTCTACCCCCAGAACGTGCTGCTGCCGGCCCTCAAGCCGGGCCAGACTTCGCAGTTCCGGCAGACGGTGCAGGGCATTCGGCAGGGCACGGGCCTGGGCCCGGCCGACGCGCGCCAGTACATGGACGACTACCAGGCGTTTCTCTCCGACCTGGGCACGCTCGATGTGCAGGCGGCCGTGCAGGTGCAGGCCTCGGCGGCTTCTACCAACGGCTTTACCACCGCTACCGGCCCCGACCTGAGCGTGCAGGTGGCCGTTTCGGGCAGCCACGTGGCCTACGCCAACCTGCATTACCTCGCCGCCAGCGAGGCGGCGCAAAACTCTTATAGCTGGACGCGTCTGCCCGGCACCGACCTGGTGGAGCGCGTGGTGGGCGCGGCCGCCTACCGGCCCGCCACTCAGGAGCGCTACGTGTACGTGTTTGCCCTGCTGCGCGAGCCCCAGAAAAACGTGCAGGCCACTACGGCGGCCCCGCTTTACCTGGCCTATCAGCGCCTCAGCCTGCGCACCTTGAGCTGGGAAGACGACTACGCCCGCCTCGACCTGAGCGGCCCCGGCGCCCTGGAGCCGCGCAACCTGCTGGTGGCCGCCTGCCCCGACGAAACCCTGCCGCCCCTGCTCACGGGCGTGCGCAACCGCCTCACGCCGCTCTTTACCGAGTACCCGTTTTCGCTGCCTAACCCGCCCGCTGCCTATAATAAAACGCTCGACCTCATCGTGGGCGAGGTCTACAACATGGACCTGTTCCGGGTCACGCTCGATGCCCAGGGCACCGGCGTTGGGAGCGAGCAAACCAACACCTTCTTCCTGGTGTCGGAGGTGACGCTGCTGGGCTGCGTGGTGCTCAATACTGGCCAGCTCGAATATACGCTGGGCGTGCAGGTGGGCCGCCAGAACCCGACGGTGTTCAACAGCTTTAAGCTGTCTACGGCCACTACGAGCAAATATATCTGGAGCGAGCGGCTGGCCGTGTTTGCCAATAGCTATGCCCAGCCCAACCCGGGCGGCATTGGCTATACCACGCCCGTGTTTTCGAGCAGCTGGCTGGCGAGCTATTTCCTGGACTTCCAGAAGGCGGTGCAGAACATCCAATCGGGCAACCCCATGATGGAGGTGGCGGCCACGATGGGCACCCCCTATATCAATACGTACGCGGCCGACAAGCAGGTGCCGCTGGCCGCGCCCGGGGTCACCATCCAGGCGGCGGGCTTGCAGCTCACCAGCGATACGCCCGCACTGGGCAACTACTACCCCTTTTATAACTACAAGACAACGGCTTACTACACCGCCCTCACCTACGGCACGGGCGGCTACAGCCTGACGGGCGGCAAGGTGCAGATGGTGAACGGGATTGTGCAGACGATGATGGGCGTTTCCGATTCGGCGGGCGATTATTTCAACAGCCCGGCCGATGCCGTAACGGCCCTGCCCGCACCCTACACCTTTGTGGGGCCGGCCCTGCGCAGCGGCTACGGCAACGACAAGACTCCGGTAGTTGACTACACGCTCTACAGCCGGGCCGCCAGCACCCTCACCGGGCTCACGGCCCTCACCACGCTTCAGCAGGGCAGCACTACCACCGTGCTGCACCAAGGGCTGCCCACCCTGCCGCCGCTCTTCAACTCGCTGAGCCCAAGCGACCTGGATGCCCGCGCGGCGGCCCTGGCCACCATCCACGCGGCCACGCCGCTCGGCGCGTCGGGCTTTGTGAGCAACCTCGTGAGTGAGGCCTACTACGCCCTGCCCGTGCTGCTGGCTCAGGAGCTGATGCGCACCCGCAACTACGACCTGGCCCTGCACTACTTCCGCCTGGTGTATGACTACACGCGCCTGTCCACATCGGCCACGCCCGATGCCAAGCGCCTCGTGTACCCGGCCCTCACCGGGGGCAGCGCGGCCAGCTACGACGCGGCCCTCGACTGGCTCCACAACCCCTACAACCCCTACACCCTGGCCGCACTGCGCCCCAGCGCCCACCTCGACTACGTGGTGATGAGCCTGGTGCGCTGCCTGCTGGCCTACGCCGACGACGAGTTCACGCGCGACACCACCGAGTCGGTATCCCGCGCCCGCACCTACTACGAGCTGGCCGCCCGCCTGCTCCAGCAGGATGTGACGCAGTATGCCGTGCCCGGCACGGCCGCCCTGCTCGACCCCCTGGATGCCACCATCCCGGCGGCCTGGCTCGGCGAGTGGCAGGCCCTCAAGGGCGTGCTGGCCCGCGTGAACCAGCGCCAGGTGCTGGAGCAGGTGCTGCGCCAGGCCCCCGTGGACGGCACCGCCGGGCGTGGCCTCGTGTGGCTCTGGGCCGAAGCCCAGGCCGGCCACCGCACCTGGGCCGATGCCTTCAACGCGGCCTGGCTGCTCGTCAATGGCCAGCTCGATGCGCTGCCCGGCGGCTACATGTCGTTGTGCGCCAGCACGGGCACGGCCGTCACCGGCAGCATCACGCTGCCCACCGGCGCCCTGCCCGCTAATGCGACCCGGCCCTACGTGCCCTTCCTGACGGGTACCGCCTTCTGCGTGCCCACCAACCCCGTACCGTTTGCCCTGGCCTTGCAGGCCGAGCTGAACTTGTTTAAGATTCGCTCGTGCCGCAACATTGCCGGCATTCAGCGCGAGCTGGACCCCTACGCGGCGGCCACCGACACCACTACCGGCCTGCCCACCCTCAGCAGCACCGGCCAGCTGGCCCGCACCGGCCGCCTGGTGGTGCCGGCCACGCAGTTCCGCTACGCCTACATCATCGAGCGGGCCCGCCAGCTCGTGAGCCTGGCCCAGCAAACCGAAGCCTCGCTGCTTTCGGCCCTCGAAAAGCGCGACGCCGAAGCCTACAACCTGCTCAAGGCCCGCCAGGACATTGCCACCAGCCAGGCCACCGTGCAGCTCCAAACCCTGCGCGTGAGCGAGGCCGAGGATGGCGTAGACCTCGCCGGCTTGCAATTGGAAAAAAGCGAGTACACCGAGCAGCATTACGCCGACTTGCTCAGCGATGGCCTTAACGGCTGGGAAATTGCCCAGATGGTAGCCATCGGGGTAGAAGGCGCGGCAAGGGTGGTCGCAGCAGCAACCGCCTCTGTAGATGCATTCGATTTTGTTAAATCGTTTGGTGGCAGCGCCGTGGTAGCCGCCGCTAATGCGGTAGCCGCCGCTGCCGCTGCCACTGCCCAGATTTCGGGCTTGCAAGCCAGCTACCAGCGGCGCGAGGACGAGTGGAACTTCCAGAAAGGGCTGGCTGGCCAGGACATCAAAATCGGCCAGCAGCAGATTCAGATTTCCAACGACCAGCTCAAGGTGGTGGGCCAGGAAAAGCGCATTGCCCAGCTCAACCTCGACCACGCCTCGGCGGTGCTCACCTTCCTGACCACCAAGTTTACCAACGCCGAGCTTTACGACTGGATGAGCGGCATTCTGGAAAATGCCTACGGCTATTTCCTCCAGCAAGCCACCGCCACGGCGCGCCTGGCCGAGCAGCAGCTCGCCTTCGAGCGCCAGGAGGCGCCCGCCGGCCTC
>Ga0160427_10001535_pt1 | contig 14127 bp, 13 predicted proteins | sample SolpanmetagenomL_FD_108194 | JGI IMG/M metagenome (GOLD analysis project Ga0160427, IMG submission 108194) | Solar panel surface microbial communities from Lawrence Berkeley National Laboratory, California, USA - L | ecosystem: Engineered > Built environment > Solar panel > Unclassified ...
AACCCATCAATATAGACGCTCGATGGCGGATGTTAAAAACGACTGAGTCATTCATAGGGAGAAAACACGATTCTGATGGTCTGGATACTATGTTGATATGGTCCGACCCCTGAGAGACAATAGTTGAAGGTCTAAAAAGACTATCGCTATATATGCAGCTATTAGCATTACTCATATGATTGAAAATCCATAATACCTCAACTGAAGGAGATGTCGAATTTCTAGCGGATGCAAAAATTGATCCAGGTACACCATAACTGGGTCAATAGAGAGCATCTGAGTATGGTATAAATGCGTTTTTGATATCCATGTTAGGTCAGATGGTTGGATAGCAGGCCACGCATTCGTGAACAAACTGTAAGCTTGCACAGTATATGTGATTGTTAGAGATAGGATTGAAAAGTGCATCTTGACTTCTGAAAAATATATAAAGAGCAAGAAGAATGACTTCGAGTACTGTAGATGCAACAGATGCAGCAAATTGATGCAAATGAGTAGATGAATAGAAGTAACTTAGCGCTCTGTTAAAATTGGTTCACTCTTTTTTATATCTAGCGGAGTCTTCTATTTTTGGCAGTTTGACGAAATGGTACGACATATCAATCTATAGCTACTTGTTATTTTTTTCAAACTCACTAACACCAGTGATGGCATGTGCATTTACTATGAAAATTGCGTTTGAGAGAGCTAGTCACTTGTTCTTTTCTCATAGATAAAGAAAGGTGAGCGGTAAGCGTACACGATACAAATTTCATATGGATAGTATCTAAAACCCCATAGTGCTGACAACGGTAACGTAGTGTTTGACTAGCAATTATCAGTGATGAATTTACTGATCTACCCTAGAGGACTTATTGATATTATCATTTTTATGATAGGTAGTATACCCTAAAATAATGAGTAACAAATCGTAATGATGTGAACAATAACAATGTAAAGTCCTCATGGCTTGTTTCAAAGGGAAACAGGGGGGGAAAAAGAGATTGAAATAAAAGTAAGTCACATCAAAATATCAGGTAATGCAATCATGATGTTATGCTTATTAAAAGGAGGTATCACGTCGGGAGCCTTGTTGTTGCGGCTCCAACTATACGATGCACAACAAGCGGCCAGACACCTGAGTTGGAGCTTAATCCAACCTGTATCCAAGCTATACCTACTTATTAGTTTTCTGTATTGATGACTGTTCTGATAATATCATACCAATATCGACGGTGATGATGATGATGCTATATTCACGATTGTCACATAAATGATTACCTACTGATACAAGATAGCTACTTAGTAATTTTGGCATTGTTGTTGTTGTTGCATGTTGTGATGCCCCCCCCCAAGAATCAAGAGTCTCACATCATCACCTTCATCATCCTCCCCTCCACACCTTGAATCTTCCATCATCGACATCACAGTCTGTGTACTCCCCGACTCACTAACTCACCCATTCTCAACCTCTTGGACCGCGTCATATTTCAACATATTCTACGATTGCCTCATCTCGTCTGGGCGCGAAGTACTTACCGGAGTGGCAGCCTACCTACTCATCTTCACTCTATAACATTGTACCCGTCAAGCCAGCATTCCAGTTGGTAATAGCCGATAAGCAAGCAAGCTTAGCTAGCTCCCTCTCCAATCATCTTTCTCACTTTCCAAAGTACTATCTACACATAGCTGTAGTGAAGGTGCCTGATTCCTCGGCAATTCACGCAATTCCCCGTTGTTGGAACCCATCATCACCATCATCATCATTGACAGCACCATCATCAAAAAGTTCAACTACTTGACGCCCCTACTTGAGCCACCAGCATGCCATCCTCCTTTCTTGGAATCTACCGAGCGGTTTACGCCTACAACCCACAAGGCGACGGGGAGCTGGAAATATCCGAGGGGGATTTGTTGTACATTTTGGAGAAGTCAACAGAAGACGATTGGTGGAAAGCCAAGAAGAGAATTGTCAACTCCACTGAGCCTGAACCTGTTGGCTTGATTCCAAATAATTATGTAGAAGAGGTTGGTACTCACTCCGTTTGTGTCTCTTGAAGTATAGTGATGGGAAGGTATTGTGATAGGAGATGCGACTTGCGCAAAGAGAGAAATCTACTTGCTTGAAACCAAGACGCACAATCAGTGAGCTAAACATTTGTCTACAATCGCTGACCTTCGCTATTTCAAGGCAAAACCCATATCACAAGTCAAAGCAGCCTACGACTACGAACGACAAACAAACGAAGAGCTCTCATTCACAGAAGACAGTATCCTCGACGTATATGATTATTCAGATCCAGATTGGACGCTTGTGGGATTTGAAGGTGAATATGGATTTGCGCCAGCAAACTACCTAGAAGAGCAAGGCGATGGGGAGATGGTGGAAACACCACCCTCCCCTGCACCAGCCCATTTTCAGCAACATCAGACAAGACCGCAAATTGCGAGACAGCCCTCCGAAGATTCTACCGACTATAGCCAGCCATCGGCAGCAGCAGCAGTAGCCGCGGTCCTCCAAAAGAATCAACAACGGCAGGTCCACTATCAGGAACCTGCTTCACCTATCGCAACTACATCTCATTCTGCTGCTTATTCGCAGCCTGCTCATACCACACAAAAACGCGTCAATTTCACTCCTGAAGCTAGTGACGAGGAGGATGAGGATGAACTTAGACCACAGCTGCCGACTCGACCTCGTAGTATCCCAGGATCCATCAGCTCACCGACATCGCCTCCGACGGACTTTTCCCAGATAGATATCGTAGGAGTCCATCGGTATTCTGTAAATGAGGTCGTTGGAAAGAAGAAGCTGCCCGCGACGCTTGAAATCGGAAATGGTCACATTACCCTCATTCCGCACCAAAAGAACACTAGCGCCACGACTTGGAGTATTGAGAATCTTAGTACTTATTCTGCAGATGGAAAACGAGTAGGGTTGGATTTAGAAAAGCCACACAGATCATTGGAACTTCATGCCGGTAGTAAGGAAGTAGCAGAAGAAATAGTCAGTGATCTCGCCGATCTTAGAGGTGCTATCAAAGCTGTTGGACTCCGCGAGGTCATGGTTGCAGCTACGAGTGGTGGAAAAAAGCTGGGTAAAATTTTATACAACTTCGAAGCTCAAGGAGATGATGAAGTCACGGTTCGTGCAGGTGATGAGGTTGTGATATTGGACGACTCAAAATCGGATGAATGGTGGATGGTTAGACGGACGAGTAATGGAAAGGAAGGAGTGGTTCCAAGCAGTTATATCGATATTAAGGAGACTGCTAGTCCGCCATTAACTCCTGCCGCTGTACAAAATGAGATTGCGAGCCGTGCTGCTACTAAAGCGAGTGAATCGTCCTATGCCCGAGATCGGGAAGACAGTGTCGGACCGGGCGTGAAATTACCAAAGAGGGAAAGTAGTCTTGCCAGCAAGTCTGAAAATGATAGAAAATCTAAAACAGATCAAAAGTCGGCATCAAGAACAAGTATGTTGAACAAGCCCCATGAAGAGGCTCTAAACTGATTATGTAGGACCTGACCCGAACAAGGTACGAACATGGACAGATCGCTCAAGCACATTCAAAGTAGACGCACAATTCTTAAACTGTCGCGATGGTGTCATTCACTTGCACAAAACAAATGGTGTCAAGATTGCAGTTCCAGTCATCAAAATGTCGCGCGGAGACTTGGAGTATGTTGAAAAGGTTACCGGCATGAGTTTGGATGAAGATAAGCCTTTGTCAGACATACGTGGTCGAAATCAAAATCAAGGCAGATCGACGCCCACCGGCAGTAAATCATCAGAACCAAAGGCAGGCATATCTATTGACAAATCTGCTGCTCGAACTGGGCCTTCGAAAGACGATTACGACTGGTTTGACTTTTTCCTTGGTTGTAATGTGGATGTCAATGCGTGTCAGCGGTACGCAATTGCGTTTCAGAGAGATAATATGGACGAATCAATCTTGCCAGATGTAACACCATCCGTACTACAAAATCTTGGTTTGAAACAAGGCGATATTCTCAAGGTCATGAAGTTTTTGGATAACAAACATGGGAGAAATAAGACTCGTGCGAAGGGTGATGGTGAGGATGAAGAAGGTAAGCAAGGTGGCTTGTTTGCTGGACCTGGGGGTACACTCAGGAATAACACGCGAAAAGGACGACCCGCACCTGCTATACAAACCGGAGATACTGTGGATGCAAAAGTCTTTGAGCAAAATGGAGATAGCCCTGTACAGCCTCCAAGGAAAACGACCGAAATGTCTAGCACGCCTGATAAGACAGGATTCGAGGACGATGCTTGGGCGCCCAAACCTTCCAGGAATACGAACGAGAATGTTTCAACATCTAACAAAGATTCAGAATCAGTTTCTAAACAAGCACCATCGACACAGCCTCCACAGTTGTCAGGAGCGTTCGCAGACTTGTCGCTGCTTACACCTGCGCTTGAGCCTATTGTGGTCCACAAACCAGCTCCACAATCATCAGAACAGGCTCAGTCTCAACAAGCGCAACAATCTCCGCCACAACAACAGCAACAACAATTCCAAGCTCCACCAAACATACTCTCTGCCCCATTATCAGGCGCACCCCCTCAATTCTTTCCACAAAACACAGCACAGAGCACACAATCAGTACCTCAATATATGCAATATCAACAAACCGGTTTTCAACAAGCTCCTCTGCAACCACAATTCACTGCTATACCGCCTCAATTAACAGCACTTCAACCACAAGCTACTGCACAACCTTTTGGTACGCTTCCGCGACAAAGACCAGCAGCACCACAGATAGCACAAGGTACAAGTCTACTGGCACCTCCGCCTCCTGCGCGACCTTTATCTGCTCCAGGACAGAATCTTGCACAAAACGGATACATCCCCGCTCCTCTACAGCCAACTGCTACTGGTATACCTGGCGGTAACTATGGTATTGTGCAACAACCACCACCTGGAGGGCAACTCAACCTTAACGATCTTCAGCGACTCAACTATCAGCAGCAAATCGCTACTCAGCAAACTGGATTCCCTCAGTCTGGCTTTAATAATCAACAACTTCCGCAGCAACAACAACAATTTCAGAATAACGGTTTTAATCAACAAGGTTTCCAGCCACAACCTACAGGTTTCCCAACTCAAGGCCTAGGATTTCAGCAGACTGGATATCAACCACAGCAACAACAACAACAACAATCAATCATCAATCAACCTACTGGTTACAATCCTTTACCACCACCTTTCGTGCCAACAGTCAACCTGGATCTCCCACCTGCGTTAATCCCACAAAAAGTCAACAACAACACTACAAATAATGGCAACCTTGGCGTCACAGCACTAAAACCTCAACCGACTGGTCCAGCGCCGCCCGTCAAGTTTGGACTTGCTGCCGCAAAGTTGCAACCAACACCTACGGGTATAAGGAAAGCGAATCTAAGGGCTGCTAGTAAGTTTTCACCCTTTCCTTACTTCCTTGCTTCCTTTGTGTCGCCTTACTTTTTGTCATCATCTTTAGCCTCCATAATCATCAGTATATATCTTTTGAAAAAAAGTGACATAGGCTAATACATCTCTGTTTGTCTCTCTCTAAATAGCTCCACAAAATCCTTTTGGTTTCTAGATGTTGAATACCCTATCAGTCTACCATTCTTTTCTCCATCGTTAATGTCATGTAACATGATTGAGTGATACATTCCTCCTTGTTTCTCTTCTTCTCCTCCTGCTTGTCTTTTTGTCGTGTTATTTTGCCTTTCTATATATGTTGCCTTTTGTGATGACGGTGATGTTGATGCTGTATTATTCTTACGTTTCAATGTTTTTTTATGCTTTCTAGTTCATGTATGAATTAAATAGTCTTATTCTATGAAACTTGAGCCTTTTTTTTTTCTTTCTTTCCACCAAGCTCAAACCTGCCTCTTCTTCTTCTTCTGGTGCTGCTCCTCATTATTGCTCACTTCTTTCCCCATATCGTTTTTTTGGTTCGCATACATATTTTAAGAGCAGGGATAAGAGTCAAAGATTTCTTGAATTTCGTGAACTGTACCGTATACAACCCTTTCGAAAAAATCGGGTGGTTTCGATACTGAATATGGATCCTCCTCCTCTTTTTCTTCTGCTGTGTTTCCCTCTTGTGCCGCGTACATATACTCTTCTACCTTTCTTGTCCTTCAAGTTTCGCGATATTTATTGCTACTATTCAATCATATACATCAGTAGAATACCTAGTACCTATTACTCATACACTCAGTATCCAAGTACGTGCAGATACTTCCGAGTGTGTGTATCAAGCAACACGGCGCGTGCATGAGTTCGGAGCTACTATTGAAATGAAACTTATCCACAGCAACAAGTTGATTGGGAAGGACAAAAAAGAAAAAGAAAAAAAAAGGGAAGGACGAAAAGAGAATTTTGGTCAATCGACAGATATGTTCTGTCTAGTATATTGATATGGATTGGTTCTTTGTGGCTCCATCTTCACGCGAAAAAATCTCTCAACATATTCTTTTTCATTTGTTTTTAACAGAATTCTAGTATAAGATATTTTGAAAAGCTCACCGACTTGGCAAGTAGTCTACCATCACACGCAAATCACTTTAAATTCAAAGAAAGCAAGAATCATCTTAAACCACACAAAGAACAAAAAAAGGTTATGAATAACCATTATGAAAACTACTCTTCTATCCCTCTAAATACATCGCATAGATACTTTCCAAGCATGAGATCTAGTGTCATCCAAATAATGTAGAATGAATAAATGAACAAATAAAGAACAAGACAATTCTTACACACCATCACCGTCCTCAACATCCTCATTCCTCCCCTGTATTTGTTCTTCGTCCGTCTTTGTCCTTACCCGACTAATCATCCCCGGCCAGACCCTCGGTTCCTGTGAATTCATATGCAACTCCCTCAATCCACTTTCCAAACTCCCAATAACAGGACTCTGAAGATTACTCCAAGTATTGGTACGACTGATTGCATTAATATCGCTCGTCTGGTCTGGAGCAAATTTTTGACCACCCTGTTGCTGTTGTGGTTGGTTTGTATTTGTCATTGCGACAGACGCTGTCGCTGTAGGGTTTGTGTACATAGATGTCATAGGTGAAGTCGAATCCTTTTGCTGGCGCACATCTTGCAAATTGTTTGTAAGTAGTGAAATGGGTTGAGGTTGAGCTGCAGTTGTGTTGCTATTGTTGATTTGCAGTGTCCCAGCTTTTGTAAGCTTTTGAGCTGTTGGACTGCTAGTGTATTTATCAATCCTGGATGACAATTTTTGTTAGCATTGCTTGTTATTGGCGTCATTGTTATTTCTCTTTCTGTGTAAAGTTAAGATATGATCCTACATTTGAAGCTCTTGCATCAAGGTCTCATGTCGAAAGTGTGCACGAATATTTGGCACATTGGTCTTCTCCATATCGTTGCCCTGAATGCCTTCTGCAAACCATTTATCGCCGAGCCATCTAGATTTCATAGCCGCTTCGAAACCACTTTGTAGCACACTATTTTTTGCTAGCTCGCACATATCGACAGCGCTCAACTTGTAAATTTGAGCAGCCACGCTGTACTCCTCAATTAATGGTTCTTTGGTGAATGCAAATTGGAGAGGATCGTCAGTACTTAGAGAAACGTTGAGACCTCTTTTAAAGTACTGCAAGAATGGATTCTTGTCATACGCGAGGAACAAAGCGTTATTGGATAGAGGTGACATGGCAATCCCGATTTGTTCTAGATAAAATATGTATTGTAGCAGAGGCACTTTTCGAAGCAAAATGCCATGGGAGATTGAGTGGCATACAAGTACAGCCGCCGCCAAATGATCAGTGTCACCAGCCTCACCACAATGTGGTCTCAATACAAATGTGTTGAAACCTCGTTGTTTTCGCCACATGTTCAAAGATGACATATTGGCAAACAGATAATATATCCAGTAGCTGTATGGCGGATTCTGTCCTGTGTTCCAGACTTTTGGGTATGGGAATTTGCGGAAGAGTCGTCTTTCGACTTTACTTTCGTCATCGACACTGTCAAAACCAATGACTCTTTGAAGGAAGACGTGTAGTTTTGGATGTGATTCTGGGTTCTTTGTCACTTCGAATAATGGTTTGAAAATATTTTCCAGCACTTGTTCGAAATTGTCCACTAAGCCCGTGGACTTGTACACATCATACAATCTCGGTACTTGTATGAGCCATCTCACATTGTGTGAGAAAAGTTTGTTGTCCACAATCCATCCCGCAAGTTTGTCCCATTCGTCGGCTGATCGGCCATAGATTGAGATTCGGTATTCAGCCATTTGATACTTCGAGGCCTCCAAATCAGATATGACTTCACGAGTGATTTCTGCCAAATATTTTCCACCAATAAAGTTGTCTGTTTTCAAGAAGATAGTACGCAGACGTGATTCGCCTATTGGATTATATTTGAGATTGAATTTGTCGAATCGATGGAATGAATCCGTATGCGCCTGTTTTCATCAGAGCGAGTCTTATAGCGGATGATTATACTCACGTGCATGTCCAACGTGTCGATACTCAAATCATACGCTGTCAAGTTTATACTTTCAAACACTTCTTGTAGTGTCATGTTCTTGCCATCTCGGAAAAGAACAAGCTCCTACTCACATTAGCTGAAGCTATTTCCATGATCTGTGTAGAAACGTACATCGGGACATTTTTTCATTTTACTCTTGATGAAGCGAAGTAAATGTTTCTGATTCATACATGCTGAGTGGTGAACATGAGTGTCGACTTTTCTGACGTTGTAGAAATCACGATGTGGCACTCTCTGTGTGAGGTTAGCGTTTTGTTTTATTGTGTTGCTGTGATTTTACCTTTGAGTCTGCCATTTCCTGATATTCATTCAAAAGAAAGTACAAATTCCATTTGCCTTCAAGATAGCTCAACCTTCGGAAGGCAAAACTTTTGCTTGGACCATCGGAGCTTATGTTTAACACTTCTTCAAGATCCATGTAATAATCTCGAATGGTGGGTATGTTGACAATTGGCATCTCAGCATCCATGGCTATCTTGAATCAGCTTTGAATGTAGCAAATCATAGACTTTGCAAACCTTTCTTTGTTTCGTAGACCTGGAAAACACCTGTCTCATCCAAACGGAATTCCATTTCATCCCCACTAGGGACTTCACATTCTTCAAAATCGAAATCGCTACCAATATCATGTCCAGCTTTGCGCCCCTTTGTACCTAATCCACGGTTCATTTCTGATCCATCATGAGGTATAGTTGGTGCTTTTGGTGGTAATGGTGGTAATACTTGTGAGCCTTCAGGTACCCAGACCGGTGCAGGAGGTGGGGGATAAATATTCCATGATGCGTCATCTTTTGGATTGTCGGTCTTGCCTTGTAACGACAAACGCATGTATTTATGCCGTAAATCGAGAATCTTTTGTATATTGGTGTAGATCTCAGACAATTCTTTTGTGATACCAGGATCCTCTGCCACTATTAGTCAAATTCTTGAATTGGACTCAACAAACTCACCACTAACATATCCACCACCTGCAGCCATACCAGGCCCAGTCGCTCCAGACTGAGTAGCATCAAACGCTCCCATCTGTGGTACCTGAACCTCTGGCTCGTTCAGTGGCTTGGTAAGTGATGCAAAACCCAACGGCATTGCCGTCTGTTGAGGATATAGATGATGCTGCTGCCTGTTGGAGCTTTTGACACTGCCATTCCTACTGACACCACGACTGAAGCCTCCCAATGGATGATGGTGGTGATGATCCAAAGGTGAAAACAATCCTGCCTGTCCAGGTTTAGGATGCATTGCAGGTGAAGCTGATGTGACTGACGCATTTTCTACACCAGGGCCAGCTCTGGATTGTGAGTAGAATAGCTTCGCATCAGTTTGTTTAAAGGTTCGATCTTGAGCATAGTCGTAGTATGCACTCTTTCTTTCTTGGTCATGTTCTGCTTCGTCGGAGCTCTCCGCTTTGTCGGATCCATCTAGTAAAACTGTCAGTGAATTCTGTATGATGATAGCTCGAATCAAATGGTATTTTCGACCATCGACTCACGTCTTTGAGAATGATAAGAATGCTGTAGCTTTTCGTAGTCATCGTCAGAGTCTGGTTGATTGTTGATGTGAGTTGGACCAAGAGCTGGAGACGAGTTCATTGAAGCTTCGGGCGAAAAGGTGGTGATCCCTGCTGATAACAATCTTAGTATACATGATTAATGTGTAGATGCGAAGATTCAACTTGCCTGCCATTGTTTAAACGCTGACTCCAACACTGTATTCTTGTGAAATCGAATGTACTTAGTTGATTGAAGCCTTCAAGATGGAAAACGTTGTTGTTATTGTTGAATCATGAATGAATCATAAAGATTCCAAAATGTCTCAATCTTGGTGTTTGCTGCAAACGAAAAGAAAAGAGGCAGCTCATCTGTATGCAACATGATGCTCTTTCCCCTGTCCCCCACTATTTTAGCTTCAATCGCTTATCTGGAAATGTCTTTAAAATATCAAAACACCAAATTCTTCAGCCCGGAGCTGGCCGATGGGTGTAGAGTCTCGTCAAATCTATATAAGTACTCATCCCATTGGCATTTTGTGTGGTATTCGGACCTAAATTCAAAAGTAGGGGAACAAGGCAGTTGCGACCAACGGACATCTTGTCCATATGTGGCTACACTGCACCTAATGAGAGCAGCGCTAATATCGATACAAGTGGAAGAACTGGTAGCATCAAGTGGTCATGGAGTCTATCATCAGAATTTTACATCGTCCAGAATCTAATAAGCATCGACCAGCAATGCTCTGGCATAAAAAGTTACACCTGCATGATTGTTGGCGACAGTATATTACACAGAAATAGTTTCTGTTGATCAAGAGTTGAGCGTGAAATGAATCGCTTCGAATGCATGCTGATGATGCTGATGATATACGCAACATGTAATAACGTTCAGAAAATTCTGTAGCTGACCATTGTACACATAACTTTTGAAGAAATTGATCATGGTATGTTGTCATTGTGATCAGTTGACCATGGATGTTATAAATTGCGTGCAGACTTGAGATGTGTGGGTTTGAAGGGTGATAAGTACTATTTCCTCTCCTAGTGAGTTTTCAGTTGTCTCTCATCATATCGTGATTCATCATGAATACTTAGTATCTTCTATGCATCGAGGTCGATTTCACCAACTCAGTGTCGAGAAGGAAAAGTCCCACACCTCAATACTGAAACCCTTTTAGCTTTCACATTTCGCAATCAATTTAGCAAAATATAGATACAAATACGCATATTATTGGTGAACCGGGTTCTCCTTAAAAATAGGATATAAAGTAATAACACGACGCGCAACGACTAGTACTTGCAAATCACGAAATCGACCAATACAATGCTTCACTAAATCATGCTTCTCCCTAAGAAGTATCGCATTATTTGTTCAATCCCATTGTAGCACAGGTTTCACAACCTATTCAGAAAATATCAGTTAGCCACCGCCTATGATGAAGATCTACGACCACAAATGCGTAAGGAGAACCTACACTGCCAGCATGTAAATCATGAATCGCTTGCTCAAAGTCTTTGATAGGATACACTTTGCATAGTTTCTCGATTGGGAAATGCCCTTGTCTATGCAATTCCATGAGTTTTGGTAGGAACTATGTCGTAGCAAAGATGAATTATTAGCGCACGCTTGTCGACTAGCTTTCTCGTAATATCAGAAAACCGAGTAATTAACTAGTCAAACTTACATCCGCAGGAACTGAATCTCCCTCTATCACACCAACATATTTCTTGTTTGCCAACAAAAAGTCTAGTGGATCAATTTGTATTTTACTATTTGCCGGTGGCACGCCAACAGTCGCTGCAGTTCCACAAGGCGCCAGAGCTTCAATGATTTGTTCAATCACTTTAAGAACACCAGTGCAGTCAATTGTGTAGTTGGCACCTTCACCCGTCAATTTCTTGATTTCTTTAACAGCATTGGATGTGCGCGAATTGACAAGATGCGTTGCACCCAGCTCTTTCGCCAGCTCTAGCTTCTTATCCACGATATCCACTGCGATAATCTGACGTATACCCATGTACTTGGCCGCCATGAGCGCTGTAAGACCAACACTGCCCATGCCAAAGATTGCGATAGACGAATCTTGTTCTGGCTTGAGCACGTTCATGACAGTACCTGCACCTGTCTGAAATCCACAGCCAAGTGGAGAATAGATGGCCAATTGATCTGGATACGGGCATTTGACTACACATTCCTCGTTCACCACAGACATCTTGGCAAACGACGAATGTCCAAAATATTGACTTCGAACCGATGTACCGTCGTTCAAACGTGCGGGTGTCGACTTGTCTGATTTTCGTATAGCATTGTGGTTCATGTTCGGATGGTCATGGCAGAATGCCGGGTGACCTTTCGAACATTGAACACATGAACCGCAAGTCTGGAACGAGAGTGTTACCGCGTCGCCAACGCGGAGAGACTTGTCTTTCACATTGTCGCCGATAGCTACTACTACACCGGCACCCTCGTGTCCAAAAATTGCTGGGAAGTCAACTAAAGGTAAAAGACCTTGTTGTAGAACGATATCCTATGCTCAGAGAGTTGTCATGTTAGCTTTATTTTAAATCATCTAGCAAGATAGGATGGCGAAAACTAGTGTTTGCTGAGTTTGCCGTTCAAGGCTTGACACATACAGTATGACAGATTCCAGAATACTTCATATCAATCAAAACTTCGTCTCCTCGGACTTCATCAAGTATGATCTCTGTCATCTTGAAATCCGACTTGGGCTTCTCAACTACCAATGCCTGTGTTTTGACATTGGTATATTGCTTAGCGCTTTTGCTCGGAGTGACATTCTCGTCATGGCTACTGGAGTTTTTCATGTTTGCAGGATGTGAAAACCCATTGGATTGTTGGGCTATTGTAGTCATGTTTAACTTTGCAGTTTTGACTTATAGAGACTCAGAATGGAAAGACTGATGAGCGCTATGAGAGTATACAATAGACACAGGTCAGACCAAAGGAATTGTAGTTGAAAATTTACGAAAAGCGAGAACACTCAACAATAAGTGCAACTGTAGTTGCCTTTTAGATAGAAGTCTTAACTTATATGAAGCATGTGCATGACACTTGTGTGTACATGGCAACTGCTCGTATCATTTTGGAGAAATCTCGATGACATTTCCTACAGGCCTGTTTTCCAATTCTATCCAATCTCTATCCCTATCCCCGCTTCTGATATGTTTCTCTCAGAGTAGGGGTTACACATATTGAGGATAATTGCAAGCGTTCTCATAATGACGACCCCGCAACGATATACACTTTACATACACAATGATATCGATGAAGGTGACATGGAATCAAATTGACAGACGTGAGTTTGACATGGTCATAGGAGCTCGACGCGTACTAAGTCATGCTTGGCATACAAGAAGTATCAAGTCTCCAGGATCGTAGATCACCCACTGTTTCCTGGATCCAAAGAACAGCTTCTCGGAATGAGAGAAAGTCGGAAGTCCGAGAAATAAGAAAAAAACCTTCAGCTCAATTGTGCATAATTTTCATTTATTATTCCTGCGTACAACATCAAGATGTGTCTTACAAAGATCTAGCGCTTTCGTTTAGGATCGACTGCTTGTTGTGATGATTACACAAGGTTTAGTCTCGCTCTACCCCGCAAAGGTTTTACGAAATAATATGCTAAAATTGTGCCGCGTCGTTATCTTGGAAAATCCTGGGGGTCTGGTTGGAATCTGTTCCAGAAAAGTTTAAATCGGCTGATATACTTGGCAAAAGGAAGATGGTGTATATTACAATATAGCACACATTATAGCCTGGCAATTGAGTTCGAGACAAATGAAGCGACCCACCAGCTAATGACAAGAAATACAGCCTCTCGCATTGCAAGCATCCAGCACACACCGAGAACAGCAAAGTTAAACGAAGACATTTTCGATCATTACGAGAAGACAAGATTCGACATTTCATCACCTGTGCATTCTCGAGAATCCATCCCCACCATTTCTACTAGTGGCGTTTCCAACATGCCGTTACGAAAAGTGGAGTCTGAACTTTACAGGACACCACATTTAATGTCCGGGCATATACCGACAGGCGGCAACCATAAAATGTATATGATAATTTAGCTTTGTACTCTACATTCACGATCGGAATCT
>Ga0160427_10001537_pt1 | contig 14124 bp, 16 predicted proteins | sample SolpanmetagenomL_FD_108194 | JGI IMG/M metagenome (GOLD analysis project Ga0160427, IMG submission 108194) | Solar panel surface microbial communities from Lawrence Berkeley National Laboratory, California, USA - L | ecosystem: Engineered > Built environment > Solar panel > Unclassified ...
CATGGCGCCCGCCATGAACTGGACCCCGGCGGTCGGGGTCAGCATCACCAGCACTGCCTGCCCACTGACCCGCTCGTTCGATACGAGGTCACCCTGAGCCAGTCCGCTCTGCGGGGAGACTTCCAGGTGGCGCGTTTTTTTCAGCGTGCGCCGCACCGTCTCGTCACTGATGCGGTCCACCACGCCCAGCGTCACCAGTCGATCGGCTAACGGCTGCATGGTCCGCGTCTCTCGACCCTCGAGCACGGAGCACACCTCGGCAATCAGGAGGGCCGTCTGGTACGCATTCAATTTGGGCGGTTGTTTGGGCCTGGCTTTCTCGTAGAGGGCGGCCTACAGGCCGCCCTCTACATATTTGCGTCGGATGGAGGCGACCGTTGCAGGATTGACGCTGTGCCGCTCCGCTACATCGCGATCCAACAGTCCTTGATCACTGAGCAACAGCAAACGTGCTCGGGTCATGACCCGAGCACTCAGCACCCCTTCGCGCGTCATGTCCGTCAGCTGCTGCCGCTCTTCGTCACTCAGCTTCATGACCCACTGCTTCTGTCGTCCCATTCCTCAGCTTAGCCGACTCCATGCCTGTGGTGATCCACTAGGAATCCTTTCCAATTTCTGCCATGAATTTCTGCCAGACTACGTCGTCCCTGAGGAGACGAATCAGGACTGGTAGGGCACTCTGCGTCGTCAGGTTCGGTTGTTGTTCCTGAGCTCGGTACAGGTGGCCTTGCCACTCTCGGTGGACACCGAGCAGTACGCGAGCACCGAGCAGCTTCGTGCGCCCGTCAGCAGGCGAACTCACAGGAGGACTCGACGATCCCTGTACCGAGTTGACCTGCTCTGTCGTTGGTTCTGAGAGCGGCATGGTCTGCACTACAGGTTCAGCTGGTGTCTCGTCTTTCTGCCTGGCTTGTGCGGCATGCTTCAGGTCTTTGAGACTCATGACTGCGACCCTATCCGGCTCAGCATTTCCGTGACGACCTTCTCGTAGTCGAGCCAGCAGCTGCGAGCCAGCTTGTTACTCTTGACGTCGCGTACCAGTACAGACTGCTCACTCGCGTCCTTGAACGCGTCACTCTGCCGGACGGTCGAGGCCATTACCGGCAGTCCGAGTTCTTCGAGAACGCCCCGGGCCGTGTCCAGCCTCTTCCGTGGTCTGGCCATCGTAAAGAGCACAGCGAAAGCCTGATGTCCCAGCTTTCCGAGCGCTTCAGCCGTCTGTGCCATGGCATCCAGGCTCATGTATTCGACGTTCGTCGGAAGCAGCAGGAAGTCGGAGGCCTCCGCCATCTCTTGCAGCTCCTCATTCTCGAGACCTCCGCGTGAATCGATGACCAGCGTCTTGAACTCGTCTGCCCTTTTGAAGACCGCGTCCTGAGTGCCGACGAAAAAAGGCAGGTTACCACCGCGACTCCAACTTGTGGCACTTCTGGTGCGGTCTCGGTCGACGATCGCGACACCCTCCTGTGGTCCTTGCTGGCGCTTCGCGAGTTGTCCGGCGATGTGGATGGCGGAGGTGGTCTTGCCCACTCCGCCCTTGAGTGAGGCGAGGGAAATCAGGAGTCTACTCATCTACAGATCAGCATACATGCTGATCGATCAGTTGACCGATAGATCAACATGTATATAAATATATTAATTGATAAATTTATAAATTATTATTTTGTCGATCATTCGGATCGAGTAAGGAAGACAGAGGAGGAGTGAGGATCAAGGCTGTCCTAGAGGACGAAAAGAACAGATCTGTTCGTCTTCCATGTCCTGGCCGTGACACGTGATCAAGGTTTTCGCGTGCCTGTCCCATTTCCTGTTATTGACGCTGCAGGTGTTCCCTTAACCGGTCGTCCGCCCATTTGCCGTAGGTCCGGGCGGTCTGCACGTCGCTGTGCCCCAGGTGCTCCGCCACATCCTGAAGCTGGAATCCGGCCCGGATCAGCCGCGTGCCGGCAGCGTGACGCAGCGCGTGCAATCCGAGGTACGGCACCTGCACCTGCTTGCACAGTGTTCGCAGTCTCATCCGCGCGGCCTCCGGCGTCCGGCCGATCACGGCCCGCTCCGCTTCCTGCGGGCCGAGGTCTTGCAGATCGGCCACCAGCGAACCGGCCAGCAGCACCCGCCGCATCTTCCCACCCTTGCCATGCTGAACGGTCAGCACGCCCCGGTCCAGGTCCACGTCTCCCCAGAGCAGCGAGGTGATCTCGCTCGTCCGGAGCCCCGCCAGGCCGCCCAGCCGCAGCAGCACCCGCATCTCGACTGGGGCCGCGTGCATCAGCCGGGCGAGGTCCCATTCCGGGTAGGGCTGACGCTTATCCCAGGCGCGGCGCTGATCTCGTTTCGGTTTGACGTCCCCGAACGGGTCGTCCTTGGTGGCCCTGGTCCAGCGCAGCGCGGCGTACAGAGCCCGCGCCCCGGCGAGCAGTACTCCCACGGACGCGGGTTTCTTGCCGCCAGCCTCCAGCTCCCGGACCCACAGGTCGGCGTGCTCCGCCTCGGGATGCAGGACGTTCACCGCGTTGTTCCTGGCGAACGTCAGCCAGGACTTCAACCCGAGTCGGTATTTGCGCAGCGTCTCCGGACTCACCTGGCCGTGCGTCCGTGAGTGGTGCGCCTCCAGCAGTGAACTCAGGACTTCTCGGTCGTCAGCGGTGACCGCGGTCACCGCCCGTCTTCTCCGTTCTTCCGGCGGGAGGGCCAGCCACTCACGAACCGGAGCGAGCGTCCCATGCCGGTAGACATCGAGCGTCACCGGCGCACCCCAGGAGAAGTCAACAACGGCTCCAGCTCCGAGACCGGAATGACCGAGTCCCCCTGGGTCCAGCGTTCGTAGAGGTGAGCGGCCAGACGGGGGAGAAGAGGCCGGTCGAGACTCTCCAACAAAGCCTGGGCCCGTTGGTGTGCCCGTCCTCTCTGCACTTCAGGAATCAGCTCCAGCAGTTCCCCTGCCTCTTCCTGGTCGTCCTGATCCGAGCCGCTCAGCTGGACGCCGCCGGCAAGGACCGGCTCCGCGAACCTTCCGGCCAGGACACAGGCCAGCTCGCGCACGACTTCGCCAAGCCGGGCCGGGTCCGGCCACCAGGGCGCGGCAATCCGCGTGTAGGTCAGCCCGGCCTCGACGCCGGTCTCTGCCGAAGTGCGGAAGCAGACCGAGTCGAGCCGGATCCGTTCACGGGGCGTCAGGGCGGAATACGCCAGAACGTGCCCGGCCTCGTGATAGGCGGTGACCAGATCTTTGAGTGCCTGGACTGCGGATTGTAGAAGCGCCTGACCTTCGGTAGGGGAGAGGGAGGCGACTCGGTCTAAGTCGCTGCCGAGTGACCTGAGGTGAAACGCGACCGAATCGTCGACTGGTGTCCGGTCCACCAGACCCTGGAGCGCCTTCTTCAGGGCTGACGCCTGGTGTTCGAGTGAGATGCTCCCTACAGCTTCTGCCATTTCCCCCTCCTTTCTGGTAAGACACATTACCAGAAGGGAGACGAAAGTTGGCAGACTTTAGGGTGATTTCGCTGCTTCTGGTTTCTACAACCAGGGGAGACCGAAGCGCCTGGATTCACTGATGTCGGGCACGATTACCGCTACCAGGCGGCCGCTACAGAGAGACGGTCGGCCAGGCGAACATCTCCTAAGTGTTTGGCTTTACAGCGTCGCAGATACGCGAGGTCGGGGCCGAGCACCTCGGCCCGTACGGCACGGTGCGCGTTGAGTTTGCCCGTCTCGATCAGCAGGCCCAATTCAAGAGTCTCCCTCAACTGGTCGAGCTGTTCTTCCAGGGTCCGCAAGAGACTCGCGCCCACCCCCGGCTGGTCCTGCGCGATGAGCTGGGCGGCCCGCTGCAGAATGCCGCGTCGCCAGACAGGATCGTTCACTGCGCCACTGTAAATGCAGCCTGAAGCCGCGAACTGTCGCACCAGAGCGTTTTTATCGAACATCCGGCCATACAGCTGAGCCGTGAGCGCCAGTGCGATAGGGGCAGGCGCCGCCTGTTCGTGGAGGGCCACCGACATCACCTCCACTGCCAGCCGGCGGGTCAACACGGCCGCCTGCCTCAGTTCCGCCACGGTGAGAAGCGACAGGTCGTCTTCCGTCAATGGGATGGCCACTTCCGCTCGGAGGCGTATTAGCCCCAGCTGGGCATCGACCGGACGACCAACGATGCTGAAGAACCCCCGCTCTACGTACCGACGCAGTTCCAGCGCCGCTGCGCGTCCTTCAAGCGTCTGGCGCACCGCTGTCCTTATAGTTCCAGAGACGAAGGCTAACGCCTGCGCCAGGGCACTGTATGCGTCCAACTTGAACCGCGAATGCACGAAGGGGTTGTACAGCGCGTCCAAAAGAGCTTCCATCACCGAAATCCGTGCCGGGTCATCGTCCACGTTCCGGTAGTGCGTAAAGACGCCAGAAGGTAGTTGGGAATGACGGGTCTACCGAACCTCAACGTGTCATCGGCCGTCGTCTCTCCGAGGTCTCTGCGTGCGCGTGAATAAAGGCCCCGAGTTCGGGAAGCATGCTGTCAGAGGCAACCGGATGTCTTCCGAGCGCAAAGTAATTGAAGCGGGCTTCCCCCTCCAGCGTGCGCAGCCCGACTCGATAACAGGAACGAAGCCAGATCGGCTTCAAGAATCCCTGCAGGGGACAGGAATTTCTCGCCATGCATGCCCGCATTTCAAACCTTGCACCAGCACACCCGAACCACCGTCCCCACCCACCTCCGAAAAACGAACTGAGAACGTGCCCATTTAGCATGGCAGAGCGCAGTTGAAGTGGCCACCTGAAGTTCAGACGGCCGTTCGCCTCATCGCACCCCTCTCCAATGACTTTGCCAGAACTTCTGACATCCATGTCTCAGCGTGAAGCGTCATACGAACTATGTTTTTAGCGTACTCTGTAGGTGATGTTACTTGCCCCTTCGGATGTCTGCATACCTGGTGATCCTCTCAGTGAGGGCGCCTTGACATTGCCGACTGTCCTCTTCGGCCTGACGCTGCAACAGCCATGGGCGACAGCGATCCGGGATCTGGGGAAGCGTGTCGAGAACCGCTCCTGGAGGCCTCCAGACCGCCTGATAGGCGAAGTGATCGCCCTCCACGCTGGACGAGTGTTTCAGGAGGACGCGGCTGACTGGCTGGCTGCCCGGACCGGCCGCATGGTCCAGCGGTCTACGGTTCCGTTGGGGGCCATCATGGCGCTTGCCAGAATCAAAAAGGTGGTCACTGATCGGGCAAACGATCCGTGGTTTGTCGGCCCCTACGGCTGGGTGCTGGAAGATGTGATGCCTTTGCCACCTCTACCGTGCCAGGGACGGCAGCGGTTATGGAGAGTTCCTCAAGAGGTCAGGACACAGATCGAACAGATCTTGGCAGCGCAAAGTCAGATCTGATATTTAAAACGTGAATTAAAATGCTGACATTGTCAGGATGATCTGTCATGCTTGTCTCAGGAGGACAGCATGCCGGATCTCGACAACATGGCCAAACGGGTACAGGGACGCTGGAAATTTGCTGTCCATGTGGCGATCGCAGATGCTGACTCCTCAGGGACGTCCCAGAGGCTTGGCCAAGCTCTTACCCATATCTTGGCCCGCTGCGCGGCCTCCTACGCTGGGGTTCAGCAGCTGCCGGCCTTCCACCATCAACTGATGACCTTGGCCAGCCTCCCACCCAGCAGCCGCAGCTTGACCTTCTCGCAAATGCAGTTTCCGATCACCCCTGAGGGGAAGGAATGCGCTTCCAAGGCCGCCCGGAAGGTTGGAATCGCGATTTGCGAAGGTCAGATCAAGGCCGCTGAGGTCGGACGGGCCCTTGCTCGGCAATTCCTGCTGGCCATTACCCAGGCGGAGTTCTTCGGCCGGCTGATCAACGAGGACAAGGCCAAGATCTTCAAGAGCCCGGAAGCGGCCGCTGTTCACCTCCTTCAGGCGCAACGCGAAGTGGAAGGGTACGTTGATGGAACCACCAGTGCGTTCGCCGAGAGCATGTTCCAACGGCTCCAACCGGTACCGAAACCGGAGTTGGTCCGACAGGACACCGCTGCACAGCTGGGCAACACGGTCGAAGTGAATCTGGCTTTGCTGGACGAATACGGTGATGAGGACTGATGCCAGTCCCACTCCGTGATTTCAGTGAGCTGCTGCCCCGGAAGGGCCCCTGGCAGAGACTCACACAAAGCCGGATAGACGCGCTCCGGATTGATGTCGGCGCCCTCTGGACACTTCATGCGGATCTTCCGAGCTTCGTGACGGATTTGCTGGACCTCGCCGTGGCGGTGTATGTCACGGATCGTCTGACAAAACGGACCCGACGGACCGGACACTGGCACCCGAGAACCCTGGCGCTCCGCCTTCCCGTCTCTGACCCGGACCTCTGGACGCCACTGATTCCAGAGCTGTCAGCGCTGCTGCAGTGGCTGACCACGGACACTTGGGAGCTGAGTTTCGTGGGCACGGGGACGTCCCGGCGTTCCCGGCAGGCTGGGTCTCTCTACCCGCCGGCATTGGACCGTCCGTTTGTTGGCCTCTATTCAGGCGGACTCGACTCACTCGCCGGCGCGGTCGCCCAGGCCATGGATCCGGCGTATCAGTCCGGCGTTCTGGTCGGTGGCCAGTCGAGCGGACGCTTAAAAGGGCTGCAGCTTCAGCACATTAAGATGCTGAAGCACCGCATCCCCCACCTGCACTGGGAACCGTTCCGGGGATTTCAGCACCGGTCCTTGCCCAAACACCTGCACGACTGGCAGATCCCAGAGCAGAAGGAGGAGAAGAGCCAGCGCTCCCGGGCGTTTCTCTTTCTGGTGTTCGGCGCCGTCACCGCTTACGCCTATGGCGTGCCCGCGCTGCATGTGTACGAAAATGGTGTGGGGGCCATCAACCTGCCGTACTCCGCGGCTTTCAGCGGGGCGGATCACACGCGCGCCATGCACCCCAGGACGCTTCATCTGATGAGTGATCTTCTGAGCCGGCTGTTCGCCCGGCCGTTCCAAGTAATCAATGCCTCGATCTGGAAGACCAAGGGAGAGATGTGTGCTGATCTGGTGAGGCACGGCCTCGGCGACCTGGCCCACCTGACGGTCTCATGTGACAGTTTTCCGCTCCGAGAGGCGCATCAGCAGTGCGGCTTGTGCACCTCGTGCCTGCTGCGCCGCCTGTCCCTGGCCGCCGGGGGTCTCAGAAAGGGGGATGCCGACGCCCAGCTGTACCGGGATGACATCTTCGATCTCGCGCCGGCCGCTGCTGACCGACTGGGGCCGTACCAGTTCATGCTGGAACAGGCGCAGACCTTCGAACGCCTGACCGGGTCAGAAAGCTTCGTCGACTTCCGGATTGAATTCGACGTCCTGGAAGAAGCCCGCAGCGCCCTCGGCTTTACCGAAGGCTGGACGCCCGCCGAGGTCGACCTTCACCTGAGGGACCTGTACCGCAGATACGCGCTGGAGTTCAGGCAGTTCGAGCGGGCCGTTCGTTCCCCGGCGCTCGTTGCGGGCCCGGTATGAACGACACTGAGAGGAGAGAAGAGATGACGGATCAGGAGTTCCAGCTGAACATTCAGGACCTGACCGGCCTGGGCAGCCGGTTGCAGACGGCCCGGAAGGCCGTGCGGCTGACTCAACAGCAGGCGGCCGACCACCTGGGGGTGGCCCGGACCACGCTGCTGGCCATCGAGAAGGGGGAACGGAAGATCCAGCCGGATGAACTCCTGGCACTGGCCGAGAAGTACCAAGTGAGCCTGCATGACCTGCTGCGGCAACGCCCGGCCAGTGGGGACCTGGGCGTTCAGTTCAAGGCGTACTTCAAAAAGCGCGGCACAGCTGACCCGGAGGTCGGTGACCGGCTGGAGCAGGCGGCGGCACTCCTGCAGCAGAGTGCCGAGAACTACCTGGAGCTCGAGGAGCGGCTTCAGTCTCCGCTGCCCCGGAATTATCCGACCGAGTATGACATCGGCGGGCTGTCCGTCGAGGCCGCTGCCGACGAGGTGGCAGATGCGGAGCGCCGGCGGCTGGGACTCGGGGACGGTCCACTCGGGAATCTGAGGGAGATTCTGGAGACGGAGGCCGGGCTGCGGATCTTCGCGCTGGAGCTCGACTCACGCGTGTCCGGTCTGTTCGGCTACACCGAGGAACTGGGCGGCTGCATCGCGCTGAACAGCAAGCATCCGCCGGAGCGTCAGCGGATGTCACTGGCCCACGAGTACGCCCACTTTCTGACGGCGCGCGGGCGTCCCGATGTTCAGGTGCACCGGACTGGACGCACGCCTGAAACGGAACGCTTCGCTGAGGCCTTCGCCCGGAGACTGCTGATGCCGTCGCGCTCGATGGTCCGGCACCTGCGAAACCACATGAAGCAGCACGGCAAGCCGACGGTGGCCGATCTGGTGTATCTGTCCGCCTACTTCCGGGTGTCGTTCGAGGCGTATGTCCGGCGCCTGGAGGAACTGACGCTCCTCCCAGCCGGCACCTATGACCGGCTGCAGTTCGAGAACTTCAAGCCGAGGGAGGCGCAGAAAATCGCCGGGATCACCGAAGAGATCCCGGAGGGCCGGTTCCCCAGGCGATACATCCTGCTGGCCCTCGAAGCCCTGGAACGTGGGCTGATCACCGAAGGTCAGGCCGCCCGCACCCTCGCTACCGACCGGCTGAACCTGCGGGAGTTGCAGGAGCAGTTCACCCGCCAGGAAGGACTGGGTGTCAATGGCGAGCCCGGCTGGTTGAGCTGGCAGATGGATGTGGATGTGACCGTGAGGTCACGGTGACCGAGCGGTTCCTGGATGCCTGCGCCCTGATCAACCTGTACGGCAGCGGAGAACTGATGGCCCTCGCCCGGAAGCAGCCGTTCCTGGTCGTCCCGACGGTGGTGGCCGAAGCAGGCTGGGTGTATGAGCGGCAAGAGCAGGAGCGGGGTCCACGGCAGCCGATCGACCTCTCGCCGCTGTTGGACGAGGGACTGATGGTGATCGTCGAGCCCTCGCCAGCGGCTCTGAGACGGTTCCTTCAACTGGCGATCCTGCTCGACGACGGTGAGGCCATGACCATTGCCTGCGCGTTGGAGGGGTCAGAGGCGGTGGTCGTGACCGACGACGAGGCCGCGATCAGGTACCTCAGGACGCTGCCAGCACCCGGAGTGGTCACCAGCCTGACTCTGTTGCGCGACCATCTGAATTCCTTTCCACTGGAGGATCGCCGGGAAGTGTTGCTGAACGTCCGGATCTGCGCCCGGTATGTCCCGGGTCCGCGGCACCCCGAATTCACCTGGTGGAATGAAACTTTCGGCTAACAGGCGCGTACCTTGCCTGCAGAGGTTCTGGCAAGTTAATTTGCAAGGAGCCGAAGGGGGAAAGTGGCCGTCTGAACTTCAGACGGCCACTTCGACTGCGTTCTGCCATGCCAGGTGGGCACGGTTCCGGTTTGATCTTCGGAGGTGGGTGGGAACGGGCGTGCGGGTGTACTGCTGAAGGTTCGAAACGCGGGCACGCAGGACCAGGAATGCTTGTGTCCTGCGTGGGTTTTTGAAGCCCAGTTGGCTCCGTTCTTGTTGCCTTGTAGGTCGATGCGAGTGTTCAATCAGGTTAGTGCAGCGAGCAGTTGAGATGACTTGGATGTGCTCCATAAGGTGGAGCACAGGAAGTTCTCGAATAGCTGCCCCATAGCCCAAAGCTTGTCGGTATGAATGACGTCTGGTATGTCATCATTCACTAACAGTTTTCCAAGAAAAGTCTTCGTTGCTTGGGTATCTCGCCGATCTTGCAGAAGAAGATCCAAGACCGCGCCAGAATCATCGACGGCCCGCCACAACCAGAATTTCCTGCCCTTGATCTCGATACAGACCTCTTCCAAAAACCACCGGGAGGTGCAGAACAGTGCCTCTGAAGAGTTCGCTGTTGACCGCCTTCGCGCCAGGGGTGTCTGCAGTCCGAAATCTTTGCAGTCACTGCCACTCAAGCCCTGGCTGCCGGCTGAGAAGACAGATGGGAGGCGGGTCACGGAGGCACAGGCTAGGGTAAGACGCGGTGGCACTACAGTTCCGCGTCAGTCACAACCGCATCGTCCTCTATACTCCCCACATGACTTGCCCGCGCGCCAAGGCAAATGAAATCGTCTGGGCCCTCCGGCCCTGGTGGTGCGCCTGTCTGGGGCGTGCTCTGAACACCCTGAATCAAGACTGAGACGGCCTGAGCCGTCCATGCCCAGTCGCGCGGTCCATCAGGATTCGACGCCCACGGCCGATCTCAGGCCGTGACACCACAGATACATGAACTCGGGAAGACCACAGTCTCCCCAGCCTTTCTCTGTTCAGGAGCACCCCATGACCACCTTCCAGAAGCCGTCTGTTCCCGCTGATCTGCTGGCCCTCGATGCCATAGACCCCCTCCGGCATAAGCGCCGGGAATTCACTTTGCCTGACGGCGTCATCTACCTCGACGGCAACAGCCTGGGGGCCATGCCCCGGACCGTTCCTACGCGCCTGGCGCACGTTGCGGCCCAGGAGTGGGGACAGCAGCTCATCCGCTCGTGGTCTCTCACCGGTCCTGCCGAGGCTGCCCAGGACTGGATGGGCCTGCCCGACCGGGTGGCGGCCAAGATCGCTCCCCTGATCGGCGCGGAGGCACGTGAGGTGGCGGTCGGCGACAGCACCAGCGTGAACACCTTCAAAGTGCTGGTTGCTGCACTGAAGCTCAGCGGTCGCCGCGTGATCCTCACCGATGGCGATAACTTCCCCACCGACCTGTACATGGCACAGGGCCTCAGCACCCTGATGGACAGTCTGGAGGTGCGCCGCGTCTCTGCCACCGAGATCTCCGCGCATCTGACTTCCGACGTGGGGGTGCTGCTGCTCACCGAGGTGGACTACCGCACCGGACGCCGCTCGGACATGGCGGCGATCACGGCTCAGGCCCACGAGCAGGGCGCATTGACCGTGTGGGACCTGGCGCACTCGGCCGGCGCTTTCCCGGTCGATCTGAACGGCTGCGGGGCAGATTTCGCGGTGGGCTGCGGCTACAAATTCCTGAACGGCGGGCCGGGCGCGCCCGCCTTCCTGTTCGCGGCCGAGCGGCACTACGCTCAGGCCACCGTGGTGCTCAGCGGCTGGATGGGCCACGCCGAACCCTTCGAGATGGCGCGGGACTACGTGCCCGCCCCCGGCGCGCGCCGCTTTCTGGTAGGCACGCCCCAGGTGCTCGGTCTGAGCGCCCTGGATACCGCCCTGGACGTGTTCGCCAACGTGAACCTGAGTGATTTGCGCGCCAAGTCGCTCTCGCTGAGCCGCACCTTCATGGAGACGATGGCTCCGTTGCAGAGCCGTTTCCCTCTGACGCTCGTCACGCCACAGAACGAGACCGAGCGCGGCTCACAGGTCAGCTATCGCCATCCCGAGGCCCGTGAAGTGATGGCCGACCTGATCCGGGCAGGGGTGATCGGTGACTTCCGTACACCGGATATCCTGCGCTTCGGCCTCACGCCGCTCTACCATTCGCACGCCGACATCTGGCAGGCCGTGCAGGAAATCGGCGCCGTGCTGGAGGCTCGCTCATGAGTCAGGACAGAAGTCCTGAGGAACACCATCCGGACAGCCCTGAGCGGGCCTATCAGGACTTCACCCGGCGCCTGAGTTACGGCGATTACCTCCGTCTCGACGCGTTGAGCGCGGCCCACCAGCCGGTTACGCAGGCACACGACGAGCACCTGTTCATCGCTGTGCATCACGTCTCGGAAGTCTGGCTCGGGTTGATGATCCGTGAGTTGCGGCCGGCCATGCGCCTGCTGGAATACGGCGTCACCGACGCGCCGCTGAAGATGCTTTCGCGGGTGGTGCGCGTGCAGGAGCAGCTCACGAATGCCTGGGAAGTCCTGAAGACCATGACGCCGGCCGACTACCTGCACTTCCGCGACGCCTTCGGGGCGGCGTCAGGCTTTCAGTCGGCAAATTACCGGATGGTTGAGGTGCTCTTGGGCAACCGCAATCCCGCCTTACTGCGCCCGCACGCGCACCGCCCGGATGTCCATGACCCTCTGCAGGAAGCCACGGACGCACCGAGCGTCTACGACCTGACGCTCCGACTGTTGTCGGCGCGCGGCTTGCACATCCCGCAGGCGGTGCTGGAGCGTGACCTCACCCAGCCGGCGCAGCTCGACGAGGCGGTGCTGGAGGCGTGGCTGACCGTCTACCGTGATCCACACACGTACTGGGACGTGTATGAGCTGGCCGAAAAGCTGCTCGACGTGGAGGATAATTTTCGGCGTTGGCGGTTCAATCATCTGACCACCGTCGAGCGCACCATCGGCTTCAAGACCGGTTCGGGCGGAACGAGCGGCGCGGGCTACCTGCGCAAAGCACTGGACGTCGTGCTGTTCCCCGAGTTATGGGCCGTACGTACCAGCCTGTGAAGGTTCTTATGCTCGTACCTGTGCAGCACGGCGTTCTCTACCACTCCCTCTGTTGACTTCCGGAGCGAGTCTGTCAGGATGTGCTCATGACGAAATCAAGCAAAAAGCCCGCTGCTTCCGCGAAGACCACCACTGCCAAGCCGGCCGCGAAGGCGCCCGCCAAGGCCAAGGCCGCCGCTCCTGCCGCCGCTGGGAAACTCGGCAAGACCGAACTGACCGACATGATCAGTGACCGCGCCGGTTTGACCAAGAGGGACGCCGGCGTCGCCCTGGGCGCCCTCCTCGACATCATGGGCGAGGCGCTGCGCTCCGGCCAGACGATCGGCCTGCCCGGCATCGGCACCCTCAGCGTCAAAGCGACCGCCGCGCGTACCGGCGTGAAGCCCGGCACCGCCGAGAAGATCCAGATCCCGGCCGGCAAGAAGGTCAGCTTCAAGATCGCCACCGACCTCAAGAAAAGCCTTTAAGACAGCGCGCTGGCCGCCCGAGCAGGAACTCCTGTCCGGGCGGGTTTCAGTCCTCGAGGCCATGTCCGTGGTCACGATCAGGACGACCGAGGACACGGTCCTCTGCGAACTTCTGCCTCTGAACGGAAATCCGGAGTTCGAGAAGGCGCTGTTCATCCCTTTCGAAGCCTGCATTTCCCCAGCGCCGGATGCCGCAGAGTTCGAGGTGGACAGCACGTTCTTCCTGCTCTTTGACGACATCCAGAAAGAACCCCACTCCTGAAGGTTGAAGTTTCACTTAAAGAGACTCAACGACGGACGTCGTTGAGTCTCTCTGTTCCCAGCTTTTACTTACGCTTGGCCGGTGTTTCTTTTGCGGCCGTCTTCGTCACGGACCGACTCTTGCCAAGCGCCTGGCCTTTCTTGAAGCTGACGCCCATCTCATGGCCGTACATGAAAGCTTCACAGGCTGCTGTTGTCACTTTTGCCCTGCCTTGCTCTCGGCCCGATCAGCGCAGGTTAATGCCCAGGTCGAAGGTGGTGCTGAAGCCAGTCCGTGCCGTGCCCTTCAGGGACAGCTCGAGCTGATGGCCACCATTACCGTAGATCGGGTCGTTGGCATTGCGGACCTTGCGCTCGTTTGACCTCAGATAATCTGGCTGTTTCACGACCTCATCGGTTACTTTATCGTCAAAGAACAACTGTGAGGTAAAAGTAGGGTTGTGTTGCTTTAATCGGGTCGGGTTAGGCTGACTGTCCGTGACCGACGCCAAGCCCTACCGCCACCGTTTCCCCATGCTCATCATCCAGCACGCCCAAAGCAGCTGTACCACCGCTTCCCAATGAGCTCCCGGGACGTCCAGGAATTGCTTCACCAGAGCGGCATTCAGGTCAGCCACGAAACCATGCGCGAGTGGTGCATCAACTTCGGATCCCTCTTTGCGGAAGACCTCCGCCATCGGGAACCCCGTCGGGGTTCCCGGTGGCATCTCGATGAGGTGTGTACGAGCGTGGACGGCGTCCGACATTGGCTTTGGAGAGCAGTTGATGAGCACGGGTTCGTGCTCGATATCCTGCTTCAACGGCACCGCGACACCGAGGCTGCGAAGACCTTCCTGACCCGGATGCTCGGAGCATACGACGTCCCAGAGATCATCCATCCCGATCAGCTCAGGAGTTACGGAGCCGCGATTCGAGAGTTCCCGAGCCTGGCTGACGTCTACCACCAGCAGGTGATCTCCACAGTCAGGTGCAACAACGTCATCGAGCAAGAACACCGATCTACCCGGCGACAAGAGCGAAGTCAGCA
>Ga0160427_10001538_pt1 | contig 14121 bp, 13 predicted proteins | sample SolpanmetagenomL_FD_108194 | JGI IMG/M metagenome (GOLD analysis project Ga0160427, IMG submission 108194) | Solar panel surface microbial communities from Lawrence Berkeley National Laboratory, California, USA - L | ecosystem: Engineered > Built environment > Solar panel > Unclassified ...
CATACTTGGCCCGATTAAGAATAAACCCGTCGTACTGCGCGACGGTAGCTGGCTGTCGCCGTCGAGCCGCGAAGAAGGCAGTGCCGAGGCCAATGTCTGGTCGCTGCGCATCGAGCGCAGCACCGACCGCGGCAACACGTGGCAGGTCGGCGCGCGCATCGCGTCACCCATGCATATCGAGGCGATCCAGCCGAGCATCCTGTTCCACCGCGACGGCGCGCTCGAACTGGTGGCGCGGACACGGCAAGGAGCGCTGGCGATGAGCTGGTCGCGCGACGACGGGCGCAGCTGGTCGCCGATCGCCGCGATCGACCTGCCCAATCCCAATGCTGGCACCGATGCGGTGACCCTGCGCGACGGGCGACAGCTGATCGTCTATAACCATGCCGGGCATGCGCCCGACCGGCCGGGGGACGGACCGCGCTGGCCGCTCGACATCGCCCTGTCCGACGACGGCGTGCGCTGGCGTCACGTGCTGACGCTGGAACAAAGGCCGCTGCCCGACGGCTATGCCTATCCGGCGGTGATCCAGACCCGCGACGGGCTGGTCCACGTCACCTATACCTATAACCGGGTGCGGATCCGCCATGTCGTCATCGATCCGCGAGCGCTGGAGCGGCGCGAACGCAGACCGATTATGCGGCCAAGATCGCCGTAACCATATCCGATCATGGCATATTTATCGCCGGTGCCGAGAATGGCCCCACTCATCATCGGGGGAATGCGGCACATGGACTGGTTCGAATTCGACGTCGAAGGCGCGGCCGGGCTTCATGTCCGCGTCGAATCGCAGAACGGCCAGCTGAAGTTCGTCCTCGACAATACCGGCGATCAGGTCGCCGACCTGCGCGGCCTGTTCTTCGACCTGAAAAACAGCGCGACGATCGGCTCGCTGTCGGCGACCGGATCGAGCATCACCGCGCAGGCTAAGGGCGACGAGGCCGTCGTCAACCTGGGCAACGGCGCGACGATGGCGGGGGCGGGGACGTTCGACTTCGGCGTCGCGTTCGGCACCGCGGGGATCGGCAAGGACGATATCCACCACGCCGAATTCACGCTGAGCAGCGCCACCGGCGCGCTCAGCCTCGCCGACGTCTACGGCATGGATTTCGGCGTGCGCTTCACGAGCGTCGGCGACATCGACGGCGCCCGCAATGGATCGCTCAAGCTGACCGACAAGGGCTTCGGCGACATCCATTACGGCACGCCGCCCATCGGGCCGGGGCCGATCGGGCCGGGCGGGCCCGTCCTTACCCCGCCGCCAGGCGGACTGGGCGACATCGTCCTCTAAGGCCCGGAATTCCCGACCGACCGCGCAGGCGCCGGGTCGACACGACGAGCCGCCGGCCCGCACGCCGGCGGCTCGTTTCGTTGGTGCCCCCTGCCCCGTCAGTCGCCGATCGGGCTTTCGCCGTGCTTGCGCAGGACGTCGTTGAACGCCTCCGCCATCAGCGCCTGGAGGCTGCGGCCCTGGCGGCGCGCGAGCGTATGCATCGCGAACGACATTTCCGGGCTGAAGAAGCCCGCGATCTGCTTGCGGCCCTGCCGGCTCGCAGGGCCCTGCCCGGGCGGCGGGGCTGGCGGGGGCGCGCCGGCTTCGGCGGCCGGCTGGGCGACAGGCGCGCCGGCGGTGCGCAGGTTGGCGAAGCTGGGCTTGCGGCTCATGCGGCGGTCCTCTTGCGGGCGGATCTGGGCCTGGCGATCGGCAGGCCGACCTGTCGACATGTCCACTCGTAGAGCTGCCGAACATCTTCGGCCGCCTTGCCGCCGGGTTCGTATTCCATGACGGTGCGCCCCTCGCCGCTGGCGTGACGATAGACCGCGCGGTCGGGGATCTGGATCGGGCATGGCGGGGTGCCGAAGCCATCGACCAGCTCGCCCGCCTCCTGATAGATGCGCGGCGCGTTGGGCGACCCCGCGGTGAAGACGACGAAGGCGGGCTTGCGCAGCAATTGCACCAGCTTCGCGGTCGTCTGGATCGCCGACAGGTCGAACGCGCTCGGCCGGCATGGGATCAGCACCAGGTCGGCGACCTCGACCGCGGCGCGGGCGGCGCTGTCGGCATGGGGCGGCGTGTCGATGACGATCATCTCGGCCCCCTGACCCTTCGCGGCTTCGACCTTGGCGGCGAGCCGGGGCGGCGGGCTGTCGATCACCTCGGGCGGCGCGTCCCGGCGCCACGCAGCCCATTGGCTCGCGGTCGCCTGCGGATCTGTGTCGATGATGAGGGCGACCCGGCCGGCATCCTGTGCGGCCGCGGCGAGGTGGAGCGCGAGCGTGGTCTTCCCCGCGCCGCCCTTCTGGCTGATGATGGCGATGGTCGGCATGTCTAATATCCTACGTGTCTACACCCCGACATGACAAGGGCCTTTCGCACCGATCGGTACGACGCGGTCCCGCACATGTCGCCGCGCCGCTGAAAGAACCGCCCTAACCGCCTGCTCCTTCTAGGGAGCATGTGACGGCGAAGCCGGCATTCCTGTCTTTGCGTCACGGGCACGAGTGGTGGGGTTCGGCGCTCTTGGCTTTTCTCATTATTGGTCGTGGCGGCCGTTAGGTCGGCTCCGTTTGAACGTATGAATAGAATCCATGAGTGGTTGCGGATGGATTTGAGACTCGCAGGGGTTGCTCGTCCTGCCGGTCGTCGATGCCGGCTCCCAGCCGCGCCAGCACCTTGCCGAGCGCCCCTCCGACGGTGGCCAACGCCAGATCGCGGCACGAGAGCCCCGCGAGCATCGCGCCGTGTGCCTGGGCCCGCTCGGCATCGTGCTGTTCCTGGTCAACCGGCAGCGGCGCAGGCCGCATCCAGCGCGGCAGATAGCCGAGCACGCGCGCCGGCAGCAGCGGACGATAGGCGTTGGAGGTCTGGCGGTAGCGGGGGCTCTCCCCCGCCCCCTCCCCCGCGACGCGCTTGAAGCGGCGCTGGCGGACGAGGAAACCGATCCGTTCGAGGATCGGCAGCGCCCGCGCCACGGTGGCGCGGCCAAGCCCTGTCGCCTCCGCCAGCCAGTCGTAGCTCGGATAGACGCGGCCGCGGTTGAGCCGCGCCAGCGTGCAGAGCTCCTCGTACACCCGCACCGCGGCCGCGGTCAGCGTCGCGATCGTGCGTTCGGTGGCGGTCAGCGTGCGGGTGCCGGCGCGCGCCTCGCGGCGCAGGCGGCGCCCGGCGTCGAGCGCGCGCCGCGCCGCACGCAGCAGCTGGTCGGGTTCGCCCTTGGCCGGCACCGCGAAGAAATGCTCCTCGAAGGTCCCTGCCTCGATGCTGTCGCGCAGCACGGGCGCGCCGGTGCGGTGCAGCCCGCCCGATCGCGGCGCGCGCGCGCGCGCCGGCGTCGCGGTCGACGCGCGCAGCATCCCGCCGAGCGCCCGCGCGCTCGCCTCCCCGAGGGTAAATGCCGTCATCTTCCATCCCCTTGCGGGGCCGGGACCGAGGCAAAAAAAGAGCGTGGCGCGAAACGCGCATCCTTGAACCGGGATGGGTTCGGAGCTATTGAAGAACTGTGATCGGCTAAGTTCACAGATTTGGCGTTTGGCGACGCCTTTTCTTCAATACCCCCTTTGGGATGCCCGGCCTTCGTGCCGGGCTTTCCTTTATGTGGTCACGGCCGCTCCATGAACTCGACGCGGCCGACATGGCCGCGCTCCCATCTTGTCGCAGCAATGATCCAACAGCGGAAGCGACTACGGTTCGTGCTTTCGAGTATTTGGACCCGAAAAAGTTCGTGCTTTCGAGTAGGAATGACCCGCCAATTCGTGCTTTCGAGTAGCAATTGGCCCCGTTTCATTCGTGCTTTCGGGTAACAATGCCTGCGCGTGCCGAGCCTACGCGAATCGCCTTTCGCCGATTCGTTCCGCCATTCCGGCGTCGATTCGGGGCGGCCCCGCGCTATTGGGCGGAGGGGTCTTCCGGCGAGACATCGCCCTGCGAGGCATCGGCGAGCGCCTGCGGGCGCGGCGTGATGACGACGCGGCTCTGCGGCGCGCGACGGCCGCGGCGCGGCGTGGCGCCCGCACCGGTGCCCTCGCCCGGCTCGGTCTCCTCGACCAGTTCGAGATGGTAATCGGGGATGCTGTCCGCCGCGACGATCTGCTTCAGCGCCGCCTTGAAGTTCGACAGCGGGTTCTGATAGCCGATCTGGAGGCGGAAGGTGGCGAGATCGATGTCGATCCCGTCACCCTCGCAGGTCGAGCGCGCGACCTCGTAGATGCGCCGCTCGATCGGCCCGAGCTGGAAATAGGCGGCGGCATAGTCGAGCACCTGCCGGTCGCGCAGGATCGCGCGGAACAGCCAGTCGCACAGCCGGACTTTGACCGCCTTCAGCCGCCGCTCGCCACCCTTGGTCTTGGTGTAATGCAGCTTCGCCTCGGACAGCCACGAGAAGAAGCCCTCCTCCCCCTCCCCGCCCGCTTCGATGTTGGTCTTGATCTGCGTGCCCTGCAGCCGCTCCAGCGCCTCCGACAGGCGGCCGTAGGAGCGCGCCGAATGGTTGCTGCCGGTGACCGAGAACAGGTCGTGCGCGGTGAAGACGAAATCCTGCTCGACATTCTCCCCCGCCTCCAGCTTCGCCGCCATCAGGCTGCCGATGTAGAGCACGATTTCCTTGTCGTAGATCGTCGCGACCCCGCTCGCCGAGGGGCGCACCTCGATCGACACGGTCGCGTGATTGTAGGTGAGCGGCTTCATCCAGGCGTTCTTGCTAAGCGCGAAGAAGGGAAAGGCCATCAGCGAGCGTTCGCCGCGGATCTCGCCGTAGAGCGGGCTGTCGAGCAGGAACAGGTCGCCCTGCGGCACCCCGCCGGGCTTGCCGGACGCGGTGGCGGAAGGGCGGGTGGACGGGGTCGAACGGGCCATGGGCATTTCCTACTCGAAAGCACGAAGATTTGGCACCCCGGTGCGGATTACCGAGGGAAAAAGGCCGGGGAGGGCCATCCATTCGTGCTTTCGAGTAGGAAATGCCGGGTATCAGGTAGCGATCCGCCGCGGGTGCCCAGCGGCCCGTCGATGTGTCGATATGTCGACACGTCGATACTTGCGTCCATATTGTTCGACATATCCGTCGCGCTTTGGCAAAGGCGCCGCGAGGGGCACAGGTTTCCGGGGGGAAAGCGTGAAGACGATCGAGGCGGCCGCCGCCATTGCGGCGCTGGCGATGCTGTCCGGCTGCGGCGGGTCGGATGGCGGCGGAACGGGCGGTACGGCTGCACCGCCACAGACGCCGTCGATCGCCACGCTCGCCGTGACGCTGTCCGCCGCGACGCAGACGACCACGATCGGGGACGACGGCTCGGGCACGCCGCTCGGCTTTACCGCCAGCGTCGCGGGCACGACCGGCGACACGGTGATCGCAGACCTGCAATACGACCGTGCGCAGCTGGCGCTCGACGGCGACGTGACGCGGGCGGCCGACGGCAGCTACCAGGTCCGGTTCAGGCCGACCGAGGCTCTGGCGCCGGGCACCCATACCGGATCGGTGACGTTCCGGCTGTGCCGCGATACCGGCTGCGGCACAATCTATCCCGGGTCGAGCCAGACGTTCGGCTATCGCCTGACGACGCAGCTCGGCGACTGGACGACCTATCAGCGCAATCCCGCACACACCGGTTACGTCCGCGCGACGTTCGATCCCGCCGCGTTCCGCAAGGCGTGGGAGTTGGCACCGGCGACCAGCACGCGGGTCAGCGCGGTCGCCGCGGCCAATGGCCTCGTCTACGTCACCACGCAGGAACGCGACGGAACCGCGGTGCTGCACGCGCTGGCGGGCGGCACGGGGGAGCGCCGCTGGTTCTATTCGATCGGGCAGACGACCTATTTCAGTCCGCCCGCGATCGGCAACGGCCGGGTGTTCGTCACCACCATGACCGCGTCGTCGGACGAGAACCCGATCGTGTCGGTCGATGCGCTCACCGGAGACTATACGCCGCCCCGCGCGCTGTTCTCGGCGCAATGGTCGAGCTTCCTGCAACCGGTGCCGTACAAGGACGGCCTCTACATGTCGGCGGGCTATTACGGCAGCGTCGTCTACGGCTTCGACTATACCACCCGCACCGCCTGGGGCACCGATACCGAAGGGAAGATCTGGGACGGCGAAACCCCGGCGGTCGACGACGGCACGGTCTATTATTATTCGGGCAAGGCGCTCGAGATGATCGACCGGATCAGCGGCGAGGTGAAGGCGAGCCTCGCCGATCCATTCTTCCAGAACAGCTTTTACAGCTATTATGGCGCCCCGATCCTCGGCTCGATGGGCAATGTCATGGCCTATTCGAGCCAGCGCAGCGCCTCGACCCCGTCGGTACTCGTCAACTGGTCGATCGCCGACAGGGCCTATGCCTGGCGCAGTGCCAATACCTATTCCACCGCGCCGGCGGTGGGCGGCGGGCGCATCTACCTTTCCCGCAACACGCCGGGCCAGCTCGACGCGCTCGACGAGGCGACAGGCCGGGTGGTGTGGAGCTGGGCACCGCCCGCCCAGGAACGCATGATCGGCAACACGATCCTGACCCGGACGCTCGTCTTCGTCAGCACCGACAAGGCGATCTATGCCATTCCGCTCGACGGCGCGACGCACGCGCCGGTCTGGACGGCGGCAGGGGGCGGCGAGATGGCGCTGACCGCGGACGGCATGCTGATCGTGACCGGGCAGGCGCCCGACTATGGCTATCCACGCGCGCTGACCGCCTACCGGCTGCGCTGACGCGCTCGACGTGTCGACATGTCGGACCGTATAGCCATCGGGTCCGGGCTTGACCGGGGCAGGGGGCTGGGGGACACAGGGGCGGTCGATGTGGGAGAGACCGGGCGCGTCCCGGCGCCGAAGGAGCAACCGCCCCGGAAACTCTCAGGCCAAAGGACCCGTCGGCACGGGACATCTGGAGAGTGACGCGGCGACGCGTCCGCCGACGGGATAGCGATCTCAGGCACAAGGGACAGAAGGGGCATGCAGGCCGGCGACGCCGGTGGAAGGATTTGCATGCACATCGATACCGTCACCCCGCCGCCCGGACGCGGCCCCCATCGCCCGGTCGCGACGCGCCCGATCAGCGTCGCCGAATTGTTCACCATCGGCATCGGTCCGTCGAGCTCGCACACCGTCGGGCCGATGCGCGCCGCGTTCGACTTCGCGCAGCGTGCGCTGGGGCACGGGGCGACGCCGGTCCACGTCACCTGCGACCTCTACGGCTCGCTCGCGCTCACCGGGCGCGGCCATGCCACCGACACCGCGACGATCCTGGGCCTCGCCGGCTGGGAGCCCGAGCGGCTCGACCCCGATGCCGCGCCCGCGATCCTGGCGGGCATTGCCGACGCGCGCCTGCTGCCCCTCGGCGGCAGCCACCCGATCGCCTTCGCGGCGGAGGACGTCGTCTTCCACCCGCGCGCCTTCCTGCCCGAACATCCCAACGGCATGACCTTCACCGCGACGCGCGCCGACGGATCGCACCACAAGGAAACCTATTTCTCGATCGGGGGCGGCGCGATCCTGCGCAAGGGCGCACCCGTCGCCGCGAGCAACGTCGCGGTGCGCTTTCCCTTCGCCTCGGGCGCCGATCTCCTCGATCTCGGCGACGCGAGTGGCCTGTCGATCGCCGCGATGGCACGCGCCAACGAAGAGGCGTGGCGCGCGCCGCACGAGACCGACGCCTTCCTCGACGCGGTGCGTGCGGCGATGCACGCCTGTATCGACCGCGGCATCGCGCAGGACGGCGTGCTGCCGGGCGGGCTCAAGGTCCGGCGCCGCGCCCGCGCGTTGCAGCAAAGCCTCACCGGCGACGCGCCCGGCAGCAACCCCGCCGAGGTGTTCGAATGGGTCAGCCTGTGGGCGCTCGCGGTCAACGAGGAGAATGCCGCCGGCGGCCGGGTGGTCACCGCGCCGACCAACGGCGCCGCGGGCGTGCTGCCGGCGGTGCTGCGTTTCTACGAGACGCTGATCGCGCCCGACGAGGCGACGCGGGGGGAGGGGGCGCGCACCTTCCTGCTGACCGCCGCGGCTATCGGCATGCTCTACAAGAAGCGCGCATCGATCTCGGCGGCCGAGATGGGCTGCCAGGGCGAGGTCGGCGTCGCCTGTTCGATGGCGGCAGGCGCGCTCGCCGCGGTGCTGGGCGGCAGCAACGCCCAGATCGAGAATGCCGCCGAGATCGGGATGGAGCACAACCTCGGCCTCACCTGCGACCCGATCGGCGGCCTCGTCCAGATCCCGTGCATCGAGCGCAACACGATGGGCGCGGTGAAGGCGATCAACGCCGCCTATCTGGCGCTGCGCGGCGACGGCAGCCACGTCGTCAGCCTCGACGCGGTGATCGAGACGATGCGCCAGACCGGCGAGGACATGCGCTCGCAATACAAGGAAACCAGCCTCGGCGGGCTCGCGGTCAACGTGGTGGAATGTTGACGGCGCGACAGGGGTAAGAGAGGGCAGAGATGTCGTCATGTCGGCGTGTCTACATTTCGACATGTTTGCCGTGAGTCACGCGCTCGATCACCCGCGCTGCAGTGATTCGGAAAACACGTCGGACAGCGCGCGGACGTGTCGCTAGCATTGCGGGCATGGACGACCTGCCCTTCACGCCTGTCGAACTAGTCGCGATCGACGCGGGCCGCAACATCCGCAGGGCCTGGCGTATCGCTGCCCATCGTGACCTGTTCGGACAGGTCACGATCGAAACCGGCTGGGGCCGGATCGGCCGATGGAGACGAATCCTGGCTCGCAGTTTTAGCACAGAAACGGAAGCGCTACGCTACGTCAACGCGCTGCTCGCACGGCGCAAGACAGCAGCGCGACGGATTGGCGTCGACTATAGCCCCAAGGCGTTCACACATTAGAACTCTGTTCGCTAACTGCTGCTGGGATTAGAGCCGCTCCAGCATCACCGAGGCACTGGTAACGCCGATACGGATCGACGTCGTAAGCCGGATCACGGCGATCCGTATCGGCGATCAGCACCTCGACGAATTGGAGATCGTGCAAGCACTGACGGAGCTTATCACGGCTGAAGGTTAAGTGGCGTTCGCGCGACGCATCAGGCGGTGGCGCAAAACCGACCAGGATACGAGTTACGGGGAAGTGGCTGCGCATGTGCCGCGACGTGCGAAATTGCCGTTGAAAACTGTGCCGGAACGTCTTAAAAAATATTATTCGCGACCACATTGGATTAGAACAATGAAGACTATCGCCTATTTAATGTATGGAAGTTGTCGTGAATATCATCTTGAGCTCAGCTTGAGCATCGCATCCGCAGAAAAATACCTCAGAGAAAGTAATTCTGATATTAAGATCAAGTTAATTTGCGATAAATTAAATGATAGACCCGATTTACCAGTAGATTCATTAATATTTGACTTATCCGATTTTAATCAATGGACTAGAAGCGGTACTTATAATCACGCCGCAAAACTTGGTGCATTGAAAATGGCAATGCAACAAATAAATGGTCCGGTCGCGCTCATCGATACCGATACATTTTTTGTTGACCATCCGCAACGTCTATTCGATAATATCGGCCCCGGCCGCTCTATCATGCATGATCACGATAAATGTATTGGAGACTTAGATTTCTGGAAACCGTTTCTTGAAATAGCCCCTAACGAAGTTAATGGATTTATAATCCAGGAAACCTCTCTAATGAATAACTCTGGGGTCATTGGCGTAGATCCATCTGACATTAGACTGATAGACGACGCCATTGCATTAATGTTTTCTCTTTATGATATTTATCCAGTTTTCAATATTGAGCAATTTGCAGTAACGCAAGCGCTTCTTAAAAAAACACGACTCAGCGTCGTCTCCGATACCATCTATCATTATTGGCCGGCGCATGAGCGGCTTTTTATGCATGCCGCAGCACGGAGCGTTTGCCCTGAATTCACTAAGCAGAACTTCGAACGGCTAGTACAAGCGCCAATTTCGCTGGGCATGCCAAGCAAACGATTCAGCGATAAGGTCATCACAGCAGTGAAGAGCCGACTGCGCGGATGGGATGGCGATTATCGGTTTGCAGACGCAGCCTATCGCGCTTCGAAAGCCACTAAAAACGCAGATCATGCCCAGATATGGCGCAAGATTGCGCGCTCCCAAGTGACGCGAAGTAATGGCGATCCCACACAAGCCCGGAAAGACTTTCCAGGCCTGTTCGATCAATACTAGACTTTTGGATCTATAATCTATTCCGAACCTAATACGAGTGCGCGACTTGTTTTATCATGGTGCAGTCGAAAAATAGGTGCCCCTAGGGGTCGCTTAAGGTCATGGGGTGTGAGTTACGCTGCCAAATCAATAATGTCCTTGGCAGCATGACATTGATCTTCCGCTTCGTCAGGCGGGATGTTGCCGATAGCTTTGTGCAGGAGAAGATGGTTGAACCAGTCGACCCATTCGAGCGTGGCATATTCGACAGCTTTGAATTAGCGCCGCAGTCCTTACCGGTGGACCACCTCAACCTTGCAAAGGCTATTGCTCGTCTCAGCCAAAGCGTCGTTGTAGCTGTCATCGAAGCTGCTAGCCGACGGCTCGACCCCGACTTTTGCGAGGCGCTGGGTGTACTTGATGGACACGTATTGCGACCCGCGGTCGTCATGATGGATGAAGCCGCCTCGATGGGGCGGCCATCGATCGTGGAGCGCCTGACCTAGGCCATCGAAAACGAAGCTAGCATATGCCGTCCTGCTGGCTCACGCGCTTAGGATGCGCTTGGCGCAGGCGCAGGCGTCGATGACGAAGGCGATGTAGGCGAAGCCTGCCCAAATCGCGATGTTATGCTGCTGGTGTGTCTGGCGTCCCACCACATAGCGGACGAGCCTGTCGCCGATGATACCAAGGTGGGCGCTGGGGAAAGCGGACACCGCCAGCGGGATAACCTCACCCGGTGCCAGCCTCTGCCCAGGGTAGCGCAACGCACACAGTTGCAGCGATTGCGCACCAAATGTACTGACACCTATGGCGTGCCACGAGCCGTCGCCGGTCGTGACCTTTCCACAATTCTGCTTCGCTGCCCTCGATGCTGGCAGCTTCATGGCCTATCGCTGCGACGCATTTGCTATTCGTCGCCGTCCGCAAAAACCCCTTGCGCCGCTTTCGATTAACCAACAGTGTCGCACGCTCCTGGGGGTGGATAAGGTAAGGGGCATGTATGTCAGGGCGCTGACAGCGACCGTGCTCGCGACCGCGGCCGGCCAAGCCCATGCACAGCAGCTCGACGGCGCCCTGAAGGACACGCTGACCTCCGATCCCCAGATCGCAGGCGCCGATGCGCTCGTCCAGGCGGCGGAGGCGGGGGTCGACATCGACCGCTCGGCGCGGCTGCCGGCGATCGCGCTCGATGCCAGCGCCGAACTGCGCACCAACGACACGCTGTACGGCGCGCGGCGGGCGCAGGCGGTGAACCTCGGCCTCAGCTTCGACCTGCCGCTCTACACCGGCGGGGAGGTGACGTGGCGCATCCGGTCGTCGCAGGCGGCGCTGGAGGCGGAGCGCGCGCGCCGCGACGTGCTGGTCAACACGCGCCTGTCGACCGCCGCAGACCGCTATGCGAGCGTCTACCGCGACGGGCGGATCGAGGCGGCGCGCGAGTCGCAGGTGGCCGGCGTCGAGACGCTGCTGACCGCGACGCGCGCGCGCGAACGCGCCGGCGACGCCACCAGGACCGATACGCTGCAGGCGGTCGCGCGGCTGGCGGGGTCTCGCGCGCGGCTGGCGGAGGCGCGCGCGGTGCTGACGCGGTCGAACGAGGATCTGCGCGAGGTCACCGGCCGCTATTTCGACGCGGTCGAGGATCCCGAACCGCCCGTCGTCTCCGACGCGGTCGTCACCGACCTGCCCGAGCGGCTGGCGGAGTTTCCCGCGGTCCGCTTCGCCGATGCGCGGATCGCGATGGCGCGCGCGGACGTGCGCGTCGCGCGGTCGGAACGGGCACCCAGGCTCTATCTGTCCAGCACGACGCAGACCGGCAACGATTTCGCGCAAGGGGCGGCAAACCCGTCGGGGTTCCGCACCGGCATGCGGGTCGGCTTCAACCTGCGCATCCCGATCTTCCAGGGCGGCGCGCCCGCGGCGCGCGTGCGGCAGGCGCAGCAGGTGCTCGCCAACCGGCTGGAGGACCGCCGCGTCGCCGAATGGCAGGCGGTCGCACAAATCCGATCGCAATATGCGCGGCTGAAGGCGCTCGACGCCGCATTGCCGTCGCTGACCCGCGCGCTGGAGGCGAACCGCGCCGCGCTGCTCGGCGTGCGGACGGAGATCAAGGTCGGCACCCGGTCGAACCTCGACGCGCTCAACGCGCAGGAGGAGGTGACGCAGGTCGAGGTGCAGCTGGCGCAGCTCCGGCAGCAGCGGCTCAGCCTGGCCTATGCGATCCTCGGCACGATGGGCCGGCTCGATCCCGGCAAGGCATTCGCCGCCCGGCCGGTCATCGCCCTTACCTCACCGGTCCCGCCGGTCCCGCTGGCCACCCGGCCGATCCGGCTGGCCGCGGCCGCAGCGCCCGCGATCAAGCTGGACAAGATCGGGCTGTGGGTCTGGAAGGGCAGCGAGACCTGGTCGCTCAAGCCCGGCAGCCGGACCGCCTGAAGATCAGGTGAGGGGCGCTCGCGCCCGGACGCGACGTGAAAGACGAGAAGGAGGTTCGCGCAGCGGCGCGCAGGACGCAGAGGCGTATCCTATACCGCGCGGCCACGCTTTGCCTCGGTCGGAAGAACGCGGGCCGCCGTTGCGACAGGCGGGACACCTCTGCGTCCTCCGCGCCTCCGCGCGAATAAAAACGGTCGTTCTGGGCGAGCCATCATCGCGATGATGGCACCCAACCCGTGCCCGGCACAGGGGCATGAAGGGGAGGGCAGGGGCTCCGGGCTCAGACCAGCCTGGCGAGCACCAGCACCAGCGCCCAGCTCGCCGCGACCATGCCGGAAAACGCCGCCAGCCGCACGGGGCGGGGCCATTTGGCGACGACCGGCAGCGGCTCTTCCGCCGAACCGCCCGGATGCTGCAACGGGAACATCGCGACCGTCTCGCTCTCGGCGAGCCCGGCGGCCAGTTCGGCGTCGGTCAGCGGCATCAGGAAGGTGCAGCCGAACCGCACGTCCTGGTTGCGGACGATGCGCGCCTCGCGCCGGCCGACGCCGGCGATGCCGATCGTGATGACCGCATCGATCGCGAGCGGTTCGGTGGTCACGAACAGGCAGCCAGTCTGCGACAGGTCGGCGACCAGCACGTCGACGGGCACCAGGTCGGACCCGCGCACCGTGGCATCCGCGGCGAGATCGTGCCGTTCGGCCGATCGGCCGTCGCCGTATAACTGCACCACCAACGCCATGCGACCGTCCCCGTCTGTCGCGGCGGGAGTGCAGCAGAAGCGCTACGATCCGGTAAACGCGTCCCGATGGCGCCCGCCGGAGACCAGGGATTAACCTTGTTTTTATCGTTGCCGCCGTAGGGAGGGGGCGCTTTCGAAGAGGGTTCAAGATGCGCAAGTGGCTGACGATCGTTGGGGGCGGCCTGATGGTGGCGGCATGTGGTGGTGGCGGTGGCTCGGGCGAGTCCAGCACCGTCCCGGTTTCGACGGGATCGCCGACTCCTGCACCGACGCCCACACCCACGCCGACGCCCACCCCCACGCCCACCCCGGCGCCCGCCTATTCGCGCTACGTCGACCTGACCGGCAGCCGCTCGTTCCAGACCGCCTGCGCCTCCGTGCAGCTCAACACGCTCCCGCCGACGCCGCAGCCGGCGGTCGGGTTCGGCGAGGGACTGGCGCTCGACTATGCCGCGTCGGGCGGCTGGACGCTCAACGGCGACGGCGTCGCCCTGTCCTTCGCGGCGAACGATGCGGTCAGCGCCCCCGCCGGCCAGCGCAGCTACGAACGCAGCGTCGGCGGATCGACGCAGCGCTTCACGATCACCGATCCGACCGTCGCGGGCACCGTATTCGACTATAGCCGCAGCTTCGCGCTGCGCGCCGATCGCACCTCCGGCCCGACGCTCTATTCCTGCGTATTTGGCGTACCGACAACGCTCGCCGACCGTCCGGTCGCCGCGGTCAGCTATGGCAAGGTCGCGATCACCGGCACCGCCTATGTCTCCGACGGGTCGGGCAACGTCCAGACCTACACCGTGGCCGCCAGCACCGGCACCG
>Ga0160427_10001539_pt1 | contig 14121 bp, 9 predicted proteins | sample SolpanmetagenomL_FD_108194 | JGI IMG/M metagenome (GOLD analysis project Ga0160427, IMG submission 108194) | Solar panel surface microbial communities from Lawrence Berkeley National Laboratory, California, USA - L | ecosystem: Engineered > Built environment > Solar panel > Unclassified ...
CAATTTACCGGTAGGCTGGTCCGTGTTGCCACGTGCCAGCCTACCGGTAAGGGTAGTCATCGCCAAGTCCGTTACTGTACCGTGATAAAGTAGAGCCGTAGCTGAAGCTTATTGTCGGCGTTGCGCTGGCTGCCCAGCAACACGCGGTCGGGCAAGGCCGGCGTGGCCGAGGAAAGCAGCATGCCATTATTGGGAATGGTACGGCTGAGTACCTGCTGGCAGTAGCTGGCAATCGGCCACGAGTAATTGCTCTCCTGCAAGCCTGAAGTGGGCGAAATGTTGGTGTTGTTATACGTTACGCTGGGCAGGTAAGTACCCAGCGGGTGATTATTAGCATCGGATATACTCACCGTGAGGGCGGGCGGCGCGGTCACGAACGGCGATAGCGTAATGGTAGGTACCTGCGCCGTCAAGGTGGCGCTGGTTACCGTCAGGTTGGGACCAAACTGCTGCAAATCGGTCAGATACGGGAACTCCAGGCGAGTTTGCAAGCCAAGGGCACCCTCAATGACTGATTGCTCGCCGGTGCGGGCGGCGCTCACCGAAGCCAGCGACGTGGTGGGCAGGCTCTTGATGCCCGCCGTGCTACGGTCAACCGTCACCTGATAGAAGCGCCGAGCGCCGAGCGACAGCGAGAACTGAGTAGTCAACACAGCAGTAGGGTCGGTGGGCAGGTGGTAATAAAGCACGAGTCCAGCATCAGCCGAAGTAGCACTTAGCCGCACAATAGCCGCATCGTCAGTAGTGGCGGGCGTTAGAGCCAGCCCCCGCACGAGGTCGTCAAAGTCATCGGTCGAGTTGATGCGCCCTCCCCGGCCGGCAGCCAGTAGCTCTTCGCCAAAGGCGGGGTCAAGGCGTAGACGCAAAGTCCTCAGGTTGGGGCGAGCCCGCCCTTTAGGAGCGGCGATGGCTCTAGTGGTGGGCGCGTAGTTCAGCACCTGCGTATTGTAGGTCGGCGGGGCAGTCAGCTTGGGCGAGGCGTAGGCTACCACGTTGGTCGGCATGACGGAAGTGATGCGATGCACCTCAAACAGCGACTGGGTTTTGGTCGTATCGCCATAACGGTACGAGTCGGGCTTGAGCACCAGCGTTATCGAGTCAAACACAGCCTCGGGCTCGGGCCTGAACCCGTTACCGAGGCTCACCCGGAAGTAGCTGGCCGCCGTGAGCTTACCCAGCAGCGGGTCGGTATAGCTACCTACCAGCAGGTTGTCAGCTTTCGACGTGATGATGGAATCGCGCAGCACCGTCGACGAGCGCACCGTGAGCGTATCAATCAAGTAAGCTCCGGTGTTGGCATCGGCCGTAGGCAGGCCCACGCCAATGTTGCCGGTTTCCTTCGTGCAGCTAGCAGCCAGCAGCCCCAGCGCCAGCAATAGCGCATAGGGCCCCCGGCGCCAACTCAGCACGCGGCTCAGCTTGGCGAATGCCTTACTGCTGTGCTGCACTGGGGTCAAACTTCCAGAAGTCATCAAAGCGGGTGCTACCCGACGAACCGGTGCCTACATAGCCGTAGTTGCCGATGCCAAACGACACGGCCGAGTTGCGGCCCGCGCCGCTCGTGCCGGTAAAGGTGAAGGGGTTAGTAACGGTCCAAGTATCAAGCGTGGGGTCGTAGGCCCAGCAGTCACTCTTTACCGAACTGTTGCTGCCGACCGTGACGTAGCCCAAGTTGCCAATAACGAACGACGAAGCGTAGGCCCGCGCCACGGCGCTGTAGTCGTACGATTCGGTCGAGTTGCTGATGTTAGCCAGGTTGCGCTTCTGCGTCCAGGTGCCGTTGCCCACCGGGTTGTAGGCCCAGAAGTCGGTGTTGTACACGTTGTTGTTGGTGCCGGTGCCTACGTAGAGCTGGCCGTTCACCGTGAAGGTGAGGGCGCCGGTACGCTTTTCGCCGGGGAAGGGCGAGGCCAGGGCCGACCAGGTGTTGGAGGCGGGGTCGTACTTATAAAAGTCGTTTTCGTTGTTGCCATCGTAGCCGCAGCCCACGTAGCCGATGTCGCTCACGCTGCCGGCCACGGCGCTGTAGCGGCCCCGGCCGTTGGGGGTCGGGAAGCTGGCTACCTGCTTCCAGCTACCGATGGTGGTCGTGTTCGTGGTTACGGCCGTGGGACCGGTGCCGGTCACGGTGGTCGTGGTGGTGTTTACGCTGGGGTCAAACTGCCAGAAGTCGCTCAGCATGTTGGTGCCGTCGTAGCCAGTGCCCACGTAGCCCTTGTTGCCGGCCGAGAAAGCTACCGCGTTGTAGCGCACCCCGGCCGCTGCGGGCATGGGCGTCACTTTGCTCCAGCCACCGGAGGAGGGGTTGAAAGCGTAAAAGTCGTTGTACTTATTGCTGCTCAAATCAATACCCGTACCTACGTAGGCCACGTTGTTGATGACAAAGCCCACGGCGTTGCTGCGCTGGGTGCCGGCAAACGTGCTGCTCTTCGTCCAGTTGCCCAGTACCGTTGTCGTATCGTTGTTTTTGCAGCTGTTCAGGCCGAGGCCACCCACCACTAGTAGCAGAGCCAGCGAACGGCCAGCTAGCCGAGGAAAATTTTTCATGAAAAAAGAAAAGTTGTTATACCCAAAAGAGCGCCCCGCGTACTTAACTGGTTGCACTCGGTTTTTATTTTTGACCCGCTCACTTGGCCCGCTAAATTACGGCGGGTTTGCTTAGCGCACCGGGTTTTGTCGCCTAACGCCGGATTTTCGCCGCGCAGTTCCCTCTTTCAACCGCCTTTTGCCAGGGGCTTAGTCGAAGCGAATGGCCACCATGGGCTTGATGCGGGCAATCAGGTAGGTGGGGATGAGCACCGACAGTACCGAGGCCATGAGCGTGGCCAGGTTGAGCAGCAGCATCACCGTGAGGTCCCAGGCAATGGGCACACGGTCCATGTAGTAGTTCTCGGGGTCGAGCGGGATGATGCGGAAATAGTACTGCAAGGCACAGAGGCCCAAGGCCACCACATTGCCAATGACCAAGCCCCGAAGGGTGATGGAAAGGCCCCGGAAGAAGAACATCTCCCGAATCTGGTTGTCGGTGGCGCCCACGGCCTTGAGGATGCCAATCATCTTGGTGCGCTCCAGAATCATGATGAAGATGGTAGCGACCATGTTGAAGGTGGCCACGAAAATTATCAGAATCAAGAAGATAATGACGTTGCGGTTGAGCAGCTGGAGCCAGTCGAAGAGCTGGGCATACTGGTCGGTGATTTTCTCGATGCGCACCTCATAGGGCAGGCGCTCGTAGAACTGGTCGAAGGTGCGGTCGAGGCTCGCGAAGTTGTGCAGGCGCACTTCGAGGCCGCCCACGAGCGAGTCGGGCCAGGCATTCAGCTCCTGAATCTGACGCAGGTCGCCCAGCACGTACACTTCGTCAAACTCGTCGAGGCCGGTCTGGTAGATGCCCGCTACCCGAAATTTGCGCACCCGGGGCGGCTGCTGAATGAAGTAGAACAGCGCCGGGCTGCCCACTCGCAGGCGCAGCTTGTCGGCTATTTTCTGCGAGATGACGATTTCGTCGCTGGCCGCCGAGTCGGCGTAGTGGATGAAGTGGCCGGCCACCATATTCTGGCGCATGGCGCTGGCGCCGTGCTTTTCCGACACGCCCTTGAGCACCACGCCCAGCACCTCATCGGTGGTTTTGATGATGGCCGTTTTGCGGGCGAAGGGCTGCACGGAGGCCACCTGCGGGTAGCGGGCCAGCTGGCGGCGCAGCTCGGGCTCGGAGATGGGGGCCACCTCCAAGGAGTTGTTGGTGTCGTAGCGCGAGAGCTGGATATGCGCCCCGAAAGAGAAGATTTTGTTTTGAATCTGCTCACGGAAACCGTGCAGAATCGAAAACGAGACTATCATCACGGCGATGCCGAGGGCAATGCTGACGGTGGCAATGCGCGTGACGGAGTGGGTAAAGGAGCCGGAGTCGGCCCCGTCCATGCGGCGCGATATGTAGCGAGCGGTATTCACGAGTGGGCGTAAAGCTACGCCCCCGCCGGGCGTCGGCACCCGAGGGGGGCGCGCTTCTTACGCAGCAGGCTACTTTTGGGCCATGATAAAGTGGATTTTCGTAGCCACCGGGCTCCTCTCGTGCTCGGCGCCCAGTCAGCCGGCTACCCAGGTGCCTACCGCCCCGGCCCCGCCGGCCGGCCCCCGGCTCCAGATGGGAGCGGCGCAGCTGGCCAAGTACCTGCCCGCGCTGCAAGGCAAGCGGGTGGGGCTGGTGGTGAACCAAACCTCGCGGGTAGGCAGCGCTTATTTAGTCGATACGCTGAAGGCGCTGCGCGTGAACCTGACGGCCATCTTCGCGCCCGAGCACGGCTTTCGGGGCGAGGCGGCCGATGGGGCCACCATCACCGACGGGCACGACGCCCGTACCGGGGTGCCGGTGCGCTCGGTGTATGGCAAAACTAAAAAGCCAACCCCCGAGATGCTGGCCGATGTGGACGTACTGGTGTTCGACATTCAGGACGTAGGCACGCGCTTCTACACCTTCATCAGCACGCTGCACTACGTGATGGAGGCCGCCGCCGAGCAGGGCAAGACGGTGGTAGTGCTCGACCGCCCCAACCCCAACGGCGCCGTGGTCGATGGCCCGGTGCTCGAAGCCAAGCACCGCTCGTTTGTGGGCCTCGACCCGCTGCCCATCTGCCACGGCCTCACGGTGGGCGAGCTGGCCACTATGCTAAATGGGGAAAAATGGCTGGCCGGCGGCCGACGCTGCCGCCTGCTCGTGGTGCCCGTGGCGGGCGGCTACACCCACGCCACGCCCTACGCCCTGCCCGTGCGCCCCTCCCCCAACCTGCCCACGGCGCGGGCGGTGGCCCTCTACCCCAGCGTGTGCCTGCTGGAAGGCACCAACGTGAGCGTGGGGCGCGGCACTGACCGGCCGTTTGAGGTGGCTGGGGCGCCCACACAGCCCGCCACGCGGCCCTACCAGTTTACGCCCCGCCCCAACGCGGGCTCGCCCACCCCGCCGCTCAACGGCCAGCTGTGCTACGGCCTCGACCTGCACACGCCCGCCCCCGGCGAGGCAGCCGAGTTTTTTACGGTGCGCTACCTGCTCGATTTTTATCGCCAAAGCACCGACCAAGCCCACTTCTTCAGCAAGTACTTTGAGCAACTGGCCGGCACCGACTCGCTACGGGCGCAGGTAATGGCCGGGCGCCCGGAGGCCAGCATCCGGGCCAGTTGGGAGCCGGGGCTGGGGCAATTCAAGCAGCTACGCCGCAAGTATCTGCTGTATCCTGAAAAATAGCGCCCCGCCGCTCCATCAGTACCCAGCCTGCGTCCCGCCGATTGCGTTACAAAGTTGCCGACAAGCCCCCTAAAGGCTTTGGGACGCCTGGCAGCAAGCGCGACAACAAGTACCCTGCCCCACCTTACGCAGCCCCCGCCGCCGGGGGCCGCCTTCTTTCGTTTTCTATGCCCCTTCCCCTGCGCATCGTTTTTATGGGCACGCCCGATTTTGCCGTGCCCACCCTCGAAACCCTCCTCACCATGCCCGAGGCGCAGGTAGTGGCCGTCATCACCGGGCCCGACCGGCCCGCTGGGCGCGGGCGCCAGCTGCAAGCCTCGGCCGTGAAGCAGGCCGCCCTGGCCCACGGCCTGCCTGTGCTACAACCCACCAACCTCAAAGACCCCACTTTTCAGGCCGAGCTTCGAGGCTACGCGGCCGACTTGCAGGTGGTGGTGGCCTTTCGGATGCTACCCGAGGCGGTGTGGAACATGCCGCGCCTGGGCTCGGTCAACATCCACGGCTCGCTGCTGCCGCAGTATCGGGGCGCGGCACCCATCAACTGGGCCCTCATGCACGGCGACGCGCAAACGGGCGTGAGCAGCTTTTTTCTACGCCACGAGATTGATACCGGCGACCTCATCCTGCAAGAGTCCATCGCCATCGAGCCCACCGACGACTTTGGCTCGCTCTACGACAAGCTCAAGGTGCTGGGCGCCGTGCTGGCCGGGCGCACCGTGGCGGCCATTGCGGCCGGGGCGGCCCCCAGCACCCCGCAGGCCAACCCCGCCGACCTGCGCCCCGCCCCCAAGCTCACTAAGGAAACCGGCCGGCTCGACTTTACGCGCCCCGTTGAGGACCTCGTGAACCAGGTGCGCGGCTTGGCCCCCGCCCCCGCCGCCTACACCACCCTGCCCGACGGCCGGGGCCTGAAAGTGTACCGCGCCGCCGCCCTGCCCGGCCGCCCCGCCCCCGCCGGCACCTGGGCCACCGATGGCCGCCAGAGCCTGCGCGTGGCTACCCCCACCGGCTGGCTCAACTTACTCGAAGTGCAACTCGAAGGCAAGAAGCGCCTCACCATCGAGGAGTTCCTACGCGGCACTAAGCTCGAATTTTAACGCGCCGTAGCACGAAGCTTGCGCTACGGGCTACTTCTTACGCCCTTTCCTTATGGTTTCCATCATTGTAGCCGCCGCCGAAAACGGCGTTATCGGCCGGCAGGGGCAGCTACCCTGGCAGTTGCCCGCCGACCTCAAGCACTTCAAAGCCCTTACAATGGGCCACCCCATCGTGATGGGCCGCCGCACGTTTGAGAGCATTGGCCGGGCGCTGCCGGGTCGCACCAACATTGTGCTCACCGGCCAACCCAACTGGCCCGCGCCCGCTGGCGTGCTGGTGGCCCACTCGCTGCCCGAAGCCCTGGCGCTGGCCGCTCAGCAGCCGGGCGGCGACGAGGTGTGCATCATTGGCGGGGGCGAAATCTACCGCCAGGCGCTGCCCGCCACCCAGGTAGTGCACCTCACGGAGGTGCATACCATCTTCCCCGAGGGCGATGCCTTCTTCCCCAAGCTCTCGCCCACTGAGTGGCGCGAGGAAACCCGCGAGCGCCACCCCGCCGACGACAAGCACGCCGTGGCCTACAGCTTCGTGACCCTGCGGCGGCACTGAATGGGTAATAGGTAATAAAAAGGCCTGTCGTTCGACTTTTGAACGACAGGCCTTTTTATTACCTATTACCCAGTACTCCTTAGCGCAGCAGCACGAGCTTGCCCCAGTCGTTTTTGAAGGCCTGGTCGCCGGCCGTGGAGAACTTTTTGTAGTCGCCGTTCGGGTCGTCGAGCGATACGCGGTAGAGGTAGGTACCATTGGCCAGGCGGTCGCCATACTGGTCGGTACCATCCCAGGCGTAGTCAGTCACGTTGTTGCCGATGTGCAGCGGCCCCAGCTCGTTCATGAAAATCTCGCGCACCACGCGGCCCGTGAGGGTCATAATCTGAATTTTCATGTTGCGCGGCAGCTCCTGGCCCGTCACCGTGAATACGAACTTGGCTTTGCTCGTAACGGGGTTCGGGTACGGGAAGACGTTGGAGATGGTGCTGGCGCTGATAACCTGGAACTTCACTTGGTAGTCCTGGGTGCCGGCGGCCAGGTTGGCCGGGTCACGGCCCTGCACCCGCAGCGTGTACATACCATCGGTGAGGGCCGCGTTCAGGCCGGGCTGATACTCCAGCTTGGCCAGGCTGCCCGCCGTGTTATCGACGCTGAAATGCACCTGCGGGCTGTTCACATCCACGGGCACGGCGGTCTGGTTGTCCTTCTGCAAGAACAGCGTGAAGTACGACGCGTCCTTGATGAGGCGCAGCTTGTCCTCGTCGCGCAGCTGAATACTGACCACCGGTCGCGCCGACACCAACTCGCCGTCGAGGATGTGGCGGCCATCCACGGCCACGTCGAGGGTAGGCGGCACGTTGGTATTGCGCACCACGAAGGGGTCGAGCCGCAGTTCGTTGTTGAAGTAGTAAAGCTCGGGCTGCGCCTGTGGGTTGACCACCACGCGCGGCTGCAAGTGCCCAAAAATACCAGTTACGTCGAAGCTCACCGGCACAGTCAGCACCGAGTCGTTGGCGGCCAGCGTGCGGGTTACCGAGATGGTCTTGGTAGTGTTAGCAATGGCTAGGCCGGTGGTGGCATTCAATAGCTGCACCTGCACTTGCAGGGGGCTCACAAACGACTCCTGCGACACGTTGTCAAATTTCACCTGGAAGCTGATGGTGCCCGAGGTGAGGGCCTGCGTGCGCAGGCGGGTGGTGTCGTACACGGCCGTGGCCACCAGGTCGCGACGCACCACGCCCTCAGGCAGGCCCTTGTAGGTGATGAGCCACTGCTTGAGCTGCGGCGGCGTGCGGTTTACCGAGTCGCGCAGGGCCAGCTGCAACTGCATGTACGGGTACGTAGTGGCCGAGTAGCTCGTCAGGTCCAGGTTTTTAGTTTTGATGTCGGGGTTCAATACCGTGGCCTTGCTGTTGGCATCAATGCCCACTAGTTGCAGCTTGTAAGTGGCCGTCGGCGTCTCCTTCTTGATGACGTTGAACAGCGTCTGCCACTTCTGGGCCGGGCCAATGAGCGTACTCGTGATGCTACCGACCTGGCCGGGCGTCGTGAGTGAGTAGGTGATGGCGGCGCCCTGGCTGGCGGCGGGCGTCGGCAGGCTACGGTCGGGGCCAGCTTCGGCCAGCAGCTTGCCGCCGCTGGCTCTCTTCTGGGCCAGCAGCGCCCACGGGTCGCCGGTACGCAGGGTAGTGGCCAGCTTGCTGCCCAGCAGGGTAGCTAGCTGCTGCATCACCGGCGCCAGGGCGGGGCTGCCAAAGCGCATCCGGTTCTCGCTTATCAGGGCCACGTAGGCGCCATCGGGCACCTTGCTCATGAAGTCGAGCAACTGCGCCCGGCGCGTAGCGCTGCTATTGAGGTTGTCGAGCGAGTCGGAGCTGTAGTTGGTAATGGCAGCAAAGTGGTAGAACGTCTGGTCGCCCGTGCCACAGATGGAGTAGTTGCCCGGAATGGTGATGCGCTTGAGCGAATGCTCATCGAGCACCACCACCAGCAGGTTGGCCCAGTTGATGCCGCAGCCTCCCACGTAGGGCGGCGTGGTAGCATCGGTGTAGATGCCGTAGCCGCTGTAGGTGTTGAACGTCGGGGCGATGTCGGAAGTCCCGCCGCCGATAGTACGCAGCTGCAAGGCCTGCTGCTGGTCGGGGAAGCTCCAGTGCCCGCCCGGCTTGGCCTGGGCCACCATCTGCAACTGGTCGCGGCCAAACTGCGCGTAGTGACTCTGCGACCAGCCACCCAGCGTGGCCTTGGGCACCACGCGCAGCGAGGCCAGCTGCCAGTCGGCGTCTTCGGTGGCCTTGGGCGCCGTGAAACGGGCGCGCCAGTACCACACCACCGAGTCGCGGCCGGCGGCGGGCAGTAACGGCTTGGGCGTCCAGCTGGCCACCACACGGGCCTGCTGGTTGAGGCTCTGCTGCAAGGCCGGGCTGTTGAACGTTGCCACGGAATCGACCTGAAAATCATAGCCGCGCAGCTGCTCGTTGGCGTCGTTGCTTTGCACCACCAGGCGGGGCGTGCTGCTGGGCGTGATGGCAAACTCGGTGGGCGCCAGCAACGTAATGCCGCGCTTGAGAAACGAGTAGGTGAGCGTGGCCGTGTTGTTGCTCTCATCCAGCTCGGCTACCTTATTGCGGTAGTCCAGTTCCACTTTAAAGGTATTGTCGCCAAATACAGAGCCGGTGTTGGGAATCTCCACCACGTAGGTCGTATCGCGGCGGAAAGCCTGCGCAAAGGGCTTCAGGCCGTGGTTGTTGTAGTAGTACACATCCGGCGCCCGGCCCAGAGCCGTGGGGTAGGTACGCGTGATGCGAATCTCGATGGAGTCGCGGGTGATGCGGTTGGGATTGCTCACCCCAATGCTCAGCAAAAACTTGGTCGAACTGGCCGTCACGGCCGCATCGGGCGCGCTGGGGCTCAGCGAGAGCGCCGCGCTACTGGCAATGAAGTCGGGCTTGGCCGGGGCGAAGAAGCGCAGGGCTGGGTCGCCCTGCCACAGGGTGCACAGCAGCTGCTCGGCCCCCGGGTAGCTACCCGTAAAGATGGTCATCTTCTGGAGCCGGCGCACCGCCTCCTGACGCACCACCGTGATGGGCCGCCCAAACCACACCGGGTCGTTGAAGAGCAGCCGGTCAGTAGTGTCCTGGGCGGGGTCGAGCAGGTATTCGTACGATGCCCCGGTTTCCGACATCATGCCGATAGAGCCCTTGCCGGGAGCCAGCAGCCAGTCGGTGCCGAAGGTGCGGCTGTAGAAGAACGCTGCCCCGGCGCTACAGCCGTTGTACATCAGCACCGGGTACTTCTTATAGTTGGCGTAGCCGTTGGTGGGGTCGTAGATGTCGCCGATGTTGATATCAAACTCCGTGGTAGAGCCGTGGCCGAAGTACCCAATCAGCGTCAGGCCCGCATTCACTTCCTTGGAGATGTTGAGGCTGATGGGGAAGTTATCGCCCACCGTATTGCGCCGAAAAGTCGTCACTTGCCCCCCCAGCAAGGGGTGCTCAATGCGGCGCTTATAGTTGTCCATGTGCTGGCCGAAGTTGGCAAAGTCAGCTGTAGTGTGGCCGCCCACCAAGTGCACGGCCGCTTTGTGCCAGGGCTCGGGATTGAGCTGATTGGGGTCAAGCTGGGCCTCGTAGTCCTGAAGCTTGGTGAGGTAGTTCACCACTTCCTGCGGGGTAGAGGCTACCACGCGGCCGGTGGGCAGTGCGGCCACGTAGTTGTTGTGCGGCCAGTCGCTGGACAGGAAGATATCGGACGGCGACCGGGTAGAAACCGGCACTAGGTCGATACCCATCTCGCCCAGTGAGCGCGCCGAGTTGCCGTTGGCCAGGCCCCCGCTGTTGAAGTTGGCGTCGCCGGGCCCGTATACCTGGCTGCCCGGCGAAATGCCTTTGCCCAGCAGCAGCAGGTACTTAGACTGAGTGGCCGGGGCCTTGGCGGCCAGCCACAGGGCAAAGTGCCGCAGGGCCAGCACCGAGCGCTCGCCGTAGTGAAACTGCTCGTAGAGCTGCGGCGCAGTCACCATCAGCGTGTCGTAGCGGCCGCCCGCCGTAGAAGCGCGGTAGTTGGCGTAGGCCCGCGCCGCATTGGGCACGCTGCCGGCCGCCTGCATCAGCTTGGGGTGCGTGATGATAACGAAGTTGGGCTTTACCGGGTCAATGGCGCGGAAATAGATGCGCTTGGCGGCCAGTGGCACCTGAGCCCGGTCGGCATCGGCCAGCAGCAGGCGGCGCGTTTGCTGCCCGGTGGCGCTCGGAAATACGTAGCGCCGGCCAGTGCTGCCCAGCGTGGTGGCCGCCGTGGGCTCTATGCGCTGCACATTCCAGGGGTCGTGCACGTCATAGCCGCGCACCGTGGCCGGAATATTATCTACTTCGTAAGTAGCCGGCCCACCCAGCAGTGAGTCGTTTTGAAACCACAGCTGCCGCCGGTCGCTGAACCACACGTTTTGCTGCGGCGCCGTCACGCGCCACCACGACTGGCGGTAAATGTCGTAGAGCCCCTGCGGAGCCTGCGGCAGCACGTTAAAGCTTACCTGCACCGAGCCCGTGCTGCTGATATCGCTCGCCTTCAGCGTATAGCGGCCAGAGGCAGGGTTGTAGCGCGTGTAGCTCAAGGAACCCAGTACGGTGGGCGTAGTACTATTGGGCGGAATGACGCCCACCGAGGTGAGGTGATTAATGCGACTACCGCCCACTACCGTGGCCTCCAGCACGGGCGCAGGCGCGCCCGCCGCCGAGGATACGGCCCGGAGCAGCGTATCAAGCGGCGCATTAGACTGGCCTAGGTTGCTGCCGGTAAAGAAGCCCTCACCCGCTTCCAGCCACGGCAGGTAAGTGTCGCTGCCCTCACTAGCGCCCTCGGTGTAGTAGTTGTAGCGCAGCTTGAGCGATGCTTGCAGGCGCCAGGCGTGGGGCGTGCCACCGGCGGCCGTGGGCTGCACCATGCGCTTGCCGGCCCGGCTGCCCCACGTCACGAAGTAAGCCGCCGTGTCGGTGTAGAGGCTGTAGAACGGGTTGGCCTGGTCCTTCGGGTTTTTATAGTAGTCTCTATCCAAGGCTGCATCGTTGCGCTGCCCGTAAAATTCCAGGTAAGTCGAGTTGTCGAGGGCCGCCGCATTGCCGCCCTGGTACACCGCCACTTCCTTGCCGCGCCGCCACACTTGCAGCTGCGTAGGCGCCACGGCGCCCGCACCCAGCTTGGTTAGGTAGGCATAGTCGAGGCGGTAAAGGCCATCGCGCCACACCTTCACTTTGTAGTATGGCTGGCCCTGCACTATCCATTCGTTGCCGTAGGGGCCTGACTGCGCCCGGGCGGCGGGCCCAGCCAGCAGCACCAACAACAGCGCGAGCAGCCGCCAGGGCGCCGACCGGCCCGGCTGCCTCTGCAATGGACCCGGGAAGTAGTGTTTAGTCATGGTCAATCAGTAAGTTATTATTCTTTATTATACCTAGCTGTCTGCGCCGCTAGTTGATGGATGGCAGCGCCGTGGGCCGCCCGCCCAGGCCATAGCCCAGGCTCACGATGAGCGAGTTGGTTTGCGAAGCCGCGCCGCCCTGCGTTGCCACATCGAGGCGCGAGAGCGCTAGGTCCACGCGCAGGCCGCTGATGGCTACGCCCGCGCCCAGGCTATACTGGCCCTTCCACTGCTGCTGCTGCTCGAAATTTTCAATCTTCTGATAATTACCCACCCCACCGCGCAGGAATACAAGGTTGCGGTAGCCAATTTCGGCGCCCACGCGCGGGTCCACGCTCACGGGCTTGGCCGCGATGAGGGTGTTGCGCTGGCCGTCGGTGGTGGCTTCCAGGTCGGCGGCCACTAGGGCCGTAAACTGGGCCGGCAGCTTAAACTGATAGCCCACACCCAGCACCAGGCGCGGCAGCGTCAGCTCGGTCGAGTTGGTGGGTACGGATTCGCCCGGTGTCGCATTGGCCTTGAACTTGTCGGCATCAATGCTCCAGGCGTTGAAGGTGGTGGTGATGTCGCGGGCCATCAAGCCCAGGCGCCAGCCCTTACGGTTGTACTGCAAGCCCGCATCCACCCCGAAGCCGTAGGCGTTGGCGTAGCTGCCCACGTTGCGGTAAATGATTTTGGCGCTGCCGCCCACGCTCAGACCCTCGGGGCCCAGCTTGCGGGCGTAGGAAAGCAGCAGCGCGTAGTCGGCCACCGAGAAGTAGGTGATTTTATCGTACTGAATGTAGCCGTACTCGTTGATAAGGGCCCGCGTATCGGCGATGTTATCAACACCCGAGCGCAGCAGCGTCACGCCGATGGCGCTTTTCTCATCGAGCGGCATGGCAAAGGCGGCGTAGTCGTTCTTCACCACCCCCGAAAACAGCTCGGAGTGCATAAGCACGCCGTCGTACTTGGCGGCCACGTTAGTGAGGGCAGCGGGGTTCCAGTAGCCGGCGGTGGCATCGTTGGCCAGGCTCACCTGCACCTTGCCCATGCCCAGCGAGCGGGCGCCCGCCCCGAGGTTGAGAAACTCGTTGCTGTATTTGGGCGTGTTGGTTTGGGCGCGGGCGGCGGGCGCGGCGGCCAGCCCCAGCAGCGCACCTAGCCCTAGTCCAGCCACCCAGGGGCGGCCATTGGCGGAAAGTTTCAGCATAGAAAAATAAGAGCCTGGAAAGTATCGGAGCAGCAACGCAAGTTACTGCCGGATAGTGCGTAGTCGCCCGCGCCCAGCGCTGCCACCAGGGGCAGCAGCCTGATTGGGGCGCAGTTATCGTGCCGTTTTTTGGGGTGAGCAGCTAGCTGCTTCATCTAAAAGCCATACGCAGCCGGCCGGGCCAGCAGATTTTTTCGCACGAAAAGCAACAAAAATTTTTACACCAAGTATTATGCATTACAAAGTACCTGTCGTACATTTGTACAGTTGCTCACCTACTACTAGCCCATACCGCCCATGAAACTAGAGAACACCCAGGTGCAGATGCGTAAAGGCATCCTCGAATTCTGCATCTTGGAGATAATCGGCCGCGGGGAGGCCTACGCCAGCGATATGCTGGAGGAGCTCACGGCCGCCCGCATGATAGTGGTAGAGGGCACGCTCTACCCGCTGCTCACGCGCCTCAAGAATGCGGCCCTGCTCGACTACGTGTGGAAGGAGTCGACCTCGGGGCCACCCCGCAAGTACTACACGCTCACGGAAGCCGGCCGCCAGTTTTTGGAAGAGCTGCGCCAGACCTGGGAGGAGATGGCCCTCTCGGTGGGCATCATTCGCCAGCCCCGGCGCCACTAGCCGGGCCCTGCTTTTTCCGCTAAACTTTCTTTCTCCGACTTCAACCTGCCGCGC
>Ga0160427_10001540_pt1 | contig 14116 bp, 10 predicted proteins | sample SolpanmetagenomL_FD_108194 | JGI IMG/M metagenome (GOLD analysis project Ga0160427, IMG submission 108194) | Solar panel surface microbial communities from Lawrence Berkeley National Laboratory, California, USA - L | ecosystem: Engineered > Built environment > Solar panel > Unclassified ...
CCTCCCGCAGCTAGCACATCTCGTTTCTTCGTGTCGAATATGCACTGAAACATGATACCATCTCGATAGAAGCTTTCATTGAAATTGCTGAGTGGACTCAGATAGATCTTTCGCTTGATACCAAGTCTTTGGCAATACTCAAACAGACCAATCATCTGCGTAAAGAGCTTGTGGATTTGAGGCACATATTGTGTGCCCTCAAATATGGTTAAGATCCTGGTCAGACAGCTTTCTGGCGTCTCGCGGAAGTCGAAGCGGGCGAGCTCGTCCAATGATGTACTCGAAACAGCTATCGACGCAGATCGCAGCTCCAGCCGAGTCTTCGCCCACGTCTGTTGGTGTATGTTTAGTCGTCCGAGTACTTGCTTGACTGCTTGACGCTGCGCTAGACTAACACGACAAAAGTCTAGGATAATATCCAGTAGCTTGGAATGAGAGACATGGTAGCACATTGGTGCGCGTCGTAGTGAGGGGAAATTTTCAAGCACCTCGTCCATAACCTTGATCACTTCGGCTTCCTGTAAAGCGAGATCCTTTCCACGGTGAGAGACAATGTCGAAGTCCATCTCACGATTACTTCGAGGCGCTATTCCCACAAGGTTTGCTCGATATACCATGCCAAATGCAAAAGATTTTTCAGCGACATTGTTCTGCTTAGCAAGAAGGCGAGCGTATGGCAAGGTGAGATCATGAGGCAGTTGAACCAGAGTTCCTGAAGCATCCAGTAACTGCACGACACTAGCATCATTGTAGTGATCAGAACGTGGGAATAATCCGTTTCGCTGGACCTCTACAGCTCCGTGTCGTATAAAACAGGCTTGTAGCCTCGCTTTGACAAGGCTTTGCACAAGCAAGAAGTTTATGGGAGAACCCGTGTCCGCAGCGTCCTTTCTCTGATCCCATAGCTGCGCCTTGATCTCAGTGTTGCCACCACGTGAGAACAACGCGGAAATGATCTTGTGATGATAAGGAGAATTGTCGTCAGCAAGACCTTTGAGTGCCAGACGGATCGTCTCGTCTTCGACTTGCACAGGAACTCTCCCACTGGATAGTAATTGAGTACTAGTAGGTCTTTCACTCGGACGATGAGTTATTAGCGAAGTTATGATCTCGCCTTGTAAGGTCTTTTCTGCGGTTCGAAACGCATCTGGCAAGGAATGTTCCTTCTTGCGGAGAGTGCTCAATGTTTGAATACGCTCCATTGCCGTAGGAAGTGGATATGACATCTCAAAGAGAATGATCCCAAGACTGTACATATCAATCTTGTCGGTATAACTGCCACCACCTTTTGTGAGTAGTTCTGGTGCCACGTATAGTGTTGTGCCAACATTACGTGTCATGTCATCCTCGGGCACTACATCGTCCTGCTGAGCGTCGATGAATTTCTGGCTGCTTGTCGCAAGACCAAAATCCCCGATCCGCGGGTTATTGGCAGCATCGATAAAGATGTTCTCGGGCTTAAGATCTCGATGTATTATACCATGAGTATGAATGTGTACAAGTCCTTCAAGTACTTGCCGAAATAGCAGCCATACATCGTCCAGAGACATATTCTTGCGTATCATGTCTCGCAAGGTCAATCTCTCACAAAATTCCATCTGAATGTATAGCGTCGATCGCATGTTAACTCGTGAGAAGGACTTCGCGCGTTGTCCTTTGGTCTTCATACTCGTCGAGAGCTTCATTTGAGGGTTCTTTCCTGCCAGGCGAGGACTTTGCCTCTTGCTTGACTCATCTTCAACGCTTTCACTATCGCCACTGTCACTGTCGCTCTCCTCCTCATCACTGTCTACACCAAACTCAATCTTGGGATAACCGCTCGAGCTGATAAAGTCCAGACCGCCTGTCGACTGTGCCATAGGGTCCAGCTGTTCGCTGTCTTCCGAATCTGATCCAAACACAATGGCGGGGCCTGTTGTGCTTTCAGTGTAAACAGACTCGTCTACGATTTCATGATCGTCTTGTTCTTCGGAGCCCCAGGCTGTATAATATCTGACTACGTATGGATGATTCAAGGTCGCCAGGAGGTATACTTCGGACAATACCTGATTGAGCTCTGCGGGTGATTTTTGAGAGATTTTCTTCACAGCATAGATTCTGCCATCCAGCTTGTTACGTGCTTTGACAACCTCACCATATCCACCTTTGCCTAGTCGTCCAACCTCTTCCCATTCTGTGCTGTATCTAGACGCCGTCGTTGTCATGACACTTGACTCACTCCTGAGCAATCTGCGAGGAAGTGGCGCTGAAGGCTGGTTGGCAGATGTGGTCCGTGACTTACGCGCCACAGCGTTGTGTCGATGAACTGAACAATCCGTTCTGAGAAATTCGTACGGGATGATGTCGAAAGAGCCTGGTCTTCTTCGCGGCTCATTATCGAAGACATCGTCGAGGAGGTCTTCGAAGGGCTCAGAAAGGCCAGCATCGCTGATGAGCTTGGACGGTGATGTGTAGATGCTGGTAATCTCGAGCCCTAGGAACATCTGCACCAGAACGATGCCCATATCCCAGATATCTGTTTTGCGGGACTTCTCTGCGTCAACAAATTGCATTGCCTCAGGTGGACTCCAGCTGTCTAAATGTCTTGCCGGGCGTGACGAATGGTTGTTGAGTATTCTGTCATGCACTAGGGTTGCAAAACCTGCGTCGGCTAATTTGACACTGGTAATACCAGAGGATACAGTGCTGAAAAGTACGTTTCCGGCATGGATGCGCCCATGCACTATGCCATGCTTATGGTAGAAATCTAGAGCTTGGAGGAGTTCGATGATACATGTCCGACCACGTTGAGCTGGCAGTTGACCAAACATTTCTAGCATTTCTTTCAATGTGCCACGTGTTGCGAAGTCCATCAAGACATCACATTGCCATTCCTTAGTGTCGAGTGAAAGCTTGAATGCCAGTACATTGACAATATTCGCATGTTGCACTACCTTTAATCGTTCGAGGGTCTTCTCGAGTGCCAGGATAGAAGATTTGGGACTTGAATGTGGTAGTCTGAGTCGCTTGATCACAAAACACATCGAGTTGGGCTGAGCGGAAGTGGGACTAGCAGTCGAAACAGTCACGGATGGAGTCTTAGCTAGTCGTCGAAACAGATAGACCGAACGAAATCGATGCTGGTCTCTGAACTCATCATAAAGAGAAACAGCTTGATCGAAGGTGACCTGCTCGAAAGGACTGCCGGTACTCTCAAGGGCATTTCGATCAACTAGTTCAGCTTGACGTTTTTGTTGTGCTTCTTCCCTCTTCCGGAGCTCTTCATTGATACGGCGATGATTTTCTTTTTCTTGAGCATTTTTCTGCTCTTCCTCCAGCCTGAGACGTAGCTCCTCCTCGGCACGGGCTATTTCTGTCGCCTTAGCTTCGCGAACCGCTCGTTCCTCTTCAAGGCTTGGAAGCTGGTCATTACGAGCTTGAGCTGAGACCTCGTTGTCAAGTACTCCCTGTATGTCCGAGGCCAGCTCAAAGATCATCACTTCGCCGCTCTGTATAAGAGCTTTCGGCTTCTTGCTGATGACATTCTGGATTTGTGCGAGGGCATTTGGCCTTACATTGCTCACGTTTGTGAGTCGCAGTGAAGGAACACTTTTGGGATATGTGGAGCCAAGGGTCACATTTAGTACCACACAGACCTCGTTATTGAGATTTGACCTCAACTTGAGCTTAAATGAACGCTCAATGGCTTTTGACCATGCTTTCTTCGTCTCTACATCTTCAAAGTCATCATCATATATTGATCGCAATACCTCAATCTCCTCTAGCTGAATCGCATCATAGGAGCCTTGTGGCTGTGCGGCATGTTTGTCGGTTGATGTAGTAGATTGCTTCTTGCTTAAAAGTGGTGATTGTGGCATATCGCACGCTTATATAACCATTCTTCCAGTGCGTAAATACGCTTGAAGACCTCTGTAACAGCAGCCGAAGCCACCGCCTTAGCCAGCACGAAGCATTATGATAAGTTGATAGGACGTGTTGTTCTACAAAATTGTTTACCAGTCCTTCTTTGGTCGTGCAATTCAAACTTGAAACAGAGTCATCCTTCTTCTGGCTTGGCATTCAGGGGCTAAAAAGAACGTAGGTACTTAGTACATATGACACGCGCGCGTGGTCAGTCGTGTGCCAGGCACGCAAGGACAAGTAATGTAGCACAAGCTTGATAACTGAGCTATCATTTTTGTCATTTCTAATGCGAAGGAGCAGGAGAAGAAAAGATATGTGATCGCCAATACAAGAGTCAGAAGCAAGAAGCAAGAAGAAGTGACACAAGAGTTGATCATTGCGGACAGTAAGCAAGGACAACAACAAGAGGAGCAGCAATGACGAGTGCCCAATGGTCTGGGACTGCTGGGGTCAAAGGATCAACAGAAGGGACACGTATGGCCTTGTTGACCTGTTGTCTGGTGGGATTGCAGTAAGTGAGCTGCTTCTGAAAATAAGGTGTTGGGCTGACTCTGCTTGTTGTATAGATTCAGGTGGGCGTGACACGCGGGACGTTTGATACCACCGAACGCAGACTAACACGTACAGCTGGGGGATTGAGATGACCTACTGTACGCCATATCTACTGGAATTAGGATTGACAAAGAGCAAAACTTCGCTTGTATGGATAGCTGGGTGCGTACAAGATCTTGAGAAAGAGACATAATAACAGGGAAGAAATCAGGACTGACGATGTCTCGTAAAGGCCACTCTCTGGTATTATCATGGCTCCGCTGGTTGGCGCTCTCGCAGACAAGTCAAAGTCAAGATGGGGTCGTAGGCGTCCGTTTATGGTAGGAGGTTCAGTTGTGGTTGCAATGTGCTTGTTGACCCTAGGCTGGGCCAAAGAGATTGTGCAAGCTTTTATTGGCAACACGTCCTTCGTAAGTCATCGTCTCTGTGTTTTGTAGCTTGAGCTCACAAGCTTCATGCATCTAGACAGCTACAGCAACGATCTGGTTAGCGGTCCTGAGTATATATGCCTTGGATTTCGCGATCAATGCAGTACAATGGTCTTGTCGAAGTCTGATAATAGATACGCTGCCTGTGCAGAAGCAGCAGACTGGTTCAGCTTGGGGTGGGTTCTACTGGTAATGAGAAGCATCCCTGCGACAACTAATCATGTTTCAGCTAGTATGATGGTTGCTGTAGGTCATCTTGTTGGATATGCAGCAGGGGCTATCGATCTCGAGGTTGTCTTTGGCACGATGCTGGGAGATACTCAGTTCAAACGTCTCACAATTATCGCTGGTCTAGCTCTTCTGCTTGCTGTAAGCGTGACTTCCTGGGCTGTATCAGAGCGCGTCCGCTTATCAGATGAGTATGTACGATTGGAAGCAATTTTAGCAGACTGGCTTTGACGCAGCAAGCAGTACAGCAACACAGGAGGGACACCTTGATGTCCTCAAGACTATCATAAGAACGACTCTGAATACGCCTCGACGTATCCAGGCAATCTGCTGGGTACAATTCTGGTCTTGGATAGGTAGGGCGATCGAAACTTTGTACACTCACGGTCACTTCGCTAACAACGCAGGCTGGTTCCCTTTTCTTTTCTATAGTGCTACCTACGTAGGAGAAACCTACTTTCGATACGACGCTCCACCACATGAATCAGCCGATATGGTTGGCGAGGTTGGCCGCATTGGTAGCACAGCTCTCATAATGTTCTCTCTGGTAACGTTTACCTCAGCCATTGTCCTGCCTCGTATAGTAGAGTCACCGGACGATGAAGGATCCAGCTATACACCAAGACCACCAGCTGCACTTGCGCCGATCGTGGAAGAGGTTCGCAAACGTAAACCTTCACTCATAACAGTCTGGTTCCTTTCGCAGTTCGTCTTCGCCGGAGCGATGTTCATGACGCCTTTTGTGCGCTCTCTCAGACAAGCCGAGTTTCTGGTTGCTATATCTGGCATGTGAGTGGTCTGAGAAAGGGACAAGATCTCAGGACGAATTGCTAATCTGTTGACTTCAGACCTTGGGCATTGGCGAGCTGGTGTCCAATGACGTTTATGGGTGTTGAGATCAATCGCATGAGTAACCCGTCAGCTCGTCGTTTACCTCGTCGTCGTGAATCGAGTGCACCAGTAGACCTTGAGAAACCTAATATCGACGAGGCAGTGGGTGGTGACAGCGTGTCCGGCATCTACCTTGGCATCTTGAATCTTTTTACAACAATACCTCAATTTATTGGGACTTTTATATCCATGATCGTGTTTGGTATAGTGGAAAAGGGCAAAGGTCTTTCTACCGGCAGAGAAGGCACGGTCAATGAGGGGCCAAGCGGTATCAGCATATGTTTGTTTATTGGAGCGATGTGTGCTCTTGGAGCAGCGTATGCTACACGAAGGCTCAAGCGTATTCTAGCTTAATCTTATTGTTCAATGATAATTCAGAACTCAAGCAGAGACGACCATAAAAGAAAGGGGCTTGACATGTGCGCAAATAACGTGTTACTCCCGTCGTTGTCTCAGGTTTTCTTTTGAGTACAACCATCTCATTGCAACCATTTACCTCAATCTATCGTCCTCTAGTCTGCAACTACTCTTGTGCCGCAGCCAACATGAGCGACCCTACCGGAATCCCGCGCAACAAGAAGATGGCACCTCAGCCGTAAGTTTCTTCCCTCGAAGTATCTTCGTCCAGTGTTACCCCTCCACCTTGCAAACTTTCACTCCTTCACTCTTTCCTCTGCCGCCACGCCGAGTCCTACAACTACAGCTATTTGCTTGTTCCATCGAGAACTCTCCATTCGTTTTGCGATCATGGCTAACCTCTCTTCTAGAACTCCTCAGAACACCCCTGCTGGGAATGCGCCAATCAACAGCCGTGCGCAGGCACCGAATCTGGGCAGCTTGTCAGAAGGTAAGAACATAATCCACTTCGAAGACCTGAGAAAACAATGTTAACACGCGTTACAGAGGGTATGGATCCGGCGGCACTTCTCGCAAAGAACCCCGCACTCGTCGGCATGATCCAAGACAAGCTGAACACACTGGTTGGCCAGTCATCAGGCTACATCGAGTCACTTCCCGCTGACGTGCGTCGTCGTGTCTCTGGATTGAAGGGCGTCCAGAAAGAGCACTCCAAGCTTGAGGCACAATTTCAAGAAGAGGTCCTCGAGCTGGAGAAGAAGTACTTTGCCAAGTTCACACCACTTTACCAGAAGCGCGCACAAATCGTCAACGGAAAGACAGAGCCTACTGAGGAGGAGATCCAGGCTGGCGAGGAAGACGAAGAGGATGATGAGGAGGAGTCTGGTGCAGCTAAAGAAGAAGGCGAGAGCTCTGGTCCAGTATCTGGTATTCCCGAGTTCTGGCTTAGCGCTATGAAGAATCAGCCATCGCTTGCAGACCTGATTACTGAGCGTGATGAGGAAGCACTGAAAGAGCTGAATGACATTCGAATGGAGTACCTCGACCGCCCTGGATTCAAGCTTATCTTCGAGTTCAACGATAACGACTTCTTCACGAACAAGACCTTGACAAAGACATATTACTACCAAGACGAGAACGGTTATGGTGGTGACTTCATCTACGACCATGCTGATGGAGACAAAGTTGAGTGGAAATCCGGCAAGGACTTGACTGTCAAGGTTGAGCAGAAGAAGCAGAGAAATAAGAGTAAGTTGTTGAGATCAGTGTCTACGTCATGGATAATAACTAACAGAACCACAGACACGAAGCAGACTCGTATCGTCAAGAAGACAGTGCCCACAGACTCATTCTTTAACTTCTTCTCGCCACCTAAGCCTCCTGCGGATGAGGATGATGACGCCGCATCTGATATCGAGGAGCGTTTAGAGCTCGACTACACTATCGGCGAGGACATCAAGGAGAAGCTGATTCCCAGAGCTGTAGACTGGTTCACTGGCGAGGCTCTCGCTTTTGAGGCTCTTGGTGATGACCTTGATGACGCGGACTTCGAGGATGAGGACGATGAGGATGAGGACGACCTGAGCGATGATCGTGACGAGGAGGATGAGTCTGACGAGGATGTCGATAACCCGAAGTCGAAGCAGGATACCGCTGAGTGCAAGCAGTCATGATTATGTTAAATACCTGAAAGGCGTTGAGGCTGGACATCGAGGGAAGGAGGCCCGAGATAGGAAACAATGAACTACTCGAAGCATTTCTCCCCTTTCATGTAATATTTATTAGTAGTCGACAACTTGCTACAGATCATACCTGGTATTTCTGCCTGTCCTTATCGCGTCATGACGCGTGTAAATTCTGAAACTCGTCGAACTCTTTGATCCTACTTCAAACAACGATTCTTCGATCTTATGTTCACGCATCGTTCGTTCTCAGACATGAGCTATGTCGAAGCAGCAGGCGACGCAGTCGTCGAAAGAATTAGCGTGCCCTATCTGTTCGTTCACTGACACTGATGAGTACGCCTTTGGACTTCACGTCGAGCATGTTCACTTTGGCGGCGCAGAGATCATCAACGAGCCTGGCTTGCCGACTGGTGTTGATGATGACTTACCGCTCCTTGATGACAGAGTCGATCCAATACACAAAGCTCAGAACGAGTACATTATTTGCACGTTCGAAGGTTGTGGCGAGGAAGTTATGAGCGCCAATCTCCAGGAGCACCTCGACTTCCACATCGCAGAACGACTCAGCCTGGAAGAAGAAGCTGCGCAGTTCAACACAACGTAAGTCTTTCGCCTATCCTCCAATACAAAGATGAGGAGATCCGGCTTTCCTGCATGAACTAGTTCGGTAAAGGTCTTTCCCACACTAACATTCCGACGGTGGTAACAACCCAGTGGCTTTTGACGAAGACCTACACGACTCAGGAGTAGACTTGACGTTTGAAAGTTCTAGAGATGGATCGCCACAAGACGGAGAACTAGAAGTAAGACGATGGGCTCATATCGACCAAGATACGCGTCGACTTGGAGTATGACACATCTACTGTCTTTTATTGGGAGCTCATGCTAACACAACATCAGAAGAAGGATCTTGGACCTCATGCATTTGAAGCCAAGATGCCGGAATCCATTCGTAAGCTTCTCGTCAAAGAAAACCAAACCCAGATCTCTACTATTGGCGCGAATGGCCAGCTGGTCAAAGGTGTCCAGCAGCACGCCAACCGCACGAGGAACGTGGTTCCTCTACTCGGTAGTCTCGTCGAGGCAGATACAGATGTAAAGGAAGCATGGCTTTGTAGCGATACTGTGCAGTACATTTACAAGCTAAAAGGCGAGGGCAGCTTCTGCGGCTACAGAAATATGCAAATGATGCTGAGTTACGTTGCCTCCTCAAACACTGGACTCAGCCTGCCATCGCCACACGGGCACATCAGCGGCCGAACACAATGCTGTAAGGAGTTTATCGATGTTGATGCAGCGAATGGTATACCAGACGTCCTTCATCTTCAGGATTTGATTGAGACAGCTTGGGATCATGGCTTCAATCCTGGAGGCAGGATTGAGACAGGTGGACTCATCGGAACAAGAAAATATATCGGCACACCGGAGGCTTATGCACTATTCCAGTTTCTACGACTGAAATCGTGGTCGGATGAGATATCGCAGAGCGAAACGAAGCCTAGTCAGCTGGAGAGCAATAGAAGCATAGCTGCTTACACAAGACTATTCCAAAAGGTTGAGGACTACTTCAAGGATCCTCCGGATGGCTGTACTCAGGGAATAAAGAAACAGACCAGCTCTGCCGATACAGCAGCAACTTCTAATCAATCTCTATCTGGGCCAAAAGTCCACCACACCCAGCTTCCGCCAATCTACCTCCAAGCTCCAGGTCATAGTGTTACAGTTGTTGGACTGGAGATCTCGATTGATGGAACGTGCAACCTTCTCGTCTTTGATCCGTCCTATGGTCCAGGTAAGGATGTTTCAAAATTGCTGGTGTTGGCGGAGAAGCAATCTTCCTCGCTCAAGAAGCAAGCTGCATCGTCAAGTCCATCTGCAAAGAACACGGCTTCACAGGTCTTGAGTGAAACCAGCGACTTCTTCACGAAGCATCGTGCTGGGGATGTAGCATCCACGTCTGCAAGCGCATCTAATGACCTCACCTCGACGCATCCCTCTACGACCAGCTTACACTCAACAAAACGCAAACGTGAGGACTCGACGAGCGCGGCGCAATCCTCGACAAGGAGACCAAGAATAACGCATGGAAAGGTTACGGATACGGTCACTCCAGAGGAGGCTAAGAAATCGCTACTACCATATCGAAGAGGCGAGAAGCACTTGTCGAGGAATAACAATTTCGAGCTCTTGATGCTCGGTGAGCTATGAATGGAGGTGGCTTATGGTTTACGAAGAAACGATATAATGGCAAAGGCTTCATGATGTTACCTGGTAAGTATGGCAAGTGTTTCGGCAGGTTTCAACAACACTTTTATATAGTGTCGGAAGCCAATAATAGAGATTGAGTCTACTCTCATAATGACATGGGCGTGCAACAGCTCGGCCACCCACTGAACGGAAAGTGTAGCGGTTAACATGTTCTCCTCACACGAAGAGCTTTGTAGAAGATGGAAGAGTACCTTAGTGAAAAGGACCCCTACCCCTTTCTTTTACTAGCCACTTGTTCGATAACATATTGTCTTGGCATTAATATCACCTCCGCCTTCAGTCGCAATATATCCCATATTACATTCTCTCAACTCATACACAAGACTCAGACAAGATGGTTTCCGCTTTGAATCCCCAGGTGTATGTGGCACAATAGCTGACCCAGAATGTCGTGGCGCTAACGTATTTGTAGTACCAACCTGCTCATCATCCTATTCTTCATGCAAGCATCGAAGAAGATCCCATTCGAAGACCCCATGGTCCTCAACCTCGTCCGTGGCGCCTACATCTTCTCTAATGTTGCCATTGCCGGCATCTACCTCTACGTTCAATCAAAGATCAATGCCAAGAAGGGTGCGCACGCTCGACCATACTCCTCTACTCCAATACTGACATTTTATACAAAAAGACATGACCACCCTCGAATACGTCGAGCCAGCCGCAATGGGCGGCCAAGACGAGCCCAAGCTCACAACCACCACAATCTTCTCCTACGACACCGCCAAAGTCAAGGAAGCCTGGAAAGCCCAGCTCATGGGTTGCGCCATGATGGCTTTCATGCACCTTTACCTCAAGTACACCAACCCTCTGCTCATCCAGAGTATCATTCCTCTCAAGGGTGCGCTTGAAGCCAATATTGTCAAGATTCACTTGTTCGGAACACCAGCAACTGGAGACTTGAAGAGGCCGTTCAAGGCTGCCAGTGGTGGCATGATGGCGGCGTTGAGTGGACAGGGTGCGGGTGAGATCAAGACGGATAAGGCGAGCATTGAGGCGGCGAGGAAGAACAGAGGTGGTGCTAAGGAGGAGTAAGGAAGTTATTACGGGTCAGTAGATTGCCTGTGGTGGTTTGTTTGCAGCATGGGATGCATTTGAGGAATAGGCTTCAGGTCTTGATGGTGTGCAAGAGACGAAAAGGTAGATTTTGTAATACATGATGAAAGAGCTGTAATGTCAAGCCATATGCAGCAAAATTCTTCATGGCATAAACATTGTCTAACAAGTGCTCTGGCATGATGGAAGAGTGTCTGAGCTGGCTGCATTTGCAGGGTACATTGCTCTTAGGAAGGTACTCTCCTCTGCATTTTTGTGGATACTATCCGACAACCCATCTAGAACTTCCTCCATCCTTCACCACCCATAACCTGCTTCGTAGCAATCTCCGCAATCTTCTCACTCATCGGCGCATACTCCTCCCTCGCGTCCTGCATACTCTCCGTGCCAAACTTGACCTCACACCACGCCAACAGCCGTCTAACCTCCACCTCACTTTCCTTCCTAAGCTCCTCCAACTCCTGCTCAAAAGCGTCCTGACCACCTTCAAACTTATGCCGCGCCGTCGCAAGCTCCTGCACCTTCGAAACACGTTCCAGAAACTTCGTCACGCGCGGTAGAGCCTTCGACGCTTCTTGCGCAGCAGACGTTCCCGGTGCAGAAGCGTCCCCATCGTCCGCATTATTCTGCGCGCTATGTTTGGCATCGGCGTCCTTGTCCGCTCTGCCCGTTTCTTCCTTCGCCGTCTTCTCTTGCTCGATTGCCTTTTTCGCTTCCGTCCTCAGAGCCTCGCTGTCTCTAACCCCGTCGACTGTGCCGTCACTTCCCCATACATATTCCAACACCGCGGCGCCAGCGATATCAGTGTACCAAGCGCGGCCATTGCTTATGTGGCCTTCGAAGCGGTGCAGTAGCGCGTGTAGCAGCATGCCCTCCCAGGCTGGCGGCGATTGCATATGCCGGACTAGGAAGTGCGCGGATGCTAGGTCTGCATTGAGGATGTGCAGGAAGGTTTCTAGGGCGGGATGCAGCTCGAGGGAGGCAATTGTGGATGTTAGAGAGGGGTAAATGGGGCGTGGTGCTTGGGTGTTCTGGGGTGAGGGGGGTTGGAGCACTGGCGCGGGAGTGGTGGGTGGGAGGAGCTGGGTCAGGACTTCTGAGTAGCTTTTGGGGTGGGGGGTGGTCATTGTTGGTGTAGATTGTCAGTGTGTTGGAGAGGATCGAATTGGACTTGTAGGTGGACTGGGGTGATAATAGGAGGTGTTGCTGCACGCTTGGAGAGGTGTCACGTATCACTACTTCTTGTTGTGATCATCACGAGGATGAAGCTGTCATGGATGCTTTGCATGGATCGTCAGGGCAATTGCTACCCTCGGTTGACATAATTTCAGTTTCACCTGAATCGCTCATTCAGGACATCAGATCGAGCCTACAGACCTTGTATGTCCATTGTAGCTTAGCAATAGCAGCGCATTTTGGAACTGCGTGGCAGGCATAAGAAGTATGGAAAGCTGTTGGTGAAAGAATGCCAGCGCCAAAATCCGACGTCATCTTGCTTCTACAGGGTACTCACTTGATCTCTCTAAAAACAGATCCGCCCATGGATTTCTCCGGTCTACCTACCTACCTGGTATTTTCCAGTAGCTAGAGCGGGACTGTTTAAAACTATTAGCTAGTAGTTTACCGTATAGTAAGCACTAAGTAGTAATAGATAAAGCAGTAGAGATCTAAGCAAGTTGAAATAATAATTACTACTAAGATCTATCTAGTTAAAGTAGTAGCTTTAGCTTAGAGCTAGCTCTAGCTCTTAAAACCTAATAGATAAGTAGACTAAATTCAGGGTCATAAAGGAAACTATATAAAGCTCTTTCATTTATTCTTAGTTTCCTTCTTCTTAGTTTATTAAATTACTAAAGTACTTTCTTTTTTAGTACTTTAGAAAGACCTACTTAAACTAGTAGAGGATCTTTTCTTGAACGTCCTTAGTCCTCCTACTTCCTCACAGCTCTAACATTCTTATTTATTAAGAACCTTCGCGCACGGTTACAGCAATTACGTCGGGTCTCTGCGCTTGATGGTGTTTTAGAAGAAGAACGAAAAGGTGAGTTGTGAACTTGTGACCAAGCTTCAGACGCGTGAAGTGACATAAGACGAGACGTGATGAACGTGCAAGACCAAAACAAGAAATATAAATTTTGATCATGGACGAACAAGAGATGAAGTGAATACCGTATGTGATGTCTGTCTTATCGTAGACGTGTGCTGTTAGATCCTCCATAGTGCTCCAAACATATCAAGCAGCAAACACAAATATCTATTGAACCATCACTTATTGCTACTTTGTTGCACCGTCTTGAACAGTATTTACTTCTGCACAAATATCCTCTTGCATATGTCCTACCTTGAGTAAGCAATGTCCATGCTAACTTTTTAGAAGAATTAGGTCATCCGTCCCGCCTCATACACAGACGCGAGCACAAGATCTAATCAAACAAACACCGGCACAAACACATCACACTTCCTACACCGTCTGGTTGACACAAGACGGAGTCCTCCCGTAGTAGACAGTCCAATGGACGTGGACGGTTCTCGCTACAGGGAGGATGTTGTTGACACAACTGAGCTTGGAGGACCTCCAACAATCAACCCTTTGATGCTCGGTCTCGATGGGACCTTCTCACAACCACACTCATCTTCTCAGGACACGTTCGACTCTTTCTCCTCACCACAACATTCACCTCTGCACGCATTCAGGTCATCACCACCTATAGCTATACGGCAGCGCGAAGAAGATGCTGTCGCAAAAGCAGA
>Ga0160427_10001541_pt1 | contig 14105 bp, 13 predicted proteins | sample SolpanmetagenomL_FD_108194 | JGI IMG/M metagenome (GOLD analysis project Ga0160427, IMG submission 108194) | Solar panel surface microbial communities from Lawrence Berkeley National Laboratory, California, USA - L | ecosystem: Engineered > Built environment > Solar panel > Unclassified ...
ACAATCCCGGAAGGTCCGAGCGCTCCCTGCATGGCTGGGGGCGTTTTTTTGGCTTACCGGTGGTGCGGGACGGAACCGCCGCCCGGATTTGGGTATCATGCGCCCCATGCAGCGCCCTCCCTTTTCGGCCCTCGCCGCCGTGTACGACGCGATCATGGCCGACATCGAATACGGCGACTGGGCCGAGTTCGTGCTCGACTATGCCCGCGACATCGGTCTGGAGCCCGCCTCGGCGCTCGACCTCGCCTGCGGCACTGGGGCGCTGACCGCCGAACTGCGCGCGCGCGGCCTGGAGATGGTGGGCCTCGACTTCAGCGCCGAGATGCTGGGGGTGGCCCGTGGCCGCCTGCCGGGCGTGGAGTTCGTGCAGGCCGACCTGCGCGACTTCGACCTGGGCCAAAAGTTCGACCTGCTGACCTGCGTGTTCGACAGCCTGAACAACCTCACCGAGCCCGCCGACCTGGGCCGCGCCCTCGCGCGCATGGCCGCGCACCTGAATCCTGGCGGGCTGCTGGCCTTCGACGTGAACACCCGCACCGGGGTGCACGATTTGTGGGAAGGCGAGGTGATGGAGGGACTGGCCCCGATGGACGACGGCCGCGAGGTGCACTACCACTGGTCTCACCACTACGACGCCGCCGAGCAGCTGGGAACGGTGCAGGCCGTCTGCCGCCTGCACGGGTCTGCAGCTGGTGCACCTGAAAGCGAGGAGTTCATCGAGCTGCACACCGAGCGCGGCTACGACGCGGCCGATCTGGAGCCGATGCTGCGCGCGGCGGGCTACTCGTCGTGGCTGGTCTGCGAGTACCCCGACTACGCCGAGCCGGAGGCCGATTCGCCGCGCATCTGGGTCTTCGCGCGGGCCGGAGCGTAGGCCGTGAGTGTCTGCGTGCTGGGAGCGGGCGGCTGGGGCAGCGCACTGAGCGCCATGCTGGGCCTGCACGGGCGCGGCAGCGTGCTGTGGGCCAGACGACCCGAACTGGCCGCCGAGCTGCGGACGGTGCGCGAGAACCGGGCGTACCTGCCGGGCGTGCGCCTGCCGGACACGGTGCAGGTCACCTCCGAGCTGGACACGGCCACCGCGGGTCACGACTGGGCGCTGCTGACCGTGCCGAGCGTGGGCATTCCCGAGCTGCTCTCGGCGCTGCCGCGTGACCTGGGGGTGGTGCTGTGTGCCAAGGGGCTGGCCCCCGACGGCGACCGCCTGAGCGAACTGGCCCGCTCGCTCGGCTTCGGGCGGGTGGCGGTGCTGAGCGGTCCCAACCACGCCGAGGAGATCGGGCTGGGGCTGCCCGCCGCCACGGTGGTCGCCAGTCCCGACGCCCGGCTGGCGCAGGCGGTGCAGGCGGCGCTCATTACGCCGAGCTTCCGGGTGTACACCTCGGGCGATCTGGTGGGCGCCGAGCTGGGCGGCGTGCTGAAGAACGTGATCGCGTTGGCCGCCGGACTGATCGACGGCCTCGAACTGGGCGACAATGCCAAGGCGGCCATCATCACCCGGGGGCTGCGCGAGATGGGCCGCTACCTCCTCTCGCAGGGGGCCGAACCCGAGACGGTCTACGGCCTGTCGGGGCTGGGTGACCTCGTGGCGACGGCGGGCAGTCGGCACTCGCGCAACCGTGCGGCGGGCGAGGCCATCGCCAGGGGGCAGGACGCCGGGCAGGGCGGCAAGGTGGTCGAGGGCGTGCGCACGGCGGGCCTGCTGAGCGCCTGGGCCGAGGCGCACGGCCACGACCTGCCGATCGTGCGGGCGGTGGCGCGGGTCATCTCCGGCGAGCAGACGCCGCAGCAGAGCGTGGCCGCGCTGATGGGCCGGCAGCCGCGGGGCGAGTAGACTTCGGCCATGCATTTCCCCGTGGTGCTGACCCTGGCCCTGAGCACGCTGCTCGCTTCGGCGGCGCTGGCGCAGACCGTGCAGGTGCCCTGTCTCCTGGCCGAGAAGATCGACCTGTCTGCCTTCACGCTCTTCGGTGGCTACGACGACAGCGAGGCGGGCAGTGACGAGGCCGCCTCTGACTACGCCGGGTGTCAGGCGCGGGCGCTCACCCGTGACCTGAGCCGGATGCCGCAGCTCTCGGCGCGTCTGCAGACGCTGCGGAAGCTCTACCGGCAGTTGAACGCAGCCGAGGGAGCGCTGGCGTTTCAGCTGGAGGGCGGCGGAACGATGTACAGCCACGGTATTCCGCGCAGCTTTCCCGCGGTCGAGACGACGCTCAGGACGCTGGCGGCGCTGGCAGGCAGCACGTACGGCGCGGCGACCGGCCCGCAGTTCACGGACAGCGTTCGCGCGTCGAAGCAGGCGCTCGCCGCGCGGCTGTCGCTGCTCCGGGGCTACCAGCCGGGCAAGGGCGACACCTTCGACCCGGCGCGCTACAAGGAGGCGCTCACCACCTACCAGGACACGGCGAACGCCATCCAGAAGCTGCTCGGCGCCCAGAACACTGCCGCCACCGCCGCCGGCTACCTGCCGCTGGGCAGCAGCCTGTTTCTCGACGACCTGCTGAACAACAACGACTGAGCGCCGCCTAGCCGTTCAGGGCGTCTTTCGCCTCCTGCACCTCGTTCCAGGGCAGCGTCTCGTGTTCGCGCTCCAGGGTGTCCTCCGGCCCCTTTCCGGCCAGCAGCACGGTGTCACCGGGCCGCGCCCGGGAGATGGCCGTCCGGATGGCTTCACGGCGGTCGGGAACGCTCGTGAAGTTGCCGCGTCCGGCCGCGCCGCGCTCCATCTCGGCCAGGATGTCGCCTATGGGCGTGTCGCGGCTGTCTTCCTCGGTGAAGTAGGCGTGGTCGGCGAGCCGGGTCGCCACCTCGCCGAGCGGCGCCCGTTTGGCCGGGTCGCGCGGGCCGCCCGCCGAGCCGAGCACCACCACGAGGCGGCCGGGTGTGGTGGCCCGCAGGGTGCTGAGCGCCTTCTCCAGGCTGGGCGGGGTGTGCGCGAAATCGACCACCACCCGCCGTCCGTCCGGGCCGGGCACGAGTTCCATGCGCCCCGGCACGCCTCTGAAGCTGGCGAGGCCCGCCTGAAGCTGTGCCACGCCCGCTCCCAGGTGGGCAGCGGCCGCCATCGCTGCCAGCGCGTTGTGCACGTTGAACCGCCCGATCATCGGCAGCTCGGCCGTGAAATCGCCCAGCGGCGAGGCCACCCGGAAGCTCAGGCCGTCACTTCCTTCGGCGATCCCGCTCGCCCGCCAGTCGGCCCCGGCCGCCTCGCCGTAGGTCTGGTGCGGCCCCAGCGGCGCGAGTTGCTCGGTCCAGGGGTCGTCGAGGTTCAGCACCGCGAAGGGCGCGCGTTCGATCAGCTTGCGCTTCTCGGCGAAATAGTCGGCCACCGTGCCGTGAAAATCGAGGTGCTCGCTCGTCAGCTGCGTCCAGATGCCCACGTTCCAGTCGACCGCGCGCACCCGGTCGAGCGCCAGGGCATGGCTGCTGGCCTCCAGCACCACCGCCGCCGCCCCCGCCGCGAGCTGGCTTCGCAGGTTCTCCTGCACCTGCGGGGCCTCGGGCGTGGTGAAGTGGGCCGGAAAGTGATGCAGTTCGCCGTCGGGCAGCTGGTAGCCCACGGTACTCAGCAGCCCGGACGGCAGCCCGGCGGCGCGCAGCAGGTGCACGGTCATCCAGCTGGTGGTGGTCTTGCCGTCGGTACCGGTCACGCCCACCACCTTCAGCGCCCGGCTCGGGTGGGCGTTCACGGCGGCGGCCGCGTCGGCCAGGGCGGCGCGGGCGCTCGGCACCTGCAGGTAGGGCAGGGGAGACGCGGTGCCGGCGGGCAGCCCCTCGCCCAGCACCGCCACCGCGCCCCGCGCCCGCACGTCGTGCAGGAAGGCGTGCCCGTCGAACTTCGCGCCCCGGATCGCCACGAACACGCTGCCCGGCGTCACCCATTGGGCGTTGTGCGTCACGCCGCTCACCTCCGGGTTCTCGGCGGGCAGGGGCAGGTTCAGTTCCCGCGCCAGGGCGTGCAGGGTCAGCGGGTGCAGGGGCGGAGGTCGCAGGGTCACAGTGTCCATCTCACCGGGCCAATCTAGCGTCTGAACCGCCCGCGCCTGCCGGAACGAGGCATAGAAAAAGCGCCCTCTCGGACGCTGATAGACTCAATATACCCCGGTATGCAAGCCGCGTCAAGCTATGCAGACGCGTTTTTCAGCCGCTGCGCCCTCAGCGCGCCAGCATCGCCTGCACCTGCGTCCTGATCCAGGCGTCGGCGCCGAGAATCTGGCGCTCGACGGCTTCCGCGTCGGTCGCGTCGCTGCGGTCGTTGAAGTAGGCGTAGGCCACCACCCGGCCGGAGGCGGTCTCGGCGTAGCCGGTGAGCGTGAGCAGCCGCCAGCCGCTGCCCGGCTTGCCGCCCCAGTAGCGAAAGGCGGGCGCCGGAAACGGGCTGTGGTCGAGCCCGGTCGCCATCAGGCGGCGGAAGACCTGCCCCGACGCCGCGCTCAGCCCCCGGTTGAACAGCGTGGCGTTCAGGCAGGCGTATTCCCGGGGGGTGCTGGTGTTCTGCACGTACAGCTCGGTGTCGGGGTCGTACTCGGGTCCCTTGAAGTACAGGTCGAGCCGCCGCTCCAGGGTGTCGGCGTTCACGTCCTTGACGGCACTGAGCACCTGCCGGGCCACATTCAGGCGGTCGGTCTCGGAGAGCTGCGAGAAGCGCCGGGCGCTGCTGGCGATCTGGCCGGGCGGAAACAGGGCCGGGACCAGCCCTGCCTGCACCGACCACCACGCCTTGGTCGTGAACTGCACCCGTGTCTGCACCGCCCCGAGCGCCTCCAGGTCGGCCTGAATGCGCGCCAGCCCGACGCGCAGGGTCAGCAGGTCGGCGGCCGTGTTCTCGCTGCGGTGGATCATGCGGCTCGCCAGCGTCAGCAGGGTGTTGGTGCCGCGCGAGTAGCTCTCGATGCTTCTGGCCGCCTCGGTGGTGGTCTGCAGATCGCCGAGCCGGAAGCGGCCGTCGTCCACGCCGCGCAGCAGGCTGTGCAGCACCGTGGTCTTGAAAGCGCTCGCCAGCGGATAGGTGCTGTCCGGGTCGAGGCTCACCGCCCGCAGCGGCGCGAGCGTCCGTGGATCGTACTCGGCGGCGTAGAAGCCCAGCCGTCCGGTCACGCCCGCCGGCCGGGCGGTGGCGGGCAGGGGTGACGTCTGCGGCGCGTCGGCGGCGCACGGCAGCGCCGAGACAGGGGGCAGGTCGAGCTGCGGCGCCGGTGCCGCGGGCGCCAGCGTAGGGAGCGGGCCGGGCGTCACCGGGACATCGGTCGGCTGGTCGGAGGCCGGCAGGGCAGGAACTGAGGCGGGCTGCACCTCCTGGGCGCGTGCTGAGGGTGCCAGGAGGAGGCCCACCAGAACGGCCGCTCTCAGGTGCCTGTTCAGGGGCCTGCTCACCGCAGCATCGGCTCGCGCAGGCCGCGCGCCTCGATCTGGCGGCAGACCCAGGCGAACCCCTCGGGATCGGCCACGAAATCCACCTCGTCGCCGGGAATCCTCAGCAGCGGGCTGTGGTGGTAGGCGTTCACCCAGACGTCGTACAGCCGCGTCAGGCGCTCCAGATACTCGTCGGGAATGTCCTGCTCGTACCCCCGGCCCCGGCGCTGGATGCGCCCGCGCAGCACCGGCAGCCCGGCGCCGATGTGAATCAGCAGGTCGGGCGTGCGCAGGGCGGGCAGAATGCCGCCGTACAGCCCGCCGTAGGTGCGCCAGTCGCGCTCTTCCATCTGGCCGGTTTCGTAGAGGTTGCGGGCGAACACGTTGGCGTCCTCGAAGATGGTGCGGTCCTGGATGACCCGCTCGGCCCCGTTGACGAGCGTCAGGTGCTGCGAGAGCCGCTTGCTGAGAAAGAACACCTGGCTGTGGAAGCTGTAGCGCGGCATGTCGGCGTAGAAATCCTGGAGGTAGGGGTTCTCCTCGAAGGCCTCGTAGACCGGGGTCAGGCCGTAACGGGCCGCGAGCATGCCCGTCAGGGTGCTCTTGCCGCTGCCGATGTTGCCTGAGATGGCGATGTACATGAAACTCCAGAACGACGGATGAGAGGAAAGAAGAAGAACCTGGGGGCGTGACGGGTGCGGCGCTCTACACGCCGACGCCCGTGGCACTCAGCGCCCGGTGGATCTGATCCATCAGGGTTCGTTCGTGCTGCGGGTCGCTCACGAAGTCGATGGTTCCGGCGTCGATGGTCAGCAGGTTGCCCGGGTAGCTGCGGAAATACTCGTCGTAACGCCGCGTCAGCTCCGAGAGGTATTCGGCCCGCATCGCCCGCTCGAAGGGCCGTCCGCGCTGCTCGATGCGCCGCAGCAGCACGTCCGGCTCGGCCCGCAGGTAGATCACCAGATCGGGCGTGGGCAGCCTGGGGCTGAGATGAACGTACAGGTCGTTGTACAGCGAGAACTCGTCGTCTTTCAGGTTCATGGCCGCGAAGATGAAATCCTTGGCGAACAGGTAGTCGCCGACCACGCCCTGCCCCCACAGCTCGCCCTGACTGAGCGCCGAGAGCTGCTTGAAGCGCGACAGCAGAAAGAACACTTGCACCTGAAACGAAAAGGCGGCAGGATGCTCGTAGAAGGCGGCCAGAAACGGGTTCTCCTCGACCACCTCCAGCTTCAGTTCGGCGTTGTACCGCGCCGCCAGCCGCTTCGAGAGGCTGGTTTTCCCCACCCCGATGGGGCCTTCCACGACCAGATACACGCCCGGAATGATAGACCGCAGGGGCGAAATGTAAAAGACTCGGCCAGTGCCTACCTGGCGCTGCGCCGCAGTTCCCAGCTGCCGGTCTGCGGCACGAACCCCAGGCGGGCGTTCACGCTCAGCATCGCGCCGTTGGCGGCGTGGTTGTTGGTCCGCATCCGGACCACACCGGCCTGCCGCGCCCTGAGAATCAGTTCGAGCTTCAGGGCGCGGGCCAGCCCCTGTCCGCGCGCCGACGGCACCACCGCCGTGAACTCGTTGTAGATGCCGATACTGGTGCTCACGCCCTGGCACAGGCCCAGCCACGCGTCGTCCGGCCCCACCGCCAGGAGCGTCCAGTCGGGCCGGGCGCGCGGGTTGTCACGCACGTGGGCGCGGAGCCGCGCGGGCGTCCAGCGCGGCTCGCCCGCGAGGTCGGGCGTCTGCATCAGCAGGTCGCCGTACAGGGCCTCGAACCGGTCCCAGTCGGCCTCTGTGGCCTGCGTCATGTCGCGCAGGGTCACGCCTGCCGGAAGTTGCCTCGCGGGCGGCTCGCCGACCAGACCAGACTGGCGCAGATCGAGTTCGCTGGCGAAGCGGTGCGCGTGCAGCGAGAAGCCGCGCCGCTCGGCCCACAGACGGCTCTCGGGGTCGTCGTCGAGCACGCTGGCGCACACGCCCGCTGCACCCTGCCCGGCCGCCTCGCACTGTGCCCAGGCCAGCAGGGCCGTGCCGAGCCCCTGGCCCAGGGCACCGGGCGCGACCGACAGCCGCAGTTGCCTCCACTCGGGTGGAAGAAACGCAAAGGGCCGCACCTGCGCCGCACCCACCACCTGCCCGCCCACCTCGGCCACCTGCCGCCGCACCTCGGGGCCATTGTCGGTCAGAAAGTGCGCCAGTGGCACCTGCTGACCGCTGGCCCGGTTGCTGAGGGCCAGAAAGGCGTCGGCGTCATCCGGCGTGTAAGGGCGCAGCATGGTTCCATGGTACGGGCACGCGGGCCGTCCGGACATGAACACAGGCACCCGGCCGAATGCCAGATGCCTGTCGAACAACCCGAGTTCAGTCTTTGCTGGCGAGCGGGTCGGGGTCCTCGGTGGCGAGGCGGCCCTCATGAAGGTTGTGGGCGTGGCGCGCCAACTCGTCGCGTGCGGCCTCGTTGCCCGTGCTGGCGGTGTTGGGGGTGGGCTGGGGCTTGTCCTGGGCGCCCGCCTCGTTGGGGTTGGTGACGTAACCCGTGTCCGACGCGTAGGGCTTCTTGTTGTGGTCGCCTCTGGCCTCGGTGGTCACGTCGGCGTCTTCGCCGTCGGGCCTGCCGGTGGCGTCGGTCGGTACGCCGACTGCTCGTTCTGAATCGCTCATGCGTTTCGCCTCCTTCTCTCTCCAGACGCTCATGGCGGTCTGGGCGTCGCCGGGGATGTGGCCCGGCTGTACGGTGGTCTGCGGGTAGACGGGCGGCTTGCTCAGGTCGAGGTCGCCGGTGTCCCGCAGGTCGCTGCCGAGGTCGGTGCCCAGCTCGGCCAGCAGCTTCTCGCGGGCCGAGATCTCCTCGTCCACGCGGGCGATCTCGGCGCGAATCTCCTCGAGCGTGCTGACCGAGGCGTTCGCGTGGTAAGCACGTCCGAGCCGGGCGTACATCACGCCCTGCTCTCGCCCCAGCTGAAAGATGTCCACGCGCAGCCGTGCGGCCTGGGCCACCTCCTCGCTGCGGCGCTGCACCCGTTCACCGGACTTGCGCAGGGTATTCAGGAAGCCGTCAATCATGCGGGTATTGTCCCGCGCTCAGCCGCAGGTTGGATGAAGGGCGCTCCAGCTCGGCCTTTATCCGCCCGCGTTCCTGCCGGGCGAGTTCGGCCGATTCGGCCTCGGCCACCGCCTGCCGCTCGAGCGTGCCCGACAGCACGCTGCGCAGCCACGGCAGCCCCTCGCCGCTCGCGGCGCTGATTGCCACCCCGCCCACGCGCATCTTCTCGCGCTCCAGGTGGTCCTTGTCGGCCAGATCGGCCTTGTTGAGCGCCACCACCTCGGGCATGTCGTCGAGGTCGAGGTCGCTCAGGATGCGCCGAACCGCCGCGTACCTCGCGTCGGCGTCGGGGGCCGAGGCGTCGACCACGTGCAGCAGCAGGTCGGCGTCTCCGATCTCCTCGAGCGTGGCCCGGAAGGCGCGTGTCAGGTCGGTGGGCAGGTCGCGGATGAAGCCCACCGTGTCGGTGAAGACCACCGGTCCGATGCCCTCCAGGTAGCCCTGGCGGCTGGTGGGGCGCAGCGTGGCGAACAGCTTGTTCTCGGCCAGCACCTTGCGCGGTTCGTCGCTGGCGTGCGTGAAGGCGTTGAGCAGCGTGCTCTTGCCCGCGTTGGTGTACCCGACGATGCTCACCACCGGCACGTCGTTGCGGCTGCGCTGCTTGCGCCGCTCTTCACGGCGTACCGACACCTCGCCGAGCTGCGCCTCCAGGAAGGCCAGCCGGTCGTTGATGCGGCGACGGTCGAGCTCGAGCTTGGTCTCGCCGGGGCCGCGCGTGCCGATGGCTCCGCCCGCCGCGCTGCCGCCCGAGGCGCCGATGCGCGACAGCCGCGCGCCCGCGCCGAGCAGCCGGGGCTTCATGTAGCGCAGCTGCGCGAGTTCGACCTGCAGCCGCGACTCGACGCCCTGCGCGTGCAGCGCGAAGATGTCGAGAATCAGCTGCGTGCGGTCGATCACCTTCAGGCCGGTGGCTGCCTCGATCTCGCGGGCCTGCGCGGCCCCGAGTTCCTGGCCGAACATCAGCGTCTGGGCGTCGAGGTGGTAGGCGCGGCTCGTCAGTTCCTCGAGCTTGCCCGCGCCGACCAGCGTACCGGCCTTCAGGTGCCGGCGCGACACCAGCTCCTTGTACACCACCTCGGCGCCGGCCGTGCGGGCCAGCTCGGAGAGTTCGGCCAACCTCTCCTCGGCGTCGACTTCACCCTGGTCGATCTGCACCAGCAGGGCGCGTTCCTTGTCGGGCGCGGCCTCGCGCACGCGGCTGGCGCGCGCAATCTCTTCTTCCAGCGCCCGCACCTGTCCGGCGAGGTCGAAGTCTTCCATCTGCGAGGGGCTCTGCGGCGGATAAATGCGCCAGTCCTCTTCCTCGCCCAGCGTGCCGGGCGGCGTCAGGTGGGCGAGCTGCACGTTGCCCGGCAGTCCGTCGCTCTTCACCTCGATGGCGGCCACCGCGTCGAGGCGGTTGAGGAACAGCGTACTCAGATCGTTCTTGCTCAGCCCGCCGCCCTTGGGGTGGGTGTGCAGCAGGTGAAAGCCTGACAGCCGCTCCTCGCCGCGCCGCACGCTCGGCAGCTCGGCGGCCTTGGCGTCGGCCACGCTCACGCTCAGCACCCGGCCCCGGCGATCGATGAGCAGGGTGATCTCACGCCGGATCTCGTGCGAGAGTTCTGCGAGGTTGCGGGCCAGCTCGGGGCTGGTGACGGTGCCGGGGGCGAGGCGGCGGCGGTACAAGTTGCCGAGCGACTTGAGTTGTGCGCTGCGGAGGCCGGAGGTGTTGCCCAGGACTTTATCTATGGTCGGTACTCCTTACATGCGGGGGCCGGTCATGGCCCGGGTGAGGGGGTGGAGTTGATTGCTGTTCTCATTTTACCGCCCGCACGTGTGGGGAACCGTGACCCCAGGCTGATGGGGCCTGAAGGTTCGGGCAGGCAGAAAGTGCATTTCAGATCCAGATCATGATGCGGGCATGATGCGCCTGTCCAGAGGGAACGCGCATCGGCCAAGTGGCGGAGTGCGGCCGGGGTGAGCCTCCACTCGGGTGCGGACCCACTTGAGATGCCCCATCCAGAGACCTACTTCAGGTACTGGGCCAGCGCCGGGCTTTCCGCCGCGACCTGTGGCGTCACCAGCACCACCCTGCGGTCGCCCTTGACGACGCCGTCTTCCGCCAGAAAGCCGCTGAACCGTCCGCCTTCCACGCGGTAGACGTTCAGCGGAGTCGCCGAAGGCGTCTGACCCACCAGCCGCAGCGCCGTCGTTCCCATATAGTCGCTGAGCGGCTGCCGGGGCTTGGTCAGGAGCAGCGTCCAGTAGTCGGGGCCGAGCTTGTACAGATAGATGAAGACCAGCGACTGGGCGTTCAGCTTGGCCGGATTCTTCCAGAGCGTCGTCTGCGCGATCAGGCTGGCCTTCAGCTTCTCGACGTCGGTTTTCGAAATCTGCGACACGCCTTTGAGGACGTCGGTCATGCCGGGGTACTGCGACATGTCGACCACCTTTGACTCTGTCGGCGGCACCTTGCGCAACATGTAGTCCGAGAGCACGCCGGTCAGGTCGGCGGCGCGGGCACCCGGCAGCGTCAGCAGGGCGGCAATGACGGTCTGAACGACGTTCTGGGGGCGCATGGTTCAGGGTAACCCGAACCGGAAGAGGGCGAGACGACAGATGCAGGGGCCTGCGGCCCGGCCTGAATCTGCGCCCGCTATCCTCGCCGCATGAACTTCAGGCCCGTTCTCTGGAAGCACGTCATCTGGGACCTCGACGGCACGCTGCTCGACACCTATCCGGCCACCGACGGAGCGCTGAGTGCCGCGCTGGCGGGCTTCGGGCAGGCGGTCACGCCACCGGAACTGCGCCCGCTGACCCGTCTCACGCTGGCGCACGCCGTCACCGTCTGGGCGAACCGGGCCGGGGTAGACGAGGCGCAGCTCTGGGCGGCCTACGAGCGCGAGTACGCGGTGCTGGGGCAGCAGGTTTCGCCCGCCATGCCGGGGGCGCTGAGCGCGTTGCGGGCGGTCCGGCGGCGCGGCGGCCTGAACCTGCTGGCGACGCACCGCGACCGTGAGGGCGCCGTCTGGCGGCTGGAGGCGGCGGGCCTGCACACGCTGCTCGACGACCTCGCGAGCGTCTCGGACGGCTTTCCGCGCAAGCCCGACCCGGCGCTGTTCGCAGCGCTGCTGGACAGGCACCGGCTGAACCCGGTGGAAGTACTGGCGGTGGGCGACCGTGACCTCGACATTCAGGCCGGACGGGCGGCCGGCTGCCAGACGGCGCTGCTGCTCACCCCGGGTGTGGTGCTGAGCACCGGGGCTGACCGCGTGCTGGCCCGGCTGGACGAACTCGCCGAAGCGCAGGAGGTGCCTCCGGAGCGGTGAGCGCCTTCCGGTCCGGGGCCGCACGTCATCGTTGCTGCAAAGCGAACCGGACGCCCGATGAAGGGGCGTCCGGTTCTTCTGTGCTGGCGGAGAGGGTGGGATTCGAACCCACGGTGCAGTTGCCCACACAACAGTTTTCGAGACTGTCCCATTCAACCGCTCTGGCACCTCTCCAGCGCTCTGCCCGGATTCGGGCGAAGAGCAATCTAGCACGGCGCCTGAGCAGCGGCAACAGGCCGGGAAGGGGAGGGGGCGCGCCCGTTCCGTCCGCGCCGGCGGTCAGTACTCGATGGTCTCGCCCGGCTGCATCAGGTGGGCCTTCACGCCGCGCTTCTGCGCCTCGGCGGCGAACACCTGCGGGTCGCCGTCCAGGCCCGGAAAGGTGCCGTAGTGCATGGGAATGGCGTCCTTGGGCTTGATCAGGTCGAGCGCGCGCGCGGCCTCCTCGGGCCCCATGGTGTAGTGGTCACCGATCGGCAGGAAGGCCAGATCGATGCCCTTGTCGCCGATGAGCGACATGTCACTGAACAGCGCGGTGTCTCCGGCGAAGTATAGCCGCTTGCCGCCGATCTCGATGATCAGGCCCGTCGGCATGCCGCCGTAGGTGCCGTCGGGAAAGCTGCTGGAGTGCCAGGCGGGCGTGAAGTACACGCTGCCCCAGGACTGCCTGACGGTGCCGCCGATGTTGGCCCCGACGGCGTTCTGGGCGCCGTTCTTGCCCGCGTAACCGCCGATCTCGGCCGTGCCGATGATGGTCGCGCCGGCCTCGGCGAGCTGCATGGCGTTGCCCCAGTGGTCGCCGTGCGCGTGGGTGATGAGCACCGTTCCGGGCTTCATGGCCTTCACGTCGTCCAGGCTGTGCTTGGCGACCGGGTTGCCCTCGATGAACGGGTCGATGACGACGGTGTGCTCGCCGTCTTGCAGCACGAAAGCGCTGTGGCCGATAAACGTGATCTTCATGGTGTCTCCTTTCTGGTCCGGCGGCCGACTCTCCGGCCCGACCGGACACGCTCATGGGTTGTGCTCAATGCACTCTTCCGTGCGCAGTCTTGCAAGCGGCGGGGGAGGCAGATTGTGAGCGCGGGCGCTTCCAGGCCTGCTCCCGCAGCCGGCGTTCTTCAGGAAATCTTCACCGGTTGGTCCCGTGTGTGGGTCGTTCGCCAAAGCTGATCAGCCGCTCCCTCCGGGCCGATTGGCGTGAAAGGTTCATTTCGTCCCAGCAATCCGCGCGCGAATCTGTCAGACTGCTCTCAAGCGGCCCCCTGTTCCCCTTCGGGCCAGAATCCAGGTTGAATGCAGAGTTCACAGCGCTCTGCCGGGCTGCACCCGTCCTGAACCTCTCAGGCGGGCCGAGCCGTTTGCGTCCCGAGCTGGCCCCAGTGGCCTCGCGGCGCTCCTTCCCTGCTGTGCCTTCCAGGAGACCCATGACCGACGTTGCCACCCCCACCCTGACCACCTTCCAGGACATGAACCTGCCCAAGTCGCTCAACGACGCCGTGACGCGCCTGGGCTACACCGAACCCACCGAGATCCAGGCGCTGAGCCTGCCGCCCGCCCGCCAGGGCCGCGACGTGCTCGGCACCGCCGCCACTGGGTCAGGCAAGACCGTGGCCTTCCTGCTGCCGCTGATCGAGAAGCTGCTCTCGGGCGCCGCCACGCCGCGCCGCAGCCGCGCGCTGGTGCTGGCCCCGACCCGCGAGCTGGCCGCGCAGATCGAGGAAGTCGCGCTGGAACTCATCAAGAACACGCCGCTGCGCGTGACCAGCATCTTCGGGGGCGTCGGCCAGAACCCGCAGGCGGCCGCGCTCAAGGGCGGCGCCGAGATCGTGGTCGCCACGCCGGGACGGCTGCTCGACCACATCAACCAGGGCAACGCCAAGTTCGGCAGCCTGGAGGTGCTGGTGCTCGACGAGGCCGACCGGATGCTCGACCTGGGCTTCCTGCCCGACATCCGGCGCATCCTGAAGGCGCTGCCCGACAAGCGCCAGACGATGCTGTTCAGTGCCACCATGCCCGACGACATCCTGAAGCTGGCCCGCGACTTCCAGGTCAATCCGATCCGGGTGGGCGTGAAGCACGGCGGCAAGCCGGTCGAGCGCATCCGTGAGCTGGCCTACTCGGTCAGCAGCGAGTTGAAGGTTGATCTGGTGGCCGGCCTGCTGGCCGCGCCTGACGTCGATCAGGCGCTGGTCTTCACCCGCACCAAGCACCGCGCCAACCGCGTGGCCGAGAAGCTGGAGCGTGCCGGCATCAGCGCCCAGCGCATCCACGGCAACCGCTCGCAGACGGCCCGCACCGAGGCGCTCGACGGCTTCAAGAGCGGCAAGTACAAGGTGCTGGTC
>Ga0160427_10001542_pt1 | contig 14104 bp, 11 predicted proteins | sample SolpanmetagenomL_FD_108194 | JGI IMG/M metagenome (GOLD analysis project Ga0160427, IMG submission 108194) | Solar panel surface microbial communities from Lawrence Berkeley National Laboratory, California, USA - L | ecosystem: Engineered > Built environment > Solar panel > Unclassified ...
GCCGTACTTTTGCCCCACGATTAAGCCTCCATAGCTCAGTTGGTAGAGCTTCTGACTTGTAATCAGAGGGTCGTTGGTTCGAGTCCGACTGGGGGCTCCCTTAATCACTACCGGAACGCCCGGAAAACCGTCTCTCACGTCGTGAAGGCAGTTTTCCGGGTTTTTTGCGTCTAGGGGAATCGGTACTCCTGGGCGGGAATCTTGGGGTTTGCGGCGTGAGCCGCGCCCCCTCTCACACCCCCTCCCACTTTATGGTAACCCAATTTGTGTTACGCACCGACAGGAAAGACAGTACGGGCATAGCTGCAAAATTCACCGATGCTGACGTAGGCGCGGGCCTCCTTGCCAAGCTTGGCCCGAATGCGCCAGAGCAGTCGCTTACCGCCTTGGTAGCTGTTGCCAGTGAGGGCGGCAGCTTCTTTGGGGTAGATGACCACTTGGACCTGGGGCATAAAACGGGTTACTTCAGGGTAAAGAACGTGGCGGGAACTGCCTATCTTCCCGTCCAAACTCTTAACCCCACCCTTTTTTATGACAAGATTACTACTCGCTCTGGGCCTGCTCACTGGCGGCGCGGCGCAGGCCCAGATTACGCAGGAGACTCGCTACAAAGACAATGTATCGGCTTACAAGCTCTCCACAGGCGAGGTTAAATATGCGGGCTATTTTTATGCGAACAACGCGTTTCGGATTTACAATCAGAATCACTCCTTGTATAAACAGGTGTCACTACCACAGACAGTGGCCTATCTGTACAGCACAGCGTTTTTGAGCGATAAGCTCTTTAATACCACCTCCGATTTGGAGTTTGTGGTAGTAGCCAATTATTCGTCAGGTACGGTGCCTAGCCTGAAAGTTTTTTCGGAGACTGGCGCTACGCTACTCACCGTAGATTCCTGCACTTACGCCAACATCCTGAATACGCCCACTGGCACTAAAATGCTAGCTGTCACCTCCTACAATCAGGGCACTCCTTCTAATAATACCCGGGTATTCTCACTCCCTGGTACCTATACTGCGCTGGCTTTGAAGGAGGAGTTGACGCAGGGCAGCACTGGGGCTCTACCTTATCCTAACCCAGCCCTATCGGAAATAAAGCTACCCTATCATGTAGCAGTTGGTCAAACGGCTACCCTTAGCTTAACCGATGCCACTGGCCGTCAGGTAGCGGCGTATCAAGTCGATAGCACCTTTGACTATTTACTGCTTGACACCCGCTCTTTGGCTGCAGGCATCTACTTCTACCGAGTGGGCAGTGCCCCCGCCCAACGTTTTGTCGTTAAATAAGCGAAGCCGTCGACTCTGACTAATAGCTTTTTTGTTAAAAACCACCTACTGTCGCATTGCCAGCGTGTAGGATGACATAAAAAATGCTTTTAAAAGGCACTTTTATCAGCATAAGCTCGCATCGTACACGGCCCCGTTGTTCTGGTGCTACGCCGCGCAGTTGGAGCAACTAGATAACAGCGTGGGTGGGGTTAGGCTTCTAGGACGTGTGGCTCGGCTGGGCGTTGGCCGGGGCTGCCTGGGTGTTTCGAGGTCACGGTTTGAGCCAGTTGCCTTGCACATCGTAACTGTCCGTCCAGGGGCAGGTCCAAACGGGCAACGGCGCAACCCGCCGAGCGTTTGTTGGCCTATTCGCGACAGGATGTGAAGCCCGCACGCCCACCTTCCAGTTGGGGTAGTCCCATTTGCCAGAGCGCCTCTAGTTTTTCCAAACCGTAACGTGGCCGCTATTCATCAGCTGGGGTAGCCGTTGAAGGTGAAGGGGCGGCTTCGAGATGCAGCTTATCGATTTATATTTGGGAATGCTGACGCTGCTGCTATCTGACTTTGCCTGGCCTGGAGCAGGCATTTTGACTTTTCTCTTCGCGGCGCTGGCGGGGTGTGTGCTAGCAGGTGTTTGGTTAGTGGTAGTCGGGGTGCAACAGTTGAAGCACGCCAGCACACGTAAAATGGGCTATGGGCTTATTGTGGCGGGCTTGGTAGTGCCTGTGCTAGGCTTTCTTGCCTGCTGGTGAGCGGCGAGGGCGCATCCGGGGCCAGGTCCCGGTCAGGCTCATTAGCCAGCAAAAAGCCCCGCCGAAAAATTCGGACGGGGCTTTCGTTTTATGCTGGTCAATACAGCGCCAGACGGGCCAAGTCGTAGTCGCTGGGAATATTCCCCAGCCTTTCGCGGCCGGTCGCCTCGCGCGCCTAGCCTTAGGCGGTGGCCGCCACCAGCGCTTCGGCTTTGGCAATGGCAGCGGCCAGGCCGGCCGCGTTTTTGCCGCCGGCGGTAGCGAAGAACGGCTGCCCGCCGCCGCCACCCTGGATGTCCTTGGCCAATTCGCGCACCAGCGTAGTGGCGTTGAGGCGGCCGGCCTGGGCAATGTCGTCGGCCAGCATCACGGCTAGTTGGGGCTTGCCGTCGATTTCGGCGCCGAGCACGAGCACGAGGTTGGGCACGGCCTGGCGCAGGTCGTAGGCCAGCTTCTTGAGGTCGTCGGCGCTGGTGGCCTGCACCTGGGCGGCCAGGAAGCGGAGGCCGTTCAGGTCTTTTACCTGGCTGGCCAGCTGGGTTTTCTGCTGGCTGATGGCTTGCTGGGCAAACGACTCGATTTGCTTGCGCAGGGCCGCGATTTCCTCAGTTTGCTTATCAAGGCTGGTGAGCAGGTGCTGGGGGTTGCCGAGCGCCTCGCGCACCTGGCCCAGCAGGTCGAGCTGCTGGTCGACGAAGGCTTCGGCGGCGCCGGCCGTTACGGCCTCGATGCGGCGCACGCCGGCACCCACGGCGCTTTCAGTCGTGATTTTGAAGTAGCCGATGCTGCCCGTGTTGGCCACGTGCAGGCCGCCGCACAGCTCTACCGAGTAGTCCTTATCGAAGGTGATGACGCGCACAAACTCGCCGTACTTCTCGCCGAAGAGCGCCATCGCGCCCAGGTTTTTGGCTTCGGCAATGGGCACGTGGCGGCGCTCATCAAGCGGAATCTGCTGGCGGATGCGCTCATTCACAAGTTGCTCAATCTCGCGCAGCTGAGCGTCGGTCACCTTCGTGAAGTGCGAGAAATCGAAGCGCAGCAGCTTCTCATTTACGAGCGAGCCTTTTTGCTGCACGTGCTCGCCGAGCACGCGGCGCAGCGCGGCTTGCAGCAAGTGCGTGGCCGTGTGGTTGTTCTTGATGAGGGCACGGCGCGCGGCATCGGGCCGCAGCACAAACTCCTCAGTCAGCTCCTGCGGCAACTCCAGGGTGGTGTGGATGAGCAGGTCGTTTTCCTTGCGGGTGTCGATGACGCGCACCTTACTCAGCGGCGACTCGAGGTAGCCGGTGTCGCCAATCTGGCCGCCGCTCTCGGCGTAGAAGGGCGTCTGGTCGAACACCAATTGGTACTCGGTTTTGCCCTTCTTGTCGATTTTGCGGTAGCGCAGCAGGCGGGCCGTAGCCTCGTCCTGGTCGTAGCCCACAAAGGCGTTGGGCACATCGGTTTCGGTCACGGTCACCCAGTCGCTCTGCTCGGTTTCCTGGGCGTTGCGGCTGCGGCTTTTTTGCTGGGCCAGGGCGGCCTGGAAGCCTTTTTCGTCCACGGCCAGGCCTTTTTCGCGGGCGATGAGGGCGGTGAGGTCGAGCGGGAAGCCGAAGGTATCCGACAGCTCGAACACCGTTTTGCCGTCAATCACGTTGCCGTTCTGGCGGGCACTTTCTTCCAAGGCGTCGAGACGGCGCAGGCCGGTTTCCAGGGTTTTGAGAAAGGCAATCTCCTCTTCCTCAATCACGCGCGTCACAAACGCCTGCTGGGCTTTCAGCTCGGGGAAGATACCGGCCATCTGGTCGGCCAGCACCGGCACGAGCTTATAGAGGAAGGGCTGCTTCTGGTTCAGGCTCGAAAAAGCGTAGCGCACGGCCCGGCGCAGGATGCGGCGGATAACGTAGCCGGCCTTCACATTCGAGGGCAGCTGGCCGTCGGCAATGGTGAAGGCAATGGCCCGGATGTGGTCGGCAATGACGCGGATGGCGATGTCGGTTTTCTCCTCCTCGGTGGCGGGCAGGTCGGTGACCGTGGCCGGCGAAGTGCCGTGGTAGACCACGCCCGCTTCCTTGGCAATAAACTGGATAAGCGGCTGAAATACGTCCGTATCGTAGTTCGATTTCACGCCCGACACGGCCATCATCAGGCGCTCGAAGCCCATGCCGGTGTCCACGCTCTGGGCGGGCAGCTTGATGAGCGACTTGTCGGCCAGCCGCTGAAACTCCATGAACACGTTGTTCCAGACCTCCACCACCTGCGGGTGGTCGGCGTTTACCAGCTCGCGGCCCGATTTGGCGGCGCGCTCCTCGTCGGAGCGCAGGTCGATGTGGATTTCGGTGCACGGGCCGCACGGCCCCGTATCGCCCATCTCCCAGAAGTTGTCCTTCTTATTGCCGGGCAGGATGCGGTCGTCGGTGGTGTACTGGCGCCACAAATCCTGCGTTTCGGTGTCGGGGCCGGTGCCGTCGCTGGCATCGCCCTCAAAATACGTCACGTAAAGCCGGTCCTTCTCCAGCTTATACACCTCCGTGAGCAGCTCCCAGGCCCAGTTGATGGCGTCCTTCTTGAAGTAGTCGCCAAAGCTCCAGTTGCCCAGCATCTCAAACAGGGTGTGGTGGTAGGTATCATAGCCCACCTCCTCCAGGTCGTTGTGCTTGCCGCTCACGCGCAGGCACTTCTGGGTGTCGGCAATGCGCTGGTAGGGCGCGGGCCGGTTGCCCAGAAAGTAGTCCTTAAACGGCGCCATGCCGCTGTTGATAAAGAGCAGCGTGGGGTCGTCTTTCACCACGAGCGGGGCCGAGGGCACGATGTGGTGGCCCTTGCTGGCGAAGAAATCGAGAAACTGCTGGCGCACGTGCGCGGCGGTGGGAAGCGACATAACTTTAAAAAAAACGGCCCACATTTGCGGGGCCGGCGGCAGGGCAAAGGTAGCTTTCCGAAACAGTAGCGCGAAACGGGCGGTTCCGGGCCGCGCCGGCGGGGCTGGCCCCGGCGGCGGCTGGCCGGCCGGGCGCCGAGTATCTTACCGGCTGGCTAGCTTTTTATTCCTCGTTTTTTCGTTTTTTGTGAGCTCACTTGGTTTTTTATCGGCGGCGCGGCGGCTGGGCCCGCTGGCGCTGCTGGCCGCTGGCCTCGGCTTGCCACCGGCGGCCGCTCAGCCGCCGGGCCGGCCGCCCGCCCGGCCGCGCCTGGGCAAGGTGCTCGGGGCCGACATCTCCTTTCTGCCCCAGCTCGAAGCGCGGGGCCTGAAGTTTTCGGACAAGGGCGTGGAGAAAGACGTTCTCCAGATTCTCAAAGACCATCACTTCAACTACATCCGGCTGCGGATTTTCAACAACCCCGCCGCCGACAGCGGCTACTCGCCCCACAAGGGCTTTTGCGACCTGCCCCATACGCTGGCGATGGCCAAGCGCGTGCAGGCGGCCGGCCTCCGGCTGCTGCTCGACTTTCACTACTCCGACACCTGGGCCGACCCGCAGAAGCAGTTTAAGCCCCAGGCTTGGCTGGCCCTCAGCGGCCCCGCCCTGGCCCGGGCCGTGCGCGACTACACCAAAGAAGTGCTGCTGGCCCTGCAAGCCCAGGGCACCCCGCCCGACATGGTGCAGGTGGGCAATGAAATCAGCCACGGCCTGCTGTGGCCCGATGCCAACACCCAGCTTCCCGACAGCCTGGCCCGCTACGATACCCTGGCCCAGCTGGTGCAGGCCGGCTCGGCGGCCGTGCGCGAGACGAGCCCCCGCACGCTGGTGATGCTGCACATTGCCCTGGGCGGCGAGGCCCACCTCTCCAATCTGTGGCTCGACCGCGTAGCGGCCCATAAGGTTGATTTTGACGTAATTGGCCAGTCGTATTACCCCAAGTGGCACGGCACCATCCCCGACCTGAAGGCCAACCTTACCCAGTTGGCTAAGCGCTACAAGCAGGACGTGGTGGTGGTGGAGTACTCGGAGCGCAAGCGCGAGGTCAACGACGCGGTGTTCAACCTGCCGGGCGGCAAGGGCAAGGGCAGCTTCATCTGGGAGCCGCTCAATACCTGGGAAGCCGTGTTTGACAAGCAGGGCCGCGCCAACGAACTGCTGCCGCTCTACGATGAAATAAGCCAGCAGTATCACATTCAATAAGTTACCTCTCCTCCCCCGCCGCTACCATGCCTTATAAAGAGCGCGACATTACCAAGCAGTATTTTACCATCGGTGAGGTGGCCGAGCAGTTTGGCGTGGCCACTTCGCTCATCCGCTTCTGGGAAACGGAGTTTGACGAGCTGGCCCCGCGCAAGAGTAAGAAGGGCAACCGCCTCTTCACCCAGGCCGACGTGGACGTGTTTCGCACCATCTACCACCTGGTGAAGGAGCGCGGCTACACCATTGCCGGCGCCCGCGAAATGCTCAAGCAGAAGGGCGGCCAGCTCAAGGACAAGATTGACGTGATTCAGTCTTTGGAAAAGGTGCGCGGCTTCCTGGTAAACCTCAAAAAGGAAATCGACGCGGCGCAGCCGTAAATTAAGAAGGATGAATTAAAAATTAAAATGACTTCTCAGCAGCTTACGCCCGGGCTTACGCGGCCTAAATGCCGAGCAGCTACCCCAGCCGCCTCGCCCCTGGGACGACAACTTTTAATTTATCTTTTTTAATTTTTAATTACAGCATGGACGACCTCTACCACGAGCTGGCCCTGACGCTGCTGCCCGGCATCGGCCCGCAGCTCACGCGGCAGCTGATGAGCTACGGCTCGTCGGCCAAAAACGTGTTTATGCTGCCGCCGGGCAAGCTGCGGCGCATCCCCGGCGTGGGCGAGGCCACGGTGAAAGTCCTGACCGGGCCGGCGCGCGGCACGGCCCTCACCCAGGCCGAAGCCAGCCTGCGCCGGGCCGAGAAAGAGGGTGTGGACATCCTGTTTTATACGAGCAAGAAATTTCCGCACCGCCTCAAGCTCCTGCCCGACGCGCCCGCGCTGCTCTACTACCAGGGCCCGGCCGACCTGAACGCGCCCAAGGTGCTGGCCCTGGTGGGTACGCGCCAGGCCACCGAGTACGGCCGCGAGCAAACCGAGCGCCTCCTCAAGGGCGTGCTGCCGCACGAGCCGCTCATTGTCAGCGGCCTGGCCTACGGCATCGACATCATGGCCCACCGCGCGGCCTTGCAGGAAGGGCTGGCCACGGTGGGCGTGATGGCCACCGGCCTCGACATTATTTACCCCGCCGCGCACCGCAAAACGGCCGAAAAGATGCGCGAAACCGGCGGCCTGCTCACCGAGTTTCCCTTCGGCACGCCGCCCGACCGCTACAATTTTCCGCAGCGCAACCGCCTCATCGCCGGCCTGGCCGATGGCACGGTGGTGGTAGAAGCCGCCGCCAAGGGCGGCGCGCTCATCACGGCCGAGCTGGCCCTGAGCTACGACCGCGACGTGCTGGCCGTGCCCGGCCCCCTGGGCGCGCCCACTTCCGAAGGCTGCAACGCCTTGATTAAAAGCAACAAGGCTGCCCTTTACCAGGAGCCGCGCGACCTCGAGCAGCTTCTCAACTGGGATGCGGCGCTGCACCGGCCCGGCAAGTTCCAGCCGCCGCCCACCTACTCGGCCGACGACTTTTCGGCCGCAGAATTTTCGCTGGTAACCGTGCTAGCCGCCGCCCCCGGCCGCGAGCTGCACATGGATGAACTGGCCTGGAAAGCCCAGCAGCCCATTCACACCGTGGCCGCGCTGCTGCTGGGGCTCGAGTTTCGGGGCGCGGTGCGGGCGCTGCCGGGCAAGCGGTTTGGCTTGGTATAGTGGCGCACTGGCCGGGCCTTAGCCCTGGTGTGCTTCCTGCCTAGTAGTAACTTTCTCTTACTTAGCGCATATGCATAAATTTTTCCTCTTGCTTACGGGCGTTGCCATCGCGGCGGGTGGGTGCCTGCCCGCGGCGGCCCAAAGCCTGGACCCCACCTTTGGGCCGGTCGGTATCTATAAGCCGGGGCTGGTGTACTCGGCCGTGGAGCAGCCCGATGGCAAGCGCCTGGTGGCCGGCGACTTTGTCCGCGTGAATGGTACCGCCGCCCCCACCCTGACCCGCCTGAGCGCCGCGGGGGTGGTGGACGCCGCTTTTCAGCAAAACCTGGGCGCCACGGCGCAGGCCTACCGGCCCCGGCTGCTGCCCAATGGCCAGGTGCTGGTCATTTCCATTGGCGGCCCCCTCACGGCGGGCGGCCTCACGCGCCAGTCGGTGCTGCGGCTCAATGCCGACGGCACCGGCGATGCGTCGTTTGATGCGGGCACCGGGGCCACCTACAACGGCAGCCCCATCTTCATCGACGACCTGCTGCCGCTGCCCAATGGCCAGCTGCTTGTAGTGGGGCCGTTCGACCATTTTAACGGGGTGGCCGCCAGGCGCATTGTGCGGCTGACCGCTACGGGCAGCGTCGACCCCACGTTTAATCCGGGCACGAGTACCAACGGCGAAATCGAAACCGTCGTCGGCCTGCCCAATGGGCAGTTGCTCATCGGAGGCATATTTCCCAGCTTCGATGGCCACCCGGCCAACGGGCTGGCGCGCCTGAACGCCAATGGCTCCTTTGACGCTACGTTCGGAACCAATTTTGACAGCGACAGCGAAGCGACTAACCTGATAGTGCAGCCCGATGGCAAGCTACTCGTAGCGGGGGGGCTCCTATTTAACACCAACCCGCAGGGGGTCGGCCTGGTGCGACTGCTGCCCTCCGGCGCGCTCGATACCAGCTTTACGCCGCCCGCCGCGCTGGCTGGCTACACCTCGTACTCGCTCTTTGGGGATGCCATACAGCTGCAAGCCGATGGCAAAATACTCGTGCTGGGCGCGGCGCCCGGCGCGGGCGTTATCCGGCTGAATGCCAACGGCACCCCGGACGCCTCCTTTCAGGCCGGCAGCACCAACGCCCTGCCCTATTCGCTGACCCTGCTGGCCAATGGGCAGCTGCTGGTGGGCGGGGCTTTCACCACGTTTGACGGCGTGGTCAACCGCCCGCTGGTGCAACTCACGAGCACCGGGGCCCTGAACCCAGCCTTTCAGCCGCTCATGCAAGCCCCGGGCACTCTCAACGCCGTAGTGCGCCAGCCCGACGGCAAACTGCTAGTGGGCGGGTATTTTACGGAAGTCAATGGGCAAGCCGCCCAGGGCGTGGCCCGCTTCACTACTACCGGCACCCTCGATGCCAGCTTCGCCCTATCGGCGAGCACCCAGCGCTTCGCGGTAGCTGACCTGGCGCTGCAACCCGATGGCCGCGTGCTGGCCGCTGGCGAAAATACGGTGGTGCGCTACCTGCCCACCGGTGCGCCCGACAACACCTTCAACGGCTACGTGAGCACGAGCGGCCGGCCGTCGCAGCTGCTCTTGCAGCCCAACGGCAGCCTGCTGGTGGGCTACGGCAACAGCGTCGCCCCCACCCCGGTGGCGCGGCTGCTGGCCAACGGCGCAGCCGATGCCTCGTTTACCCCGCTGGCTACGGGGCCCGGCAGCCTGGCCACGGTGCAGGCCCTGACCTTGCAGCCCGACGGCAAGGTGCTGGCCGCCGGCTCGTTTCGGCCTGCCAGCGGGGGGGCGGCCATCGCCACCGTGGTGCGCCTGACTGCGGCCGGGGCCGTGGACGCCTCCTTTGCAGGCAGCGAGTTTGCGGGCACCACGCCGACGGCTGGCTTGAAAAAACTCGTGCTGCAAAGCGATGGCAAACTCCTGGTGGGCGGCAACTTTTCGGCCTATGGCAGCGCGCCCCGCGCCGGCGTGGCCCGCCTCAATGCCGACGGCCCCCTCGACGCGGGCTTTGTGCCCCCGGCCCTCACCGGCCCGGTCAACACCCTCGGGCTTCAGCCCAACAGCCGCGTGCTGCTGGGGGGTAGCTTTACCGGCCCCGGCCTGCCCGCCAACCTGGCCCGCCTGCTGCCTACCGGCCAGGCCGACGCCAGCTTTGGTGCCACGGCCGTGCCCAACAATGCCGTAACCGCCCTGCTGGTGCAGCCCGACGGGGGCCTGGTGGTGGGCGGCTCCTTTACGGCCGTCAGCGGCCAGCCGTATCCGGCCCTAGTCCGAATTACGGCTACCAACGTGCTGACCGTGGCCGCGCCCCAGGCCGTAGCCGACCGCACGGAGGTGTGGCCCGTGCCCGCCCACGCTACCCTGTACGTGGCCCCCGCCCCCGGCACCCAGGCTCAGCGCCTGGAGCTGCTCGACGTGGTGGGCCGGCCGGTGCGGGCCCAGCCGGTAGCCCCCGGCACCACGGCCGTGCCCGTGCAGGGGCTGGCCGCTGGCACCTACCTGCTGCGCCTCACCTACGCCGAGGGCGTGGTGGTGCGGCGCGTGCAGGTGCAATAGCCGCTGCCTACCGGCACCCCTACCCCCGAAAAAAGGACGAGTCGCTTGGCTCGTCTTTTTTTTAGCAAAGAAAATTTTATGTATTCCTTTGCGGCCCCATGCTCCTGCTCAACGACGACCTGCTGCCCACCGCCGTCCTGCCCCTGCCCAACCGCGGGCTGGCCTTTGGCGACGGTTTTTTTGAGACGCTGATTTTTACGGGCGGGCACTTGCGCCACGCGGCCGGCCACCTGGCCCGCATGCAGCAGGCCGCCGCCGCGCTCTACCTCACGCTGCCCGACGCGCTGGCCACGCCCGCCGCCTTGGCGGCCACCCTGGCTCGCCTGGCCACCGCCCAGGACCTGCCCGCCGCCCGGCTCCGGCTCCAGGTGTGGCGGGCGGGCGGCGGCCGCTACGCCCCACCCACCGCCGCCGCCGAGTGGCTGGCCACCGCCGAGGCCTTCGTGCCCGAAGAAACGCCGCTCCGCAACGTCGATTTTGCCCGCGATACCCACTCGCTATTTTCACCGCTCAGCTTTTGCAAAGGGCCGCAGGCGTGGCTCTACGTGCGGGCCGCCCACGAGCGTCAGCAGCGCGGGCTGGCTGAGATTATCCTCTGCGACGCGGCTGGGCACGTGGCCGAGACCGGCGCGGCGGCCATTTTCTGGCTAAAAAACGGGGTGCTGTTTACGCCCGCGCTGGCCAGCGGCTGCGTGGCGGGCGTGCGCCGGGCAGCTATTCTGGCGGCGGCGCAGGCGGCCGGGCTACCCGCGCACGAGGGCCTGTTTCTGCCGGCCGAATTGCGGGCCGCCGACGCCATTTTTACGGCCAATGTGGCGGCTATCCGCGCCGTGCAGCAGGTGGGAAATCAGGCGTTCGGGAGCCTGCCCGCGTCCTGGGTGGCTTTGCTAAGCCTGTTATAGCAGCAGGTGCCGCACCGTAAAATAAATGACCAAGCCAAGGCCGGCGCCACCCAGCAGCAGCAGCACCGTAGCCAGCAGGTAGTGCAACAGCGCCAGCACTTTAGTCAATAGAAAGTGCAGGTCGAGGGCGACCTGCTGCCAGCCAAAGCGGTGCAGCCCCCCCAGGCCGTAGGTGCGCCACAGCGCCCCCAAGCTGCGCTGGCGGGGCCGGCGCAGCCACAACCGCAGCCAGCCCGTGAGCAGCCCGATGGGGTACAGCACGACCAGCCCCACCGGGCGCCCCACCAGCCACAGTACTTTCAGCAGGAAATTGACCAGCGGGGCGACCAGCAGGTCCAGCAAAAATTCGCTGATAAACTCGCCCATGCTACTTGGTGGCCGCTACCTGGCGCAGCCGGGCTTGCAGGCTGTCGAGGGCGGGGCGCCCGAGGTAGCGGCCATCGGCCACCACGCCGGCAATTTGCTGGGTATTGGCGATGTCGGCCAGCGGGTTGGCGCGCAGCAGCAGCAAGTCGGCCAGGCGGCCGGGCTGCACGGTGCCCAAGTCCTGGAGGCGGTGATAGAACCGGGCCGGGTTGAGGGTGGCCGTTTGCAGGGCTTGCAGGGGCGTGAAGCCGGCGGCCACAAAGCGTTTCAGCTCCTGGTGCAGGCTGCGGCCGGGAATGAGGTCGACACCGGCCGGCGCGTCGGTGCCGGCCAGAAAATCGACGTGCGCCGCGTGCAGCCGGCGCACCAGGGCCAGCTCGTGGGCCACAAATTTTTCGCGCACCGCCAGCGGCTCATAGTCCATACTGCGGGCAATGCCGGCCTGCGACTTGGGCCAGCGCTGGGCTACCCAGCTGCGGCCGGCGTAGGCCAGCCCGGCCGAGTCGGCGCGCCAGTCCACGGCATCGACCAGCCACTGCCCGCGCTCCCAGAACAGCGTGGGGCACTGCCACACGTGGGCCGCTGCCACCTGCCGCACGATGGCCGCCTCCCGCTTCGGGTCGTAGGTAGCCAGAAACCGGCCGGGCGACTTCACGCTGCCACTCACGTACTGGTCCTCATCGGGCGAGCTGGCCTCGAAAATGCCTATCAGGTGCTCAAACGTGCGCTGGCCGGCGGCAATGGCCTCGGTGGCGCGCACGCCGTCGGGCACGTGGCCTTCCAGCGACAAGCCGAGCTTTTTAGCCTCGTCGGCAATGGCGAAGTAGGCGGCGCGCGGCACGTACGACTGCACCTTGATAAAATCGACGCCCCGGCCTTTGAGCAGCTGCACGGCCCGGCGGCCCTCCTCGGGCGTGGCCACGGCAATGGCCGCCTGGTAGGGCGACTTGGGGCCGTCGAGCATGGGGCCCGACACCACGAGGCGCGGCCCCAGCCAGCGGTGGGCCGCCACCTCGGCGCGGGCCCGCAGAATAGAATCGAGCTGGCTGCCCATGTCGCGGATGCCGGTGATGCCATTGGCCAGCAACAGGGGCAAAATCAGGTCGGTGCCGGCGCGGGCCGTGCCATCAAAATAGACGTGGGTGTGCATGTCCCACAGCCCCGGCAGCAGGTACTGGCCGGTGGCATCTACCACGCGCCCCGCCGGCGGGGCGGCCCCGCCCGTGGCCGCCACCCGCACAATGCGGGCGCCCTGCACCACCACCGTCTGGTCAGGCTGGATGGCGCCGGTAGCCACGTCCACCACGTTGGCGTGCACAAAGGTGAGCTGCTGCGCCCGGGCCGAAAAGCCCGCGCAGCACAGCATACAAAGCAACGACTTGATAACGCGCATAAACCAGGGGCTGAAACCGGGCGGCTACCCGCCCGGCACGAAGGTATCAGGGCGGCCGGCCACTGGCCAGCCCGGAGGACGCACGGCGCGCAAAAGCTAGGGGCGCCGGCCAGGCGGTTGCGTTTCCAAACCCGCGCTTAGGGCCGCCGCGGCTGGTCGCTCCCGCTGCCGCCTCACTCCGTAATAAAGCGCAGGGGCACGAGCAGCGAATCCAGGGCGGCCGGGGCGCGCACGAAGCGCAGGGCACCCAGCACGCGCAGGGCCTCGGCATCGAGGGCGCGCAGGGCGGCGGGCGGGTAGTCGGCCTCGGGGCGGGCCAGTTCGCGGCGCACAATGCGCGGGGGCTGGCGCACCGAGCCGTTGGCCCGAATGCGCACGCTCACCAGGATGCGCCCGGTGGGCAGCAGGTCCTGCGGGCGGTCGGGAGCCGGGCGGGCCGCCGCGGGGTAAGTGGCCTGGTCCGACACAAACCGGAAAAACTTGTCGCGCCCCTCGGCTTGCCGGGTCGGGTCGGGCTCGTGCCAGAAGCGCGGCAGCACAGGCGAAGCCAGGGGGCGCGGCCCGGCCGTGGGCGGCAGCGAGCGCCGGTGCGACAGCATCGGGAAGCCAGGCGCCGCGTAGCCCTGCTGCGCGTGAGCGGCGCTCCCGGCCAGCAGCCCGGCGCCTAGCAGGGCCCAGCACAGCTTCTTCATGCGGCAGCTTTCATCATGGTCCCAAGGTACGGCGGCGCGGCAGCTTGGGCCAGCCGGGCCGGGCGAACCAACGGGCACTCGCGGCCAGCGGCGCGGGGCCGCCGCACCGGCCGGGCAGCTTCGCAGCACGCCCCAAGCCCGGCCGCGCCTACACCGCCACCGGCGCCTTGATGGCGGGCCAGGGGTCGTAATTCTCCAGCTGAAAGTCTTCGTAGCGGAAGCCGAAAATATCCGTTACGGCCGGGTTGAGGCGCATGGTGGGCAGCGGGCGCGGGGCGCGCTCCAGCTGCTGGCGGGCCTGGTCCAAGTGGTTGCTGTAGAGGTGGGTATCGCCGCCCGTCCAGATAAACTCGCCGGGTTGCAGGCCCGTCACCTGGGCCACCATGAGCGTGAGCAGCGCGTAGCTGGCAATGTTGAAGGGCACGCCC
>Ga0160427_10001543_pt1 | contig 14102 bp, 13 predicted proteins | sample SolpanmetagenomL_FD_108194 | JGI IMG/M metagenome (GOLD analysis project Ga0160427, IMG submission 108194) | Solar panel surface microbial communities from Lawrence Berkeley National Laboratory, California, USA - L | ecosystem: Engineered > Built environment > Solar panel > Unclassified ...
CTACAGGTGAGAACCGAGAGGTTGTTGTGGCGGGTGAAGTAATTTGTGATTCTCGACGAACTGTAGGTACATATTAGCTTAAACACATGTATTTCAAAGTTAGATTGAGGTACCTATGTTCAAAGGTGGTGGGCAATCAGTGTCTCGGACAGAAATGTTGAAATCATAGCTTGAATCGAAGAAACGACTGTCAGGATTCGAGTCGTGACTTCTCGGTCGTATACTCGTTTCCTCGAAGGTAGGACCTTCTACTTCTATATGGCTGCCTTCAGTGGATAAGTACCTGTCCATTATGTTTCTGGAAACAGGACTGGGAGGCTGTGGTATTGATATCATGCTCGGTGTCCGTGCTCGAGTCTCGTTTGAGGGCCTAGTTGTCACACTTTCCAAATTCCGAGACGATCTCCTGGAATCCAAACATTTTTGTCCCTTCTTTGGAGAGTATTCGTCCTTGGGGTGTTCGTATTCAATGCCCAGCACGTCTAGAGTGGTTGTTGAGGGGAATCGCCCATGTCCAGAGTAGAAGCCTAGAGTAGCTGTAGTGGCAGCAGAGATTGGTCTTGAACATTGCCGCGATATTGTTCTTGAATGGTCATCGTACTCATCAATGCTTGATCGAGAGGACGCAGTGGAAGCGATACTAGGTCGTCTGGGCCGCCCTCTTGCTAAGACAGACTTGGGATCGGGACAGTATCTTGGAGTAGTTCGCGCATGTTGTGTTCTTGGTATGTAGCTATCGGTAGCCAAGTCGTATAGTAATTCCCTCGATAGCGCCTTTGGTCGTATGTTTAGTCGAGATATTTCTTTATGATTAAGACGATAGTGTGACTCTCAACATACCTTGAAAATACGAGGATTGCTCAGATTCTGGTGAAACATGTTGAACAGAGCAACGACTGGCTAGCAGCAGGTAAAGAGAGAGAATGTGTCCGCCGAAGCTACGCAAGTAAGGGCAAGTGAGGGAAGAATTAGAAAAAAAGACGAGAGAACAAATTCCGGTTGATTGTATCGATTGACGGGCCCTAATACTTAGTACATTCCCTCCAGATGTGTGTTTCTTTAATCAATCAATCGCTTGGTAGCAGGCTCCTGGCAATCAATCAAGATCCTGGAACGAGCGAGCGCAGAAGACAATAAAGGTATCGTGACTGGGGGGGTGAAGCAGAACCTGGGTCAACCAGTCTTATATGAAGATGTTGGTTTGGACGAGACGGGTCAAGACCAAGATGGAGCAACCAAAGAGAAAGACAAAAGCCAGCACATTGGTCTGCACGATCCCACTTGGGTGAGTGACTGGCCGGCTAGTTGATGAGACGTTTCTGGCGATAGTGCGGGATGGTGTATGTATGGGTGTGTGGGTGAATAGAGTAACATTTTCATTTTCTTTTCTTTTCATAAAGTCCATACCAAGGCAAGAGAGTGAGATTTGTTTTGGGGATGGTGTCGTTGTTGTTGTTGTTGTTGTTGTTGTTTTATTATTGTTTTGTTGTTTGTTGACATTTTTTTATTTTTCCATTTTTCTTTGGTTGTCAAGATCAACAAACAACACACTGCAGAAATCACAAGCGAATGATGATTCCTTTCTTTCTTCTTGACTGTTCCATAGATTCAGACTTCAAGCTTATACACTACTAAGTAAGTACTTGCTGTACCATCAACGCAGGTGAAATTATCTTCTACTTCATCTTGCATATGCTCAGACTCAATCAAAAACCAGAGAACTCAAAAAGCAAAGGGCGAGTACAAAAGTATGTTTATGCAAAAAAGATGCAAACCAAATCTCGTATGATAATCGAAAGGAACTTTTCACGCAATTTATGAAGCAGGCTAAGATAGCCTCATTTGACCCTTCAGGAAGCTTTGACCAAAGATCCTCAAGCTTTTCTTCACTTGTGGCTTATAGGCGTCGTCGCAAAAAATCGTAATAAAGTCCTTTTTTCTCCCTTTGTAGGTGTCTTACATTTGTCTTTTTTATTGGATGATTCGTTGGTCACGCAATCTTACTCCAATTACAGACGTGTATGCGTTGTAGAGAGAAGAGAAAAAAAAGGCAAAGCCATGAAACGTGAAAAGAGAAGGTAGAAATAAGGAAGGTACAATATCGCCCAAGTTGCAACTAGTGTTTTTCAAGAATCGAATCTGGACCATAATAATAGCTAGCTACAGCGCTAGGTCCGTAAGGAAACCTCGACGAAGCAGAAAATGCAGAACCTCTCTAGCACTAGGTATCGACAGATCGAGACGTCCGACGGAATACTACACTACCTAAGTTAAAAGGTTAATGAAAAAGTTTAATCGTTTGTGTTGCGCTGAACTTCTGGATCCTCTGAGACTTCAGCTATAGAGTATTGGAGAAAAAGACACAAAGTCGAATACATAGGGCTTTTTTGAATGAAAACGGCGAATGCGTTATATGTCCATGTATAATAGTACCATAAAACCTGCATGAAGCCAGTAATCAGAGCAACACATGTTCGACAGGCATTTTTCAATACTTTAATAACCTGGCGAATATATCAGCATAATACGGGTTTTCACAGCAATTACAATATTGAGTGCATGATGTTAAAATAAATAATGTATATTATTAGGAAACCTCATTAAAGAGCTGGAGCTACTGTATAGCTTAAAGCTCATATTGTCGGAACGGTCCTCCCGCAATAGCAATCTTACATATTTGATTGTATGTGTGTGATGCTGAACTGGTCATAGCGGGAATGGAACAATTTTTGCGAAACAAATGAACAACACTTTGAGATCAATTGATACCCTTTAACTTAGCTCTGATGTGATACTTATTTTGCTTACAAGCAACTTGGACGAGGGCCTGGAATGTTTGATATACTGAATCTCAAAGGCATGCTATCCAATGTACAAGATGAGTATCGACATAAAGGAGTGTGTAATATTCACTAAGTAAAGATTCGTCTAATAATTTGCATGGTCGTCACAGGTTTCTTCATGTCTTAAAAATAAGTTGCATCATTATCCACAAGTCGTAAATCTCCTCACTCACCGAATATAGGAAGAAGCTCTGTAGCTGAAGTGCGTACACTTGAAACATATGTGTAGTCTTCTTGAAATGTTATTACATGGATAATTTAGCAATATACCTGTACCATTATCGCCCAATTGGTCTCCCTATCGCCTTGCGGCACCTCTTGTGGTGCATGATATGATTCAGGTTGCACAAAGTCATCTCAGATCTAAAAATGTCAAAGGCTCTTGTTCCTGACGTAGAAGATACGACCCTTTATATATCGCCGATAAGCATTAACTTATCCATTCATGCACCCAACAGTAAATCACAACTGAACGATACAATGATAGCATCTTGCACTTCTCTACATCCATCGTAGGCTAATCAAGTTGACTGTGGCCCTGGACTCGCGATAGACTCTCCACAGCTTGTTATCATAGTTTTTACAGAACCTCATTCAACCATTTTCCACCCGCCATCATGCCATTCTCTCATCATTCACACTCTGGAGAATTTTGTGGCCATGCTACAGACACCCTTGAGGAATGCATCCAACAAGCCATTCGTAAGGGTCTCACAGTCTTTGCTCTCACAGAGCACATGCCTCGCGACAAGATTGAAGATCTCTACCCGGAGGAAGTAGGTAAAATAAACTTGAACCCCACGTTTTCACATTCTACCAACCTTTTTGTTTCCCTACATAACCGTAACTGTATATGTGCACATGCATATCTCCTTTGCAAAAAAAATAATGACTCCCTAATCTAACAAGAAAATAAATTCTTTTTTTTTTTTGCCCTTTAGGTCAAATTAAACATTACCAATGAATACTTATTCGACTTATTCGACCGATACTACCACACAGCATTAACCCTCCGCAAAAAATACGCTCACAAAATCACACTCCTCATCGGTTTCGAGATTGACTACATCCGACCAGACTCTATCCCACACATCAAGCAACTTCAAACCAAATATCCTCACGATCTCTTTGTCGGTTCAGTACACCACGTAGCGACCAAACCAATTGATTATGACAAGATACTTTATACTGCGGCTATCAATGCTCTACCCATACAAACCGAAGAAGCGTTATTTGAACAATACTTTGACGATCAATATGCCATGCTGACCGCATTGACTCCAAAGATTGTTGGTCATTTCGATTTGGTTCGGTTAAAGAGTGGGGATCATGAACGGGAACTAGTAAATTGGAAGAATGTGTGGGAAAAAGTGGAGAGAAATGTAGAGTTTATTGCGAGTTATGGAGGGTTGGTTGAATTGAATAGTGCGGCGTTGAGAAAAGGCTGGAAAACACCGTATCCTGGGAAGGATGTTTTCGAGGTATGGATTTCTTTCTTTTTTGGTAAAAAATTGCTTCAAGTATTTCCACATTCTCTTCTTGAGGGATTTTTTGATATCAACTTGTCCCTTTCTTGTTTGACTAAATATGAGATACATTTCATTCCATTTCCACGGAAAAGGATGGTTGGATGACTTCTTGAAAGTATGCTAACATAATCTCATGTGGTTTTTTTGCCATATCAGTTGATGAAATCCAAAGGCATCAAATTTACTCTTTCAGACGATTCACATGGCGTCAATCAAGTAGCCTACGGTTATGATAAGGTGATAACGTATCTGGAGGAGAATGGGATCGAAAATGTCTACTACTACACTTGGCGTGATTGTACTCGTCGAGTTGGTAAGGATGGGCTCAACCATTTATTCGATGATGAAGGAAAGATACGAGGAATCCCCTCAGATATTGGTGATGTAGTTCTGAAAAGCATGAGTGTTGGTGCACTCCGTGATTGTATGAATGAGGCTATTATTGCTGCAGATACCTGAACGGTTGTCTTGTGATGGAAATCTGTTGTGTGGCAGCACAGAGTTGATATAACGGAAGCCAAGACAGCAATAGCTTTGTACTATATATTTTATTTAGACAAATTAGAATTTTTCTTAGAGAATCCTTAAATCAAGGCTTAAGAATTTACAGTTGCGAATCCTGTATTAAACTAGCAATTTTAATGAGCCTAAGCTGTGTCGCTGAAATCATGAAAACCGTGTTATAGTAAACATGATGGCTTGGTCACAGGTTCATGGTCATTCAACAGTGGGAAGCTCTTGTGTTACCCTCTGTAGTGAGCGATTTTAGATATCGAGCCAAGTGTTTTTTAAGCACATCATGGTTGAATGAGTAGCGGGTTATTGTCGGAGTGTCGGCAAGAAGCAATACCCGCTTAATCTGGGTCCAAACATCAACGACGTCACTTTGAACCTGTCGACATCGAAATCCCTGGAATTGACCCCAAAAGATGATGAGAATAAAACAAATAATTGAAATGATATAATGATGATAATATTAATACGAGCGATCTACATGGGCACTGGCAGCACTCAAGGCCCCGCATGCTTGATGCGTGGCTCTGTCATCATGTCGCTCCACTAAGACTTTGTAGCATACTACATCATATGAAAAGTCTCTGAAAGCTAATTACTTAGCTGTGCAAGCATTGGCATAAAGAGGTACCTTCATTTCCTTGTGTCTGTCATACCGTGTTCCGTGCATTCACACATTTTATCTGCTCATCCATCCAATTGCTCTCTATAATCTTACCCATTATTGACCAGAAAAAAAGACCATCATGTTGACTTCTCAAGCATTGCGTCACACAGCTCGTCAGGGCCTGTCGAGATGTAGCAGAAGTGGGGTTCTTGGCTCAACATACATAAAAGCTGCTGCTGCTGCTGCTTCATCACTCTCCTCTCCTTCACCCTTCCCTACTCTGCATCAATCTACCAACCACAAGAACAGCACATCACTTCAAAACAAACGCTTCTTCACCTCTACACCATATTCCAAGATGCCTCAAACACTCAACAAGTCCGATATTCAAGCTGAGAACGACCCCTCAGTATCAAAACAATATGATCGCGAGACTCCTCTAGACGAACAGATTGAGGACTTTTACGGCATCGCCGACAAGATCTCAATCGGTCTCCTCACTTCCCACCGTGAGCCATCAGGTCTCATCTCCCGTTCTATGGCCATCGCCAAACGCGAAGGCCCAGACTTTTACTTCCTCTGCAACAAGCACTCCAAGAAGTACTCACAAATGAAGAGCAATCCAGAAGTCGAGCTCGGTTTCAACGATCCAACAACAAAGAACTGGATCTCCATCAGCGGAACCGCTACACTCTCAAACGATGACCCAAAGATCAAAGACTTGTACAGCAAGCCTGTCAGTGCTTGGTTTGGAGATTTGGGAGATGGTGTACATACTGGTGGACCAGAGGATCCGAGAATGACAATGATTCATGTTAAGCCTAATTACATCATTTACTACAAGACGACGGTGGGAGCTTTGGGATATATGAAGGAGATTGCGCAGTCGACAATAATGGGATCAGTGGCTGATACAGGAGTGATTAGAGAGTTCAACGAGAGTGAGATTTCGACAATGAGGTCGAAGGCATGAAAGAAAAAAAGAATGAGAGTTGTGATGATGATATGAAAGTCCAATTGTTTGTACTATGATCTGTCAAGTCAGTTGTTATTAGGATATTAATATAATATTTGTGTTGCTGGTTTTCAATAAAGTCACAACATCTCGAATAATGACATTTTCCTGCTTCACCAATGCTATAATATTCACAACATGCTATAAACCCATGTTGAGTCCAAAGTCGTCATATTATTTTTTTCAAATCTTGTCAAAACTTTGAAAGGCCAAGGTAACGATAATTGAGTCGTTTCCTCTATTATACATAAATGACATGGTTATTCTGCGTTGTTGATCAAGATCAATTACTAGATGATTAAAGGAGAAGCTGGTGACGCTTTGTTCGCTTTTGATACAACAACATTTAAGCAATTAATTCTACATACTTATCTCTATCTACTGTCAGCCCCAAACCCTCTTTTTAGCAACCTAATACCTTCAGCCTGGTCTCAACATAGTCAGTCAGTCAATCAGTCAGCCTTGCGTACATACGCAGCCATTGGCTAAATATACCCCGGTGTGCATCTTTGACCCAATTCCTTCTTCATTTACGGATCACCATGACTCTCACAAAAACCTCATACGGGACCTTATATGATCCGCTAGGAACAGGATCTGTCCCTTCTTGTGAAGTTGAACGGCGGCATTGCTTCCAAACCCATCAGCTTCAGAAGCCTTCTTGACACAACAAAAGACTTTCAAGAAACAGCAACGCGATGGCAGAAGCGCCTCAACGCCGCAAGTCTACTCATCTATTGATCAACAGTCTCACCACCAGAGTCCGGCGACTTTCGTTACGATCACCGACGCGCTCGTCGAAAAATACCTCTCAAGCGGTGATTCACCTGCCGGGTGAGATTGTCCTCCAGCTCGTTCAAGAACTCAAGCTCCTTCACACTTGTCGCACTTGTTTCGAACGCGACCTCGCCTCTCTCATCTCATTGAACCGCACATTCTACAACATCCTTAGACCTGAATTGTACAGAAACATCAAAATACAAGGACCAGACAGTACTTACAACAAGAAGAAGAAACATAGGCTTTCTCGACTGAGTTTGCTGCTACGAACGCTGTCTCATTCGAGTCAGCTGGCGGTTCTTGTACGGGTTTTAAACTTGTCGACTCCATTGAAGGAGGAACATGACATCATAGCGCAGATTATTCGATGTTGTACGAGATTGGAGAGGTTTACTGGACAGTATGAATACTTTCCGCAACCGTTGAATGGAAATTCGGCGAAAGCTATTGGAGAAGCGCTGTATGCGTGTACAAGTTTAAAGGAGCATTCGTGGTGGGCGTCGACGGCACAGGCAGGGTTCCAATGGTAACAAACACCTCTTTCCATTTGAGATGGGATTTTTCTTCTTCTTCTACAGAATCCTGTTGAGTTGCAAAACTGACCATGATGCTTAGGTTTGGTTTCAAGATTGCAGACTGGGTTGAGTATCATGCCAACTGGTCACAGCTCGAAACTTTAGTATTTCGCGGCTGGCGTATTGAACGAGCACTCAACAAACCATTGACCGATGAATTGTTGGTCGCTATCTGTAAACGATTACCGTCACTGAAGCGACTTGCGTTTTCCAGTTTAGAAGATGAAGAGATGAGCGATATTACGTTACAACATATTAAAGAACAGGTCCCGTCTCTTCAGTGTCTTCGTTTAGAGGGTCTTTCCAACATCATGAACCAAGGCCTTCACGATTTTGTTCGAGATAATTCTACCTTGACATCACTCTCCCTCATCGATATGCCACAACTTCGTATACCCACAGACGAGCTCGTGGAAATCATTGCTTCATTAAGAAATCTCCAGAGGTTTACACTTGTCTCCTCCGCGCCATTTGAGCTTGCCCCCATACCACCACACTTGGAATCTTTAACAGAAGATGCTGTAGCATCAGTCGAACATCAACCAGTTCTTCAATCTGCTACAATTGAATACATTTACTGGCACATCACGCCTGCTCGTCCAGCAAACGACTGGCTGCGACATGCGATATTGAATGGCAATTTACCAAAGCTGAGTCGTATACAAGTGCCAAAAGATGAACATTGTCTTTTGCAAGCAATATGCAATAATGTAGTAGTGTCAGGTATCCAATCACGACTGGGAGAAACATTACGTAGAATTGGAAGAGAAACTACAGTTGTCGACCGAGCGCTTGAAAGGTTAAGCGAATGCACTGCTACACAGACACATGATACGGCTTCGAATACTACTACTACAATCACGAAAACAAGCATAAACTTAGAGACGTTGTCACTACATCCCTTGCAAACTTCATTTATACTTCGAGATAAAGATCTAGAATGGATGAAGGCCGGGAATGCATTACCGGTACCGACAGATCATGATTATTCAGAGACGGGATTTACCGAGGAAGAGTTTGAGATTGAACGACGAGGTATAGAGGACCAGACAGCGGTAATGCCTCCTACGAAATTGACGAAATGTGATGGGTGGAGGAAGGACAAGAAGACTATGGCTCATACGGAGAGAATATTGGACCTGTGGGAGGGAGATTGTAGCCTGCTGGATTTATTTTGAACATCATAAGTACGAGATATGTAACTCGCGTGGAGGGGGCAGAATTATGGTTTGCTTTGCTGTCTGAAAGTATTCCAGTGCAGGTATAGTACAAGCAATCAAAAGCTTGCTTTATGATATACATGTCTTTGCGGCGCCCTTGTGTATCATGCACAAGTCATAAAATATGTGCATGTGTAGAATTTTGTTTAGCTATAATTGTATACTTAAGTAGAGTAGACCATTTTAGTAAAGTATTAGCCAAGCAAGTTGTGGTTCATATTCGTTATATATGCTCGGCCGAAACTCGCATTATTGAACGGCTTTTCCATCACAAATCAATCCACATTACACACATCATGAACCACTTTGCCTGACTCATTCAAGTCCTGCAAGCTTTAGACCATTGAGAGAGTGTATCATATACTACTTTCTGTCATCAAGTATGGAGAGCCTAGCTTGACTTTAAAAGGTTGTTGATTTTGGTATAGTCATAATACAACGTTGCAACGAATGCCCCTCGCCCGTCATTTGAGAAAAAACACAACATCATTCATCTACATTTCGCTTTGAATATTGACTCTTCCCTTCTTTCCCTCGTCACACTCTCATATCATTTCCTAGCCAGTGAGCTATCAAAAACATGGATCCAGACTTCTCACCCCTCCACCCCCAGCTCAACTCGTACGTCGGTGGTCATCGATCATCCCTACCGACGCCATCATTATGCATATCGATACCCACTGTCAAACAAAATGTCGCGACATTTCACAAAGCGGTGGAGAAGATGGGCATTAGTTTTAGATTTCATGTTAAGACACACAAAGTATACCTCCTTTTCTTATCATTCTGGATTTTTCTGTTCATTCTTCTTTTCTGCAACATGTATAAATGTTGCTAGAAGGAGGTATTTTACAGAAAAGAGCGAAAGGAAAAATATACAAAAAGGAGTATAGAGAAATGTTTGATATTCATATGCATCATGTTTATATAAAAATTGAAAAATGATGGCTGATGAAGCAAGGAGAGGAGTCGGGGATGGGTACATTTGTAGACGGTAGAAGGAACCCGAATTGTACTTGGTGGGAAACACTCGGCGGTCATTGTTTCGACGATTCGTGGAATTCGAGGATTGGAACCATTGGTTGAGGAGGGGATTGTTACTGATGTACGTTATACCACTTTTACAACACCTCAAACTCCTTTATATCGTTACCCTCCCTCATGATTCAACCTTCAACATCCTCGAAAATTACTCTTACTTCTACTCAAGAACCATTCAAAATGGAAACAAAATCTTAAGACACTAGACATTTAAACATTTGAACAGTTGAAGTAAACTAACAACAAGGGAACCAACTTAAAATTGCCATGGTTCCATGAAACAAACGATTAGATCCTCTACGGTCTTCCACCTGCCACCTCCTACCTCCCACTCCTCAGCAAGCAAAGCGCCGCCGTCACAATCCGTCTACTCATTGACAATATAGCACATGTAGACCTCCTTGAAACCAATCCTCCACTGACGACTGGAAAATGGTCCGTCTTTATCAAGATTGACATGGGCACTAAACGTGCCGGTGTTCCCATCGGTTCTCGAGCTTTAAAAGATCTCTTGGTACGAGTATCGCAAAGCTCTGCGATTGACATCTACGGATTCTACTGTCATGCAGGACATTCATATAGCGGGAAAACAGAAGAAGAAGCAGCGGGTTTCTTACACGACGAAGTTGATGCTGCGATGAAGGCTGTTGATTTGTTTAGGAAGATTGTGAAAGAGTCATCATCATCGTCAACAACAGAGGCAGTTGACGCACCACTTGTACTATCTGTCGGAGCAACACCAACAGCTCATGCACTGGAAACACTGGAGCTGCCAAATGCTAAAAAACTTGCAGATGAGAATATATCTGTGGAGATTCATGCTGGCAATTTCCCGTTCAATGATTTACAACAATTAGCTACCGGTGTTGTCCCAACTCCCGTACCACCTTTAACTTCATCGTTAGCCATGACTGTCAATGCGGAGATCATTTCTGTATATGATGACAGGAACGAGGCGTTGATGAATGTTGGTACATTAGGACTCGGAAGGGAGCCGGGGAAAATTGCTGGATGGGCAAGAGTTCGTGGTAAGGAAGAGTGGACTGTAGGGCGGATTTCACAGGAACATGGAATTTTGACGACGGAGAAGGAAGGGGTCAAAGTTGCGGAGAGTTGGAAGGTAGGAGATAGAGTAGTGTTGGATATACAACATGCTTGTATTGCGGCGGCGGGATATGATTGGTTTTATGCGATCGATGAGGAAGATGTGGTCAAGGAGATTTGGTATCCGTGGAGGGGTTGGCTTTAGAGCCATTCATGAGCTCCAGAGTTGAGATGGTGATTGTGGTTGAGAAAAAATGATCTTTTTTCTGTATTTGTTTGTAGTATTCTAGAAATTGGGTTCATTGTCGATTGATTTATACACGCCATCTACATTTACTTAGGTACACAAGTAGCCGAGTGGACAGATATCTAGAGACTTAGATACTGGTATGAAGAGAGTTGCAAGCCATTTTTTTTATCCTTCGTATGTCTAAATATCGAGAAGATTTCAAGATATTATATTCAAGATATCATCAGCGACGGTTCTTGTACATACATATTTCTTGCAAATGATATCTAACGGCTTTGTTCATGCATGTATGCAATACTTATGCAGGATGTCGATCATGATAACGTATTTTTGTATGCATTTTGTTGTCATTTGTTCTACCCCATCTCCAACTAGCAAATTAATAGCTCATATATATGCATCTGGACAAACTTAAATAGATTGGGGTTATCAAGTGATGCGATATCGGGGTAGCGCGACCTGTTGTGAGAGAGAGCGCCATGGGATTGAGCTCGAGCTCCCTTGTCTGTCTGTCCAGATGTATAGTAACTTGCTAGCATGATGTCTCCCGACATGTACATATGTCTAGATGCCTGCTAGCATATAGTACTGTCTTCATTGCATTGTGATAGTAACTTGATCTTGGTATAGTTAGCATCTTGTCATTCACTTACTCACTCACTTTTCTCTCTGCATCACCCCGATTTAAAACACATACCGCCGAGAAAAAAGGTTAAAAAATAAATAAAAACATTTCTGTTCCAGAATATGAACCTCTGATTCATCCAACACTCCACCCACCGCAATGGACATCTACACCCCCGTTCCGTCTCTCCAGCCACGCTGCTCTGCTCATAATCATCACCATCATCGTTATACTTCAATCTATCCTTGACCTATTTTTCTAATCTTGATTTCTCTTAAACAAGTGGTTCACTCCATTGCTCCCTCTGTCAAGCTTAGTTTTTCGGCACCGTCATTATCACTATCCTTATCGCAACCATTGATCAATTCCAACAATCGCTAATTGACTACCTCACCACTTCGACTCGGATCAGCGGAGACAAACACCTCAACTTGATCAAAAAGGAAGAACAGCAACAAGAAGAAGAGCAAAAGATTGTAAGGGGAAGAACAAGGGGAAACAAACAAATTATGGCACCAATACGAGTTGCCATTCTCGAATGCGATACACCCATCGCACCTATACTGTCAACTTACGGCCGATATGGCGACATCATCAGTCGTATGATGTTGGCTGCTGGCGCAACAATGGACCCGCCGATATTGTCGACGGATGTGCAGTTTACGAAATGGGATGTAGTGGATGCGCAGGAGTATCCTAATTTGGAGGATGTTGATCATATCATCATTTCTGGGGGAAGTATGTAATCTCCTTCCTTTATTCGATGCTCTCCTTCCCTTCATCCCTTTTTTTCTTTCTTGCCCGAGCTCTTAGGTTATAACTGGTTTCATTGTGTCGTGCGCGTAAAAATATATGGAAAGCGCCTATAAGGGTTCTCTACTTCTGCGGTTACTTGCTACTTTGCTTGTGTTTGAGATGTGAGGATTTCCATAATTGAAGTTGTTGAGCTTAGAAGGGTCATCCATTTCTCTTCCAATTAAAGAGAGGAAGAGGTACATGTAATGAATACAGCCTTTTTACTGATACAACCTTGTTGAAACCCATTTAGAATACAATGCCTTCGACATGGATCCATGGATTGTCAAACTCACCGAATTTACACAAAAGGTCCTATTAGAACAGGACAGAATACGCGTTGTTGGTCTTTGTTTCGGTCACCAAATAGTCGGACGGGCGCTTGGTGGTGTATGTGATCGCAACGAGAAGGGATGGGAAACCTCAATAACAGAAGTCAACTTGTCGGAGATTGGAAGAGGTCTCTTTGGACGAAACAGTTTTGTATGTTTTGTCTTCTTCCTCCCTTATTGCTTTCCTTTGCGAGGTCGTTCTTTCAAGAACATTAAGAATTGAATGAAACAAAAAACAAGACCATACGACATAATAGCTAACTTGTTATCTACTACGCTTTCCTCCTTTGCTAGAACATTATGCAAATGCACCGCGACCATCTTGTCACCTTGCCAATTTCACCTTTTGCTTCTCTTCCAGATGCCACACTCGAGATACTTGGAGAGTCAGAAATGTGTGCTGTTCAAGGATTGTACACACCTGGCAAAGTGCTTTCAGTTCAAGGTCATCCCGAATTTGATGCGACAATTATGCGTGCAATAGTTCAATATCGTCAGCAGCAGGGGGTTTTCAACAAGGCGATAGCGGACGATGCAATCTCGAGGTCGGATTTGAAGAATGATGGAACAAGTAAAGATGGTATCGCTGCTGGATTCTGGAGATTTTTCCTTGATTGATAAAATAGCTTGTTAGTGGATAGTAATCAACACTTGCATGAAGAGGACCCATACATGACTGATTGAATTGAGTGCATTTTCTTGGCATGTTAGGTGGACGACGGTAGTCACTTCACTTCGACATTTCAACTTGTTATACGGCGCTTTTTGATAGGCTTCTTAAGTTTTGCGCCTTTGCTATCGTCCTTTTTTTCGAGTTGGAGACAAAATTCTAGAATAAACAAAAATATAAATATCTAATCACTGGAAATCCTCACACATAATTGTTGCATTCACATCTTCTTGACCCTTGTGAAGTAAGGGAAAAATAGCAAG
>Ga0160427_10001544_pt1 | contig 14102 bp, 9 predicted proteins | sample SolpanmetagenomL_FD_108194 | JGI IMG/M metagenome (GOLD analysis project Ga0160427, IMG submission 108194) | Solar panel surface microbial communities from Lawrence Berkeley National Laboratory, California, USA - L | ecosystem: Engineered > Built environment > Solar panel > Unclassified ...
CCCAGGATGCGCGGCGTGAGCGTCTCGGCCAGCAGCGTGTTGGTGGGCCGGTTGCCATCGAAGACCCGGTGCGGGGCCAGCGCCGCGTCCACGCCCTCGGCCTGCACCTGCTCGAGCGTCTTGCCGAAGGCCAGCGCCTCGGTCTGCGCGAAGACGTTCGCCATCAGCAGGTCGTGGTGCTCGCCCAGCGGATTGAGGCTGCGCGAGAATCCGATGAAGTCGCAGGGAATCAGCTTGGTGCCCTGATGAATCAGCTGGTAGAAGGCGTGCTGGCCGTTGGTGCCCGGCTGGCCCCAGATCACCGGGCCGGTCTGGTAGTCGACCGTTTCGCCCGAGAGCGTCACGTGCTTGCCGTTGCTCTCCATGTCGAGCTGCTGCAGGTACGCCGAGAACTGCGACAGGTAATGGTCGTAGGGCAGGATGGCGACCGTCTGGGCATTGAAGAAGTCGTCGTACCACAGGCCCAACATGGCCATCAGCACCGGCATGTTCTGTTCCAGGGGCGCGGTGCGGAAGTGCTCGTCCATGTCGTGAAAGCCGGCCAGCAGCTCGGTGTAGCGCTCCGGGCCGACCGCCAGCATCAGGCTCAGCCCGATGGCGCTGTCCATACTGTAGCGCCCACCCACCCAGTCCCAGAAGCCGAACATGTTGGCCGTATCGATGCCGAACTTCTGCACCGCCGCCGCGTTGGTGCTGACCGCCACGAAGTGCCGCGCCACCGCCGCGTCGTCTTTCAGGGCCGCGAGGCTCCAGTCACGGGCGCTGTTCGCGTTCGCCATCGTCTCCTGGGTGGTGAAGGTCTTTGACGAGACGATGAACAGCGTCTCGGCCGGGTCGAGGTCGCGCACCGCCTCGACGAACTCGGTGCCGTCGACGTTCGACACGAACCGCAGGGTCAGGTTGCGGTCCGAGTAGAACTCCAGCGCCCGGTAGGCCATCACCGGGCCGAGGTCGGAACCGCCAATGCCGATGTTGACGATGTTGCGGATCGGCTTGCCGGTGTGCCCCAGCCACGTCCCGGCGCGCACCTGATCGGCGAAGGCGGCCATGCGGTCCAGCACCTCGTGCACGTCGGGCACCACGTTGTGGCCGTCCACCATGACCGTTGCCCCTTTCGGCGCACGCAACGCGGTGTGCAGCACGGCGCGGTCCTCGGTGACGTTGATCTTCTCACCGGCGAACATCGCCGCGCGCTTCTCCTCGACCCCCGTTTCGCGGGCGAGATCGAACAGCAGCTTGAGCGTCTCGTCGGTCACACGGTTCTTCGAGTAGTCGAGGTACAGGCCGGCGGCTTCCAGGCTCAGGCGCTCGCCACGTCCGGCATCTTCAGCGAACAGGTCGCGCAGGTGGGTGGCCGAGGTCCGGGCGTGGTGGGCCTCCAGGGCCTTCCAGGCGGGCAGGGTGGTCAGGCGGGCAAGGGTGCTGGACTGAACTGACGGGTCGGACTGGGTCATGGTCGGCGTCCTTTGAACGGGTGAGGGCGGGAAAAGAGCGTGCTTCCGGGTTCGCGGCTCAGTGTACCGCCGCCCCCCACCCCTGTTTCGGCGCACACAATCCATTTGTGTGCGTCCGGCATTGGGCATTCCTGAAGCTGGCCTTGGCTGGCCCTGAAGCAGGGGAACAGGGTTCCTTGAGGTGGACGAGCAGGCCCGGAATCAAGCACTACAGTCCTGGGTGTCCATCCGGAGAGCCGTGTTTCTCCCCTCTTCCGACTTCCTGCTCTGTCTTCACCCTTTTCTTTTTCTTCGACCTTTTCTAAGGAGAACACTGATGCGTATCCTGACTATCACCCTGACCGCTGCCCTCGCCGGCAGCGCTTTCGCCCAGACCACGCCGACCACCATTCCCGCCGCCCCGGTGCAGGGCACCGCCGCACCGATGGCGCCGATGAACACCATGAACATGACCCCCATGACCCTGCCTGCCATGCAGATGGGCAGCGCCATGATGAACGGCAAGCTGCCCGCACGCGGCACCATCAACGTCGGGCCGTACAAGGTGTTTTTCAAGTCCGAGGGCGCGGGCAGGCCGATGCTGCTCATCCACGGCTACCCGCTGTCGGGCGAGCTGTTCAAGGACAACCGCGCGGCGCTGGCCAAGGCGGGTTTTCAGGTCATCACGGTCGACCTGCCCGGCTTCGGCAACAGCACCGCGCCCGACGCCAACGCCAGCATCGAGAACTACGCCCGCGTGGTGCTCGGCGCGATGGACGCGATGGGGCTGAAGCAGGCCACGGTGGGCGGCATGAGCATGGGCGGCATGACCCTGCTGCAGATGTACAGGATGCAGCCGCAGCGCTTCAACGGCCTGGTGTTCATCGACACCACCGCCGACCCGGCCGGCACCGCCGAGGCGGCGAGCTGGCGCGGCAACGCCGAGCAGGCCAGAACGATGGGCGTGGCCAGCTTGGTTCCCGGCCTGCTGCCGCGCATGTTGACCGGCGAAGACCGCATGAAGATGCCCAACCAGGTGGCCTTCCTGAGCGGCCTCGTGAAGCAGGCCAGCCTGAACGGCGCGATCGGCGGCGGCAACGCCCTGGCTTCCCGCCCAGACGCCAACCCAGTGTTGCCCACCATCAAGGTGCCGACTCTGTTGATCTTTGGCATGGAAGACAACGTGACTCCAATCGAGCTCGCCATGAAGATGCAGAAGGGCATCGCGGGCAGCAAGCTGGTGCTGATTCCCGGCGCCGGTCACGCCGCTATCTACGAGAAGGCGAGCGCCGCCAACGCCGCGATCATCGCGTGGGCCAAGACGCTGAAGTAAGGCATAGAGACAACAAGAGAGCGGGGCCGTTCGTACTGAACGGCCCCGCTCTCTTCTGCTTGTGCTCAGTCGCCCTGGGCGGGCGTCAATTCAGCGCTGCTCGCGGCGATGGTGCGGGTGCGCGGGGTGAACAGCGCCAGCACCAGCGAGGCGGCGCTCACGGCGGTCAGCAGCCAGAAGGCCTCTTTCAGGCCGCCGATGAAGGGCGAGAGGGTGGCGTCGGGCAGGTTCGAGGCCAGCCCCGAGAACACCTTGAGCATCACTTCTCTGGGCACGCGGGCCACCACCACGCTCAGCGTGAAGATGATGGCCACCACGCTGCCCACGCTCATCAGCAGGGTGCGCACGCCCGCCGCCACGCCCCGGCGGTCGGCGGCCACGCTGCCCATGATGAGGCTGGAGTTGGGCGAGTTGAACAGGCCGCTGCCTACGCCGGCCAAAAACATCAGCACGGCGATCAGGGGGTAGGAGGTGTGGGCGCCCAGCAGCGTGGCGAAGCCGAGCATGGCGAGCGTGGTCAGGCCCAGCCCGAACTGGATCAGGCGGCGTGGATGTGCCTTGTCGGCCATCCGGCCCGCGATTGGCGAGGCGATCAGCAGGCCCACCGCCACCGGCCCGAGCATAATGCCGGCCAGCACCGCGTCGATGCCCTTGGCACCCTGGAAGTAGAACACGAACAGAAAGGTCAGGGCGAAGCGCACGATCGAGTTCAGGAACACCTGCAGGTTGTTGAGCGTGAAGCTGCGGTCCTGAAACAGGCGCAGGTCGAGCATCGGGGCCTTCACGCGGCGCTCGATGAAGATGAAGGCCGCCAGGAAGACCACGCCCGCGATCAGGTACTTGCCCACGCCGTTCCAGCTCTGGATGCCGCCGATGCTCAGGCCGATCATCAGGAGGGCGAAGCCCGCCGCGTAGGTGGCGTTGCCCCACAGATCGACCTTGTCTCTGGCGTCGGTGGGCGCGGTGTCGCGCAGGGTGACCAGCGCCCAGACAGTGCCCACGATGCCGATCGGCACGTTGAACCAGAACACCCACTGCCAGCCGAGCGAGGTGAGCCAGCCGCCCACGATGGGTCCCAGGATGCTGCCGACCGCGATCATCATCTGGTTGGTGCCGATGGCCACGCCGAGCTGCGACTTGGGAAAGGCGTCGGCCACGATGGCGCTCGAGTTGGCCGCCATGAACGCGCCGCCCACCCCCTGCACCGCCCGCAGGGCGATGAGCAGGGCGACGTTGTGGGTAAAGCCGGCCAGCAGCGAGGCCAGCGTGAAGACGCTGAAGCCCATCACGTACAGCCGCTTGCGCCCGTACATGTCGCTCAGGCGGCCGCCATTGAGCACGAACACCGTCTGGGTGACGTTGTAGGCCAGCAGAATCCAGATCAGCGTCAGCAGCGAGGTGTGCAGGTCGCGCAGCAGGGTGGGCAGCGCGATGATCAGCGTGCCCGAGTTCATGCTCGCCATCAGGGCGCCGATGCTGGTGACCGAGAGGGCCATCCACTTGTAGTCGATACCCTTGCGCGGGCCGGTCACGGTGCTCACGGGGCCGCTCATCGGGCCACCGCCGCGTCGGTCCCGGCGGTCGGCGTCTGCACCGGCTGGACTTCGTCGGTGTCCAGCGCCGCTTCGAGTTTCTTCAGGCTCGACCTGAAGGCTTCCAGTTCCTCCAGGTCGAGCGCCGCGAACAGGCGTTCCACCCGGCCACGGGTGCTGGGAATGATGCTTCTGGCCTTGGCGCTGCCGGCCTCCGTGAGGCGCAGCGTGACGCAGCGGCGGTCCTGTGGGTCGCGCTCGCGCTGCACCAGACCGGCGGCCTCCAGGCGGTCGATCACCCCGGTCAGGTTACCGGGGGTCACGCCCATGTGGCTGCTCAGGGCGTTGGCGGTCTGCTGACCTTCTTCGAGCAGCAGCCGCAGCACGCTGTACTGCGGACGGGTCACGTCATGTTCGGTCATGGTGGCCTGAATCTGCCTCGACATCAGGCTGTGAACCCGGTCGAGGGCGATCCAGGCGGCGGTCTGGGGAGGTCGCTGCTTAGGCATATACAGTCATGATTTATACCATATAACCCTATAGCATTCAAGTGTCGCCGACCTTCCGGAAGCCCTGCACTCGGCAGGCCCGAACGGGGCTTTATCCACAACGCTGTGTAAGCACCGATGTCACGCCTTTCTCTGCGGCGGCAGGTAGGCTGGACGTATGGCACACCTGAGCGGAACCACCATCATGCTGACCGGAGCGGGCGGAGCGCTGGCGACGGCCGTGGCGCAGGAACTTGTGGACGCGAGCGCCGAGCTGATTCTGGTCGGGCGCGGCGAGAGCCTGAAACGTGCCGAAGACCGGATTCCGGCCACCGAAGTGCTCGACCTCGACCTCACCGACCCGGCCAGCGTCGAGGAACTGCGCAGGTACAAGGTCGACGCACTGGTGCATACGGTCGGGGCCTTCAGCATGCAGGAGGCGCACAAGGCCACCACCGACGACCTGAACGCCCTGATGGGCACCAACATGACCACGCTGTTTCACGCCGTGCAGGGCGTGTTGCCGCACATGCTCAAGCAGAAGGAGGGCATGATCCTGGGCGTCAGCGCCGGACAGGCCGCCCGCATGAGCGGCAAGGGCGCGGCCCTGTACACCGCCAGCAAGGCCGCCGTGGCCGCCTACCTGCTGAGCCTCAACGACGAGCTTCAGAGCAAGGGCGTCCACACCTGCGTGGTGTACCCGATGGGGGCCATCGACACGCCCGCCAACCGTGAGGCGGGCCTCGATTGGGCCACCACCATCGACCTGCGCGGCATGGCCCAGAGCGTCGCCCACGCCCTGACACGCACCGCGCGGGCGCACATCACCGAGCTGAAGATCTACCCGGACGTGTAAGCAGGAACCCAGGGCGGGTGGAGCGGAACCGCCGGACCGCTCCACCCCCCACGCAGGCTGATCGTTACTTGGCCAGTCCGGTCACGTCCTGCCCACTGGCGGTGCCGAGGGCGGCCAGCGCCTGCCACACGGCCACGAGCGCCTGGGCGCGGGCGTACTGCGCCTTTTTCAGCGCGAGCTGGCTCTGCTGCAGGGCCACCGCGCTGATGGTGCCGCTCTGCAGGCGCACCGCGTCCTGCTTGTAGGTGGCCTGGGTGTTGGCCTCGGTCTTCAGCGCGGTCTGGTAGGTGGCCTGGGCGGCCTCGGCGGTGCTCTGGGCGGTGGCGAGCGTGGTCAGCAGGGTCTTCTGATCGCTGGCAAGGGTGCTCTGGGCGTTCGAGAGGGTGGTTCTGGCTTGGTCGAGCGTCACGCGGGCGGTGAACTCGTTGTCGGACAGCTTCACCGCGAGGGCCGCCGCATCAACCGCTTGCTGATCTTTGAGCAGCGTCACGTAGCCGGTGCTGAGCGCCGTGTTCTGCCGCACCGCCGGGGCGTTGGGCGGGGTGCTGGCGGTGTAGCTGCCCGGTTTGCCGATCACGTTGGCGAGCTTCTGGCTGTTCACCACGAGCTGCGCCTGGGTGTCGATCAGGTTCTGCCGGCTGGTGTTCAGGGTGTTCTGGGCCGTCTGCACGTCGAGGGCCGTGCCGCTCCTGGTGCTCAGCTTCACCTGGGCCACCTGCAGGTTCTTGGTATCGACCTGGATCTGAAGCCGCTGCACCTCGGTTTGCTCCTGCGTCTGGTAGAGCGCGGTGAAGGCGTTGATGGCGTTCTGGGTGGCGATCAGGCGCGCTTGGGTGAGCTGCGAGACGGCCTGCGCGTACGCCTGCTGGGCGGAGAGCAGCGTGGTTGCCAGCGACGAGGGGTCGGCCTGCACCGCCTTGAGGGTGCTGGCCGAAGAGGTCACGCCGGTCTGGGCGTCGCGCACCGTCGAACCGGCCGTGCGGGCCGAGGCGACCGCCGACGGCAGGGTGATGAGGGTGGCGGCCTGGGCCGACGACAGTGCGAGGCCGAGCAGCAGGGCGGAGGCGAACAGCGGGCGGTGGTTCATGAAGTCTCCAGAGAGGGGGATACCGGAAGAGGGAAGTGGAAGCCGGGCCAGGCGCACGGATCGGTCATTCGCTGGCCGGCCACGGAGAGGCGGCAGTTACGGCGCGCCGCTCAGGCCGGTCAGGCCGGAGAGCTGGGCGGCGGTGGTGAGCGCGAGCACCTGCGCCGACGTCAGGTCGCGGACGGCCTGCGCCAGCGCGATCTCGGCGTTCAGCACCTCGGTCTCGGTGGCGAGGCCCGCCGTGAAGCGCGCGCGCGAGGTGGCGAGCGCGGTGGTGTAGGCGGTCACGCTGCTCTGACGGGCGGCGATGCTCGCGGCGGCCACTTGGGCGCTGTTGTAGGCGTCCACCAGGGTCTGGGCCACGCTCGCCTGCTGCACCGTCACGGCCACCTGCGCCTGTTGCAGCTGCACCTGGGCCAGCTTCAGCGCGCCGTCGGCCGAGGGGTCGAGCACGTTGAAGCTGGCATTCAGGCCGAGCGCGAACGACGAACCGGCGGCGCTCGCCGTGCCCGACAGAAGCGGCTGGGTGTAACTGGCGCTCAGCAGGCCGGTCTGCACGTTCAGGCCGGCACTCAGGCCGCTGCGGGCGCTGCTGCTGCCGGGGCCGTAGCTGGCGGTCACGCTGGCGGAGGGCAGGCGGCGGTTGCGCTCGGCGGTCGTCAGGCCGACCTGCGCGTCGATCACGGCCTTCTGCGCCGAGGCCACCAGCGGGCTGAACGCCTGGGCCGCCGCCAGCGCCGCCGCCTGGGTGGGCAGCGCCACCTGCGTCACCGCCGCCCTCAGGTCGGGATCGACCACCGCCGTGCTCAGGTCGCGGCCCACCAGCGTGCCCAGCGCGCGGCGGGCCGAGTCGAGTTCGTTCTGGGCGCTGCTGACCGCCACCACCGCCGTCTGCACGGCGGCCTGCGCCGTCTGCACGCTCTGCACGGTGGCGTTGTTGTTGGCCCGGAAGGCTGTCACCTGTGCGAGCTGCCGCTGCGAGAGCGTCAGGTTGTTGCGCGCGATGCTCAGGTTCAGCTGCGCGGCCACGGCGCGGCCATACGCCAGTTCCAGGTTGGTCTTGAGAAAGGCCACGTTCTGCGCGTAGCTCACCTGGGCCACGGCGTAGCTGCGCTGCGCGGCCTGCGCACTCAGGTTGGCGGTGGCCCAGGGCAGCACCGGCAGGCTGGCGCTGGCCACCACGCTGGCCGTCAGGGCGCTGGTGTCGGTCACCTTGCCGGTGGTGCTGTCGGTGGTGCTGCCGGTCGCGTACGCCGCGCTGCCGCTGACGCCCGCCGTCACCCCGGTGGCGGCCTGCGCGGCCTGCGCCTGCACCTGCGCGGCCTGCAACGTCAGCTGAAGCTGAAGGTACTGCGCCGAGGCGGTCAGGCCCGCGAGTGCGTCCTGAAAGCTGAAGGTGGGCGTCGCCGCCTGGGTCTGGACGGCCGGGGTGGTGGTCTGCACCGGCACCACCGTGCCCGGCGTGGTGACGCTCGGCACGGGCGCGGTGGGCGCCGGAGCGATCTGGCCCGGCGTGACCTGCAGTGGGGTGGTCTGGATCGGGGTGACCTGCACCGGCGTGGTGGAGGGCGTCGTCACCCCGGGCGTCACCGGAAGCGGCGTGGTCTGGATCGGGGTGGCCTGAACGGGTGAGGTCTGGCTGGTCTGGGCCAGGGCCGGACCCAGCTGAGCGCCGAGGAACAGCGCGGGCAGCAGGGCCAGCAGGGGCAACCGCCGCGCGGAAGGAGGACGACCGGAACTCGACATGCTGGCATGCTTCCAGGCGGGGGCGAAGGCTTGGTGGAGCCTTTGTGAAGATTCATCGAAGATGTTTGCCGTCTCTTCTCCAAACCTTGGTGTTGTGGGCCTACCATGCAGGCATGAGCGCCCTGGTGTTGGTGGTCGAAGACGAGCCGCAGATTGCCGCCGTGCTCGAAGCGTATCTCAAGCAGGAAGGCCACCGGGTCGAGAAGGCCGCCGACGGCAAGGCGGCGCTGAGCCTGTACCGCGCGGCCAAGCCCGACCTGCTGCTCCTCGACCTGATGCTGCCCAACCTGAGCGGCATGGACGTGCTCAAGGCGGTGCGGGCCGACGGCAGCACGCCGGTGATCCTAGTCACGGCGCGCGCCGACGAGACCGATCAGGTGCTGGGCCTGGAGTTCGGGGCCGACGACTACGTGGTCAAGCCGTTCCGGCCGCGTGAGGTGATGGCCCGCGTCAAGGCGGTGCTGCGCCGCGCTTCCGGCCGCCCGGACGGAGAGCAGCCGCAGGTGTACCGCATCGGCCCGCTGGAGATCGACACCGGCGCGGTGATGGCGCGTCTGAACGGCCAGACGCTGCCCTTCACACCCGCCGAATTCCGGCTTCTGGCCTGCATGGCCGCCACGCCGGGCCGCGCCTTCACCCGCGCCGAACTGCTGGCCGCCGCGCTGCCCGAGTCGGACGCGCTCGAACGGGTGGTCGACGCGCACCTCGCCTCCGCGCGGCGCAAGCTCGAAGCGTCGGGCGGGCCGGGCCTGCTTCAGACCGTGCGCGGCGTCGGGTACCGCCTCGCCGAGACGGCCTGAGCACGGCCGGAACCAGGCAGGAGGAGTCGGCCGAGATGAACACGCCCGCCGCGTCTCCCCTGTCTCTGTGGCAGCGGCTGCTGGTATGGCGCGCCTCGTCGCGCACGGTGCTGGTGTCGCTGCTGGCGGGCATGCTGCTGGTGCTGGGCGTGACGGTGGGCAGCATGCTGTTCTTCTCGAATCTGGTGGTGCAGCGGCAGATCAACCGCCTGCCTCCCGAGCTGCGCGAACAGTTCCGGCAGCGCGGAGATGCGGGGTCCTCTGACACCTCGTCCGCGCACCCGTCCGCGCTGGGCCAGTCGTCAGCCGTGCAGAGCACCGCCCGGACCGGCGCGGCACAGAGCACAGCTCCGCTCGTTGTGCCTCGGACCCCCCTGTCCACACCGAACGGAAGTTCCGACTTCGCCCGGCCCACCCTGATCGGCCCGGTGCTGCCTCCGGACCAGCTGAGGCGGGGCGGATACGGACCGTTCAACCGCGCCCGCAACTTCCTGCGCGACGTGGGCGAGAGCCTGCGGGCGGCCAGCCTCGTGTCCGCGATCTTTGGGCTGCTGCTGGCAGCCGTCCTCTCGCGGCGCATCGCCCGACCGATCAGCGCGGTCTCGGACGCCGCCATGCGGGTCGCGGCCGGAGACCTGAGCGCCCGCGCGCAGCTGCTGCCCGGCGACCGGGAGACCACCGAGCTGGCCCGCAACTTCAACTCGATGGCGCAGGGGTTGCAGGCGCTCGAACAGGAGCGCCGCGACACCGTGGCCTCGATCGCCCACGAACTGCGCACCCCGCTGACCGTGATGCAGGCCCGGCTCGACGCCATCGAGGACGGCATCTATCCGCTCGATCAGGAGCAGGTGCTGCAGCTCTCGGCCCAGACCCAGCTGCTGACGCGGCTGGTGGCCGACCTGCGCACCCTGTCCCTGGCCGAGGCCGGACGCCTGACCATCCATCCGGCGCAGATCGAGCCGCTCTCGCTCGCCCGCTCGGTGGCCGAGGACATCCGGGCGGCGCGGTCGGGCAGCGCCGTGCAGATCGAGGTGCACGGCAGCGAGAGCAGCCTGCGGGCCGACCCCGACCGTCTGCGGCAGGTGCTCGTGAACCTGATCGAGAACGCCTTCAAGCACGCCCGCAGCCGGGTGCTGCTGACCGTGCAGCCCGCCCAGGGCACAGACGGCCCGGTCCGCCTGCCGGCCGGCCTGCACATCCATATCGACGACGACGGCCCCGGCATTCCGGCCGCCGAGCGCGAGCGGGTCTTCGAGAACTTCGTGCGGCTGGAAACCTCGCGCTCGCGCGACAGTGGCGGCACCGGGCTCGGGCTGGCGGTGGTGCGCGCCCTGATGCTGGCGCACGGCGGCGAGGTGCGGCTGGGCGCCTCGCCGCTGGGCGGCACGCGGGCGTCGCTGCAGTTTCCGTCGAGCGGCGGTGCTTCCAGCGAGGCGCTGCCCCTGTCGGCCGACTGAGGCCGCCCGCCGGGCTTCGCTTCGGCGGCGGCCGCGCTTGACAAGTCCTGGACCCTCCTCTATTCTCTCTGAGCCCTGGGCGCCGAGGTGGCGGAATCGGTAGACGCACTAGTTTCAGGGACTAGCGCCGCGAGGCGTGTGGGTTCAAGTCCCATCTTCGGCACCACAGAACTCCCCCGATTCTCATCGGGGGAGTTTCGTTTGTGGCCGGGGCGCCCGCTACTCTTCCACACCCGCACCCTGCAGCACGTCCTGCGCCACCTTCAGGAAGGCGCTCACCACACCGACTTCCTGCGAGCGCGGCCAGGTCGCCACGATCTCGACCGTGGGCGCGTCGGCGACCGGGCGGTAGGTCACGCCCGGCAGGCTGACCTGCGAGAAGAACCGGATCGGCAGAAACACGCCCAGGCCCGCCGCGACGAGGCTCAGCAGGGTCGGCACCTCGATGGCCTCCTGCACGATGCGCGGCGTGAAGCCGGCGGCGGCGCACCAGCGCATCACCTGATCGAAGTAGGTGGCCCGCACGCTTCTCGGAAAGAACACGAACGGCTCTCCGGCGAGGTCTGCAATCTGGAGCTTGCGTTTGCGGGCCAGCGGGTGCGTGCTCGGCAGCGCCGCCACCAGTTCCTGCTTCCAGAGCGCCAGCGTGTCGAACGAGGGGTCGCGCACCGGCAGCAGCATCAGGCCCACGTCGATCTCGCCCGCCCGCAGCGCGGTCTCCTGCTCCTGGGCGGTCAGCTCGCGCAGATCGACGGCCACGCTCGGGAAGGCTTCCCGGAAGCGCCGCACGATGTCGGGCAGGCCGCCGAAGGCCAGCCCGGATACGAACCCGATGCCGATGCGCCCGACCTCGCCCCGGGCCGCCTGCCGCGCGCGCTCGCTGCCCTGCGCCAGGGTGTTCAGGGTGGCGCGCGCCGATTCCAGAAACACCTCGCCCGCCGGGGTGAGCTGCACCCGCCTCGTGGTTCGCAGCACCAGCGCCACGCCCAGCTCATCTTCCAGGCTGCGGATGCTGCTGCTCAGCGCCTGCTGCACCACGAACACCCGCTCGGCGGCCCGCCCGAAGTGCCCCTCCTCAGCCAGCGCGATGAAGTGCCGCAGGTGCCGGAGTTCAATCGCCATGCGCGGAGAAACGGAGGAGGGGAAGGTCGGCCGTCGAAATCGCCGTGCCGCACGCAGGGAGGGCCGGAACGCCGGGCCGGGCCCACCCGCCGCTCCCCCGTGTGCGCGCTGCGTATTCACCATTGCGGCTGGTCATTTGCGGCAGTTTACCTTGTTGGCGCTTGCCAATTGGGGGTCTAGACTGGGCTTCAGTCCATCTCGCGCCGCACCCTGGGTCAGTTCACACCGAACGCTGACCCTTTTGTCCGAGGATGGAGCCGACTGCTTTCGCAGGGTTCATCGCCGATTCCAGCCGCCGTGTGCGGTCTTCAGGGGGAACATCATGACCACAGCACCCGAGAAACCCGGCCAGCCGAGCACGCCCGCCAGCGCACATCCCCGTTCGGGCATGCCTATTCAGGACCGCCAGAAGCTGAACGAACTCGAGAACCAGGAGTGGCTCGACTCGCTGGCCTTCGTGATGTCCGACGCCGGCGACGTGCGCGCCGCCGAACTGCTGGAGAACCTCGACCACTACGCCTACTTTCACGGCGCGCCGATCCAGTTCAAGCAGAACACCCCGTACATCAACACCATCGACGTCGAGCACCAGCCGGTGTACCCAGGCGACATCGCGCTGGAGCTAAAAATCCGCAACGCGATCCGCTGGAACGCCGTGGCGATGGTCATCCGGGCGAACAAGGCGTCGGACGGCATCGGCGGCCACCTTGCCACCTACGCCAGCAGCGCCGAGCTGCTGGAGGTGGGCTTCAACCACTTCTTCCGCGGGCACGGCGCCGGAGAGAGCCGCGACCTGATCTTCTTCCAGGGCCACGCCAGCCCCGGCGTGTACGCCCGCAGCTTTCTGGAAGGCCGCCTCGACGAGGGCCGCATGAACCGCTTCCGGCGCGAGCTGAGCAAGGAGGGCGAGGGCCTGTCAAGCTACCCGCACCCCTGGCTGATGCCCGACTACTGGGAGTTTCCGACCGTCAGCATGGGCCTGGGCCCGATTCAGGCGATCTATCAGGCGCGCTTCATCAAGTACCTCGAGAACCGTGGGCTGAAGAAGCCCGGCGACAGCAAGGTCTGGGCCTTCCTGGGCGACGGCGAGATGGACGAGCCGCAGAGCATCGGGGCGCTGCGGTTTGCCGCCTACGAGAACCTCGACAACATCGTGTTCGTGCTCAACGCCAACCTGCAGCGCCTCGACGGCCCGGTGCGCGCCAACAGCAAGGTGATCCAGGAGTTCGAGGCGCTGTTCCGGGGCGCCGGCTGGAACGTGCTGAAGGTCGTCTGGGACGGCAAGTGGGACGAGCTGCTGAGCAAGGACTACAACGGCACCATCGTCAAGAGATTCGAGCTGCTGGTCGACGGCGAGTCGCAGCGCTACGCGGCCTTCGGCGGCAAGGAGCTGCGCGAGAAGTTCTTCAACACCCCCGAGCTTCAGGCCCTGATCGACGGCTGGAGCGACGCCGACCTGGAACTGCTCAACCGGGGCGGCCACGACGTGAACAAAATCTACGCGGCGTACAAGAGTGCCACCGAGCACAAGGGCAGCCCGACCGTGATCATCGCCCGCACCATCAAGGGCTACGGCCTCGGTGAGAGTGCACAGGCCCGCAACGTGGCCCACCAGGTGAAGAAGCTCGACTTCGGCGCCCTGAAAGACCTGCGCGACGCGCTGAACCTGCCCCTCTCCGACGAACAGGTCGAGCACCTGGAGTACTACCACCCCGGCCCAGAGACCCCCGAGGTGAAGTACGCGCTCGAGCGCCGCGCCGCCCTGGGCGGAGCCGTGCCCGCCCGCGTGGTCGACTACGTGCGTCCCACCGTGCCCGGCCCGGAGTTCTACGAGGAGTACGCCAAGGGCAGCGGTGGCCGCGCCGTGAGCACCACCATGGCGATGGTGCAGGTGCTGAGCAAGCTGCTGCGCGACAAGGAGATCGGCAAGCTGATCGTGCCGATCGTGCCCGACGAGGCCCGCACCTTCGGCATGGACGCGCTGGTGCCGCGCATCGGCATCTACAGCCCGCGCGGCATGACCTACACCCCGGTCGATTCCGGCAGCCTCATGGCCTACAAGGAGTCGAAGGACGGCCAGATGCTCGAAGAGGGCATCACCGAGGACGGCGCGATGGCGAGCTTTATCGCCGCCGGCACCGCCTACGCCAACCACGGCGTGCCGACCATTCCGTTCTACGTGTACTACTCGATGTTCGGCATGCAGCGCATCGGCGACCTCGTGTGGGCCGCCGCCGACCAGCGCACC
>Ga0160427_10001545_pt1 | contig 14093 bp, 12 predicted proteins | sample SolpanmetagenomL_FD_108194 | JGI IMG/M metagenome (GOLD analysis project Ga0160427, IMG submission 108194) | Solar panel surface microbial communities from Lawrence Berkeley National Laboratory, California, USA - L | ecosystem: Engineered > Built environment > Solar panel > Unclassified ...
AGAACCTATTGCTTTCAGTTGTAATTTATGTTTTTTCGTCCTCTGTTGGATTATTTAGATGTGTGTCTCTATATATTGAATAGTCGATGTCAATGCTATTGGTTGAAATGTGATTTAAAAACTACCACTTCAGAGAGGTGCCATCGTTCAATTGCCAAATCTAGTAAGTTGAGAAATCTATTGATCGCTAGTAATGGCTGGCGATATCGACATTGTCAACCTGTATTCGAAAGTGCATTCTTATCGACTTTATGACGTCTGAATGCTGATAATAATTCGATATAAGAGGACTTGTCTACGATGATATTCTTCTTATCAAACTTCATGATCTATTCCTAAGTAGTTGGATGCCATAGACTTATCTACAGAGACTTATGATAAGATTGTTATTTAACAAATGCTCATGTACGGTGGACCTCCACTTGCCGATGTTCGCACTGACTATTCCAAATGACCCTCCTTAAATGACGTTGCTTCTAAAAAAAAAAGCTTCAGTCTGTCCACAATCACTTGTAGCGCCTCATCTGCTGCTCCTCTTGTCTGCATGTTGATAGTATCTGGGTGATTGCGATAAGAATCTATGATGCCGGTCTCTGATAAATGGAATTCCTTTGCTCTTCTCTCCTAACAGGTTTTATTACGTCCCTCTAGATGGCGAAGTCAATCTTTCTTGTATCTTATGTTTGTTTCACTCTTTCTAATTCCTCTGCAAGTGCCTTGATCTAAATATATTAGCATTATGAGATGAACATAGAAGGAAAAATTATACTTCTCCAGCTGCGATGGCTTTGCACTTTTTATGCCGAGCATCACGTTCGCTTGGCTCTCGATGAATGGCAGGCTGCAACACTCGCGCAGGTAGTGCTAAAATATCTCCGACGCGAGCTCGATTGGTATGACCTTGTTGTGGAAGCCGAAGTTCATGATCATCCTTAACGAGCAATCCCGTGATGGTAGGAGCAAAAGTCGTAATATAGTTTCCTGGGAAATTCGTGTTTAAGAGATTGCCCTTTTGTCCATCCGCAGTCTTGTGTAAGGTGCATAAAACGAGGACTTTGAAGTTGGCAAACACTCCATTATTGATAAGAACTGAAGCATTTCTTTTCTCAGAGGTTAGGCCACGTCCTTCAATATCCAACTGTTGGAGTTTGGCATTCTGTTCAAGACGTTGAAGCTTTTCTGCTGCTTCATAGGGATCGGTTGATCTGATCCCAATCTTGGTAGGTAGGGTGTTGACTGGCCAAGGGGTCGTATTAACATATTTAGATGACAATGATCGTAGCAGATTATCATCACCACGCCCGTGATTTTGGTGTCTGAGGGTCTTGTTAGTATCTTACAAGATCGTAGCTTGATACTTGGTGTTACGAGTTTTTCCTTGTAACACAAAGGAAGAGGCAGATACATACCTGTATATATATATATATATTGTGTCTGTGGATGGCGAGAGAAAAGAAGAAGAAGAAAGAGAGGAAAAGAAGGAGAAAGTAAGGTTGATGTATTTGTAATTCTGTTGAGTTCATTGACTAGGGTACAACCTCTTGCTGAGTCATCAGCGCACTACTCAGTGATAACGTGTTGTTGTGGGGATGGAGACACGGAAGTCGCACGCGAACGCGCTCTGGCACTTCAAATGTTTGCCTTGTTTGCTCTGTTTGTCATTTATCAAATTGGAGGTTGAACGAGTCAGCAAAGCAAGCAAGCAGATTGACCCTTCTCTATATATCGTCGGATTACTTCTAGTCCCTCCTTCTTCTCCTCTTCCTCCTCTACCAGTCATCGTCACCATTTATATATATATATATATATATATGTGCAGCACTTCTGCACAACTTGTCGAGTCTTATGACAGCAAAGATGGCTTCTACCAAGCTCCTGTAGAGCCAAAAGTAAGTTCCGTAATCACATACATCATCCTTCCAAACATCGCTAATTTAATACTACTAGTCTTGTCTCGCAAGTTCCTATGACCCTTTACCAACAACTCTGGGTATCTTGTCCGTTGAAAGATATTCAAATCCCAAAAACATGGACAACTCAACCATGAATGCTCATGCATCTTAAGAGCCACGGAGTGGTTGAACTCTGCAGAGGGGTGGCCAACGGATTCAAGTCTGATATACACATTGATCAACGATGGTCTGTACAGTCTTGATAACATCCATCAACTTTCGGTTATCAAACAGCTTTTTCAGAAGATGGATAACATGTTTGGCACATGGATATTATTGTTGGTTGGGTTTGATAATTTTGTCACAGACGATGAGCAAATAACAAACATGTTTCTAGAGCACCCTCATGTGGTGCAGGTGGTGGATGCCAGAGGTGGTATGATGGCCAACAACATAACATGGCCTACAAGTTGTATGCGGACGATGATAAAAAAGGTTCATCTAAGCAAGACTTTGAGAAACGACCAATGTGAAGTCGTTGGACCCCGTAACGATACTCAAGGCCGAAGCCTTTTGAACAATTTAGAACAAAGCAAGGTAACAGTACCCCAGATCGAAGCCTTCTGTGTAAACTAACAATGATTAAGGCACTACTACGGACGTTTACATTGAATACTGAGAGCTCACAAAAGTCTTTCTTGGATCCTTACAACTCTCTTAATAAGATCACGCAAACGCCATCAATCTCACTAATGGACGATTTGCTTCGTGTACTCGGCCGAGTATGGAGGAGGAAGGAGCGAAGTACAAATTCATCAAGCAAAAAGATGTAGAATCCATCAAAAAAATCTATGGCAAACAAGTTAGTATACCCGCTGCTCCATTTATAAACTAGGATTAACAAAACCTTGAGTCCTCGGAAAAATTGAACATTTGGGTGTACGACGATAAGAAAGATGAACTGCTACCTTAGCAGAAGGAAGACTATTTTCGATAAGCTGGGTTCTAACCTGGAGATTGACTCCGCGAAGGAGACTCAGTGGTAGGATGTCATGAGTTTGAAGCCATTCTATTCTATCAAGATAAAGCTGAGAGGGGATCTGCTGAACAGATCCTGGATGAGGTTTGGGGCAAAGGCGAGTTTCTTCTAGCTGTATTTACTAAGTATTTATAGCGCTAATTCCATCTAGATTGGTACCATTTGCAGAAGAATTGGTACAAGCACAGAAAACCTGTTTATGTTAGAAAAACCACAAATACGGTTGATCATAGCGTTTTGAAGAGGTACAGCGATGTGCCCAAGGACTTTACTGCACAAGAAGTACTTGGATTACGAAGAAGAAATTTAAAGTGCGAATCACAACCCGAGAACAGAAGGGAAAGAAAAACTCTTCAAAGATTACAAAGTGAGCAGCAACAAACGGAGTCAAGTCAGAAGCCCTCCAAAAGGATATTAATGAATTACGGAGTTGGAACAGAAGACAATGTATTTGTATCGTTTCAATGATGTAATCATAGAGATATTGCTTCTAAAAGAATAGTCATATCTTCTCATCTAATAGTCCGAATTCTGACATGCATATTTCGTAAAAATTGGGTCACCATATATGTGTTTTACATAAATTTTGTTGTTCTAATTTCACATCCAAGAGTTGAAAAAGAGATCAAGGCAGAGTTGACTAATCGCTGTATTGAATTTGAATGTCAAGCCTAGCTTGTATTATTGAATTCCTCCCTTATGCTATCCATGTACAAAGCATGATAGATATAGAGTCAAACAAAGTTTATACAACATCAGCAAGGATATCAATTCAGCAAGTAAATCTGTCGATTAATACCAGCGTTTTAAGGCACAAAACTATAAACGACAGAGAATATATATTTGTAAAACCATTTGAAGCCGATAAATGGTTACAACAAGGGATCATCAGTCTTTGGTCTTTATAGAACTCTCCAAAATTGGTGCTACTTGACTTTTGCAAAGGTCAAGTAATGATCTTGTAGATCTTACAAATCCTTCCTCAATAGTTGGTCTCACAGCCGCTTTTGAAATCTTGACTTATCAACTAACATGCAAAGCTTCTGTTGGAGTACCTTTTGCAGCCGCTTAGTCTCTAATCAACCACAAAGCCTCCCTAGGTAGATATTGACGACGATATCAACATCTAGCCTGTTCTTGGCGATGATTTGAAGGAACTCCTGAAGACACCTTGCGCCCAAATGCGATTTGGACTTTAAATGTACCGCGGGTCCTAACCTACTCTTGTAGTAAGCAAGCTTAAAGTAATGTTGAAGTATTGAAGAATACAATTTACCTGACCTTTCCGGTTTGATTAGGTTAGAGAGAAGTTATGATAATTTGTTTTTCACCTCCTTATTACCTAACGATATTGGCTACTTCTTTGCACATCAAATCAATCAGGATAGTTTATCTTCGATATGGTGTGACAACTCCAATCATGTTGTGGGTCACTCCTTTCCTTCGCAGGGATCTGAACTGATGCGCAAAACTTCATCTGCTTTTCCTAAGTTTGCAGAGCAAGTGGCATTTATCTTCATCTCGTTGTTTTTGAAATGGTGTCAGGATGTTCTCATTCTCCCTCAAGCTTGGAAGGCTTCATTGCCTGTATTGATTCTGGTAAAATAAATTTGATCTTCGTTCGATCAATTATAGTCTTCTTTTTATGATGCAACTGGAACCCAGGATCGTTATCAACAAATAGTCTTTACCGATATCAAATCGAAGACATATACCCTATGTGATAAGATCTGACAAGTTGTTAACAATGATTGAAGACGGCCAGATCACAACATAAGATAATGAAAGCTTACCAACTGAAGACTCTCTTTCATGGGCCAAGATTCAAATCTCCCCCGACGACACTGAATATCGTTCAGTTTTGGGTAGTGTATATATATGATATGACGAGAAATCACAAAGTGATACAGAGGCCACGCTTAGGCATCACCATCTCAACGACTCAACATATGAAATATCAAAAGAAAATGGAGAGAAAATGAGTATGGGATGTGAATACAAGTGATTTTGGTTGATGGTTTGAGCTGCGCTATTATACAGAAAGCAAACATTTGATTCTGACAAAAGCAAACAAATAGTACAGATGGTTCCGAAGAAACAAAAAAAAAGGGATGGAATACACACGCTAAGCCCGCTAGAAGGATGAACACATTACAGAAAATATTTAACAAAATGGAAGTGACGAGAAAAAAGTGTACAGCGGGTTTAACAAAGCCATTTTTGTGGTAGGAGAGGAACACAATTTAGTCACCTCGACATATTGCGACGAATTCCTTCTCACTAACTGTTAAAGTGTTAGTAGACTTTCATAGTGCAACAAAAGAATGAATATACTCACTCATGCCATCTCCATCCAGATCAAATTCCTCAATCATGGCACGTATTTCCTCCTCCTCCAATCCTTCACCGAGTTCTTTGGCTACCCTTCTCAAGTCTGCCACACTGATCCCGCCCTTGGCCTCTTCATCAAACAATGAAAATGCTCTTCGTATTTCCTCTAGTGGATCTCGACTGAGTATTTTTTGCGCCGCTACGTCGGCAAAGTCGTCGTATCCAATCAACATTCTAGATGAACCGGCAGGTACTGGTGCAGGATATCGATGGAGGATAGCCACAAGCTCTGACTTTGGTAGATCGAATCCAAGAGCTTTGAGCGCGACCTTGAGCTCATGGTAGTCAATTCGTTGATCCTTGTCGAGGTCAAATAGTCCAAACTTTTCAAACATGAGTGATATGTCAGCCGCATGAAACACTAACAAAGGAGGAAGTACAGACAGCCTCACGTATTTCTTCCTTTTGCTCGTCACTTAAATCACGATTTGCAATCAGATGACCGGCTCCAGTGCCTTGTTGCAGTCCTTGAGATTGTGATACACCTCCAACATTTTGTTTTCCAAATAGACCACCACCAGTGACTCCTGCATTCATCTGTGGAGGGGAATGTTGTTGTTGTTGTTGTTGCTGCTGTGAAGGAAGTGCTTGCTGCCTCCGGGATCGAGGATTGGCTTGTTGGGCTTTCGTGCCAATGTTTGACGGTCCAGAATTGGAGAACATTGAACTGTGAGTGATGGTTCGCGAGTGAGTCTTTCAGTATGAGTATTATTTGCAGACGTATGCGAAGGTTTGAATGATGAGTGGTTGGGGTTGCGATGATGTGTGTGTGTGTCGAGGCGGGAGTCAAGATTTGGTGCCTGTGTTACGCGAAGTGTTGTTTGTTCATAACCACAACAATTTGACTCAACTTTGCGAGCGGGACAAATCCATGTATGACCAACAGCAACAATCTAAGCCTGGATTTTGTGACGACCAGAAAAGAACTGTAAGATTGAGATGCACTGAATTGAATTGAACCAAATATCATGAAGCATCAACACTATTACCGCTGATTATAATCCCTGATAGTCGGTACAGACGGTACAGATTTGAGAAGACAACGATAAATTTCTGAGGGAACCAACTGCTGGACCATTTAAAACGCGTAATCACGAGAAGGGAGGAGGAGGAAAGGGCTCACGTGATCCGCCAGCCATTCTGCCTTGTGTGAGTCTTTTTTGCTTGCAGAGATTGGCTGACTAACTGTCCGTCTATCGACTGATGATGGATGATGGATGATGATGATGATTCACCTGAACTGTGTGCGATGACTGTATGTGTTTGACGACTTGATATCATTTGTATAAATAATATGGCATGTCATCTTCTTCTTCTTCTTGCTCTTCTTCTCTGCAGAGTTTATTATTTGAATAATATATATTCCAATTCTATTTATTACTCTCAAGAAAGTCAGTGATTGAAACTGGTGAGCATGAAGATATGGCGATGATGACTATGGTATACTACTGCTAGATGTAGAATGACACTTGCCCCAAATAGAGCCATTATTATTATTATCATTATTATTATTATTATTATTATTACTATCATCCTCCCCCAAGTAACGTCTCTTCTCTTCCTGCCAGCCAGCCATCCGTCCATCGTCCCTTTCCAAGTTGTCACTCACTCACTCACTCAATTCAATTCACTTCCTCGTTTCGTCCATCATCCTCTCTCCCTAACTTGAACACAGGATTCAAAAGAAAAATAAAAAAAATAAAAAATAACATCCACTCACTCACTCCCCCAAAGAATCCAACTACTCACTTACTTCCTCTGTTCACCTCCTATTCATCTTACCTTTCTACGCTCTCCCATCTTCAACCCACCCCCATTGCCGTGCTCTCGCAACTGTCACGACTCTGGCATCGTGCATCCATCCATACCCAATTGCGCGGTTCAGCTGGTTTGAGAGACGACCTGCTGCTCGCAACACGACACACCGTCATCTCTAAAGCATCACACACGTCGCGCTCTATCTAGACAAGCTTTCTCTCTTGTGATCGCCCAAACTCACAAGTCGACACAATGTTTGGCTCATCTACTGGCGGAGGAGGGTTTGGAGGTTTCGGTCAAACAAATAATCAAAATACACCTGGTGGTTTTGGTGCTACAACCAACACTGGTGGAGGATTTGGAAGTAAGTATAATGCGCTTTTCCTGCTTCGTTTTCTTCCATGACATCTTCATCGTTCACGATGCTTCTCGTAGAGCAAAGTTGAATCGAATCAAGTCACTGACGCGATTTGAAACGTTTTTGTAGCGTTTGGCCAACAACAACAACAACAACCTGCACAAAACCAGACCACAGGTTTTGGTTCAACAGGCTTTGGTGCTACTAACACACAACAATCAACTGGCTTTGGATCTACGGGTACGTCAAAACTAAGTTGAGAGATATCCAATGTTGCCCTTTCGTCGTGCGTTGCTTGCAGAGCCAAACGTACCAACCGACGAGCCAATCGCAAAATCTAGTGATAAATCAACAAATATTGAAACTCTTGAAGACTCTTTACTAAAACTCAACTTTTATACATCTACAGGTTTTGGACAAAATACAACGTCCACCTTTGGCCAAGCTAAACCGTTTGGTGCTGCTCCAACAACGACCACTGGAGGACTCTTTGGCAACAACAATAACACTGCAACATCTGGTGGGTTTGGAGGATTCGGTGCCAACAATAATGCTGCAAGCACGACTACAGGGTTTGGTACCCCAGCAGCGACAACTGGTTTGTTTGGTGCAAGTAAACCAACGACTGGTTTCGGTGCTACTACAACTGGTGGCCTGTTTGGTGGTGGTGGTGGTAATACGGCTACAAGCACTGGTTTTGGTGCAACTGCTTCGACCACACCAGCAACAGGAGGCTTTGGTGCCACAGCAGGCGCTCTGCAACCACCCATGAACGGCACAAGCAACCCATCCTTTGAACCATATGTCGAGAAGGATGTTGCAACCAACGCCATGAACCACTTCCAAACCATTGCCTTCATGCCAGCATATCAAAAGTTTAGTTTAGAAGAACTTAGATTGCAGGATTATGCCCAGAATCGAAAGGTGGCTAGTGGCCCTACAACTACTGGGTTTGGAGCTACTGGAGGATTCGGAACGTTTGGTCAAACGCAACCTCAGCCAACTGGATTTGGACAGACACAACCAGCAGCGTCTACAGGTCTCTTTGGTGCATCCAACACTGGTACTACAGCATTCGGGCAAACCCCTGCTAGTACAGGATTTGGCTCTACAGCTACTACAGGTGGTCTCTTTGGTCAAACAAAACCCGCAACAACCGGTCTGTTTGGCAATTCAACAGCCACAACAACCACGCCGGCAGCAGGTGGATTGTTTGGAAACAGTACTGGCGGCTTTGGCGCAACCAACACCGCCACCACAGGAGGATTCGGCCAAACGGCTTCAACAGGAACTGGTCTATTTGGGCAAAACAACAATCAGCCAAAACCAGCGACAGGCTTTTCGTTTGGAAATACAGCATCCACTACAGGAGGAGGATTTGGTCAACCTCAGCAAAACACAGGCACAGGCTTCGGACAAGCCGCTGCACCAGCTACAGGAACAGGTCTCTTCGGACAACAACAGAGTACGACAGGCTTTGGTCAACCAGCCGCCGCTGCCACAAGTAGCCCTTTTGGTGGATTTGGCGCTGCCCAAGCTCAACCACAAAGTACAGGATTTGGCGCTGGTGGATTCGGTGCACAAGCAGCACAAACACCCAACAAGCCATTTGGAGGGTTTGGATCAACGACACCAGCAGCTGCGCCCAGTGGTGGTCTTTTTGGCAATACTCAACAAAACACGCAAACGAATACTGGAGGTGGATTATTTGGAAACAAGTTTGGCACTCCTGCTACAAACACTGGCACAGGCTTATTTGGAAATAGTAGCGCAACCCCAGCATCGACCGGCACCGGATTATTTGGAGCCAGTGCTACACCATCTACAGGTACTGGTCTCTTCGGAAATCAAAACCAAAATCAAGGCTCTACAGGCTTGTTCGGCAACTCCGCTGCGAAACCAGCTACCGGCGGTCTCTTTGGCGCAACACAAACTAACAACACTAGCGGTGGTCTGTTCGGAGGTATGAACAACAATAACAACACCCAAGCCAACTCACTATTTGGTCAGCAAAACAGCAATCAAAACAATACTGGTTTGAACAATGGTGGTATGTTTGGTAGCAACCAAGGTTTCATGGGAAACAACAGTATGCAAAACAACAATCAAATGCAGCAGTCAACTTCCCTCAATTCCTCTCTTATGGATCAAAGACCTTATGGAAATTTACTGCTTGATATGTCACAGATGTCCAATGCCTCACCCGGACCCATCGCTACTCCATTGTCAGCCAGCACACAGAAAAAGAAGAATGCCATGATTCCTCATCACAAGATTGCTCCTCGTCAACCAGCTTTGACTCCTCGATTATCTCAACCATTTTCCCGATCGATATCTCCATTCGCTTCTGGCAGTCAAATGGGTGGCAGTCTAGGAAGAAGCTTTAGTGGTAACAGCAGCCGACTTGGTCTAGGAGGTTCCATGTTTGATGCTACTGGCGATGAATCCGTTTTGCAATCATCCGCGTTCTCACCAAGCAACGCTAATCGATCTGCCAATTTGAAGAAACTTGTTATAGATCGCAAACTCCGAGACACGGATCTGTTCTCCAATTCGTCTGACATCAAGACAATTACTGATAGTCCGGCCAACCAAACAAGAAATCCTCTCAAGAAGACTGTTAGCTTTGATACCTCGAGCATGAGCAGACAATCAGATTCAACAAACAACACTCCCAACAAAACCCCCAGAGCTGACAATAGAACTTCACCAAACAATGAATTTGGTTTCTTGAGAAGTGCTACAAGGAGACCTTCCGAGGACACTCAACCAATCAACAATGGTTCATCAACACCTCCTTCGTCATCCCCTGAAACCCCACCTGCTCAAGAGGCTCAGGCCACACCAGAAAAGGAGGAGATCCAAGTAAACTCTGAAGGTCTAAAACATGGAGAATACTGGATGGTTCCTACTGCAGCGAAGCTTGGCACAATTCCCCGTGAAAAACTTTCCAGTGTTCCATCGCTCAAGGTCGGTCGTCGTGGGTATGGACAAATCTCTTTCGATCAACCCGTCGATCTTAGTGGTCTCAATTCTCTTGATGAGGTTTGTGGTGGCGTCATCACTTTTGGAGACCGTGTTTGCACAGTCTACCCACCTGGATGGACAAAGCCTGCGCCTGGAAATGGACTAAACATTCCTGCGACTATCACACTTGAGGATTGCTATCCTACGGCCAGAGAGGACAAGAAGCCAATCCGCGATGTGGACCATCCAAGATACCAATTTCACCTCAAACGACTCAAGAGTGTTCCAGATACTGAATTCATCGACTATCTTGTACAAGAAGGTATTTGGGTGTTCAAGGTTAAGCATTTTACAGCATATGGACTTTTCGATGAAAACGATGAAATGGAAGAGGACGACGAACAAGGAAAAACACCAACGAGCACATCAACTTATGAAGCCGATGACACCATAAACTCACGAACAGACGAATCTAGAGAGGACAGCTTCTACTCTGAGGATGCAAGTTACGATGAAAATGTTGAGGATACATTCGACTTTAAAAGGAATCCAGATCTACGATCCTCAACACAAATGCATTCCGACAGTGATATGTATGAGGATGATGTTGATGCAGACGCCACCATTGACGAATCATCGATGCTTCCATCCGAAGAAGACAGTGCAGCTGATAGTTCTGACACGGCTTCAGAGGACGATCTTACAGAGGTCATGTCTCCCAACAATGAAGCAGTGACCATTCGCGACGATGAAGGTCAACTGATGCTTGCGGATCTGTCCCAGATTTCATCACGATCCGCCACACCTGAACCAAAATTGGGCTTGGGAAAAGACTGGACTGAGCAACTTGGCCAAACCATCAGTCCGATAAAGCGAACAGTTAGATTTGCAAATGGAACCCCGTCAAAGAAGGGTTTGAACCTTACAGGACCGCTAGATCTAGCCCAGGAATTTTTTGTTGCAGAAGGAGATTTTGAGGTTTGATTTCCCATGTTTTTTTTTACTGTTCTTGTCATTCACCCATACTCCTTCATAATACCACCCTTGAGATATGCTTGGTCTTAGCATCAATATTCTCTGTTTATTCTTTGTTCATCATTACGACGTTGCTTTGTTTCAACGCTTTTGTCAGAGAGTATGCGTGTAACCTTTTTTTTTGTCTTCTTTCCATATCTTGTAACCACATCATGTAATAGTAGAATAAAACACCTACCTCGCACTCTCATACTCACATATCCTCTATCAAAGCCAAATCACAACATTTAGCTATAAATTAAGAGAAGAGAATAAATAACTAAATTGTCAATATTGTGTTCCTTGTAGTCCCCTTATCGAGCATCAGTGCAGCATTCGCCATTAAGCAATAAAAAACGACACGTAAACAATTCTACCAACGACGTACTACCTTATGACGAACAATCACAAGCAGCAGATGACAAGGCGGCAAAGAAAGCCGTAAGACCGACATGGGGACCCCACGGTGAGCTCTTCTACCTTGGGAGTATTGAGGGTGGTCGACCACGAGGATTTGGCGATGTTAGAGCTTCGGGATTGACCAAGACTAAGCTATCTTTTGCTACGAAACCTTCCGTACGTTTGTTCCAAACTAGTTTCATCAAGGAATTCTCTGACTAAGTGAAATAGTCTGCTCAGGCGCAATTAGAGATGCAACTAGCAGCGACGACCTTCTCAAAAGATTCTAATGGAATTCCATTTGCTCAACTAGACCGTGGTTTGACATTTGCTCAATTCGCTGAACTTAACCTTGGCGATAAGCCAGACCAAGTTCACGAAACACAAATCTGGAAAATGGCGTCGATTCTATTTGACGATGTGGACGATAAATCAATACCTGCAACCGACTTGTTCATGCGTTTGTACTACAGAGACCGCATTCGCAAAGATGAACTCTCCGCCTTTCTAGAACAACTTGTCCTAGCTGATGTAGAAAAAGACGTCCGAGCCGCCACTTCTCCAGAAGAGGTAGCTGTAGCATATCTCAGTGGTCATCGAGTCGAAGATGCCTGTGGTGTTCTTCTTGAAGGCGGTGATTATCGTCTAGCATCAGTCCTTCCACTCATTGGCGGTGACGTTCGCACACGAGGAGAAATGCACAAACAGTTGGCAAAATGGCGGCAAGATGGTGCCTTGGCTGAAATATCGATCCCCATCCGAGCCATGTATGAACTTCTTTCTGGTAACACAAATTATTCCGAGGGTGTTGAATTTCCCATGGAAGATGTCACACCTGCTTTTTACATCAGTGAAAGGTTTGGATTAGATTGGAAGAGAACATTTGGTTTGAGACTCTGGTATGATATCTTTGAGGATGAAAAGCTGGAGGAAGCAGTCAGACGGTATACGCAGGATATGAAAGAATCTCATAATTTAAAGAACTTGCAAAGGCCTATTCCTTGGTATCAAGAGCCTGGAGTGGATCACTCCAAGTTGGCGCATCAAAAGGATCCAAACTTTACGCCAACTGATATACTATGGGAACTGCTGTCTTTGCATAGTAAAGATAGTATGACGTTGGAAAACGTGTTGCATCCAAGAAATATTAGTGCTTCGCCTATTGATTACAGAATCTCATGGCAATTAAAGTCCATGTTTGTGGAGAAGCAAGTCCGGGAGTTTGCGGATCCTGCTGTTGCTGAACGGCTTACTGTGGAGTATGCATGGCAATTGGAGGTACAAGGACAATGGGAATGGGCAGTCTTCGCCTTGTTGCATCTGCGTGATGTCAAATGGTAATTATTTAACCCTTTTCTCTTTTCTCTCCTTTCTTGTTAATATCTCTATTCATACAATCCACAAAAATGAAGACCTTTATAAACATGATGCTAACTGCCAAAAAACAAAAACATTAGTCGAGAAACTACCATTCGTCAACTCCTCGGTCGACAAATCTCCTCCGGCAAACAACTCAATACTGCCAAACTCGAGTTTATCCAAAAGAAACTCCTCATCCCCTCCACATGGATATTCGAGTCCAAAGCTCTCGCCGCTCGAAACGCTCACAAACACTTTACTGAAGTCGAAAATCTCCTCTCCGCGTCATCCTGGAACGAAGCTCACAAAACACTTGTCCGCCACGTCGCGCCCATCTGTGTCGTCAACTGCAACCTACCACGCCTCCACGAAATGTTGTCTAAATTTACCAACGTCGAGCTTGTTGATAATTGGTCAAAAGGCGGTCAGGTTTATCTTGACTATATATCGTTGATGGCCATGGTTGATCAACAAAAGGGAAACGTAAAGGGGTCGTTTACACCAATGGTTCCAAAGAACATTATTGGACTACCCAAGATGAATACAAAGAAGGATGTCACTAGACGGCTGCTAGATGCTTTACCCAAAATGGAGAAGAAGGAGTTTTTACAAGGGGTGGCAATTAGTGAAGTTGCTAGGATTCTTGGAGGGTTTGTGTTGAAGAATGATGATTTGGTATGTCTCTTTTCTGCTTCCTTCTCCTTCCCTTTCTCTCTTTTTCTTCTCCCTATGCATTTTGTTCTCTTGGTGCATCATGAAGAAATTGCATTTTTTTCTACTATTTTTATTTTTCGTTTGTTTGCCAGATAAGAAAGAAAGAAGCAAACTAACTATGAAAAACACATTGTTAGGCCCCCGACGCACCAAAGGTGATGAAGTTGCCAATGAATGAAGACCAATTCTTACACAAGACTCT
>Ga0160427_10001546_pt1 | contig 14089 bp, 15 predicted proteins | sample SolpanmetagenomL_FD_108194 | JGI IMG/M metagenome (GOLD analysis project Ga0160427, IMG submission 108194) | Solar panel surface microbial communities from Lawrence Berkeley National Laboratory, California, USA - L | ecosystem: Engineered > Built environment > Solar panel > Unclassified ...
GGCGTCGTCTATTGTGCTATTGCATTTCGAGCCGTATAATTGCAGATTGTTGGATTCGGGTTATGTCTGTTATAGGTGTGGTGGTCATATCTTCATTGCTGTCGTTATCATTATGGTTGAATGTCTTGCTCACCAAGGACGTATTTGCGGAAAGACTGTATATGACATTAATAACCTTCACAGTAGAACACAATTGAGGTCTACTTGCCAACTTCAGTACGTCGAGCCGCGCCACCGTCCGCATATACATCTCTTGATACTTCTCCAAGGTCTCGTGCACAACGTCGTGCTTCGTCTTGGTGCCCGCACAGATCGCCCTCATGTGGACTTCCATCTAGACATGAAAGTTAGTCGTTGACCATTTACGTTCTCTAAAATTCAATGTTTACCTCTTTACGCAAGAAAGGCTTGCTCAGACTCGGCTCAAATCCTAGATCATCATAACCCTTGATCAAGGCCGTTCCCAGGGTCGTAGGGATGAACTCTTGAACTCCAGTGGTCTGACCTCTGCCGGCTGCAGCACCGGCACCTCGGCCACCTCTTCCTCTACCTCTACCTCTTCCACGACCACCACCTCTTGCAGCAGGGGTTGCTCCATCATCGTCACCATACTCGGCAGCTTGGCCGGATCGAGGACGAGTGGTCACGTAAGCACGTTCCTTGATCTTGGCGATGTGCTCCGCCATGGTCGCATCAGTTCCGATACCATTCACATCCATCAAAGCGATCAGTTCTGGTTCAGTGAGGTAGCCAGGTGGACTTGTCTTGCCATCAGTCATTTTTGCTTCATTTGGTGTGAACGTCTCCCCTAATGTAAACCTCGGAAGCTGTCTGCTACTCTCCCATTTGTCATAAGGATACACATCGAGATAGTTGCGTTGTAATACAATCAGACCAGATGCGGTGAATATTTCGGGACCATATGTCAGCTCGACAGTACTGGACTCGCCTTTAGCATCTTCCGAACAGCAAGCCAGGAACCTTCTGACTACAAATTCATAGACGCGCTTCTCTTCATCGTTTAGGCCGTGTGGTGCAACATAGTTGACCGGATGAATAGGAGGATGTGCTTGATCGTTGTTCCTACCATTTCGAGGTCGAGAGAACGCACTGTCTATAAGACCCTGTGCAAATAGACCCCATCTGTCATCTTCCGTCTGCTTTTGTATAATAGCATGAAGATCAATTCCAGCATCAAACTGGTCTGTTTCTGTTCTTGGATAAGAGATGTAGCCCTTAGTGTACAAATCTTCGGCGACCTATTTGAAGAATAGGTGAATACAAATACAAGATGTGCCTCTGACAACCTACACTCACCTTCATGACTCTTTGACTGTCAAGTCGCAGGAATCTGCTCCCACACTTCTGCAATTCAACTGTAGTCAGTGGTAGTGGCTTCCACTTGCTCGTAGGTTTGGTCTGTAGTTTGGTGACCTTGGCAACCTTTGCAGCAATGCAGCGCTCGAAAAGGATTGTGACAATCATTCTGTCAAAGAGGTGTACACGTTTCCAATTAAAGTTGACATTGATGCCATCACGCTTGTGGATGACTTGAAGCTTCCAGAATGTCTCCGGCACAAAATTTCGTACTCGGAAATAGCGGTCGACGATGAAGCCTAGCGTTGGAAACTGGCATGTTCCTGATCCGATCGATGAGTATGTTATGCACGCAAGTTTCCGACTTTGGAGTATTACTGACCGTAACTAATAGCTTTGATCTCCTGCAGATGATCAATCATGCTCTTCAAACTCAAAGTCTGCATGCGAGTGAAGGACGAGCCTATACGTAGATCCAGTTCAATTCGTGCAGATACAGCATTCACCTGTCTCTCATCTAATGCAATAGGTCGATTCGCGGCTTGGACGACATGTCTAGTCCCATCAGCATGAAAAGAAGTGCTTGAAACGGAAACAACACTCACGCCCGCTCGATGTTGCTGAACTTGGCTCTCATGACTTGAATTCTCGCGTTAGACTCTACGGCCAGGTCTCTGATCTCGCCACCGATATGTTCGCCTTCGCGATCACAATCAGTCCAGATATAGAGTGCTTTGGCGTAACGTGCTTGTCGTTTGATGTTCTCGGCGATGGCTCTCTTGTCCTGCAAGGTCTGTGTTTAGTTATGTCTGCTTTAAACATGTCTCTACGTCACATACTTCGGCAACAAAGGTATTTATCCTGGCGTCGAACAGCTCCTGCGGCTGGCAGCTGCCCCAGTTCTTGTAACGAATATCGAAGTCGGAACCCATGATGTGGCCGGCGACGCTGGTGAAGATGACCTTACACTGGCCCCAAGGACCATAATTGAAGTTGTAGTCGAACTCATAGTTCTTGTTGTACGTGGCGCCCTGCACATTGTGCTAACAACGTATTATTATATTGCATTCAACGTCTGTCATTATTCTTCTTACAGTGGTCACGCGTTGGCCCAAGTGATTTGCGACAGCCTTTGCAATGGACGGCTTTTCTGCAACGCACAAGATGGTGGTGGGCATTGAATGCTCATGGTGCTTCACAAAGAGATCACGGAGTAATTCGCTTATGCTTATGCCTGAAGTCAAAATGTGTATATTCGAAGATGGAACGATGTCACGCGTTTGAGCGCGTTTTGATTTGCAGAGTCAAAAATTATGGTGACGTATGGGCAACAACGGGCTGGACGTCGTCTTCGTTCTTTCTGCTTTCTTCGTCCCACATCTACAACGACCAGAGCGATATTCATCCTTTATGATGTTGCCGACTTTCACTCTTCCCCTGCCGAGCGTAAGCTCACTCTCCGAAGTCTCTTCGTACAACTCTACAGTTTCGCCCTTCGTCCCGCAACTGTATGAACTACCTGGCAAGTTCTTACAGCATGCAACAAGCTTCAATGACCTCAAGCTCCTCTACCTATCCACGAACCCGCTCATTATGGCATTCACCATCTCCCTTGCGCTCTCTCCTATCTTCCTAGTTATCTCGGAAATCAACAAGAATTATTCCCAGGTGGACAGAGTGTGGAGTATTCTGCCTAGTAAGACCCAGCCGAAAAAAACATGGACACAAGAGTATCAATTGACCTTCCTCCAGCTTTTTATATTGCCCACTTCAATGTCTGGGCCCGTCTTGCTGGTCTTCCCACTTCTCGCCTCGATATGCTTCTTGCATTTGGCCTATTCTGGAGCAGCCGATTGTCTTTCAACTACTGGCGTAAGGGAGGATACCAGAAGGGCTCGGAGGACTATCGTTGGGAGATATTGCGCGAGAAGATACCTGGACCGTTGTTCTTCGTCTTCAACGTTACTTTCATTTCTCTTGCTCAAAGCGTAAATAATAATTGAAAACACACCGACACTGCCTTGATATGCTAACGTAAACGACAGGTTCTGCTTTTCTCTGTATCAATGCCAGCGTATATTTTGCTATTGGCGTCAAGAGTTGAGGGTGACAGCATAGCATTCGGTGACTGGGCTGCGGCTTTGTCTCTTTACGGACTGGTAGCCTTTGAATTTCTTGCAGACGGTCAACAGTGGAGTGAGTGACGATGCATGTTAGCGTTGTGATGCGGCGGCTGACGTTTATATCAGGCTATTATTCAGCAAGGACAAAATACAGAGAAACAGCAAAAGTTCCATCAGGCTTCACTCGTGAGTCGCTCGACCGCGGATTCAACACAACTGGACTCTTCGCATGGTCAAGACATCCCAACTTTGCCGCCGAGCAATCCATCTGGGTCCTAGTCTACCAGTGGTCTTGCCTAGCTACAAACTCGTTCTTCAATTGGACGGTTCTTGGTGCCATCAGCTATCTAATTCTGTTTCAGTCATCGACTATCTTCACCGAGTCTGTCAGCGCTGGTAAGTATCCTGAATACAAGGAGTATCAGCAGCAAGTTCCCATGTTTGTGCCGACGTTTATCAATCCTCCGAAGTCAACTTCTTTGGAGTTTTCTGGCAAAAAGAACGAGCAGAAGAAGACTAAATGAAGAGGTCATCAAGACACGGTCTGGTGACATTTCGACTTGTCCATGGGTTGTGATAAAGGTAATGGTATCAAGCAGCTGATATGATCTCGAGAAGAAGAAAGTGAGATAGTAGAAGGTCAAAGGATTAAAGATTAAAAAGATGGATGGTTTGAGCGGGTGTGTGTAAGAGGATTAAGAATAGGTGTACATTTACGTGTAGCAGATAAGTAACGACCTTGGATAGAGATTCATCACGTCTTGAAAAGCGTGTCGTTACAATAACAATGGCACATCCCAAAGCCTTGCGACTAGACTTTTGCGAAATTAAGATCGCGACTCAAAGAGAAAAACGGTGTGAAGAGTGCCTGGAGGTAGTTTTCAGCTCGCAAAAGCGCAATTTGGTTCGCATCTCAATGTCGGAAGATTGAGATGCAAGTGGTTTTTGAACAATTTGTGTTTGTAAAATTCTTCCTCTTCTTTTCTTGCTCGTCCATTTCAGATTATATCATGCGTGACACAATCACTGCAACAGGTTTTTCGCAATCATCTAGATCATGAGATAACATGGTCGAGTGTCGAGTTTGCTGATTCGTTTTGTACTCTTTTGCGACATTACCTTTTGCTCTTTCTGTTCTTCATAACCAAACTTAAGGGAGTAAGTAATGCATGTCGATATAAAGGAAGATGGACAAAGGGACAAGAGGAAGAGGCAAAAAGTAAGGAAGTCATCATCGTTAAGCTATGCTCATATATTTCCCGCTTCACGCTCATGACTGTGCTCCTGCGTGACGTCCACATTCACACGAACTCCCTCTTGAGGTCGTCCCAATTATCTGTCCAAAGTCCATAGGCCGTGACATCTTCCTCCTCGTGCACCACCCTTTCTCCCTAAACATCACTCTACCCAAATTATCCAACCAGCATGGCTCCGCTTCCATCCACCAAGATCTCATAATAGAAACAGCACTCAAAAGGTCTCACCATCATCCCACTCAAACTCCTCCACAACCCGACTCAACCTCGTCGGCTTCGGCACCAACCTACCCCTCTTAACAGGTGGTTTCGCGCCCAAACTGGACAGCTCATCCTCCTCCTCACCCTCAGCCTCTCTCGTCTCACGATCAGCAGCCTCTTCATCTTCCTGCATCAGTCGCCATTGCTCAGTAAGCGCGCGGCGGTGCTCGGCATCCATGTTGTCAGGAGAGTCGGATTGTGCTGAATGCAAGGATGTAGGCGATGAGTTCGAGGCAATGGATGATGTATCCGTGTGTAAGGAGTAGGCGTCCGTAGGTGCTAGAGAAAGCGAGGGCGGGAGATGTGGCATGCAGATGTTCAACGTGGGAAGTCCTTGGTCGGCTGGTGAGCTGGGCTGCGATGGCGAAGATCCTTCGTTTTCATGATGGGGTGATAATGAATGTGGTGCTGGCCACGACTGCAGCAGGTGAGCAGTAGCCGATCTAGTATTAGCAGTAGGTGTGCTTTGTCCAAAGGAGCTGAAGTCAGGTGCTTGACGATCAGACCGGCGTCGTGATTGGGGTCGTGATGCGTCAGAAAGTGCCAGAAGAGAAGATGCGGCGTCTTTATCTTGCTGCTTTTCCTTTTCTCGTTGTTTCTCTTTCTCTTTTTCTTGGTGGACTAATTGCGCGAAGGCGGCTGGATCAACAGGTTGGTTGCGATGTGCACGCTTGCGCTTAGCGTCAGCGGTGTTTTGCTGGACTGCTGGTGGTGAATTGGTGTCTTCTGCTACCTCAAGACCAGAGTCAGACGACTTCCTTGCACGCTTGTTTGTGGGTGCTGAAGGTAGATGCATCTGAAATGCTGCAATGTTCTTCTGCATTTGTTCCCACGACACCTCAGATGCGGTTTCTGGAACACTTCGTTTGCGCTTGAGATTGTGATCTGCTTCTTGTGTTTGTCCTGGACTTGCTCCTGGCTTAAGCGGTGAAACAGTCGAGGCGACAGGCTGATGCGGCTGTAATATTGGCGCCTGCCCAAGCAAGCTCTCAACCAGTCCATCGAATCGTCCACGCTGGCTCATGCTTAATGCCTTTTCCTCGATTCGCCTATCATATTCAAGCGATACCTTTCCTTTCTCTTTGTCATTCTTCTCAGTATTCGATTCCTTTTGCGCTCCTGCGATGGCATCAAGCTCTCTACGCGCTTTTTGTAGCTCAGCTTCCAGGTTGGACACTTTCCGAGACAAACTCCGTACATCCCCAGTTTTCTTCTTGTTAAGGCTGCCAAAGTAGTTATGTTTGCGTATTGGTGAGCGCGACGCTTTCGCCCTATCGTCAGCAGGTGAGGACGGAGATCGCGTAGTAGTGGTAGCGTTGATTGTGACGCGCTGAGGTGACGTGGCATCCGATATTACAGAAGTGGTCGTCACTGCCGTGCTATTACTATGTCGATTTCGGGAGGACCCAAGTAGTTTCGATAGGAAGCCATTGGAGGATTTACTCTTAAGAGGCGATGTCGGCGGCTGTTGTACGACATTGGCAGATATCTCGACGATGGGCGAGCGCGCTGGACGTTGATCGATTGGAAGCGAGGGAAGAGGCTTGTTCTTGGTGCGAAAGGGTGAGCGAAAGAGAGCTCTTATTGGACTCGTCGGTTGAGCTTTGTCCTCCATGGTGTACAGGTGAGGCGGGAAGGCATCAAACGATGGCAGTACTAGCGTGACAAGGGATCTATGGAGGGGAAGCTGTCGTTTGTGTGGGATCGTCTATCGAGGAATGCGCTTGTCGGTAGTGTGATAGTTGTTGTCGCTGTCCTCAATGACCTTGGACCTATATACTACCGGGTTAGTGGTCAAGTTGGAGATTCTGGATTTGATACACCAGATTTGTCGTCGAAATGATACTGTAGTGTAGCGCGGTACGTGACGGCGTGGATGTTTCTGTGGTTGCAGCTTTGACAACCGGAGGAATAACCGCGGTACTAAACAGCTATACTGATAACATTTCTTGTCAAAAGGTAAGATACTGGTATAGTAAACGAGGTATGCTTGTAGTCACCCACCATGCCGGACCATACCATACTCATTGTCAATCGATTCGGTGTAAGAGATGAAGAAACATATGCATAATCATGTATTATTGCACCCTTTGTACAAATTAAACCAAGCAATCCTATGCTTTCCAGTCCAAATACGACAAGCAAGTCCTATCCTTTGCCGTGCCATTCCAGAGTGTGCCAATGTAGGCGAATCATCAATCATTAAAAACGTATCGTGACAAACATGAAAAATCCCCTGCTTCCTTCTTCCAAGTTCTTCCGCCCCTTGTCCAGACTACTAATCTCCTGCTCAACTCCAGTCCCTCCCTTGACCAGTGCCATTTGCAGTCCCAGTCACAGCCCCTCAACCCCTCTCCTTAGGCCTTGCGAGCGCAGTCAATCTGCTCAGGCTCATCACACTCTTGCCTTTTCCAGGAGTCTGCGCGCCAGTCCTCTTCATTGGAATCTTACTATGGCCCGCAGCTCTTGCCGCCCTGGTCGCAGCAGCACCTGATACGGAAGCACCAACATTGGCAGTCGGTCTCGGCAGACTCATTTTCATCCTTTTAGTAGGACTGCCCTGCTCGACTGAAGCTCCTGAGTCGCCAGCATTCTCCTTGTCACTGCTGTTGGCATTCTCGACATTTCCAAAGATCAGAGCATCTCTCTTCTCGGCGCTTTCACGTTTGCGTTTCTTATTGCTCAGTCCGTGAGGCAGGTTGGGGAAGTCTGTTAGCTTTGATGGAGATGTGTTTGTGTTGGTCAGGTAAGACGCATCGCTAGCACGGACGCGTCGAATGGTGGGAGTACCTGATCGGGCGACCACGGCGGCAATTGCAGGGTTGATTCTATGTTCTGGGGAGAAACTGATGACTTGATTTGAGCGGAAGGTGAAATCAGTAGTGCCAGCTATAGAGGCGCGAGCACGTGAGTTGCTCATTGTTACGCCAGCTGGAGTCGGACTGGTATTCTGGTTGGTTGAGAGATTTAATGTTGGATAGACAGCTGTTGCCTTGATTGGACTTGGCGTATTAGGCGTGCCAATACGAGATCTTTCGTCCTTTTGAGGTGAAAAATTGACGTGCTTTTCCTTTCTGTGAGAAGGTGATGCAGGGATGGTTTCGCGCACGTCTGGAAGCAATTTCTCAATGTTCTGATCGTTGATGCTCTGGTTTGCTGACGCTTTCGGTGGCGAAACATGTGTATCAGCTGCAAGCTTGAGTGGGCTGTTGGAATAGTAAAGATTAGGACGACGAAGGATCGATTTGACAGATTTGATACTGTTCAATCGCTGTACAAATGATGTTCTTGCTTTCTTGGTAGATGACTGTGGTTCGAAAGTTCGTGAAGCGGTAGGCGTGCTGAATGGTTTGATTCCTGCAGAGTTTGAGAAGACTGGAATACCAGTACCCTTGAGGCTTTTGACACTATCAGATCTTGCTAGTGAGGATTTGGTTGGTGTAGCAATTTTTGAGGCGTTCCAAGAAGTGACTGTAGGAGTTGCCGAACGCGACTCGGGTCGAGATGAGCTCTCAAAGCGATTGATCAGGCCAGACACATTTGTACGTCGACGTTTTGCTGGACTAGACATGTCGTCCTCATCTCCATTTGAGGATTTGACTGAGGCATTGCGTTTGAGTCCTGTAGGTCCAGCCTTAGGCATAGACTTCACAGCAGCTTCCGGCTTGAGTGGTACTTTCGTCGTTGTAGTGGTAGTGCTTGTCACAGGATGAGACGAGCTCGATTGTGACGCGCCGGCGCGGTACGTGCTTGCGTGGTCAGCTATAGAGCCCATCTTGCTGAACTCCTCTTTGTGTACGCTGCTGTAGCGCCCGTTTTTGCCTTTTGGTGTGGCTATCTTACGACCATAACGTGCCTCCACCTCGCTGTCATCGCGTTCCTGTTGTTCGCGTCCTTTATCAAGTTCACCTTTGATCCTCGCAGCCTGCTCTCTTACTTCATCCATAAGCCTTTGAGCTTCATTGCTCATGTCAGTCGATTGACGAAACTTGAACTCAAAATCTGGTGCTGCAAATGATTGACGTTTGGCGGCTACCTTAGCAGCAGGCGACGAAGGCGGAAGCATCATGCCAGTGTTTGTTGTAGTGCGTGGAGGTGGGAAGTCTGCATCAGTCAACGCGAAACGTTGTGCTGAATGTTCTTTCTTTAGAGAGCTTTGATAGCGAGCAGGGTGCATCTCTTGCTTTGCAGGTCGTGGTGTTGAGGTGGGTGTCTTGGCTTCTGTCTGCTCATCGCTCTCGGTCACGGCGGCGAGCTTAGAAGGTGATGCAAATGAAGTTGGCTCAGCCTACGCGATTGTCAGTCATCATGTTCTTCGGCGAAGCTTCCTCGAGCTGTACCTTGACGCCTCGCAAGCGACTGCTTCTACGCCTTGGAGTTGCCATAGCTGTGTGCCAATCTGAGCGCTCAGTTAGACTAACCACGAACTGGATGTTTAGCTATTTATGATGTTCAGGTGGAGTTCAGAGCTCGTGCACGTCGACAAGTCGTTGCTATGTGACAAATGTGCCCCACTATGTAACGCCAGATCACGTGACCAGTGACAGCAGAGGGTTCAATGGGGTAACCTGGAATATCCATAGGCCTCATGAGCTGGCATCTCCTCTATTCCGCTGCTCCTAGGCCTAGGTAAAGGTACCGACTGATATCTTCGTAGACATCCATCTAGGAGGTGCTGTCAGAGTGTGGCGATGCGGTCCTACCCCGCTTGAAGCGTCTGTGCAACAATCAAGGTTACAATTGATGAGGAGAACAAAATGTGATGCCTGATTGTGATTATTTGTGAACGCAGTCGACTCTCACCAACCTTTCTGAAAAGATGGACGACGATGATTATGCCGACACTGAGAGCTTGTCTTCGGTATATGCCACATCGCCAAGACTGAGTCAATACACGCTTCATCATCGACCTACGCCGTCTTCGCACAGCTTACAGAGCACTCCACTTCCTCCTTACTCATTTGTTCCCCCTTCATACGCTACATTAGCTACTCCGCCTGCATTGCCTCCAAGATCACGCCCGGCATCGTCGTCATCAGTATCTTTGGCTCAACGTGATAACTCAATCTCCTCGCAAGATGGGCGTCGCAGACTGCTCCTACTATTTATCCACGGTTTCATGGGCAATGAGACGTCTTTCCAAAGCTTCCCTCGTCATGTCCACGATCTAGTGTCAATCCTCCTTAGCAACAGTCATGTCGTGCAAACAAAGATATATCCTCGATACAGATCAAAGGATACCATCACCGTTGCTAGAGATCAATTCAGTACTTGGCTCACTCAAAACGAATCACCAAATACCGACATCATCTTATGCGGTCATAGCATGGGTGGCATACTTGCTTCCGAAGTCGCATTGCTACGGTCTCCTGGCATCTCTCAAAAACACCACATCCTCGGCACTGTCAACTTCGACACTCCATTCCTAGGCATGCGTCCTGGCATTATCGCTGCGGGCATCTCATCCCTCTTCAGCACTAACCACACGCCGGCAAAGTCACCAAATTCATCAACAGACGGCACTCCTTTGCCATTCTCCTTGCCACAATCTCAAGCCTATTTCAATACAGCCTTTTCAAACGATGTGAGGCTACCCACACGTTCAGGTTGGGCAAATGCACGCAACTTCATCACCGGCAATGCCAAGAACCTGAAATCAGCTATGGTGCAATTGGTATCATCGTACGCTGATTTTGTCTCTTGTCTGGCTGACTACGACGGCTTGAGGGACAGATATAAGCGGATAAGAACATTGGAAGAGGAAGAGGAGGACGTCAGGCAGAGTGTAATGAAGACGAGAGAGGTACCGAGAATAAGATTTGTGAATTACTATACTGTTAGTACAGGGCGGACGAAGACAAAGGCGTTGTCATCTGCAGGCGGAGCAGCAACAAGCCAAGCAGAATCGCCGCTAGTGACAGCCAATGCGTCGAGTACAAGTCTCGCAACCACTGTCAATGAAGCTGAAGTCAACATGCCAGCAATTGGCCTCTCGATATCACGCTTCAGATCCTCTAGCTCCTCCTCGTCAAGCTCGTATGAGTCCGCGACCGATCTTGCCCCACAGGCTATATCTACTACAGCCACAGCCGCACCACTACCGACGGTCTCACACACCCTGCCAATTCCACCCCAACCACCAGTCCCACCACCTCTTCAAAGCCGAGAAGACATCCGCACCTACAACACTGCGCTGAAAGCTTACGAAAAGGACATAAAAGCCTATCGAAAACAAATTAAGCAAGTCGGTAAGGATCTGCCTCCAAGCAGCAGTCACACAAGAGCCACAGACCGTAGCGCAGTGAAAGAAGCACCAAAAGTCGCCAAAGAGGAAGAAAAGCAAGCAAAATCACGTCGCAATCCATCAGCCCAATCCGTGACAAAACCAACTCCACTCATTGCGAGAGGCGCTTCACGAGATACCCTCAATAACACCGCAACACAGAATGACAACGACAACGAATTAGCAGTGCCTGCTCCTCGCCCAAGATCGAAAAAGCCAAAAAAGGAGAGGACTTTCTGCGTTCTTCCACCTGCAGACAAAAACAACATTCGTGATCCTTGTTGGGCGAAAGTTCATATGGTTGGTGTGGACCAAGTGGGTGCGCATTGTGGTTTGTTCTTCCCTCAGGATAGTGTGCAAACAGACGCTGCTACATATATGAGCGCGAATGTACCGAGCAATGCAGAGACGATGATTGTTGATGCTGTAACCGCCGCAACAGCAGAAGCTGGATTTGGAGACAGCCAAAATGACGCTGTTGGGGACACTGGCTATCAGCACGACAACACAGAACTAACACCCACCAACAGCAACATTGCCCTGAACACCAACACGGGCGCATCTCAACCACTCGGTGCAGCACATGACCCACGAGGAGCAGAAGAAGAAGGACAATGGTCAACACGCTACGCAGATCTGATCCAAGACGTGTCCACACGCATAGAAAGCTGGGTTTTGGAGGCTATGAGTGAACGATTAGTTCGGTCGTTTGAATGATCGAGGTCTGTATTGCGAGTGGTATGATGTGGTGAGCAGAAGAGGTGGTCTTTTGGTCGGGTAGGCACGTGGCAGGATGTCAAAGCTGAGAGGTCGGTTTAACAGGACAGTCTTGAATGAGGCGGACGGGGGTGGAAGGGAAGAGAGGATTACCATTTTGTACCACACGTCTCCCTTGCTGTCACTAGTCAACAGAGTGACGTGGTGATATTCCAGACATGATGTGGGAGATACAATTCATTACACAGTAGCGAGCGCCACAGCAATACAATACGGAGCCAAGGGGTAATTTTTGCTGCAGACATAGTCAGAAACAACTGACCTTGGAGACGAGATAAAAACGTATGACATTGGAAACGACATAAAAGAGCCAACATGAAAAGCCAGGACAGGACGAGGTCGACGACAAATATGATAGAGACAAAGATTTTTACATTTTATTACCACACTCCACTAACTAAGTACATGATCCCAACATTATCTTGCTGTGTTCGTGTTTCTCATTCTCATTCGACCTTGATCATTATTTGCTTTTTCATCATTCCAACCGTCATCCTCACCCTGACTCTAGTCCCTATCAACCACTTATCATACAATCACCTCCTCAATCCCCTTATTTTCCGGCCAACTTTCTCTAATCTCTGTATGAATGATCCTGACAACAGCCAGACCATTCAAAGCTCATCAGCAGCCCTTCCTGCCCTAGCGCTGGCAGAGCTAGCAGACTTAGCAGCAGCCCCAGAAAGAGAAGTAACGGACTTGCTAGCCTCAGAAGCACTACCAACAATAGCAGCACTCAGGCTAGAAAGGATACCTTCACCAGAAGAGCTAGCGGAGCTAGCAGAAGGAGCAACAGACCCAGAAACAGACGAGGCAGATCCAGCAGCGACGCCGCTGACAGATGAGGCAGATTTGGCAGCGGCTCCGGAGAGGGAAGAGGCTGAAGCGGCAGCAGCACCAGTGGCAGAGGTGACGGACTTGCTTGCGTCGGCGGCACTTCCAACGATTGCAGCACTCAAGCTGGAGAGAATGCCTTCTCCAGAGGAGCTAGCGGAAGAGGCTGAGCTCGCAACGTTGCCTGAAACAGATGAGGCGGATCCAGCAACGTTACCGGAAACAGATGAGGCTGATCCTACTACGGCAGCGGAAAGGGACGAAGCGGAGGCAGCTGCGGCGGCAGACAGGGACGAAGCAGAGGCTGCTGCCGCGCCAGTAGCAGACTTTACAGACTTGCTGGCATCGGAAGCCATACCCTGAGCTGCAAGACTGGCAGAGCTTGATGAAAGGCTGCCAAGAACCGAGGCAGACGAAGATGAATCCGTGACGACTCCGGAAATCGAAGAGGCTGATTTGGCAGCAGCGCCGCTCAAGGAAGAAGCTGAGGCACCAGCGGCTCCAGTGACTGATTTCGCAGATCCGGCAGCAGCAGAGGCGGCAGATTTGATGGATGCAGAGGCATCAGAGGCTACAGAAGCAGCGGATCCAGTAACAGCAGAAGCAGCAGATTCAGCTGAACCAGATACAGCAGATGCGGCGGATGCCATCTTTCCACCAACAACGGAGGTGGCAGAACCTGCAACTGAGCTTGCAGCACTGACGTAGCCGAGGAGGGATTGGTGAGCAAGAGCCATGACACTCTCCATGCTGGCATAGGCGCTAGAATAAGCGGATGAGGCCTCGGCAGACAAGCTAGAGACTGAAGCACCAACGTCTCCAGAGACTGAGCTGGCACTTTTACCAGCTACAGAGGAAACTGAGCTTGCAGACTTGCCAGCGACGGAAGAAGCTGAGCTGGCGCTCTTTCCAGCATCAGCGGAAACAGAGCTTGCGCTGGCACCGGCGTTCGATGGGTGGACGTTTGAGTAGTAGTATGAACTCAATGCAGCTTGAGCAGATGCAGCAGCCGATGAGAGAGAGGCTGAAGCAGATGAAACGTAATCAGGTTCACCATAGACTTGCTTGGAGGCAGCGCCGGACACGCTTGATGCAGCAGACTTGACTGATGCCGCAATGCCAGGTGTTTCGCCATGGTACTGTTGAGAAGCAGCGGCAATGGCAGCTGCAATATTGGCGTTCAAAGAGTCATAGATGTGGTCGACGGAAGGTGGGAGGGTAACCTGGGCAGCGATGGA
>Ga0160427_10001548_pt1 | contig 14079 bp, 14 predicted proteins | sample SolpanmetagenomL_FD_108194 | JGI IMG/M metagenome (GOLD analysis project Ga0160427, IMG submission 108194) | Solar panel surface microbial communities from Lawrence Berkeley National Laboratory, California, USA - L | ecosystem: Engineered > Built environment > Solar panel > Unclassified ...
CGCCGCGGTGTCGCCGCCGCTGGCGACCCGGGTCCTGGCGATGAACTCCGCGCGCTTCCCGACCGACGAGCGGGCCGTGCGCCGCGCCATCAACCACGCGGTCGACAAGGACACGCTGGTCCGGACCGTCCTCGACGGGCTCGAGCCGCGGGCGGACTTCCTGTTCGCGCCGAGCGTGCCCTACGCCGATCTCGGCCTCAGACCCTACGGGTTCGACCGGGCGGCCGCCGCCCGCCTCCTCGACGCCGCCGGCTGGCTCCCCGGGCGTGACGGGGTGCGCATGAAGGACGGCCGCCGCCTCGCGGTCGAGGTCGATTTCGTCGGGACCAACGCCCAGCAGCGGGCGATCGCGGAGGTGCTCCAGGCGGATCTCGCCCGGGTCGGCATCGAGGTTCGGCTGATCGGCGAGGAGGAGAGTTCGATCCTGGCCCGCCAGAAGGACGGCCGCTTCGGCCTGATCTTCGGCGAGACCTGGGGGCCGCCCTACGATCCGGCTTCCTTCGTGAGCTCCATGCGCGCGCCGTCCCATGCCGACTACCAGGCGCAGGCCGGGCTTCCCGAGAAGCCGAGCCTCGACGCCACCATCGCGGCGGCGCTCGCCGCGACCGACGGAACCGAGCGGCGGCGGCTCTATGCCGAGCTCCTCACCAGCCTGCACGAGGCCGCGATCTACCTGCCGATCTCCCACGCGGTGGCCATCGAGGTCCATCGCCCCTCGATCACGGGCGTCGGCTTCGGGCCCACGATCAACGAGATCCCCTTCGTGGCGATGCGGCCGGCGGCCCGGTGACCCGCTCCCCGATGCTCCGCTTCGCCGCCGTCCGCCTCGCGCTGATCCCGCCGATGCTGCTCGGCGTGTCGATCCTCGTGTTCGTGATGCTGCGGCTCGGCCAGGGCGACCCGGCCCTCGACTACCTGCGCCTCTCGCAGATCCCGCCCACCGACGCGGCCCTCGCGGACGCGCGCGTCCTACTCGGCCTCGACCGGCCGCTGGTCGTCCAATACCTCGACTGGCTCCGGCGCGCCCTGCAGGGCGATTTCGGCCTCTCCTACGTCACGCGCCGGCCGGTGCTGCCGGAACTCCTCGGCTTCCTGCCCGCCACCCTCGAACTGGCCGGCACCGCGCTGGCCATCACGCTGGCCGTCAGCCTGCCGCTGGGCGCTTGGGCGGCCGGCCATCGCGGCCGCTGGCAGGACCGCCTCGTGCGGGGGATCGCGGTGCTCGGCGTCTCACTGCCGAACTTCTGGATCGCCTTCCTCCTCGTCGCGCTCTTCTCGGTCACCCTGGGCTGGCTGCCCCCCATGGGCCGGGGCACCGGCCGCGGCACGCTCACCCACCTGATCATGCCGGCGCTGGCGATCTGCCTCATGTCGCTGTCGGTCAACGCGCGCCTCCTGCGGGCGAGCATGCTGGAGGTCGGCGGGGCGCGCCACGTCGTCTACGCCCGCCTGCGCGGCCTCTCCGAGGGCGCGGTGCGGCGCCGGCACGTGTTCCGCAACGCCCTCGTCCCGGTCGTGACCGCGACCGGCATGCATGTCGGCGAGCTCCTGGGCGGCGCCCTCGTGGTCGAGACGATCTTCGCGTGGCCGGGGGTCGGCCGCTACGCGGTCTCGGCGATCTACAACCGCGACTACCCGGTCATCCAGTGCTTCACGCTGGTCATGACCGCGGTGTTCGTCCTGTGCAATCTCGCCGTCGACATCGCCTATGCGTGGCTCGATCCGCGCCTGCGGCTCGGCGGGGAGGAGGCGGCATGACCACCTCCGGATCCCTCCGGGCGGCCCGCCCGGGCCTCGGGCCGCTCGCGGTCCCCGGTGCCCTCGCCGTCGCGATCCTCCTGCTGACGCTCCTCGGCCCGCTGGCCGCGCCGCACGACCCGCTGGCGGTGGACCTCACGGCCCGCTTCGAGCCGTCGAGCCTCACCCATCCCCTCGGCACCGACCACCTCGGACGGGACATCCTGTCCCGCCTGATCGCCGGGGCCCGGACGACCTTGGGCGCCGTCGCGGCCGCCCTCGCCCTGGTGGTGGCCCTCGGCCTCGGCGTCGGTGCCGTCGCCGGCATGCTCGGGGGCCGGACCGACGCCGTGCTCATGCGCCTGTGCGACGTGTTCCTCACCGTGCCGACCTTCGTGCTGGCGCTGTTCCTGATCGGCGCGTTCGGCACCGGCCTCGTCAACGTGATCGCGGCGATCGCGCTGTCGCACTGGGCCTGGTACGCCCGCATCGTCCGGGGCCTCGTCCTCGAACTGAAGACGCGCGACTACGTCCTGGCGGCGCGGATCGCGGGCGCCGCGCCGCCCACGATCTTCGTCGAGCACGTGCTGACCGGCGTCCTGCCGCCGCTCGTGGCGCTCGCCACCCTCGACATCGGCCACATGGCGCTCCACGTCGCCGGCCTCTCCTTCCTGGGCCTCGGGGTTCAGCCGCCGACCCCGGAATGGGGGGTGATGATCAACGAGGCCCGCGCCTTCTTCTGGACCCGGCCCCTGCTGGTCGTCTGGCCGGGCCTGGCGATCGCCCTGGCGGTGCTGGCCTTCAACCGGCTCGGCGACGCCCTGCGCGACCGCCTCGACCCGACGCTCGTGGCGGAGCGCGGGCTGTGAGCCCGCCCGCGAGCCCGCCCCCGTGCCCGCGCGTGCTCCGGGCCGAGACCCTGCGCGTCGAGACGCGCCGGGACGGCGCGGCGGTGCCGCTGGTCACCGACGCCACGTTCGAGCTGCGCACCGGCGAGGTGCTGGCCCTGGTGGGCGCGAGCGGCTCGGGCAAGTCCCTGGCCTGCGCGGCGCTCCTCGACACGCTGCCGCCGGGCACGCGGCGCAGCGCCGGGCGCGTCAGCCTCGACGGCGTCGCGGTGGCGCCCGCCGCGCTCCGCGGCCGGACGGTCGCCAGCGTGCTCCAGGCGCCGCGCTCGGCCTTCAACCCCCTGCGCACGATCGCCGACCATGCCGGCGAGACCGGGGCCGCCGCGGGGCTCCGGCGCGCCGGGGCCCGGGCGGCGATGCGCGAGGCGCTGGCGGCGGTCGGGCTCGGCGACGATCCGCGCGTGCCGGACCTCTACCCGTTCCAGATGTCGGGGGGCATGCTCCAGCGCGCGATGATCGCCCTCGCGCTGCTCGCGCGGGCGCCCTTCCTCGTCGCCGACGAACCGACCACCGACCTCGACCTCGTCGCCCAGGCCCGGATCCTCGACCTGCTGGCCGCCCTGGTGCGCGACCGGGGCCTGGGGCTCCTGATCGTCACGCACGACATGGGCGTCGTCGCCCGTCTCGCGGATCGGACCGCCGTGATGGCGGAGGGCCGGATCGTCGAGGGGGGCGACACGGCGGCGCTCTTCGCCCGACCGGACCGCCCGGAGACGCGGGCCCTGCTCGCCGCCCATCACGCCCTGTCCGCGGAGGCGTCATGACCGCCCGCCCGACCCCATCCCTCCTGTCCACCCGGGATCTCGGCAAGGCCTATGCCGGCACGGGCTGGCGGCGCGGCACCCCCCGGACCGTCCTGGCCGGAATCGAACTCGCCGTCGCGGCGGAGGAATGCGTCGCCCTGATCGGCCGGAGCGGCTCGGGCAAGAGCACCCTCGCCCGCCTGCTGCTGGGGCTGGAGCGCCCCGACGCGGGCGCCGTCCGGTTCCGCGGGCAGGATCTCGCCGGGCTGGACCGCGCCGGACAGCGGCGCTTCCGGGCGGCCGTGCAGATGGTGCTCCAGGATCCGCTCTCGGCGGTGAACCCGCGCCACGATATCGGCCGCATCGTCGCGGAGCCGCTGCGGCACCTCACCGACCTGCCGGCCGCGGAGCGGGTCGCGCGCGTCGGCGCGATGCTGTCCCTCGTCGGGCTCGACCCGGCGTCGAGCGGGCGTCTGCCCGGCCAGCTCTCCGGCGGGCAGGTGCAGCGCGTCGGCCTCGCCCGGGCGCTGGCCACCCGGCCCGCGCTGGTGGTGCTCGACGAGGCGGTCTCGAATCTCGACGCGCCGCTCCAGGTCGAGATCCTCGACCGCCTCGCCGCCCTGCGGCGGCAGCAAGGCACCGCCTTCCTCCTCGTCACGCACGACGTGCGCCTCGCGCGCCGGTTCGCCGACCGGGTCCTCGTCCTGGAGGGCGGACGCATCGTGGACGCCGCCCCGTGCCGGCCGCGCCTCGACCTGACCCACCCGGCCGCGCGCGCGCTGGTCGACGCCGCCCTCCCGGCCTACCCGGAAGGGGCGCGCTGATGCAGCGGATCACCGTCACCCTCGACGCCGACCTCATCGAGGCCGTGGACGGCCTCGCCGAGGTCCGGGGCTATGCCGGCCGGTCCGAGACCGTGCGCGACCTCCTGCGCCGGGGGCTGGCGGAATCCCGCCGCCAGCTGGACCCCGATCTCGCCTGCGTGGCGACCTTCACCTTCGTGGCGGAGGCCGGCGTGCGCGATCTCGGGCAGCGGCTCGCGGAGATCCAGCGGGGGCGGCACGACCTCGTGATCACCCAGGTGCAGGTGCCCCTCGACCACGCCGCCGCGCTCCACACCCTCGTCCTGCGCGGGCGCGTCCGGGACATCCACGACTTCGCCGACGCGATCGCGACCCAGCGCGGCGTGCGCCACGACAGCCTGTCGATCATCCCGGCGCGGATCGAGCTGGTGGACCATCCGCACGGCCACGCCCCCCATCCCCACGAACACATCCGGACCTGAGCCGTGCCCGCGTTGGACCCGACCCGCGTCCGCCGCCCCCGGCCTTCGGCCCTTCGGCGATCCCGCCCGCGGCGCGGCACGGGCCTCGCCGTGGCGGCCCTGCTCTCGGCCGGCGCGGCGACGCCCGGGGCGCACGCGCAGGAGAGCGTCACGCTGGAGGAGCTGTCGGTCGAGCAGGTCGGCACCGGTGGCCCCTCCGGCACCCGTGCCGGCACGACGACCGCCTCCGGCACGATCGGCCTGATCGGACCGACGCCGGGCTACGGCGCGGGCCGGGCGGTGAGCAGCACGAAGACCGACACGCCGCAGCGGGACGTGCCGCAGATCGTCACGGTCGCCCCGCGGGCGGTCATCACCGACCTCGCCGCCACCCGCGTCGACCGGGTGTTCACCTACCTGCCGGGCGTGGCGCAGCAGAACAACTTCGGCGGCCTGAGCCTCTTCAGCTACGCCATCCGCGGCGTGACCACCTCGGAGATCTACCAGAACGGCTTCCCCCTCAACCGCGGCACCCCGCCCCCGCCCGACGCCCAGAACATCGAGCGCATCGAGGTTCTGAAAGGGCCGGGGGCCGGCCTGTTCGGGCGCAGCGATCCGGGCGGCCTCGTCAACATCATCACCAAGCAGCCGACCGCCCAGCGCTTCGTCGAGTTCGGCAACCAGGTCGATTCCTTCGGCCTGACCCGAGGGACCATCGACGCGGGCGGCCCGCTCACCGAGGACGGCACGGTCCTCTACCGCTTCAATTTCGCGGCCCAGGGCGCCGGCAGCTTCCGCGACTTCGTCGACAGCGACCGGCTGCTCGTCGCCCCGGTGGTGAGCTGGCAGGTCACGCCCGACACCCGGATCACGGTCGAGGCGGACATCCAGCGCAACCGGACCGTTTTCGACCGGGGCGTGATCGCGCTCAACCGGCAGCTCGGATTCCTGCCGGTCTCGCGCTTCCTCGGGGAGCCGGGCCAGAGCACCGTCCAGACCCAGAACATCCTCCACGCGCGCATCGACCACCGCTTCAACGCGGACTGGCAGATGCGGCTGGCGACGCACTTCGCCACCGGGACGCTGGACGGTGAATCGGCCGAGATCCGCGCGATCGCCTCCGACAACCGGACGGTGGCCCGCGACCGGAACGTGCGCGATTACCGCTGGGACGTGGCGGTCGGGCAGGCGGACCTGACCGGGCGCTTCGACACCGGCGGGATCGGCCACACGCTGCTCCTCGGCTTCGAGCGCGAGAGCACCGACAGCCGGACGCTCTACCTGCGCTCCAACTTCCGCACGAATCCCTACGCCCTCGACATCCTGGCGCCCGTCTACGGGCAGGCCCTGCCGCCGCTGACCCTGCCGCGCAACAACCTGGAGCGGGTCACCAACACCGCCCTCTACGCCCAGGACCAGATCGCCCTGAGCCCGCAATGGAAGGCCCTGGTGGCCACGCGCCTCGACATCTTCGAGGAATCCTTCCGCGAGCGCGTCCCGCGCAGCCAGGCGGACCAGTCCCGGGTCGCGGCCTCGCCGCGGGCCGGGCTGGTCTACCAGCCGGTCCCGGAGCTGTCGCTCTACACCAACGTCGGCACGAGCTTCCGGCCCAATATCGGCCCGGACGCCGCGGCCGCCTCGCCCGGCAAGCCGCTCAAGCCCGAGACCGGACAGGGCTACGAGGTCGGCGCCAAGGCGGAGCTGTTCGGCGGCGACCTGCTGCTGACCGCGGCGGCCTTCCGGATCGACCGGCAGAACGTCCTGACGCCGGATCCGACCAACAGCGGCTTCTCCCTCGCGGCGGGCGCGGTGCGCAGCCAGGGCTTCGAAGGGACCGCGCAGGGGCAGCTCTCGCCGGAGCTGAGGCTGCTGGCCGGCTACGTCTACGCCGACGCGGTGGTGACCCGGGACAACGTGCTGCCGGTGGGGGCGCCGCTGATCAACGTCCCGCGCCATTCGGGCAGCCTGCTCGCCGTCTACGAGGTGCAGGCCGGAGACTGGAAGGGCCTCGGCCTCGGCGGCGGCGTGCGCGGTGTCGGCGCGCGGCCGGGCGACGCGGCGGGGACGGGCTTCGTGCTGCCGGCCTACGTCGCGGCCGATGCCCTGGCCTATTACCGCATCGAGAACCTGCGCCTCGGGCTCAACATCGAGAACATCTTCAACACGGTCTATTACGAGAGTTCGCTCAACGTGTTCCGCGTCTATCCGGGATCGCCGCGGCGGATCACCGGTTCGTTCACGGTGCGGTTCTGAGGCGGCGGGCCCGGACAGGGCCCACACCGACCGCGCTGCCCTCCCGGACCGCCGCGGGCGCGTCCGGGCCCGGGACGGGCCACCCGGAGGGGCACCCCGATGACGAGCGGTCCGGCAGAAATCCGCATGTCCGGATGATCGGCGCCGGCGGATCGGCGCCGGACCAGCCGGTCAGGCCGGGCTGGATCGAGAGCGGCTGCGCCAGGGTCGTGGTCCGCGGATCGTTCATCGACGGGGTGCCCGGCCATGCCCGCGTGTCTTTCCCCTCGATCCTCGTGGGCCGCGCGTCCACGCGCCGCGCGCCGTGGTGCCCCGGAGGTCGGGACGGACCGATGCCCCGACCGCCGCGCGATCGGCTCCTGCGGCTTGGCGGACCCCGGGCGGGCCGGGACGCCGGGCTACCAGGGCACGGTCGCGCCCGTGTGGTCGAGGAACACGCAGCCGCGCTGGCCGGACCGGGCCTCGATGACGGCAACCATCCCGCGCACGCTGGTCTCGACGTCGAGCGTGGCGCGGCGGCCGCCGAGATCCGTCCGGACCCAGCCCGGATGCATGAGCAGCAGGCCCCAGGCCGCCCCGCCATGCTGCCCCGCGAAGGAACGCGCCAGGGTGTTGAGCGCCGCCTTGCTGGCGCGGTAGCTCCCCCAGCCGCCGCCGCGGTTCAGCGAGACCGAGCCCAGCTTCGACGTCATCAGCACGATCAGGCCGTCCGGGGCGACGCGTTTGTGGAACGCCTCCGCGAAACGGATCGGACTCAGCGCGTTCGTCTGGAATACCGCAGCGGCGGTGGCGCGGGGCATGAGACCGGCCGGAATGCCGGCCTGCGTCGCCACGCCGGCGACGACGAACACGAGGTCGAAGTCCGGCTGCTCGGCGAGCGAGGCCCTGAGACCGGCGACGGCGGCATCGTCGTCGATGTCGACGCCGGCCTCGATCCGGAGGGGGCCCATGCCGGCGCAATCGGCCAGGGCCGCCGAGGGCCGGCGCACCGTGGCGGTGACGTCCCAGCCCCGCTCGAGGAGGCGCGCCACGAGGCCGAGGCCCAGCCCCCGCGACGCCCCGACGATCAGCGCCCGGCGCCGGCTCACGGGACCTGAGCCTCCGGCCCGAAGCCGAGGCCGGCCACGAAGCGGTTCCAGGTCTCGACCCGCACCTGACCGCCGGTGGCGCGGCGATGCCCCTGGGCGAACTGATCGTCCGGCCCCAGGGCGGGCGCGCGTTCCTGAAGGAAGGTGATCAGGTCCGGCACCGCGGCGCTGCGGGCGGCGAAGTGCACGTATCCGGAGCGGAAGCCCGCATTGGCGCCGATCACCACCTGCCGCCGCAGGCGCCCTGTCCAGGACTGCGCGACGAGCGGGTGGATCTGGCAGGGCGAGGCGCAGCGGATCAGCGCCACCGGACCGGCGAAGAGCGGCGGCACGCTGCGCGCGGCATCCAGCGCGGCCTTCACCTCAGCGCGCGCCGCCTGCAGGGCGGCGGCCTCCGGATCCGTCCCGCCCACGATGTCGGCGGGGCCCGTGGCCCGGAGGAGCAGCCGCAGGGCCGGTGTCGCATCGCCGGAGGCCGAGCGCCGGGGCGCGTTGACGAGGCTCACGGCCTCGCGCAGCGCCTTGGCGGTGTGGGCCTTGCGCAGGGGGCCCATGATGTCGGGGAAGTCGCTGCCGGCTCTGCGCTCGCCGAGATCGCCGACGAGCCCGATCCCGGCGAGCCACGCGAGATCCTCGGACGCGCCGAGGGCCGTCGCGCAGGCGAGGGCGAGCAGGCTGGAGGTTGGGATCGGCGTATCTGCGTGGCCGCTGATCACGGTGGCCTCGGACGGGTCGGGCCAGGAGCGCGGCACGTGGTGATCCACCAGCACGGTCGGAATGCCGGGCAGGATGGCGCCGGCCTGCACGCCGAGGTCGGTGACCACGAGGCCGCCGGGCCTCCGGGCGGCGATTTCGTCACGGATCGGGGCCGACCAGGGCGACGCGCCGCGGCCGATGAAGCGGACAGGGCCGGGAGATCGTCCGGCGCGCGCCAGGGCCCGGGCGAGGAGGGCGCCCGCCGACAGGCCGTCGGCGTCGTCGTGGCAGAGGACCACCGGCGCGTCCGGGCCGAAGCCGGCGGTCGCCCGGGCGAAGGCGGCGCCGTGGGCGGCGAGAGTGGTCACGGCGACCGACCGATCCGGCTCAAAGCTTCGCGGCCCTGCGTCGGCCACGGCTCTCCTGGCCCGGCGTCGGGGCCGTGTCCTCGGCGACCTCCCGGGCCGCCGCGGTCTGGCTGTGTCGGGTCTGGGCCATGCGCGCGTCGCCTGGGAATGTCGGGGTCGGTTCCGAGCGGCAACCGCGGGCCGGGCGCCCGGGTTGCGGCGCCACTTGACGCAGGGCGGTGCCAGCATGGCGACGCCGTCTTCTCCCATGTGCGGGACAGAGGCGAAGATCTTGTCGGGGCCGCGACCCGCGGTGCGACGATTGCGCCGCAGGGCGCGGGAGGAACAGCAGTATCGTGATGGCGTTTGCGGCGAGAACTACCTGAAAAATGGAGCTATGACTGAATGGCCAGCACGGATATCGCCTCGATCTACGCGGGCGCCCTGCGCAATACCCGCGCCCTTGAGAAGCAAGGCTTGGAGCAGATGGAGCGCCAGCTGTCCGGCTTGGAGCGCTATCCGGACTACGCGGCCGTCCTGCGCCGCCATGTCGGGACGACGCGGACGCAGATCGAGCACCTCGACAAGGCGCTGGCTTCGCTCGGCGAGAGCCCCTCGACGCTGAAGGAGACGGTCACGAGCGTCGCGGGGTCGATCGGCGCCGCCGTCCACGCGACCGCTCAGGACGAGACGCTCAAGAACCTCTACGCCGGCTATGCCTACCAGTACGACCAGATCGCCGCCTACCGTTCGCTGGCCGTCATCGCCGAGCGGGCCGGCAAGTCCGATCACGCGTCGATGTTCCGCACGGCGGTCGAGCAGGAGACCAAGGCGGCCGAGGAGATCGCGGCGCTGATCGAGCCGGTCACGCAGACCTACCTCGACCTGACGTTGAGCGGCGCCAAAGCCGACAGCTGACACGGTTTCCGGTCGAGGCCCCCGGTCGATTCGGCCCCCGACGGCACCGCGGTGTGACCCTGGGCGGCGCGAGGCCGCTCGGCGCGGCGCTGCCGGAGCCCTTCACTCTGCCCGCAGGGCCGTCGAGGCCGGAGTCCGAGGCGGCGTCGGAGCCGTCGACCGGAGGCAGCCTGAGACCCCACCGCGCCCGCCGCCAGGCGGGGACGCGCCTTCCGAGGAGCCGCTCGACATGGACGATCCCACACCCGTAGCCGTCACGGTCGAGGCCTGCGGCGCGCGCCGCGGGCAGTTCCGCTGGCACCTCACGGACGCCGACGGCGTATCCATCCGGATGTCGCCGGAGACCTATGCCTCGGCCCAGGACGCGCAGGTGGCCGGCCGCGCCGCCCTCGACGCCTTCGGGGCGGCGTTCCAGGACTGACCGGCCCCCGCGCCTCGCGCGGCGGGCCGCCAGATACGGCATCCCCGGGAGCCGTCAGGCGTCCGCCTCACGCAGCAGCCCCGGCACCGCGGCCGAGAGTTCCCGGGCGAGGAATCCGATCGGGCCGACCGACGCGGCCAGGCGCTTGCCGGCCTCGCCGTGCAGGAAGACGCCCCACAGGGCGGCATTCAGCGGCGCCACGCCGCGCGCCAGCAGGCCGACGACGATGCCCGCCAGGGCGTCGCCGGAGCCCGAGGTCGCCAAGCCGACGCCGCCGCCCTCGTAGAGCCAGCGCGCGCCCTCGGGGTCCACGATCCAGGTCCGTGCTCCCTTCATCACGACCACGGCCTGCAGCAGGTTGGCCGCCGTGCGCGCGGCGTCGAGCGGATCCGCCTCCACCGCGTCCCGGCTCCGGTCCAGCAACTGCGCCATCTCGCCGGCATGGGGCGTGATCACCACCCGCCCCTTGTGTCGACGGATCTGATCGGCATGCGCGGCCAGACCGCAGACGGCCGCCGCGTCGAGGATGAAGGCGGCGGACGGCAAGGCCTCCAGCAATTCGACCGCCAGCGCGGTCGTGGGTCCGTTCTCCATCAGCCCGGGCCCGACCAGCAGGGCGTCGCAGCCCTTCGCGGCCTTGCGCAGGCACTCCGCCGCCCCCGCGCCGTCGACGCCGCCCTCCGCCGTCTCGGGAAGCCCGATCACCATGGCTTCGGGCACCGCCAGCGCCATGCCCATGGCCGCGCTGCCGACCGTGGCGATCTTCAGCTTGCCGGCTCCCGCGCGCAGGGCCGCGACGCCGGCCAGCAGGGCCGCGCCCGGGACCGAGGCGGAGCCGCCGAGGACCAGCGCGCTGCCGCGCTCGTCCTTGCTGCCCTCCTGGGGAACCGGGAGCGGGCGCTCCTTGAGCCGGGCGGCGGTGAGCATGTCCTGGGTCATCGAGCCGCCACGTTTGCGTCGGGTTCGGAGGTGATGGGCGCGCCCGCCTCGGCGATCGGCGCGACGAAGTTGTACCGCTCCAGCCCGAGCCGACCGGTGGTGCCTTCGCGGGGACGGAAGGCGTATTCGGTGACCGAGCAGTTGGCGACGTCGCCCGCGGCGTCGATGGCCAGGATCTCCGCCTCGGTCATGTCCTCGATCAGGTAGCGCAGGCACAGGACCACGACCTGATGCGCGACGATCAGCACCCGCCGCTCCCCGTCGTGCAGCGAGACCGTATCGAGGGCGCTCCGGAGGCGCAAGGTCACGTCGCACCAGCTCTCGCCGGAGGGGGGGCGATGGTAGAACTTGCCGAGACGTCGGCGCATCTCGGCCTGCTCGGGGTGCAGTTGCTCGACGCCCCTCCGCGTCAGCCGGTCCAGGATGCCGAGCTCCCGCTCGCGCAACCGCTCGTCGACGCGGTGGTCCGGCGCATCCTGCACCAGGCCGCCGGCGGCGCGGATGCGGTCCGCCGTCTGCCGCGCCCGACGGTAGGGTGAGGTCAGCACGATCTCGGGCCGCGCCTCGGGCGGCTGGTCGGCGAACCAGAGCCCGACCGCGTCGGCCTGGCGCTCGCCGCGCGCGCTGAGGGCGACATCCACGTCGCGCTCGGCGATGTCGATCCGTGCGAGGCTCGCCCCGTGGGCGGCCTCGGCCGCCACGTTCCCGGCGCTCTCGCCGTGCCGCACGATCCACAACCGGCTCGGCCAGCGCTGCTGCATGTGGCTCTGTCTCCCGTCGCTCCGCCAACGCCCGCCGAGCCCGCCGGTTCGGCCGGAGCGGAGAGGGCGGGGATTCCGTCCTCACGAGGCGGTCCGCCCGCGCCCGATCATCCGGAGGCGGACGGGAGCGTCACCTCACGGCTGCACGACCGGGGACGCGGCCGGCGCCGCCGCGGAGAGGGGCTTCCGCCCCGCCGCGCGCTCGCGCCCGGCGATCGCACCGCCGGGGCGCGTGGGCGCGGGCCGGATCGGCGGCGCGAAGACCGTCACCGCGGAGGATACGGGTCCGGGCCTGCCACCCGGCGAGCCCGCCGAGGCGTTCCCACGCTTCTACCGCTCCGGGCTGGCCCGCGAGGCCTCCGGCAACGGGCTCAGGCTCAGCTTGGTGGTAGCGATCGCCAAGCTCCACACGGCGTCCGTGACGATCCGCGCGGCTGCCGCAGGAGGCTGCCGGATCGACCCGGTCTTCCCGCACGCGGAAGCCGGAGGCCTCCGTCCGATGCGGTCCCACGCGCGGGCGACCCCTCGCGCGGGGCCGCGGCGTCAGGCCGAACGCGCTGCGGCTCCGGGGGCCTAACCCTTGAGGCAAGTGCTCATGAACGCCTTGCGCTCGGCGCCCTTGAGGCTCTTGGCCGAGGCATCCGCGTTGCAGCTCTTCATCTTGGCCTGCTGCGGCGTCAGCTCCTTGGCCGGCGCGGCGCTCTTGCCCGCGAGGCAATCTGCCATGAAGCCCTTGCGGGCGGTGCCCGTCAGCTTCTGCGTGCCGGCATCCAGGTTGCAGGATTTCATCCGGTCCCGCTGGGCCGTTTGAGCCGCGGAGGGGGCGGCGGTCTGCGCCGGGACCGACACCGTGCAGGCGAGGACGAGGGCCGAGGCGAGAGCAAGCGTACGCACGACGGAAGACCTCCAATGGCACCGCCGACCGTAGCGGCCTGCGGTTTCCCCAGCCAGGACCAAAGCTGAAGTTGTCCCATCAATTCGCGGCGAGGACTGCCATTCCGACCATTCGCCGGAATGCATCCCGGTACGCCGCTGTAATCGAGGGTGCGCTTCCCAAGTGAGCGCCCCGGCCTCGTCGGCATGTTCGGGCCCGGCGGGCGGCCGCGGGCGAGCCCGTCCGGATCGAGGGCTACGGTCCGACGGCCAGGGGCGAGCCGCGCTGGTGGGAGGTGAGCTTCGCACCGTTCCTCTCCGAGAAGGCGGGCGAGACGAAGCTCGTCGCCCTCTCCCGGGACATCACGGAGCGCTCCCAGGCCGAGAGCGGCCGCCGCGCCGGTGCGCGGGCGCTCCCGTCCCTCGACGAGGACCTGGAGCGTCAGGTCGCCGAGCGCACCGCCGCGCTCAGGCTCTCGCGCGACATCATCGCGTCGAGCGCCGCGCCGACCTGCGCCTTCGACACGGCCTATGGCCGGATCGCCTTCAACCAAGCCCCCAGCGACGGGTTCTTCCGAGGCGGTGGGCAAGGGGACGGGCCTGGGCCTGAGCCATGTTTTCGGGTTCGCCAAGCAGTCCGGCGGCGACGTCGACGTGGACACCGAACTCGGCCGGGGACGACGTTCACCCTCTGCCTGCCCGAGGTCGACGTCGCCCCGGACCAGCGACCGGAGGTTGACCGTGAGGCTGAGGCCGGCTCGCCCCTGGGGATGGGGCAGTCCCTTCTGGTGGTCGAGGACAACGTCGAGGCCGGGCGCCTCGCCGCGCAGATCCGGGAGGATCTCGGCGACCGCACGACCTGGGCGGCCAACGCCGAGGACGCGCTCGACAAGCTCGGGGCGGACGGGGCCGGGTTCGACGCCGTGTTGTCCGACGTGGTCATGCCCGGCATGGGCGGCATCGCCCTCGCCAAGAGCCTGCGCCGCCGCTTTCCCGGCCTGCCGGTCCTGTTGGCCTCCGGCTACAGCCACGTGCTGGCACGGGACGGGGTGGAAGGCTTCGAGCTTCTGCACAAGCCGTCCTCAGTCGAGCAGCCCGCCCGCATCCTGCGGCACCCGACGACCAAGCGCG
>Ga0160427_10001549_pt1 | contig 14078 bp, 12 predicted proteins | sample SolpanmetagenomL_FD_108194 | JGI IMG/M metagenome (GOLD analysis project Ga0160427, IMG submission 108194) | Solar panel surface microbial communities from Lawrence Berkeley National Laboratory, California, USA - L | ecosystem: Engineered > Built environment > Solar panel > Unclassified ...
AGTGAGATTACTTAACGAGAGACACAGTCATTTCAGTGAGACATGGAAAGATGGGGTATGTGAGCGAGGAAACCACACCAAATTGGCTTCTCCTCATATCTTTTTTGCTTATCGGCAACTGCGCAGCCATTTGATATTTTTTTCCCAAGTGTTCTTGCATAAAGTGTGATCGTTTTTACAAAGAGGGCTTTCCGCATGCACACCTTAAGTTTCCGCTGTAACACGGGCTTTGTGTGCAATATGCGTCCATGTATAAGAAAAAGTACCACCAATTCTAAAGTCTTCATGCCAGGTCCTCGGCGACCCGCGGTTGAGGCTTACAAGGTTCACAAGTCTCCAAACCGAGCCTCGCGTAATTCAGGCACCAAAGCTAGGTAGGAGGAAAAGTATGCTTGTCGATTACACAAATTGTACTCCATCATACATAGATCAAGAGTTTCTCGGCGCAAGGCAGAAGCTGTAAGATCATCTTAGTCTCCTTTCAGACGATCCTTTGCCTTCCAGAAGAAACCCTAAGGATCTTTGTTCGTCTTCTTATGATGATGTCGAGCTTGATGATAGTCACGCTAGATCAAGAGAGGCTTTAAAGTTGGACTTGATCAAGTAGCTTCAATCCCTGGAACTTCGAAACAACCCTTGTGTTGTAAAGAAGTCGACTAGTAATTTGCACAAAAACTCGAGGCTAACATAATGAGGCGTCTCGTCAATAGAAGTGTAATTGCAGCGACATTTTGCGAACACAAGATGAAACGACCGCGGTTGATCGATGTCACATCTGTGAACATTTGCATGTGCATGTGTCTATCCTTCTGTCCGAATTTTATAGGGAATTTTTTGGTAGCTGTGCCTTGTGGTAAGCAGTCTCTGCCATAAACATAAACCTCAGCTACACATTTTAATCCTGAAATTCAAAAGATACTTCTCCAACAATATCCATGAATGGACCAACTCGTTAAAAGTACCCTGGACCCATGTACCATACATTTTTTTGTGTGGAATTAGAGTTTTTCTGCCGCAGTTGGGCATCCACTCTCAGAGGCACAAAGCGTCATAATCTTATCACTCATGGACGGTTGAAGCAAGATGGAGTCTCTTTCAGGCATGTGGCCCGCAGAGTTTGCAACGAAGAGCTAGCTGTTAGCGTTTGTATTGATTTGATAATGTCTGTCCCTCCTCTATCGTGCATAATATGTCTAGCTGACATTCTTTCTATTGACGAATCATGCGCATGCCACCAAGAATGAATATTTAGTGACCCTGAACATGTCGATATTTCAATCGATGCCCATGTGGCTGACTAGCGTGGGCTGACCTGCGTTATTGTTTTAGAGGAAAACTTGAAGCGTGTATGCATATGGTGAGAAGAGATCTCAAGAACTTTGTTCATTGGTTGCGGTCCTCGCCTACTAGTACACGGAAAAGAACTGGGGAAAGAAGAAGGCCGAGAAAAGGGAGGAAGGAATAATCTTTGCACTAGCTCCGGTACATACACGTGGTGAGCAGGCGTTGTTCTTATGCTTAGTTCGTTTGACGAAATAATGGGATCTTGAGCATCGTCTATGATGTATGCGGATAATTGGAATTGTACATGTAAGAACACACCCAATTTTCGTTGATGTAAATGAGTGGAAAAGTCCTTGTTAGAACCATGAATATTCTGCGTCTCATGATCTAAATCGCTAGGATCGCACCTTCATCGAATGGATGAATGAAGAACACTATAAAGTTTCAGGAAGTTTTGGAAGTAGCTAAACAAATATAATCCATCAACGTTTCTTTTTGAATTGGTATATAGGAGCAAGCAGATAAGTCGTGCTAGTAACACGAATAAGCTCAGGATTGTCAATCAGGAATTCATTCATGAAACATCTACAGGTTCGTGATATAGGATGAACCCCAAACTAATTAAACATTAGGAGCACGCTCGTACTGTGCCTAGCATGCTGGATACTCAGTATCTTCCCTAGGCCCTCCTATCATCCTTCTTTGTGGCTGTATATAGTGTATCAAGCTATAACGGCGTGTGGAGTCGTATTCACCTTTCTCCTTGTGCCCGTTAGTGCACACATAAATCTTTGGCTTGCCCCCAATCACATCATGTAGATGCTATTACTATACTACCACGCACTAGCTTTGGTTCCCACGTTTCACCAATGTTGTTCAAGGCCGTCATTGGCATTTCCTTTGAGATATAAATCAAAATTCAAGCTATATCAGTACATGAACCCGCGAAATTTGAGAAAAACAAAGTTGTTGTCAAATTGCCTGCGATCATGAAATCAAGTATGCCGTAATGTTTCCGTTAAGGCCTCCATTCCAATATCTCGGCGCTCAAGCTTCTAGAAATAGCGATGCGGCCATGAAATTTATAGCAGAAGACTTTATTTAGGACGTTAACATATTATTATGTTATTAACTATCAACCACGTATGTGTGACGATGACGATCTTGCTGAAACACTATCTCTTGAGTACAAGCTGGAGATATACAGGTTAAGAGTGCGCAATGAAAAATAGGAAATATTACTATTTTTGTAACCGTGGGTGCTAATTTAGGGTAAAAGGGGTTAAGATGTGATGGATGAAGGAAAATTGACGCCGACCAGATGCGTTATGCAGAGGAGAAGAAAGACAAGGGAATACGCAAAAGGGAAAGTATTTCTCCTTTACTCCAAAAAAAGATAGACAAGGATGAAATAATGAGAAGTATTCGATAGAAGATCAAGAAAAAGGGCTAAAGGAACATCATTGACGCCTAAACCAAGAAAAGTCGCTGAAAGGACAGGAGATATGGAGAGAAGTATGGAATCTATACATGAGGGGAAGTGTCGTAAGGAGACTACTCAAAATCTTACGCCTAATAGTATGCACGTCGAAAGCCTAGTGAGCATACCAAGAAGAAAAGGGAAAAACACACATGCACAAATGTGTCAAGTTGGTGTTTGATGTGCTTGTATCAAACTGGAGCTGATTTTCGCGAACGACGAGCAACCTCTCGCTGGGTAGCCCAGCCTTTGATTGCAAGGACAGCAGTCTCCCAACTGAGAAGTAAGGCTGTTACACCCACGACAATAGTGAAGAGGAACATGGCATCTACGTTCAATTCCATAAGATATGTGATTGTATCTCGGTTCTATAAGAACAAAGTGAAGTAAATTAGCATCTGAAAGAGTTTGATATCCCTACAAAGACGAAATCTTGATGCAACACAAAGGGATTTTTGCCTAACTTACGCTGGCCATAAATAATAATCCACCCGCTGTCAAGCAGAAGGCACCCAGCAATTCTGTAAAGGGTCTTGTGGGTAAGTACGATTTAGGAGGTGATAACCAGAATAAGACGTAAGTTGCGAGTCTGAATAGTGAGAAGATAGCAAGAGCATTGCCCCACTAACGGCAGTTAGTTTTCCATCGTCACACATAACGCTCAAGAAACACATACAAGCTTGTGGATCATAGCTCCCAACATAGCTTCCTGGTGATGTCCTCCCATCATGATGCCCAAAATGAACCACACTAAGGCTGGTACTGGGTTGAAATTGAAGTGTTTTCGTTGTAATTCCTCTTCACTCACTAACGGAGCAGAATAATCTGAAGACGGCAGGATGACCATATGGTTCAATAGTCTACGTATCTTCGTTGATTCGCTCAACAATCCAAGCATACCACCACCGATAAACATGAAGCTTATTGCAACATGCTCAAAATCCATAGGTGACCAAGCTTGACCCCAAGCCGCTAGGTGCTCTAGCCAGATGTTGATAGCACCATAGAGGAAGATGATGGAGGATTCTATAAACTCAACACTAGGAATGCGAGAAATCCATCCTACCATGCTGGCTGGCGGCTTTTGGTTCCATGCCTGAATATTTGTCAGTACGCACTATAGTTTTCAGACCATCATCCTTCAATAGTCTGAGATAAACCTACCCAACCAGCATCTGCGCATGATCCAAAATATCGACCTAAAGTAAGAAATCCGTACATGAAAAATATGCCTCCTTTAGCAAAATGTGCGATACCGTTGAATACATTGTTGCCTCTCTAGAGAAATATACCCTCAGATTAGTACATAAAATTTATGTTCAATCATATACACGAACCAGAAACTTACAAAAATACCACAAAAGACGACTATTCCAGTCTGAAAAAGGACGAACGCCATAACGATCAAGGCTCTTTGAAATATTTGATACAGCACCTCCATAGTTCTGTACACTCGACGCGATGGCTGCCATTGCGGTATATAATTTGTTGTCGATCTCAGGAATCTATCGAACTTTGACGCCTCGGGCATGGACGAATGCATATAATCATCTTCTCCATCTTCGTGCAAATCCTCGTCTGAGCAGTATGGTCGTGGTTCGTCGTGGGACGGAGATCTCAAAGGGGAATTTGAGGTTGAGCTCCTTTCCGAGCCGCCATGGGCGCTGTCACTAGCATATGACAGCTGTCTTCCGTGGTCTTCTCGCAATGTTCTGTATAATGGTGTCGAAATAAATGCCGATGTTTCTTCTTTGCTTCGTGTATAATCTTTTGGCGAATCTCCTCTCCTAAAAATCACACCTACAACTGTGTGTGCCACCAACATCCACACAATCGCCCATCCAATCTTGTTGTGAGCATTGTTTGGGTAGAGGTTCGGAGACTGCTTGTCGTAAATGATTGAAGCCGCCAATCCAAAAACGTTGAGTAAGAGGAAGATGGTTTGAGTTGGTGCATGGAGATTGGATTTGGCAACAGCAAACATGACGGCTAAGAAAAGGAGATTATGTTAATAACAACCCTGCCTTTGAAACATCGATATCTTTAAGGAAATACACTCACCAACAGGCAATACAAGCAGCCAATCTATCACCATGATTGTGATATGTGAGTATAGCAAGAACTTTCCACCTTCCAAGCTCCAATATGAGGAGTTCACCATGGCTGGAGCAGTTGAATTTGCCGGCATTGCGTAACTATGTTTGTGGGTCTCCTTCTTGTGCTCATCGTGGTGATCATGAGCCAAAACTACTGCCGCAAACAACAGGAGAAAGCTACAACTTTTGTAGAATGTGTGAGATATCGATTTTCCACGGTGCATAATTTGAACTTGAAGAGTTGACTTGGATTTCTGTCGAAATCTCACCAGATATCACAAAGCAAACAACAGCGCTTCGACGGTAAACTGAACCTGATTTCAGCAATAGAGAGATGTACTCATGACAATAAGAACGGTAGAAACGAATTGTACAGGTGTGAAGAAAGAGGAAGAGGATTATAAGTAGTTTTCCAGAAACCTAGTTGTGCTGGCCGAGACAACCACAGAAATGGCTGGAACGGGACGGAATGGGGCCAGTTTTTATCTTGAGATTGCCATTTGTTGGCATAGCTTTATCGTATGGATGAATCATATAGATGAAATGAATAATAAATGTAAAATGGATATCGGATGGAGAAGAAAGGGAAGACGATCTGCCGCCTGCTGCATCAAAGACTCGACTCTTCTTTTTTTTGCTCCTTCATTTCGTTTCGTTCATTCAGTCATGTCGGCAGTACTACATCCAGACATTTTCTGTCACTGCGGCGGGTGTTAATGCAGATGCCGTTGGAAAGCCAAGTGCCAAGCGATTTTTATTGTTGTGATCCATCCGACTCTGAGATTAGGTATCCAAATCACCTCATTTATTGCATATCTCCATTATATCGCCGAAAATTGAATGGACTAGGCAGTTCAACTCATGACCAGTATACGACTTTATCCACTTGATGGCTAAACAGAAAAATTGGGTCAAACTACAGTATAGTGTTTTGGTCATGACATTTTTCTTCTCGTTACTTTCCATCGCTATTTTCACAGAAACACACACAAAAAAAGAAATCGACAATAAAATGATAATGTTGAATCGCATTGGGATAGGCATGCGCCATTGCATCATCTCACCAAACGTTAAATGCTAGCTTAGCGCGAAAGAAATAAGAAGCAAGAGAAGAAAAAAAAGGATGAACCTTGGCTCCGTATCGGTACTCGCACAATAAAATACTTCGGATTGTATTGGAAAAGAGTGTGGCAGACGTATATGGCAGCTCAATCCGCCATCCGAAGCTACCGAAGATACTTGTGCTCGTACCAAGTAACATACCAAGTGCTAAGTACTAAGTACCTACTTACTTACCAACGTGGAAATGTGAAGGAAACTCTAAAAGTCTCTATAAATTCGTTCAATAAAAAGTACACATCCCTACAAGAGTACTGTAACTCTGCTAAGGCAGGGTGAACACTTGAATGTTCGGCAATCACATCCTGCCAGTGATACGAAAAGTCAAGTATGTGAGTCCTGTACAGCCTTGTGAAGGGTCCTTATTTTGCTTGATCAAACGTGTCTAAATTATAGATACGGCAGACCATAAATACTAGTTCGTTTTTCCATTGATATAATTCTATGTGAAGACAAGATATTGGTGGTAAAACAGCCACTGGATTTTGACTGGTTATGGTAATGGGAGTACTAGGTACTTAGTATATACTGAGCAGATGGAGAGTAACAACATTGTTTTCCCATGCAAAAACAGAACAGAGCGCGCACGGTGTGGGCATGTGTGTACATGTATTGAACATCGGCAAATGGATCAATTGTACGACAATAAACTTTCTACGATTTTTTTGTATTATTAATACGAGGTCTCACATGAACGAACGATCGTCGAAACAAATCGTTGATCCATTCCGGAATCTTCAGTTTCTCGATCACATTATCAGCAGATCTTCATCTGGAAAACAACAAACACTTCCTCTTGCGAAACCGCTTGGTTCAGGTGTGAGATTGATGATTCAATGACAGAGCCAAAGGATCTCTTATTCGGGCTATTGTAATCTCCGTCCACGCCCGATGGTGGCCGTTTTATACTTCTATAAAGCTCTTTATAAAAATATCTTCCTTGGTACAACTTAGATCCGACATGGACGACTTGCCGTTAGTACATAGATATGTGAAGAATCGATCATCACTTCATGACTCAGTGAAATTATGACCATGCGGGCATTTCATGAAGCATAGCATTGACTTGATTCCGGGACATCCGAGGACTATAACAGCAGACCATAACCCGCTGTGCTTTCATAAATCCAGTGGGGTGATCTATGAAACACCATCAAGCGGTCCGAACAGCATCTAACATCTACTGAAGTATATATCGACGATTTGATAGGCTCTATGTCTATATACCGAGAACTTCGCTTCAAATTCGAGTGATATATACGTTATATATGTTTGATTATATCATTCTCAAACGACGAATAACATTGAAACTCGTTACTCAAACCTTGAGAGTGCCGAACTTCCAACGAGGTACACTTGACACCAGCAGCTTTGTACAACTTGTCTTCAATCAAACTCTTCATTCTCTCCCCAGTACAAACCATGATTCTAATGCCTCCGTTATCCGTAGTCGGTGCTGGTGAGTCAGATGTTGTTTTGTCGATATCGCTACTGTTATAAGTTTCATCGTGCTTGCCAACGTTCATCTTCCCTCCTTGTGATTGTTTTGAAGCAGCAGTATGCCATGGTTTTGACAGCCATCGAACTGTTAATGCGGCTATCATTGAAATTGAAAAAAGAGTATTTGACAATTCTCCCATTTTAGCTTTCTGACGTATCCATAATTCAGAAGTAGGGTAGTACACGAGAGAGGGAGGGAGAAAAAGCATCAACAATGAGTTCTCACCTTTTGTTTGGCAATCCTCACTGTATACAAACAATAATAATCAGCATTAGTTCTTACGCCATACGCACATAAATAATCATAAAAGAAATACCTAATTTTAAAAACCAGAAATACGAACAAACTTACCTTAGAAATGGAGGGTCAACTAGAATTCGGTCGAATCTACCCTTTAGATGGACGGGTAATTTCATGGGTGAATTAAAGTCATAAAACGTAAATTCCTTGAAGATTTCAAACCGTCTATCAAATTCGAAAACATGAACTTCGCATCTCGGAACTTGACCTTCTTTCTGTATTTGTAAAATAATTTATAATCGTCAGTAATACTCGGATCATAGATATCAAAAACACGAACGGTTCAAGTGAAGGCTCATGTTGACTTTTCACATGATTCTTCAAGGAAAAGGGGAGGAAGGATGATCACATACCATCAGCTCCCTCAATTTCACAAACACCGTCGGCGCACTGACCAACCCCACAACTGTTTCCTCAGTCGCTCCTTCAACCAAGGCCTTGGCTAATATCGTACTCGTTTCATTATCGTACCAGAATTGACTAGCATTCCAATCTGGCTCGAAATCTTTCATGGTAATATCATCTGTGCTATCGACTCCCAAACCACCGCTTGGTCTGGAGGCATCGTTGCTATTGCTACCAACAGGTCCTTCCTCCATTCCTTCTGCTCCTGTGCTTACTGCAGCATGTCGGGCTTCTGCTTGTGCCTTAAGCTCCTCGAATCGTTTTTCACGAGCATCTTTTTCGCTCATAAATTCTTGGAGAGCTGCGAGAGTGTCACTGGGAAGACTATTTCAAAGAATTCCTCTTTGTTAGTGAACATGGATTCTTTTTACTTCAATACACCTTTTTTCCCATATAAATATTAGACGATACTCTTAGCCTGATAGCCAAAGGTTAAGCTTATGACTATAGCTTCTTTCTCTGTCGCTTGTAATTTTTGTTTATAATATATATTTGATCATAAACGCTTTTTGTTCTTTGCCAGGAAACGCTTTTTCTATGTCCAAGAAATGTACAATAGCGGCAGACGAGCATCAATTATACAATGTTTAGACTCACACTAGCTCGTCATCGTCATCGTCGACAATTGACATTTTTGATGTTATGTTGCGTTTTCGACTAATAAATATTCAGTATAAGAGAGGTTGTGGTGATAGAAATTTATGTTTTCTCAGAAGATTTCAACTTGTTCTGCAATTTTCGTCAAATTCCAAAGGTTTAATTTTCCTTATGCTGTCTCCAAGCTTAGTGAAATGACAGTTTCGCTAAATAGACCTTGTAAAATCCTCTATAGCCGAACAAATATAAAACAAGAAACTTCAAAAGAAAGACATGGATATGTGTCACCAGAATTGAAACAATCAGGGAAATTTTTTGTAATAAATGCATAACACCAGTTGAAAATACTCTAAGACTTATGCCTAAATATACGCCACTCTACTTGCTCCCTTTCCATGCCAAAAACAATATACATTATGTACTGTAAATTAATCCAAAAGAAAGTCATGTTCGCCCTAGCTTCGAATTATAAATTCTTGGTTTTCTATAGTAACACTTTTTGTCTGGAATTAAGTGTTAGATGCGCTCAAGTTCAACTATATCAAATGCATTTAGAACTTACCATTTGATTAACTTTATAGACACCAACCAACCGAGCCGCCAATTCAAACTATCACACGATGTTAGTGCTCTGCAACATCATTCATGCTAAACAAAAAAAACCTACCATGTTATTACGCAGTGAGATGACGATGAACTGCGCGTTCTTGGTTCGCTCTTTAATGTACGATGCAACGATAGATACCTACAGATATTAGCATGAGGTATAACAATCTTCGAACGAAATACCTACATTTCGAAAGTCTAGAGCTGCGTCGATCTCGTCCATGACATATAAAGGTGTTGGTTTATAATGGTGCAAAGCGAAGACCAAGGCAAGTGAACTTAATGTCTGATATGATATTAGCATCGTGTGATATCATCATTTCAAAAGATACCTATATTTACCTTTTCACCACCCGATAGATTGGATATGTTTTTCCAGCTCTTCTTGGGAGGCATAACGCTGAACAAAATACCTTCTGCAAAAGGATCTAAACTATCTACTAGTTCTAGTTCCGCATTCCCGCCCATAGTGATCATCTAAAAGATATCTTTAGTATAACCGTGCATGATATAGAAAGGTGTACCCTACCTGATACATTTCTTTCAACCTCAATGAGATGATGCTAAATCCTTCCATAAACTCGTCGAGTCGTCTCTTTCGGAGATTGTCGCAACGCTTCTTGGCTGCGTCTCTTGATCCTACTGCACTCGCCAGATCTTGACTTCTTGCATTGTGTTCCTCGACTCTTCTACGATATTCTTGAAGAACTCCTAGTTCAACGTTTACCTTTTGCAACTTTTCTTCAAGAACAGCAATTTCTCCCTTGAGCTCATCCTTGTCCATGTCTGCAAGCTCGTCCTTTGAGTATTGAGGCAGGCCGTAACCTTCTGGTTCCTCCTCACCAATATCGCTAAGACTTTGAAGTGACAGTTTATCAAGTTTCTCTTCCCAATATTTTAGTCGCTTTTGGTTTTCTGTAAAAACTTTTTGATGCTCTTCTAATGTGTTCTTCATTTCAATTTCGGCTGCACGGATCTGGTTCAGTTCTACCAGTCTCTCGTCCAACTGTTCCTTCGCCGCACTGAGCTCCTCTTTTCGTTGTTCAAGAAAGTCCTTGGCCTCCTCTGCTTTTTGAGACATTTGCTCGGTCATAGCGGAGTGATTAGCCTGCTCTTCTTCTAATGCATTAAGCTCTGCCGTAACACCTTCAAGTTCTTTCAATGAATCTCTTTCGGCCTTTTCTGATTTCGTCTTGGTTTGTTCTGCCTTTCTCTTCGCTACCTCAGCAGTCGTAATTTCCCCGTTCAATGTGTCTAGTTTCTCTCGTATACCGTCGACAGTAGCTTTCTGGCTTCGTAACTTGATACCTCCAATCTCCATAATTCGGTCCTGGAGCATTTTGATCGCATTTTCTTCGCCTGCTGTCTCGTTTTTGAGCTGGACAATTTCCTTCTCTAGCTTAGCAATCTTCTTTTCTAGCAAAGCAATTTCACCACCATCCGATGAGGCGGGCTTAGCCTCCGAACTGGAGTATATTAGTATTAACATCAGACTTAAATTTTTCATGGATTATCATACTTAAGTTCTTGTACTCGTTTCTTAGAATCTTGCATATTTTTCAGACAAGAATCAATATCAAGTTGAATCTTGGACATTTGTATGTCGAGCTCCGGTAGACGGTCTGTAAGCTTCTTAAGTTGGTCTTCCATTTCTCGTTTGCTATTTTGGTAATGACGGAATTGTTCTTCTTGCTGATTTCGATCATGTTCCAATTTCTCAACAGCATCCTTCGTGGTGTCCGCAACTAATTTGCTTGACATGCCTCCACTAGCAACCTTTGTGCCTCCTCCAGACATGGTTCCTGATTTATCAATGAGTTGACCGTCCAATGTAACCACTCGCCAACGTTTGGCACCATAGGCGATTCTGTTCGCTTGTGCAAGATCATTCGCTACCAGTGTGTCTTGCAGCACACTGTAGAACGCTGGAAGAAAGACTTCGTTCTTTGACTTGATCAGATCGTAGAGACGAGGTACATTTTCAGGCGTTTGTATAGGAGTGAGATCCCGCTTGGGTAGACGATCGAGAAGAATAAACTTAGCTCTCCCCAAATTGTTCTTTCGAAGATGATCGATACATTGTTGACCGACTTCAACTTTATCGACCACGATGTTGCTGAGATTGGGACAAGCAGTGGATATCGCAACGTCATACTTAGAGTCAATTGTGCCCAAATTGCCCAGACGACCATGGAAACCCTCGATACGACCTGAATCTTTGAGACGCATCAAGCCTGTGAGCACACTTCCTTGATTCTGAGTAGCTGCAAGAGAAGACTTCGCTTCATCTGTCCGTTGTCTCACGGAGGAAAGACTCGCGACGTATTCTGGTTCTTTGCTAACGACCTTGGCAAGGGCAGCTTCTAGCTTTCTTCCCTCCTTCTTGACACTCTCCTTTTCTGCTTTACAGCTCTCGATCTCGGCTTCCTTCGTGCGTCCAGTTTCTCGAATAATTGCAATTTTTGCCTTTACTTCCTCGAGCGCACGCTCCGCCGCGTTGTTTTTTTCATGCAGAATGTCCAGCTCGCTCTGTGTTACAGCTATCATAGACTCTTTCTCGTTGATTTTTTGTTTATACGGTTCCAGAGCCTTTTGCTTAGTTGAAATCTCATTCGAGAGACCTTGTGTTTTGTGCTTTAGATCATCTCGGATCCTCTGAAGTTCTTGATCCTCCTGTTGTAAACGATTTTCCGATTCGGCAACCTCGAGGCTTATTCTACGATTATCATCAGTGAAACGCTCCACTAAGCTTGCGGCTTCAGAACCGGAAAGTCGACTGGTATTAGCTGTCTTCTCTAGCTTCTTCTGTTTCTGAGATAGGAATTTCTGCTTTTCTTGAAATTTGACGCTATCTTTTTCTAACTTTGCCGACTCTCTCAGAATGTCTTGTGTTTGTTTCTCTAGTTTCTCATATTCTTTGACACCATGTTTATACTGCTTCTCCATGGTCTTGATTCCATCCTCATTGCCCAGATGCTTCTCCGTTTCCTCACTGATTTGGATTTGCAGCTGAGTCATAGAATCTGATGTGATTTCGATATTCTGCTCACATTCAGAGATGAAAAGTTGATAAAGTGTTGCTTGTTTCATGGCGAGTTCGTTTTCGTTTTGTATGTATGTCACAGCTGCATTCTTTTGAGATTCAAGTCCGTTGCGTTCTTTTTCGACGATAGAGACACGATTTTGTTTCTCAACGCAGACCTCATTCAACGTCTCAACCTCCGCAGCTGATTCTTCAATTGGTTGTTTGTAGTCGGACGTTCCGATGATATCTTCGAGATATTCTAAGAGACCATCATCATGCTCCGTTTGAGCTTTAGGCTTCATTTGCGCTATACTTTCAACCTCACCCTGCAAGATGAGAAATCGCTTGTGATCTAGGTCAACACCCCTATCTCTCAATAGAGTAGTGACAATAGTGTAATTACTCGTCTTTCCGTTGATATAGTAGTTGCTAGAGTTGTTTTTGAAAGCTCGGCGAGAGATAACAAGCTTTGAATCTGGAATAACTTCGGTACCATGAGGCTAAATTGGGAGTTAGGACCATGCACATCAATTAAGAATAATTCCACTTACCTGGTCAATCACTTCTTGGAAATGAACTTCTACCTCACAAAACTCCAAATTTGGGTGTCCAGCTGAGTTATGTATGAGTGCTGACAATTTACCTTGTCTCATTTTGCTAGCACGGAATCCAAACACAAACAGCAACGAATCGATAACATTTGATTTTCCAGACCCATTGGGTCCCACTACTGATGTAAAAGACTAAGACGGTAAGCTCTTTGTCCCACTAATTTCGGCTTGTAGTACCTACAGTGTGAAACGGACCGACTTCCTGTCTGCCAGCATACGACTTGAAGTTCATCATAACAAGATGTGTGATAACAATCCGAGCCTTAGGTCCCTTTGGTTCTTCAGGCAGCATAAGTACTTGCTTCTGTCTCGGTGTTGTGTCGATATCTTCCTTTAGACGAGATTTTGACCCTTGTGAAGGTGTAGTAAGATGTGTTGCTCCAAGGTTATTGGTGATTTCTGCCAAAGGCGTAGCAGGTGGGTTCATGTTTGACCTGATTGATGACGGTATAGGCGCCGGACTCTCAGGTGGAGTTACAGGTTCGTCTTTTTGAATTGTAAATGGCGTTTTGGGTTCCGTTGAAGCATCTTGCATTGGTGTGTCCAGCATCATCAAGTCATCTTCAGTTGGCTCAAGCTTAATGCCATTTGCATCAGCAGTTTTCTTGCCCCGTTGTTTAGTAGCTTTAGGCGTAGAGCTTGCAGCAGAAGCCAGTGATGCGCGACTTGGTCTACCTCGTCCCTTCTTTGGTTGTGTTTGTGGTTGTGGAGTGGCATCCTCGTCTTCTGAATCTTGCTCATCTTCGTCATTCGATCCTATTGTAGCTTTACTTCGAGTCGAGTTACGTGTACGAGACGACTGTTTTCGAACGGGCGTAGCGACTGGTGTATTTTCGACATCATCTTCGTCTTCTGAATCTACCACTAGATTCCGTCTTGAAGGTCTTTGCCTGGTGCCTCTTGTGCTCATGATTGTACAATTAATGTAGGATGTCTGACGAGTCTCATCTGAATATGGAGATATAGTATGAAATCAAAGACTAGTAATTTTTCGAGATGCACTTCTAGTGTAGAGCTGTGTATTGTCGGAGGGGTTGTTGAAGCTTGAGAGGCA
>Ga0160427_10001550_pt1 | contig 14061 bp, 23 predicted proteins | sample SolpanmetagenomL_FD_108194 | JGI IMG/M metagenome (GOLD analysis project Ga0160427, IMG submission 108194) | Solar panel surface microbial communities from Lawrence Berkeley National Laboratory, California, USA - L | ecosystem: Engineered > Built environment > Solar panel > Unclassified ...
AGAAGATGAAAAAAGAATGACACATTCTCTCTCCGGTTCTGTTGCACTGGCGGGATACGAGCTGTGGAGTTCGTCCAGGTTCCCGTATGTATCTAATGACGCTTAACAGTACATTAATGATACTGCCATACTCAACATAACACATCCTCTTGAAGCATACTCAACATAACACATCCTCTGGAAGCCCTTTCAAGTATACATTCTGCCACGCTTAGAAACCAGACTACGAGAATCGTCACAGGATCGATCACCTTATTGCGGGAATTATTATATACACTAGACCAATCCAAAGCGATGATCTCACATTATTCAAATGGGAAATCACGGAAAGCTTCAGGAACAGCATTACGAGGCTCACTAGCCCTGGGCTTTCCTGCTCTGTCTCCGGTAACAACTGTTCTGATGGGAGGTTTGTATCTCTCCTCTTTATGGAATGGTAGCGAGCTTAGAATGTGAACATGATTCAGTCAGTCGAAGACAATAATGCGAGGTAATTAGCTACAAGCTGAAAGCAAGGGAGCACTTGTCATACTTGCGGACAAGATCACGAAACTCGTCACACTGGCATTGAAGATCACTGAATACATTACACTTGGAAAAATCGTCACAAAATCGTCACTGAACACAGGATTATGGATTTGTTACACGAGCAGTAGTTGTCAAAAGATCATGCAATTTTGTTCGGCTGGGCACCGGAATAACTCAAACTTCTCAGACGCAAACACAACATTGTAAGATTCCTTATATGGGATGTAATATCCTTCAAGGACGATCATGTGAGATTCTTCAGTTGGGACCACGGAAAAATTCAAAAAGGTTGGGTGGATGGAATGATAGCTGATCAATCTATTTCCAGCGGCAAAATGACCAAAGACTACACGCTGTTACAAGTCTTGTTGCGGCTATCCCAACATCACTACGTGCTGGACGGTGGCCTGTCACTTCTCAGAACAAAGGAAGATGGATCTCAGTATTGCCGGTTGGCGTAGACCAAGTTGCCAAATATTAGTCAAGAGCTAGAACTGCATCGGTAAGCAGTACCGTTTCAGCTGATAAATCAGAATGCCTGTATTGATGGTCATGGAAAAATTCAGTATTACCATGAGATAATTCTACAAAGGTTGTTGCATTATGGATATCCTCAACGGAAAGTAGCCACTTGTGAGCAAGCATCAACAAGGGCAGTAGAGCTAACAGTACAAATGATGACGATGCAGTTCCCATTCCTAGCATGTGACAACCCTTCATCGAATTATCTCCAACTATGACGAAGTGGTCGTATCATACTCAGTGAGTTACACGCAGTTTTCTTGTATATATATATACATTTATATACACATATAAACTGAGGCCACAAGTCGGCATTAACAATATGCAGCATACGGGCTACTATATTGACGGAGATTGTCAAGGAAGCTTACATAATACAAGAAGCTAACCGGAGAATCAGTGAGCAAAGGCGAAAGCGTAAATCACCTTTTGAGTTTCTTACACCTGACCGGATTTTGAACTTCGAACTTTTTGAACTTGAAGTGGGGAGCCTACTTTCGAATATATTTGAACAAGAGAATGCTCCGAACCCCAGCTGATGTAAAGCCGTACTTAGCGCTGTGTGTACTTTCACTCCGAAGATCAAACTGTATCTTTGAGTTATGATATTGAATCTTGTGTTGTCGTGATTAGAGGTAACGAGTCTCGCATGATTGTCTCCTCATGCAACGAATCTCGCTTGGAGTTTGCAGGCGACGAATCTCGCAAGGTGGTCTCCAATGTGATCAATGCTTCGTCTTTGGATTCTCAACCTCAATTCCAATTACGACTCTCGTATTGTCGTTATTACAGATAACGAATACAGTATGATTGTCTTTTCGAATCTGTTCCGTCCCAATCGAAGGATGTCGCATGCTCGTCTAGTGGAATGATTTGATCCTCAGGACAATTGCCGCCACTCTATTTTTCATATTTTCTCTAAACATAATAAACTAACAAACGGCTTCTCAAGAAAAATAACAGTCACTATCTGATTCTCCCTCTATATGGAATTATCATTCCCCGAATCGAAAAAACCTCAAGATAAGATGAAGAGGTCTAACTCTTTGCCAGCCATAAAAAGATACAGAAAGAAACAGATGCATTTCACAACAAACACTATAGATAGAAAGATAAAAATGATTGCGGCATTACTTGCATGTAAAGAAACCATGGACGAACATCAGTTGGTTAGCGCTATCAGGAATCAGCTCTCAGGTACAAGGATGGAAGCGAGTATCACCTACCAACATATCTATGACAGTGTAAGGCGTCTTCGTTTGGTAAAAACTGTATTGTTCTCTAAAAGTATGAGTATGTTTAATTCTAATGTAGATGGGTAGCGCCGCTAGAACAGAACAACAGAATATGATTGACCCCAAGGATCCGAGTAAGTAGTTCTGTGAACTGTAACGTATCGTTACTTATGCCCATACTAGCTAACCCTCAGATGTCTTTTGAGAAATCGGATATGGACCTGATTATGAAGGAACTCGAGGATGAATGCTCTCAGACTATAAAATCCAAACAATGTCTAGAAATAACACGAACGATGATGGAATCGATGATTGGGTCGCGAAAGGTCCCTCACCCTAGTAGTTGGGGATTTTACAATGATACCACAATCGAGATAATTGTTTCAGATGTCCGATACTGTAGCATAATGATAAACACTGGCGACGACCCTGTAGAGTATAGTGTTTTTGGAAAAGGTGAGAAAGTAGAATTTGAAAAGCTCACTGAAATGCTTATTTATATATATCAGTTTTACTGAATCAATTGTATTCCAAGATTGTGTTGTTTGCAACCTCAGTTAACCCTCGGATTATATCATCACTAGTTCTCCGAGATTGTACAAAGTCTACAATACAATGTGATCGAGAATAGTTTGGTGCATGTAAAGGAAGTCCAAAATCAGAATCAATGATTGTATCTACGCCGATACTAATAGCTCCTATGTAACCTTTCAGGAATGTGTTAGTTATCGACTTGCTCGTCAAAGATAAGCGCGACTACCTTGGTGAGTATTGTTCCAGCGTGATATGGCATCAGAAACGCTTCCGGACTTTATTAAGCTATCTCCGGACAATCTATATGGGGTATTGGTATTTGGTTTGAATGCTTTACTTTGAATCGTGATTTCTTGATTTGGAGTTATTTCTAATCCGTTTAGTAATGGTATACATGTCGGTAATGAGTCGATACCAGATGACATTTGGACTGTTCTCCATTTCTTCTTGTTCTCTATTATTATAGCCCTCTTAACGGAATATAGGTGGATCATTCTTATGAATATATCTGAGCGAAGCATTGGTGGTTCATATCTCGCATTATCCGTAGGCATAAGCAAACTTATAACCGATGGTAAGATCAATGAGCGTTGAGTGTTTTTAAGACGCAGAACTTCTTTGCTTCTCTCATCTCTCATCAGAAATCTCGAAATATACACTTCCCCCACCCCCCTCCCCCTTCACCCTCCCACCGGGGATTTCCCCTTCAAATGCCATCCAGGCGCTCCAGAATTAAACAAATTCTTCACCACCGAAAACCCGAACGACTTGCCTGACCTAGAGGTCCTCAACGAAAATTGTGCAGATTATACCCGCTGCCCCAAATGCCTTTGCTTCGGTGTATTAGCGAGGAAAGGTCCTAAAACAATCGCATGCACCACAGTCGACTGTTGGAAGACTCTTTCAAGAGAGCTCTTACCATCAGCCTACCTTCTTGGATTGCCCGAACACGACGATAGACGATCACGCTCTCCCAGTGTCGACATGGATACTACAACCCCGTCTCCAAGATTAACATCCTTCACCAGAAGATTGACCGCCTTGAAAAATTGGTCGAACGTTTTATAGGTGCACAAACGACTCATTCCCATTCCGCTACTACACCTGCGGATCCTCCTAATGCGTCACAATCTACACAACCTGCACTTTACTCGCAAGCCCATATCGTACAGCCCACACGTTCAGTCGCATGGGCCAAGATTGCATCAAACTGCCCCGATCACCTCAAAGATACTCTCAAGGAAATGCGAGCGGAACATATGCAGCAAGATCGGAACCATCGACGAAAGAAAGAATGAATATGCCGGAGAGCATGTTCGTGTTTTTGTCAACGGGATTCCGCGATCTCAAGCAAAAGCCGAGTCAGACGGGAGGATGATTAGCCGAGTTGAGAGGACCGAAAATCCTCCTTACAGGCGATGCGTATACACACGAACCGAATTCATACGATGTTTCCAAGAGGTCACAAGACATTTGAGTAGCTGGTGGAAGCAACGTACGAGACTTCTTTTCGCGCTTCGATGATCGAGATGAACTGCGCCGCACTCGACAGCTTCAATCCCGATCTACCTCGTAATCCTCATCAAGCGACCGAAGCGGAGAAGCTTGAAGTCAAACGTACATCCCTCGAACAATACGCGCGTCAGAGTACTAGAGTGAGGAGTACATCTACTGCTCAAACTTTTTACCGAAACAAGGGCATTGAGCTTGTAGGAGCCGAAGCTTTCGATGCATACTGTCGCCAATACGTTGAAAACCAAGCAGCACGAAAGATCTAGGTCTTCATCATCTTCGGATGATACGACAGCTCTTACCAATCTAGTACGACCTCGATCGGACGACGATGGATTCGCAACACCAAATAGACGCAAACGTACAATGAGCAACGACCCTGTTTTAGATACAGAAGAACACGAGGTCGATATGGATACTCAATTAGAGTAACCCATCATAACGTTCGTGGAATCAGTCAAGCGATGTATAATCACTATAACGATATTATTAACAACAGTCAGGCGGATCTTATTTTCCTCTCTGAGACGTGGCACAACAATATATATCCAAAGAAACAGCAATTCCTCTACCACTCACCTTCCCTCACTCGGGCAATTCGTTGGGGATCCGCTGGTAGAGCTCGCCGTACCGGTGGGATAATGGTGCTTATTCATCCTTCGTTGCGCTCGGACACTACCATACTAGCCTCAGAACACGTTGATAGTGTTGCGATCAACATCCGCGGCACTCGTATAGCATGCATTTATTTACCACCATCGCTCTCGCAAGATGCTCGTTTCGATGTGCTCTGGCAGTTTTCGGGGTATGATGTTATAGTAGGTGATCTCAACACTAGAATGTCAGGGAGTAATCGATCCAATGTGGCAGTACGTGAAGCATTACTTCACTTCGCAGAGGAATCGAACCTGGAGTTACTTGAAGCTGGGAGTGAGCTGGATCATCTTCTGTCTCGGTATTGCGCCAACCAGCTGACTTACAATCAGACATCCCTTCCTACCGATCGTAGACAGCAATCTTTTACCGTCGCCTTTCTCCCGCCCCGTCTTAGGATAGAGAAGCCAGCGTATACTTATCCCAGAGCTTTCTATGTACTGACACCTCTATTGAATGCAGATACACAACCCGGTTTCAGGCAAATGATATATGTGAAGCTTATGATACATACGCAGATTTTATTAGCCTATCGATTCAGGAACAAAGAGGCCTGATTTTCATAGAAGCCGCCACTGCGCAGGATGCTGTTGATTCAATCGATGAATTGCTAGTGAAGATAGTTTATAGGTCACAAGATCGGTATTTGTGTCGTGCGGTCGATCGCTTGAATAATTGTGCAAAACCACCTACTGCGCCTCAAGTGTATGCTCCGCAGTCAGGCTATTCAAAAGTCTCAAAAAATCCAGTTGCACAACCATCAGATCAGCTACTCCTACCCTGACTCCGGTGGAATGTACTAGCAGAGATATCGGCGTTTGTGGAGGGACGAGAATGCTCCAGCTAATCTGCTCGCTCCCGAAGCTATCGAACCAGTCAAAATCAATGATCGAGAAACAATGCGTAAACTAATTCGAGAATACAGCTCCTCGAAGTCTGCTGGGGGTTATGGAATACATGCTGTTATAATGAAGAATCTATTGGGCTCAACCTTTGCTGACCACCTATCGGTCCTATATGACCTGATAAGTGAGTATGGGTGCACCCCTACCAGATGGAATACCGCCATTACGACGCTACTGAGCAAGAAGGATGATAGTTCCCCTTGCCTTCCTACGGAGGTTAGACCGATCAGTCATCAAGTAATGTTTCGTAGAATCTCTGAAAAACTGGTGCTAGCTGAAATCGAAGAGAAGATATCATTGCACCTCTGTCAATTTGGATTCAATAGTGGACATGATACTCAGTCAAATGTTCGATGTGTGGAGGTTGCTAGAGAAGAGGGCGCCTGCAATCGTGTCATTACCGACTACTTGGAGGCATACGACAGTCCCAGATGGAGCCTGCTCAATCAGAAGCTACTGCCTTACGGCTTGCCGCCAATGTTGCTGAAGATCATTGTCAGACTTATGTTCCGAGAGATGTATTCAGTAGTCACTGAAACACAGTCAGATAGGATTGAATAGAGGTCTATTTCAGGGCAGTTAACTATCACCCGTACTGTATTGGTGTACAACATTCGTGTACAACATTTTTATAGACGATCTACTGAAAGGAATACATCAGATGTTCGCTACTGCAGGTAATATATTCCCAGCTGTAATGTATGCCGATGATCTTTTGCTGCTTTGGCAAACAGAATCAGAGGCTTTGGCGATGTGGATTTTTCTGCAAAACTAGAATAGTGACAATCTGATGTTCAATAAATCTACATTAAGCGGTGCCCCGCGCACTTTACATTGCATTCAGGTATTAGATAGCTTTGTTATTGATCATTCTATGTTGACCGCATTACTGATTGTCCACCAGTCGTGCAGTATAGTATCGAGTTTGACCCATTCCGACCGGCTTATCATTCATCGATGTCAAAGACTGGAATACCAGCCAGCTCGGCACAACTGGTAGTTTGAGACTGCGTAAAAGGCTCTAGACATACACAAAGCCTGTCTTTGCCTCTGCCAAATTGATCTGATGAGATTAAAGCTATCAAAATGCTCGTAAGTTACCCTAGGCGAACGCTGCTTACTGTTGGAGAGTCAGGGTTAAAGTCTTCAGCTATCCCATAAACATCTTGGTGTGTTTCTGACAGCTAGAGGCTTCGAACGGCGATCACAAGTTGAGCACACTGCAAGGAAGGCCAAAAGGACGCTGGTGCTACTACGTCAATTTTGCTATACGTGGAAGACGCCCGTCAAGATTCAGCTGATAAAGACTTTCGTGCTTCCGATCATACAATATGCTGCGCCGCTTATGGTGGCAGCTTGCAGCAAATCTTTAGCAAGTCCATCAATCGAGCAGTGTCAGCAAAATGCACAAACGATTGGAAAAGGTTACTTGGCCGCTCAATGGGATGTACTCGATAGTATAGTTGCGATCGCTCACTCCTTCATCCTTGGAATCAAGGTATATTCAGCATTAGCCGCGGCAGTTACAGCGATCAAATGGCCTCAACAAGAGCGGTCGAATTGACGATACAATGTATAGCAATACAGCTTCCATTCGTAGCTGAAGATAATCCGGAAGATTGCAGTTGGCTTCGATAAGATGGTGGTTGGGTCGCACCCACGGTGTGACAGATCGACTTCCTGTTTTTGATGGTGTCACCACGATCAACGGCTATAAAAACGACTTGAGAACTCGCATAAGCACCATAACAGCAATCAGACTTCATCAGTACTATCCAGCCAGTCATCCGATTCCGACTGCGCATTGTCTTGCTGCAAGTTTGATCGACAAAATACTCACAAGTGATCGGAGCTCTCTGGAGAAGCGCTTGATTCTTTGGAGAGGAAATGAATGATTCGGTAGAGGAAAGCCTCTGTGTATGTTTTTTTACGCAGTATCATACCACCAGCTGTGCAGAACTTGCTGGTATACCACGCTTTGATATTCACGAATTGATAGGCCAGGAGAAATGGGCCGAACTAGACGGTGTACTACAAGAGTGGTGGACAATCTGCAATGCGATCATATAATGATCGATAATACGAGTGTATATTTCCTGAGAGTAATGTAACATGCACGGGTTACCGCTGAATAGATATACATTAAACATCAATGACAGGCAACTGTTGATGGCAAGCAATAATCACTGTTGTGTCCTCTATCCAGGTCAGCTGTGTTTATGCTGACACTGACAAAGGGAGGGATAATCAGAGTCTCACATGATTGTCAGCAGTTACGTCCTCATTGCAAGAATGATGAATTCAAAGAAGACAAGATGACTGCGAAATAATACAATCGATGCGGCCGCGCATGCTTCTTTCAATTCACCCTACAGCCCACATCGAAATGATGAAGCTAATTCTATAGCAGATGACTTCATGAACATTGGTGCCATGATGAACGTGGAATCTGTCTCTCAGTGGAGAGGCGATTGTTGCCCGTCAACCATAATGTGATGATAATTGATGCGTGCCATCAATGACAGGCAACTGTTGATGGCAAGCAATAAATCACTGTTGTTGGCAAGCAATAAATCACTGTTGTGTCCTCCATCTAAGTCAACTGTGTTTATGCTGACAGTGACAAAGGGATAGTCAGAGTCTCACATGATTGTCAGCAGTCACACCCTCATTGCAAGAATGATGAATTCAATGAAGACAAGATGACTGCGAACTTTAGATTAATCCGTTTGTCCACACTCATGACATCTCGGTCGTGCCAAGTATACATCACCGGGTAGTGATCATATTTTCTCTGTTCCAAAAGATCAAAAAGAGACCTTCTGCTCACAAGTTGGTTCTGGGTGATTAACATATGACGCAAAACCACCGTATCCATGTAGTACGAGAATTTCGTACAGTCTGCACTGATGACCAAATGATTAAGATCTTTGTCATTGGCTCCGTTCTTGAGGAGCCATCTCTGCTTTTTGGTTGTGCATATCGTGCCGATACTTGATATGATTCCGTATCTTGGACCACCCTGAGGAATAAGTAAATAAATAGAGAGAATTTCCGAGTTATCGATCGTGTTGTCGTTGTTGTCGTTGTCGTCGTTGTTGTCATAGTTGTCGTTGTCGTCGTTGTTGTCGTTGTTGTCGTTGTTGTCGTTGTCGTCGTCGTTGTCGTTGTCGTCGTTGTTGTCGTTGTCGTCGTTGTTGTCGTTGTTGTCGTTGTTGTCGTTGTTGTCGTTGTTGTCGTTGTTGTCGTTGTTGTCGTTGTTGTCGTTGTTGTCGTTGTTGTCACCGAAAATCACATCGACTCCTCCAAACTCATCGAATATATTGATTGTCTCCTCCGGTCCGGGAACGTCTTCAGAAGAAGAAGAAAGGATGATCATACCACCAGCGCTCTCATTCGATGTGTACATTGAAAGTGAGACGTACGATCCCGCATCGGAATAATCAGAGGGAGAGAGGTAAGCTCTTCCATTTCCCTCTGTTCAGATGTCTGAGGAACAGGTGAAGGGGGCTCAATATATCCCTCAAAGACAGGTAAGATCGTATTCATTCCCATTTGCAATATGACTTTAGTGTTTTGCTCTTGGAAATCCGTTAATTGATCAGAACACCTTGCAAACGCTCGTTATAGCTGATGTGCTCACAAAACAGGCAGAATCCTTTGGTTTCATTGGTCTGAAGCACGTCCAAATACACGACGAGGAAGATCAGATAGGAAGAAATGTAGAAACTGGGGAAGAATGAGTCTTTAATGAAAAATTCTACATGATTGTCATGATATTGTGATGTTGAATCCGAAGTGTTTGCTACGTCGCTCCCACCCCAGTCTGTTCAGAAAGAAGCTCGTAGGTTGCTGTAATTCAATTGCCAGCCCACAAACTCGATAATAAAGATCGTAGACAGCCATTTGAACACTGTCATCCCCTAATCCTTTGTTTTCAGCGCTTGAGTCTATCCATCGATTGTGAAAGTTGTTTTCGATGTCTTTGATTGCGATTTTGTTGTTTGTCACAAGGGCAGCTTGATGAAACATCATTGCAATATGCAGTGAGTGACATGGATGGAAATATAGTTGATCCAAGTTGTACTGATAATTCTGAAGCGCAGACATTGCTTCGATCCCCAAGAAGTCACAGAGACGACTCGCAAAGAGTAGAGCTTCCGCATTCTCTAGCACATCATCCCCGTTGTCTTCATCATTTTCCTTGATCAAAGTTGCGAACAGGCTGCGACTTTCTTGATCGAGTATATTTGATCCGCCGCACATTGTCAGAAACATATTGAGGTCGTTAGTATTTCGTAACAACGCTTGCTGATTTACTTCGAAGATATCATCACTGGGAAATGGTATCGATCTGAAGAGAGAACTGATAGTCGCTAGCATCCAAGGGTCGATTTTCATGACTACACCATGTGTTAGAGTGAGGTGAACTGTAGATGCTCTGGGAATATACGACGCTCTAAAATGCTCCATCAAGTAAGAAGACATTTGTGAGACATTTGGAGACATTTGAGTAAAATGTGTAAGAAAGAGACAGAGGATTTCCACTTCGTAAGAACGCGTAAGTCGTCGTCCCTCTCTCTTTCTCTCCTTCTTCTCCCTCTCTCTCGCCTTACTCTCGCCTTTCCTCGATCTCTTCCCGTATCATGACGACACTCATAAAAAGAACCACGCTGTCTGGATACGAGGATCAAATCAAATCGTACAACAACAAAATCGATCAACAAAAATTCGCAGGCGCAAAGAGAGAACAACAACTAGAAACATTAATATCACTAAGAAATCCCAAGTATAAAGAATTCAATTTCGATAAACTTGTGTAAGTTCATTCCAATGCTAAGATTGGTGTAAACCATCTCCAAAATCTATGCAAAGTCAACAAAGCATATGTAGACTATATGGTCATCAGCGAACTACTGGATTACCACCAAGTTCAGAACAAGGACTCATACTCGATGAAGCCATTTATGACTATGTCAGAGTTCGACACTATCGCCTATGCTTTGTCTTCTGATCACGGATCCATTCCTACGCTGGCAATGTTTAATCCACCTCGTAACAACGGCATCAACATGGCTCACGATATTATTGAGGTCAAATATTGTCCAACAAGCTATCCTTTCGACTTACGCAAGGCAGAGCATGATTACTACCGATTTTGGTACTTGGAACAGCAACCAGCAATCAAAATTCGAGTCCCAATCAATCTTGGAATCACAAGCACAATCATCTTCCAGTATAGAGTTATGGATAACCCAGCCCTTCCGTTATGAATCGCAGAAACACTTGGCGATGATGAGACTTCCGATCATGATGATTGAATAACGAATGAAAGACAATAAAAGATTCTGCACGCGTGTCATCTCTTTCTCTCTTTTTCTGTCTCTCTCTCTTTTTGTGAATTGGTTGCATACCACTTTTGATACTCGAAGACATGATTCGAAATCCGTTGGCTCTAGTCTGCTTGCATACCACTTTTGTTACACTGCAAACACAACCCAAACCCAAAAATTCATCGAGATGGCACGCAACAAGTCAAACGTTTGGTGGGAGCAATCATATGTAATGCAACAACAAGATGGTACGCAACAAGTCAAACGTTTGATGGGAGCAATCATATGTAATGTAACATAAAGATGGGACGCAACAAGTCAAACGTTTGGTGGGAGCCATCATATGTAATGCAACAACCAGATGGCATGCAACCAAAAGATGGCACGCAACAAGTCAAACGTTCGGTGGGAGCAATCATATGTAATGTAACAGCAAGATGGCACGCAACAAGCCAAACGTTTGGTGGGAGCAATCATATGTAATGCAACAACAAGATGGCACGTAACAAAAAGATGGCACGCAACAAGTCAAACGTTTGGTGGGAGCAATCATATGTAATGCAACAACAAGATGGCACGCAACAAGTAAAACGTTTGGTAGGAGCAATCATATGTAATGCAACAACAAGATGGCACGCAACAAGTAAAACGTTTGGTAGGAGCAATCATATGTAATGCAACAACAAGATGGCACGCAACAATTAGATGGCACGCAACAAGTCAAACGTTTGGTGGGAGCAATCATATGTAATGCAACAACAAGATGGCACGTAACAAAGAGATGGCACGCAACAAAAAGATGGCACGGAACAAAAAGATGGTGCACAACAAGTAAAGCATGAGTATTGTCGGGACAGTTCCTCCGACATGCCGGTGTATATGTTCGCGATCGCAGTAGAGGATCTTGACGGCAATCAATGATCTTAAAACGAATTGAATACAAGTCGCTTACATTACATATGATTGCTCCCACCAAACGTTTTACTTGTTGCGTGCCATCTCTTTGTTCCGTGCCATCTTCTTGTTGCGTTCCGTCTTTTTGCTGCATTACATATGATTGCTCCCACCAAAATGCTGAGTTAGAGAACGTCTTCTTGAGAACTCATGTTGCTCACTCACAACAAAATGTTGTTGAAATGGGTGCGCATCTAGATCTGCAACAAAACAGAGCTCAGCAGCAAGGGGATGAAATGCAGCAACTTCGTATGCGTCTACAACGAGCCGATCGACAACAGATGCAGGGATGTCAACACAATGCCGATCGAGAAGCTGAACTCAAAATTCAATCTGCACGCTTGAGTACTTCTGAATTTATACAGTGGGTGTGGCATAAGTATCCACTGCCATTCCGCTATGAACAGAATCAGTTTGGAAGATCCAGTACCGGTGCCACGAAAAAAGAACGAGGTTTAGTACGAGAAGCGTTACTGTATCACCACAGCGACAAGTACACAATGTCCGATGACAGAGTGAAAATCATTGCAAGTGCAGTTTGTCAGATTCTGACTGGAACGCTATAATAGATGAATGCAGAACAGAGTGGTCTATTTATTTCTTTCAGAACGATGCAAGCAATCTACTATACTTCTCCGTTTGATGTTTGCAATGGGAATCGATTTCACGGATGGTATGCAATCGCTTTGCTTGACGGGGTCGTTTCTCGATCCAATCGAGACACCGTTTTAGATGCGTGCGCAAACGGCGATACAAACACCTACGTTTGTTTTCATTAATCTTGATTTGTTTCATTGGCTGTTTCTGTTTGCGTTCGGAAGGAGATAAGATCCATAGGGGACAAATGGACAGCGTCGCACCTTGGTCGTTAAAGACACCATCCAGTTGAAAAAATGCAAGCTTGGGTACTTGTGTAATTATCGTTTTATGAGATTGTCGCTCTCTCGGAGACTTACGAAGATTGGAAGATATGGTCGGGGGATTGGCTCGTAAGGGTTAGCCCACAGACTCGTGTTGTTGGGGGGAGGGAGGGAGCAGACTTGTGCGAAGATCATACTGTAAATAGATATCGTATTCGTCGATTGAGAGAGGTTGTTTATGGGCAGGATTTACAGGAAGAGGAGATTTGCTTGTCATTAGAATCAATCGATGTGTTGAAGAGAACTCGGAGTTACCAAATTTTGTATTTCGTGCTTCAATGGCGAAAATTATAGTTGACGAGCAATCGACATGCTTTCCAAGTAGATTGGAGAGGGGCCTTTCATGTTTGTCCGCAACGAATGCCAAAACGTCTCATTTGTTTGTGATTGACTTGAATCTTACTAATGGTACAAAGCTTTTACTTTGCATGATGATCTTCTTGATGCAAGTAGCATGCAAGGAAGAATGGTACGCAAGAAAGGGAAATGGCATGCAAGAAAGGAAGAAGATCGCGAAAATCGATAAATGGATCCATTTTTTTGGATCCATGGATCTACCTAACCAAATAGAGTTAGAATCACACGTGAAATGTTTGTGGCGTAACGAAAAAGAGTTAAGAAAAAGTTTGATCCACAGCTGGATCCATACTGCTGCACAGCACTGTGCGAGCCGCCACATTCCAGAGAATCGAAAAATTTCTCCCACCCAACACTTTTCGATGATAAAACATGAAATGATCGCCTTCTCAAATGATTCGTCATGGTAGTCTTGGAAACGACGAGAGATGAACTTGAAATTTTGATGCTTGTCGCCTGTCACAAAAGTGGTATGCAACCATTTTTTGACGATTGGAGATGAAATGATCTCCTCGTCAAACGAGTAGGAATGGTCTTACTTTGAGCGATGGGGGAAGATCTTGACATTTTGGGGTTCATATGGGTGTGGGATGATTGCATGACATTG
>Ga0160427_10001552_pt1 | contig 14055 bp, 16 predicted proteins | sample SolpanmetagenomL_FD_108194 | JGI IMG/M metagenome (GOLD analysis project Ga0160427, IMG submission 108194) | Solar panel surface microbial communities from Lawrence Berkeley National Laboratory, California, USA - L | ecosystem: Engineered > Built environment > Solar panel > Unclassified ...
AAAAGAAAAAACAAAAAAAAAATTTTTTTAAAAAAATAAAAAAAAAAAAAAAAAAAAAATAAAATAAATATATAAAAAAAAAAAAAAAAAAAAAAAAAAAAAAAAAAAATTGATCTCAACTAGATATGCTAGTAGTAAATCTAATTTAGAAAATAAACATTCAATGGAATGTAATAAAAATTTTACTTTTTACTTAAGTTTTAATTGAGATCATTTCAAAAATTTTGACAACTTAAGCAAGTAAGATATAGCCCAATCATCGTTGTGAGACGATGAATACCTACTCTAACAGTAATAATTTATTTTTTGTTATAAGACTAAATATAAAGTCATAGGACTTTGTCGTGTAGGTTAATATAATAAATGGTAATAATAAAGGTTCTGTTATATAAAAACTTATTTATAGATTTAGTGAAGAATCTTATTTATTTTACGTCTGATACATTAAATTATTGAATATTTCCTAGCTCTAATACTAAAGATACCGCCCCTGTTTTATTTTTTTCCGAAGAAAAAAATATAGAAGCAGGGGCGATTAATTGTGGAATAAATATTTTATGCGACTCTAGTAATATTCACCTAAAGGCTGAGTTTTATTTAACTACGTATTTAGCTGGGTTAATAGAAGGTGATGGGCATTTTAATGTCCCAAAATCTTTAAAAAACTCTAAGGGAAAAGTTATATCCGGAGGGATAGAGGTTATATTCGCGTTAAAAGATAGACCATCGGCAGAGCTTCTAAAAACTAAATTTGGTGGTAATTTATATTTACGACCAGGTCGTAATTTAATTCGGTGAATGATTCAAGATATTAAGTCTGTTACAAATATAATGAATGCAATTAATGGTAAACTAAGAACACCTAAAATTAATGCTTTTTATAATATGGTTGAATTTTTGAAACTTAAACGAGTTAATATTGAAAAACTACCATTAGATACTAGTCCTTTAAATAGTAATGCTTGATTAGCAGGCTTCATAGATGCTGATGGTCATTTTGCTATTAAAGGGTTTACTAAAAGTCTTAAAACATACTTAGCGATTCAATTTTACTTATCGCAACGACGTACTGATAAAAGTGGTGATAGTCTTGAAAAAATAATGTGACAAATAGCTGAATTTTTATCTAGTAAATTAAGCCAAAGAGAAATAACTAGCAAATATTTACAGTTTATAGTTAATACTTCTAGCGCTAAAAGTAATAAAATTTTAATTGACTATTTAAACAATTTTCCTCTTTTGAGTTCAAAATATTTGGATTATAAGGATTGAGAATCTAGTAATAATATTTATGTAAATAGATTACATAAAGATCCTGTAGAGTTTCAAAAAATTAGAACCTTAAAACTTAATATGAATTCAAATAGAACTTTGTTTGATTGAAGCCATCATAGACAAAAAATATATGGTTTAATTTAATCTATTCTTCTTATTTGAATTAGACGGGGAAAGTTAGCTCCCACTTAGTCAATCATAAATAAATCATTGGTTTTATTTAATATAATATAAGTTAATATAAAACAGTGTATCCTGTTTCCCTTAAATGGCAATTACAATGGTCAATTCTTTAGGACTAAAAATCCTGTTCGAGGCCAATTTGTAGGAGTGAACCTCCTGCTCAAAACTATCAAATTGCCGGGAAAGCCCTAAAACAATTTCAACCAAGCAGACATGATAACATAGTCTGTGGCACAGGTAATGACTCGTGGTAAGGTAAAATCGAAATTGATCGCATGAAAAGAAATGGGTAATCCGCAACCAACCACCGTCTTGCGGGACGGTGTGCAGTTCATCGACTAAATGTTGGTTGGCATTATTTACATAATGCTTAAGATATAGTCAAGCCCCATCCGAAAAGGTGCAGAATAACAATTACACGCGTAATGCGGATGACGTTATTTGTTAAATGGATAATTTCGGTGAAGAATTATTCAGGGAGAAGTCCCTTAACTCTGCCTGTAAAGGCTAATAAGGGAGATCTGATTAACAGATAGAAATTTCAATACATCATTCTTTGAAACAGCTGGTGGAGGTGATCCAATATTATACCAACATCTTTTCTTTGAAACAGATTATATATGTTTGTCTTTATTAACAATACATCAAAAAAATAGATCTTTCGATTTTACATTTTTTTATTCTAAGTTTAGTGAGTACTATCCTAATCTTAAACAACCTAATCAGGGGTTTCTTGAGTGATTTATAGGATTTTCAGAAGGAGAAGGTTGTTTCGTTTTAGCTAAAAGAGGGGATCTAGCCTTTGTGATTACTCAATCTACTACGGATGTCAAAAGCTTAAAATATATTGAGGATAATCTAGGTTTTGGTAAAGTGATTAAACAATCGATTAAACAAAATACACACAGATTTGTTATTCAAGATATTCAAAATTTATCTCTGATTTGTTTACTATTTAACGGGAACATGGTGTTTCCCACAAGAAAAGCTAGATTTTTAACTTTTCTTTCTTGTTTTAATGAAAAACTTTTAAGAAAAAATCTTATTACCATAACTCCTTTAGATACTTGTGTTAATCCTTCATTGAATGATGGTTGAATATCAGGTATAACCGATGGAGAAGGTTGTTTTACTTGTTCTTTATTATCTGATAATTCTGGTTATAGATTTAGATATATATTAACTCAAAAATGAGAGGCGAATAAACTTGTTTTACAACATATTATAAATATTTTCGGAAAATATTTAGTACAAGGTTCTGTAGTTGCTCATTCTGTGAATAACGTATGAGAAATTAGAGTTAACGGTGTAAAAAATTGTGAAGGTCTATTTACTTATTTTGATGAATATAGCCTTATAACAAAAAAAAAAGATAGTTATTCAAAGTGAAAATTACTTCATTCTAGATTAGTTAAAAAAGATCATCTAAATGACAAAACTAGATTAGAACTAATTGAACTGGCTAAACAAATTAATAAAACAACTATATAAAAGGAAAAAAGGGGATTGGCTTAGTCAAAGCTATGAAGTTTTCTAGGACAGATGTAAAATTGAATTAGATCCTAGTTAATGAATACCAATAGGTATACCACAACCCTAGTTCTTATTATAATTTATTATGTAATTCTTAGAAAAAAATAATAAAACATAAGAGCAATACTGGTGGGATAATCTAATAATTTAAGATTGTCCATACGGTCAATATCCCCTAAGGACAAGACCGTCGGTCTTCTAAGAGATCGCTACAGACTGGTTCACCGGTGGGTGGCTGAAATGCTGCTTAATGTACAGTCGGATTCCTCTTTTAATGACCTATATATAAAAGGCTTCGAGCAAAGCTCGATGGTTGTATAATTACAAGGTGAGAAAAAATTATACAATATGGAATTGGATTCTTTGGTCATCCAGAAGTTTACATATTAATTATCCCAGGTTTTGGAATTATTAGTACAGTAATTTCAGCCGCATCAAATAAAGCAGTATTCGGTTATATTAAACTAAGTAGCCCTTGTAATAATATTTTTCATCAATATTATTATACCGCAACATACTATCTGCGAGAAGGACATATTATTCTGCAAAGTACTGTAAATGTAAACCCAATCTCCCTTCCCCGGAAGGACAAAATAGTATTTTTGGTTTTATCACAAGCGTTAAAACAAAAAATAAAATGAATGGTCGTTATAGTAATAATCTTTACAGCAATGTATAATTCGCAGATAACCAACGCACAAGGATTTATTGAACATTTCAATAATCCAAGCATGCTAGTAGGAATCTCAGAGACTGTATGTATGTTGTCTATTTGTATTTCAAAAGGTGATGACGACCTAAAAATTCGTCAATGAATTGCTGGTGTTATTGATGGCGACGGTAATTATCACGTATCTGTAAAAGGATACGTAGAATTATCGGTAGTTATGGAAACTCGGGATATTGCTTGTTTATATAAATTAAAACAACGATATGGAGGTTCTGTAAAAGCTACTTCTCACGCAAAAGCTGTACGTTTTCGTTTACATCATAAAGCTGGAATTATTCAAGTGATTAATGATATAAATGGATTACTACAAAATCCTGTTCGAATTGCACAATTGCAACAAGTTTGCGCTTTATATGCGATTGGATTTATCCCTACTGTAAATTTAGAATATTCAAGTGCATATTTATCAGGGTTATTTGATAGTGATGGTAGTATTTATTACAATAAATCATCAAATCAGATTTTTATTACTGTAACGCAAAAAGATCGTTTTTTATTAGATCTATTGAAATCTATTTATGGGGGTATGGTTTATGTAAGCCATAAAACAGCTTATAAGTGGACAGTCAGTAAAAAAGATGATATAATTAGTTTAATTGATAATTATTTTCATTGAAACCAATGTGTTTCAGCTAAAAATAAAAAATTTGGTATGGTTAAACAATTTTATTATTTATCATCAGTTGGTGCATTAAAAGCATCTTCAGAGACTCCATTAGGAAAAAGCTTTGATCAATTTAAAAAACAATGAGAATCAACTTTGGATTTAGACAAATAGATAAAGATACAGTCCAGTTATTATAATTATATTATAGTATTAGTACTTAGGTATGGTTTACGCAATGATGTCAATTGGAGTATTAGGATTTGTTGTGTGATCTCATCACATGTATTCAGTTGGATTAGATGTGGATAAACTTGTGTTCACGAAAAAAATCTTGCTATTTGCTGGAAACTCCTGTATAACTAGTCCACTCATATTTATTATGTTAGGAAAAATCTCGTTAGTGCATTATACGGTGCCAGGACAATCAGCAGGAAACTTTAGTTGGTTTAGTATAAAAGCTACGGCAAATACTAAGAATACTTATAATCATTATACCAATTTACCTAAAATATCTGAACATGTTAATAAACATAAATCTAATCTTACAGATAAAGAATTTGGTGAATTTTTAGCTGGTTTAATAGAAGGAGATGGTTGATTTGGTAAAAAAGAATTGCATATAATTTTTGCTCAAGATGATATTTCATTAGCTTATTATATTAAAAAACGAATTGCACATGGTAATGTCTATAAAATTAAAAATAAAAAAGCAGTAAGATACATTTGTAAAAATAAACTAGGTTTATCTATTATTTTATCTTTGATAAATGGTAAATTAGTAAGTAAACCTAAATATGAGCAATTAATTAAGAATCATTATGATTCTAATTTTAACTATACTATATTACCACCTGTAAATAGTTTATCCCTAGATAATTATTGATTAGCAGGTTTTGCCCAACCCGACGGCTGTTTTCATATTAGTGTTGTAAAAAGTAAAACACATAAAACAGGATATAGCGTAAGGTTAGAATTTTCTATAAAACAAAATGATTCTGTACCTTTAAACCTTTTATACTCAACTGTTAAATTGGGTAATCTTTCTCAGTATAGTAGTGGAATATGATGTTATAAAAGTTCAGGTTTTAAAACAGCTGCATTATTAATTAATTACTTTGATCAATTTAATGTTTTCGCAGGTAAATATGTAAACTACCTTAAATTTAGAAAAGTATATATTATGATAACTAAAGGTCAGCACTTAGAAAAAAAAAGTATAATTAAAATTAAAAGTATTGCAACTAAAGGATTCTCAGAGACTAGTACGCAAGAAGCTTAATGTTTAAATGATGTTTTGAGTAAAAACAATATTTATTAAGCTAAGATACTGTCCAAATTTATGACAAGAGCCTATTTCACAGCCGCAACATTGATTATTGCAGTTCCAACAGGAATTAAAATATTCTCATGATTAGCGACATGTTATGGTGGATCTTTACAACTTACAACACCTATGTTATTTGCGCTAGGATTCGTATTCTTATTTACTGTAGGAGGATTAGTTAAAATTTACACTTAGTTCTCTTTAAAAACCACTATATGCTGGAAACTCCTAATTTAAATCCACATCGAGCTTCGCTCGAAGTAAAATTGATTTATTTATTTAATGGACAATCAGCAGGAAACCGACGCAATTAGGAATCCTCAGAGACTATACGTGGTTATTATTTGTAAAATAATAAGATATAGTCCAGAGTTATATTAACTGACATTATGTAAGTGATAAAATTAATTACATCAATTTTGATAATCTTTCTTTAGCTTGTAATCCTTTTTTTATAAAAGCAATACAAAAAATAAACCCTGTTAAACAATATGTTAATTTTAAGGATAATAGATCATTACTGATCAAAGATAATACTGAAAAAGCAGGTGTGTATTGTTTAATCAATTTAATCAACGGCGATGAATATACAACTTTAGTTGAAGATGCAAATAAAAAAAATACAAGTTTAAATAATAAGCTTGAACCTTATTTTGTTACTGGTTTTTCGGACGGTGAAGCCAATTTTCATGTATCAGTGATCTCTAGAAAAGATTCTAAACTTAAATGAAGAACAAGAATAATATTTCAAATAGGTTTACACCTCGAAGAAATGCCCTTATTATTAAGCATACAAAATTATTTTAAAGGTATAGGTATTATTAGCCAAGACCTAAAAAATAACAAGGTTTTTTACGTTGTTTCTAACCCTTAAGATATTCTCAGAGTTATTATCCCTCACTTTAATTGTTATAAATTATTGACACAAAAGCGTATGGATTATATCCTATGGAGCAAAGTTCTAGACATAATGGTAAAAAAAGAACATTTAACACAAGATGGTTTAGAAAAGGTTATTAGCTTAAAAGCATTAATAAATAAAGGACTTACTGTTAAAATTAAAGATGTGTTTATTAAGGATGTAACGCCTATCGAACTTCCCTCAATGGAGGCTATAACCAATATACCTGATCCAAATTGATTAGTTGGGTTTGTAGCCGGAGAAGGGTCATTTAGTGCCTCATTTTCTTCTAAAAATAATTTAACCAGAGCAAGATTTTTTATAAGTCAACATTCTAGAGATTTAGTTTTGCTTAGTATAATAAAAGATTATTTAGGGGTAGGTGGTGTATACAAAATTAATGAAGCAGCGTATAATTATGAATTAGGATCATATAAAACTTGCTTTGAGACTATAATACCTTTTTTTGTTCAAAATCCTTTACCTTCTGTGTGTTTAAAGGCTCACAACTTTGAGTTGTGGAAAGAAATAGTAGAAATTATGTATGCTAGGGAACATCTAACTTGTAAAAGTTTGCGTATACAAGAGTTAATCTGTAAACTTAATAAATACAAAAATAAGCTTTAGCCTTTGTATAGAAATCTGTTGACAAAGTTTTTTTTTATATAGGTAGTTCTATTAATTTAGCAAACAGAATGCGTAGTTATTTAAATAATTCGTATTTAAATCAAAATAAAAATGCTAATATGCCTATAGTAAAAGCATTAATAAAATACGGACAAAATAATTTTGCTGTTTTAATAATAGAATATCTAGAACCAGATAAAATAAATATACAAGAAACACACTGAATAGTCAAATTACTACCTTATTATAACGTATTAAAACAGGGTTATTCTTCAGTAGGTTATAAACATACTGAAACTACAAAAGAATTATTCTCTGAGTTAGCGCCTGCGCGCGCTCACGCGCGCTACGGTGCATCGTAGCCGCCTGCTCTGCAGGCGGCACGACGCTAAAAATAGAATTCATTCTGATCAAACAAAGTCTTTGATATCTAAATCTTTAACAGGTGAAAACAATTCTTTTTATGGTAAAACTCATTCTCTAGAATCTAAATTAAAGATGATTAAAGCTAATTCAGCTTACCCTGTATATATTTATAACTCCCTAAAAGAATTGTTAATGATATATCCATCAGTTTTGACTTTAGCTAAAGCTATAAACTCCAATTCACCTAGTATAGTTAATTATATAAATAATAAATCATTATTTAGAGGTGAATGATATCTTTCTCGTACCTGTTTTTGTTTGTCAGATATTGCTTTAATATCTGATTATACTTCAATCGAAGGTCGTAAGATAGAATTAGAAATCCAAAATAATTCACATATTAGGAAAGCGGTGTTTTTATTTGATTTAAATAAAAAATTCATTTGCAGATATGATGGAGTAATGGCTGCATCAAAAAATTTAAATATCAGTCACGATATAATTAAAAAATACTCCTTACAGAATAAACCATATAAAGGGTTTATATTTAGTTATGAAAAATTAATATAATTTAGTAAGTGGAGTAGTTTTAGCTAACGCTTCAATCGATATTGCATTCCATGATAGAAGAATAAACAGGTTATATAAAAATGGTCACCCGCTGACCAAATTAGCTTTCCGCCCCAAATTAAATTTAGTAAACAAGAGAGGGTTCGGTACAACAACTAGAACTACTAGTTATCAAGATGAAATACTTAGTAATGAGTGTGAAAGTAAAATAAATTTAAACCTTACTTCGGAATATTTACAAATGTTTTGGGTAGGTTTATTAGAAGGGGATGGTACTATTACGGTAGATAACCCGAACAATCGCAACAAGTTACGTGTTCGTATTGTTATAGCTTTAGCTTACAGTTTAGAAAATGAAAAAATGCTAGTTTTGATCGCTAAAGTTGTTGGAGGTAAAGTTAATACTGAGTATAAAAAAAACACTAAATATATTGTTTGAGTTTCTAGTAAAAAATCGGATATCCGGCAAGCTTTTGGTATTTTGGGTAAATACCCTTTAATTACTTCACGTAAACAAGCTCAATTTGCTTTTGCTAACTCTTGTATTTTACAACCAGACCTTGCGAATTTTATTGTAAATCGTCAAAATAAATATAATGATAAAAGTTATTTACAATATTTCCAGGATTATAAAGATATCCCTTATTTTTCCGCTTGGTTATCTGGTTTTATTGAAGGAGAAGGAAATTTTAACTTAGTTAGATATACGACAGGAGGAATTAAATCTTGTAGTTTTAATATTGGACAAAATAAAGATTTATTTGTTTTAAATCTTATTAAATCTTATTTTAATAGTAATCATACTATTTACAATGATAAAAAACCTAACAAACAAGGTATTAAACATTTTAGAATTAGTATTAGTGGTAAACCTAGTTTAACTTTACTTACACATTTTAAACACAATCCTTTATTAGGTTCAAAAGCCATAAGCTACAGTAATTGGATAAATAATTTAAACAAGACAGCTTAAATAGTGGTCAAAAGACCTTTCCCCCCCCCCCCCCCCCTCCCCCAGCCGCGGAGGCGGCTGACTAAAAAATGCTTAGCCTTTATAGCCGCCTGTTTATAACGTGTCATGTGGTCATACTGCTATGATGTTACTGTAGCCGCTTTTAATATAGTAACTTCCGTTTTTACCTTAAATAAACAAGAAACTAATTTTGTTTTACCCCGGAAAAGCGAACGGTGAAAACCTAAAGGTTGATAATTTATGCAGTATCATGCGACAAACCTTTAGAAAATACCGTGGTAACTAAAAACTGTTTATAAAAAAAGCATAATTAGACTTTATAAACCAAATTTTAGGAATCCGTAGAGACTACACGCAGTACGTATATATAAACTTTATGTTTATATATATGAAGATATAGTCCAAGCTTCAGTGTGAATTGAAGAAGTGTTTACCTTAAAAAAAATACCGCTAAATACTATAATAAACTCACGTATTACGTGGTCGCTTAAATGGGCCTTAATAATGAAATAAATTATTATGCAATTGACTGTATGCTGGAAACTATATTGTTCGTGTATTATTTACTATTTATTTATACGTTTTATCTTTATAAATTAGATGTCAGTAAGAATAATATTCTTTTAATTAGTCAAAACAATGATACTACAATAAGTTCTTTAGAGTCTCGTTCTAAACTTATGAATATACAATCAGCAGAAAACTGTAAAGGATTCTCAGAGACTACACGTCAATTACCTAATCAATATCATAAAGGTAAAGATATAGTCCACACCGATTAAATTGTTTGCATATATGTTTTGCTGCAAATTTAGGTCTTTTAGCTTTTTTTATATTTAATAAATTTATAAATGGGTGTGTATATATGAGAACTAATTATATACCGAAGTTACGTAAACACATTTTGAAGAGTTTTATGCAAAAAACTCCGGTCAAAAATCATAGGATTTATCTTCATGATGCTAAAGATAGCCTTATTAACATATTTAAAAATGAAGAAGAATTATTTGACTATTTAGGAATCCATGATTTCTATGGATGACAATTAATTAAATTAATGCTATCTTCACCTAAGTTAACCGTCGAATTTCTTCATCATTGTCACAGAACGTCTTATACTATCATTTACATTTATTACGAGGGTCGTTGAGCACTTAGACGTATCGCTCTTTCACAAATACCTAAAGTTTTTTGGGTAAACAACATGCTAAAAATAAAATATAGAAATTTATAATGAGAGTCGCTGATCATTTAGATATATCGCTGGATCAGCGATACTTTACGTAGTCTAAAAGTTATTTATATCCTTATATAAAATATATATGTATTAAATTCGGAGCATTTCCACTATGTATTAAGTATGGGAGCAGTATTCGCATTATTTGCGGCCTGATACTTCTGAATACCAAAAATAATAGGATTAAATTACAATGTAAATTTATCTAAAATACATTTCTGAACACTATTTATTGGTGTTAATATGACTTTCTTCCCGCAACATTTCTTGGGGTTACAAGGAATGCCGCGTAGAATAAGTGATTATCCTGATGCATTTGCAGGATGAAATTTAGTATCAAGTTTTGGTTCATTAATATCTGTAATAGCTACAGTAGTATTCTTAGATGCGCTTTATGGTCAATTAGTTTATGGTAAAGCTTCAGTAAGAGATCTTTGAAACAAACCACAACACTTTACTGATTATTTACAAGCCTTGTTAACTAGAGGTCATAGTTCTATTGAATGAAATCTAAACTCACCACCTAAACCTCATCCGTTTATTAGTTTACCATTACAATCAAATGTTTTGTAATGATAAGAACCAAAAACAAGTCAATTGATTTTGACCGGCTGTTAGAGAGATGAGTTTTAATCATACTCCAAAAAATTCAAAAAATGTCAAAAACATATATTCTCAAAACTTATATTTTTCCCCTATATTTTTTCACCCGGAGGGTGAAAAAATAAAAGGAAGCAATATCTTGATCCTATACTTGATTTCATTAAACCGCTTATAAATTGCATTATAGATTTAGCTTTACAATTTTATTTTTCTATTATTCCAGTTTTTTCTTTAATTACAGTGATTATAAATGAATTAATTTTATATTCTTTGAATAACCCAAATTTTCCTATTCGATCTTATTTATATATAAATGTAAGTCGAGCTATTTATCAAGCACATTATCGTTGTCCAGAAAATATTCTGAGAGCCACAACTAGAAGAAAGGCTCAGAATTTTTCTAATTCAATAAATAAATATTTAAGTGATGAAAATATTTTAACGGTTACTAGAATACCTTTAACGGATGAATATCAAGCAATTAGCTATTCTTTAACTAATTTAGATATTACACCACAAGATAGTAAAATGATAGAAAATTTGTATTCAAGTGATTTAGTTGATCATGAAGGATATAATAGACGTTATTTAAAACTAAATAATGATTGTAAAAATTGTGTTGAAATTGAAATAAGAAGAATTAATTTATTAGAATCAAGTAATCTAAGTGAAGATGAAAAAATACATTATCGTAAAGAATTATCTAAGCAATTGATAACTATTGCAAAATGATATAATGATCAAATTAATTTAATTCAAATTGTGAGAAAAAGTTTTGATGAGGAAAGAAAAGGGAAACATTATGGCTTTAATGATATTCTATCTGATTCCTCTCTAAGTAAGATTTATGTATTTATAATATTGTTTAAAAGGGGAATAGTCTATTTATAATCTTATTTTAACTTAACTTTTTCACTTTTTATTCACTTGAGGTCTTTATTTTGATTGCCATCTAGATTTATGTGGGATCTTGCATAGCTTCATTTCCATTGTGATTCAATCCATTAGCATAAATGAATATCGCTCGATTTTTATCGGTACAGTAAACGAGATATATTACTTTTTTTCTTTATTGTAATTAGTTTATGGTAAAATACTTTATTATTTGCAAGAGGCCTCTTGGAAATTATTTTAAAGCAAGATCTGCACTATTTTTAGTTTCAATCCGGGTGTATCTTGATACATTTGCTGCAGGATGAAATTTAGTTGGGGGTTTTGCTTCATTTTGACCGAATTTTATCCAAAATTTTTATATATATAGTAAAGATGATGAAATTGGTATCATAGTAACTTAGTCCAGCGTTATTTTTATGAGTTCGAGTCTCATTCTTCACACCGTGCGAATAATAATTGTTTCCCCTCCCCCCCCCCCTACTGAAAGCAGCGCACCTTAGGTAAAAGTTATGATTAGGGAGGGGGGAGGGCTAATTAAGCTTTATTTAATAATTAATTTCAAACTAACCTTATTCTAATAATCAATAATCTCGAAAAAAGAAAAATCATCATATGACAAGTTTTATTTTTTTATGTGTTCTGGTACCGGGTCTATCCCTGGGTTTAATAGGAATAAATCTCTTATTAGCGACACACAAACCTTATAAACAAAAAAATAATCCATTTGAGTGTGGTTTTCTTTCTTTTTTAGGTCAAAATAGAACAGAATTTACTATTTCTTTTTTTTTGTTCGGTTTATTATTCTTAATTTTTGACCTTGAAATAGTTATGAGTTATCCCTACGTTGTTAGTGGATATATTAATGACGTTTCAGGTTTAATTGTCATCTTATTTTTTTTTATAGTATTAGCTGTAGGGTTTTGTTTTGAATTAGGTAAAAAAGCTTTAACTATCAACTCTAGACAAATTAACATGGTAAATATTTCTCGGGAATCTATTGCTCATTGATTTCAAGATGTTAAGATTATATTGAATAGAATTTTAATTCAAAATATCAATCCTAACAGGTTTAACTCCGGCTCTCAAATAGCATCATTTCTAGGTTGTTTTTTTTTTGATCAGGGAAGAGATTTATATACACTTAATGGTATAGAATTAGTGTGTGTTTGTTGTATTGGTTTAGTAGCTTCAGTAACTACTATGGTGGTGACTAGGAATACACCAGACCCGATATTAACTCAATATATGGCTGATTTGCTAAAGATCTGGGCTTGTGCATGTAAAAAGACATTTGATTGTACTAGTGTATTACTTCCACAATGCGAAGACTTTATTTCTCGTATTGGAACAATCCGTACTATGACTTCTCAGCAACAACAAATATTGGTTGATGAATGAGCAAGAATGAGAGGTAGTCAATGTCTAGAGGATTTAGGTGAAGTATATAAATTTCTTCGTAATGTAGAACATCAAGCTGAAATTTGTCATGTCTACCTCACAAATGAACATAGTAACTGGGGTCTTGATATCCCCCTAGACTACTCAGCAGTAATCTCGGGTATTGAACAAGTAACTGAATTCTTGTATCAAATCGAGCGTATTATGTCATCAATAGGTTAGCATTGATGAATATCGCTCGATTTTTATCGGAACAGTAAACGAGATATATTACTCCTTTTCTTATCGTAATTAGTTTATGGTAAAATACTTTATTATTTCAAGAGACCTAGACCTCTTGGAAATTATTTTAAAGCAAGATCTGCACTATTTTTAGTTTCAATCCGCGTGTATCTTGATCCATTTGCAAGATGAAATTTAGTTGGGGGTTTTGCTTCATTTTGACCGAATTTGAATCAAATTATTTTTATGGGATGATGAATTAACTCATCATTCCATAATAGTTTACCATTTTTGGAGAATTAGTTTACCATTTTTGGAGGATTCATGATTCATTCCCATAAGTTTATCATTTTTTTTTTAGGATTATGGTAAATTTATTTTATATATATAGGGGGGATGATGTAATTTGGTTAACATAGGTAAATTTAGCTGTTCCAGGTAAAAACCTTCTACGAGTTCGAGTCTCGTTCTCCCCCATAATTTATTATCTATTTAACAAGATGATATAAAGTCTCTAGGATTATTATTGTCCAACGGCTTTTTTATTTTTTGATTTTGATAGTCTCGCCACCAATAAAGGATAAATTCGTTTTGATTATTTATAATTCAAAA
>Ga0160427_10001553_pt1 | contig 14050 bp, 13 predicted proteins | sample SolpanmetagenomL_FD_108194 | JGI IMG/M metagenome (GOLD analysis project Ga0160427, IMG submission 108194) | Solar panel surface microbial communities from Lawrence Berkeley National Laboratory, California, USA - L | ecosystem: Engineered > Built environment > Solar panel > Unclassified ...
ATTGGCCAACCCATCTTGAAATTTTCAACCATTTATTCTTATATTCCTAAGGTAACGATTCCTACCCATAAGTCTGAACAAATAAGTTATCAGGTCACTTCGCAGTTCACCCAAAATTGGCAAGCCGGATTTACATTATCGCGTGAACTTGGCCATAAGGGCGGTAAACTTGAACATGGGGTGACGCTAAATTATGATGATGAATGTTTCCGCTTTGAAACCAAGGTTAAAAAGTCATTCTATAGTGATCGCGATATTAAGCCTGGAACAATCGTATTATTCCGTTTTGTTTTTAAGACATTGGGGGAAGTAAAATTAACAGGTCAACAGATTGGCCTAGATAACCGTAATCGCACCACAACGAATCCCACAACAGATGGCGAACTTAAGCTATAAAATTGAGGGCTCACACATTTATGTAATTTAGCTTATAATGGTTCAAAAAGGATAATCCATGGATATCATCGCTGTGCCGTTATTAAATATAGTATATATGGTTATTCAAACTTATTCTTGGGTGGTCATTGTCTACGTTATTTTGAATTGGCTGATTAGTTTTCAGGTTGTTAATTTATACAATAATTTTGTGCGCGTGCTTTATGACATGTGTTATCGCCTGGTGGAACCTGCTTTAGCGCAACTGCGTCGGTTTTTACCTAAACTCGGTGGTGTGGATCTAAGTCCCTTTGCATTGATCCTGGTATTATACTTTTTACAAATGGTTATCATACGCATTTTGGTGCGTCTAACTGTATAGCCCCATCATGAATCATATCCCGCTTATTGATGGTCGTCATCATGCTAACCGTATGCGCACTTACCTCAAGGACGTGGTTGCGCAATTACACCTATCCAGTAACATCAAACCCCACTTAGCAATCATTCAGGTGGGTAATGACGCGGCCTCAACAGTATATGTGCAAGCCAAAGTTAAGGCTTGTGAAGCTGTGGACATGACGTCAACTCTCTATAGTTTCCCTCAAGAGGCTACCCAAGATACAATTGATGCTAAAATTGTAGCCTTGAATAGTGATGCAATGGTTCACGGTATCATTGTGCAATTACCACTGCCTGCTCACATTAATGCATTTGATATAACTTGCAAAATTGCTGTGCACAAAGATGTTGATGGACTGCATCCTTTTAATCAAGGTGCGCTGATTGCAGGTCATGTCGATGGCTTAATGCCGTGCACGCCCCTTGCTTGCCTTGACTTGATCTATCAGGAAATGGAATCATTAGTTGGCCAAAATGTGTGTATCATAGGTTGCTCAAAACTTGTGGGCTTACCACTAGGCGTTATGTTAATTAAACAAGGATGTACAGTAACCTTTATCAACCGCTCAACGCCTAATCCAGCTCACTTCACACAGTGCGCAGATATTCTAATTGCAGCGGCGGGCTCACCCCATTTGGTTCAAGCAGATTGGGTAAAACAAGGCGCAGTAGTGATTGATGTAGGCATTACCCGCATTATTAATGCTGACGGTAAAGCAGTATTATATGGCGATGTTGATTTTGATGCCGTCGTTAGTAAAGTGCATAAAATTACACCCGTACCAGGCGGAGTGGGCCCAATGACGGTATCCTATCTTTTAACTAATACCGTTATTGCAGCATACAAGTCGGTTGATAAAGACATGCCAAATAATCCTGTGCATCAGTTATTTGAAAAACAATTAAGCTGATTACAGAACAATTTTTTGGGTCACCAGTTGATTGACAATATGGACATCAAAGCGTGTCTTGGCCAATTGACGACTGGCATGGCCCATGCGCTGAACTTGATCAGGATTTTCTAAGATTTTAACCATAGCATTTTGCAGATCGTCTACATTTTGAGGGGACACTAAGTAACCATTATTACCATCTATCACTGTTTCGCGGCAACCCGGTGCATCAGTCGTAATAATGGCCCGGCCAACTGATAAAGCTTCCAGTAATGATTTGGGCACACCCTCACGGTAATATGATGGCAGAACGATAACGTGGGCTGCTTGCAGATAGGCAAGTGTTGAGGGTTGCTCACCCAAATAATCAATACCATTTTCTAAAAAAAGTTGTTGCAGGCCATGATGCCCCGTGCTGTTGGGATTGCTATGAAATCCCCCTAACACTTGAAAAACAGTATTGGGATAGTGTGCTTTGATGCGGCCAGCGGCCTGACAATACTCCTCAATTCCCTTGGCTTTGAGCAACCGGCCAATAAATAAGAACGTAGTGAATTGATTTGATGAGGCTGGTGTGTGGGGAAACTGATTAAGATTTACGCCCGATCCTGGTGTTAAAGTTGATTGATTAATGGTCGTCAAGTTTAAATCTAGGAACAATTGTTGATCATCCTTATTTTGAAAGAAGACGTGGTGTGCCAAGGGTAAGGTGACACGATATAAAGTATTGCTAATAACGCGCAACAATTTTGTTTTTCTATCCTGGACCGTATATAAATGCCCCAAACCTGTCATCAGAACAATGCGGCATTTAACATGTAGTAGCCAACCGACCATCAAGCCATAAATGATAGGTTTCACAGCCGCCATCATCATGATCATGGGGTTTAGTTTGCGCACAATCTTATACAAATTAATAAAGCACCCTAAATCCTTAAATACGTTTAATCCAGTATTGTTTAAATTAAGGGCTATTAAGATAATTTCAGCTTGGGCAAGGCACTGCTTTACAGCAGCAAAATCTTTATCCTGAGGCGCTAATGCGTAAACCTGCACCTTATATTGCTGTCGCACTGCCACCATTAAATCAAAGCGAAAGTTGATGAGGGATTTACTGCTGGCAGCAATAAACAGGGCGGTTGGTGTAAGGTTACTCATGATATGTAATTCAAGTGTGTGGCTAGATGCGTACTGACCACAGCATTAAACCAAATGACAATAATGTTAGTGCTTGCAGAATAATACGCCAACGCATTAATTTATTGTTTTTGTGGGCAGTACCGCGCGAGGTTTGCAGCATATTAACAATACCCCATGACAATACAATGAAGGTAGCAGCTGCTAAAATTAACGTGATAATTGTAAAAACTGTATGCATTGTCATTTATTTGCTATAACTTTACCTTATAACTTAACCATAATTATAAAAGTTGTCGATGACCGATTTATTTAACAAACTTGATAGTGCCAGTGCTGCGCAAAAATCATATACGGCCCGTGATATTGAAGTACTGGAAGGTCTTGAACCCGTACGTCGCCGCCCTGGTATGTACATTGGTGGTACAGATGAGCGTGCCTTACACCACTTAGTGGCCGAAGTATTAGACAATGCAATGGATGAAGCCGTGGCCGGCCATGCCAAAAATATTCACCTGACCCTGCATGCCGACAACAGTATATCAATTGAGGATGATGGCCGTGGTATTCCAACTGATTTACACCCGCGCTATCCTGATAAATCGGCTTTGGAAGTCATTTTGACCACGCTGCATTCAGGGGGTAAGTTTAGTCAAAAAGCGTATCAGACTGCGGGCGGACTTCATGGTGTTGGTATTTCAGTGGTTAATGCCTTGTCCAAATTTTTAATCGCCGATGTTTATCGCGGTGGCGTGCATTTTCAGCAACGCTTTGAGCAAGGCTTTGCTGTCAGTCCCCTAAATCAATTAACGGCAGTTAAAAAAAAATCAGGTACGAAAATAACGTTTATGCCTGATGAGCTTATTTTTACTGAAACAACATTATTCAAGCCAACCTTAATTTATAAAATGTTACGTGAAAAAGCATTTTTGTTCAAAGGCGTTACCTTGCTGTGGCATTGTGCACCTACATTATTAGGTAATAATAGTGCTGTTCCACCTGAGGCTACCTTTCATTTTCCAGGCGGGTTAGATAGCTTTGTTGAGGAATCAACGCCAATAGCAACCCGCCTTGTTCCTCTAGTATTTAGCGGTCAAATAAACTTTGATGACCCAAGTGAAAAGGCAGAGTGGGCTTTGACCTGGGTTAAATATAGTCCCACCCCCTTAAGCTCTTATTGTAATATGATTCCAACCACATTAGGGGGAACCCATGAAAATGGTTTTCGCCAAGGTATTACCAAAGCGCTGCGGGCATTTGGTGAGATGTTGGGATATAAGAAGCTAGCTTTGTTAACAACGGATGACGTGTTTGAAGATATTACGGGTGTTTTATCAGTATTCATTAAAGAGCCCCATTTTCAAGGTCAAACTAAGGAAAAACTGGTATCACCTGGTGTGGGCCGTCATCTTGAAAATACCATTAAAGATCGCTATGAACAGTGGCTATCAGTTCACAAGCAACAGGGTATTATCATCTTGGAAAATGCCATTGAGAAAGCTGATGAACGCTCAAAACGGCGTCTTGAAAAGGAAACGCAACGTCAATCAGTGACTAAACGATTGGCCTTGCCGGGTAAGTTAACTGATTGCACGTCACGCAAGCGCGATGAGTGTGAATTGTTTTTAGTTGAAGGGGATTCAGCGGGGGGATCTGCAAAACAAGCCCGGGACCGCGTTACGCAAGCAATCTTACCTTTGCGTGGTAAAATTCTTAACGTTGCCAATGCCACCAGGGAAAAGTTAGTTCAAAACCAAGAAATCCAAGATTTGAATACGGCCATTGGTTGTGGGCTTGCATCAAAGTGTGATCCTGAAAAACGGCTTTATGGTAAAATTGTGATCATGACGGACGCTGACGTGGACGGTGCGCACATTGCCTCGCTTCTGTTAACATTTTTTTATCAAGAGATGTTTCCTTTGTTTCAAAGTGGGTGCATTTATCTGGCTTTACCGCCCTTGTACCGGTTGTCTTATAAGTCAACAGTTCACTATGCCAAAGATGAAGTCGAGCGTGATAATTTATTAAAAACGGTTTTCAAGAATGCCAGTAAAGTTGATGTGACAAGGTTTAAGGGTTTGGGCGAAATGGATTGGCAGCATTTGAAAGAGACCACGATGGATGTTACCAAGCGCTCATTACTTAAAGTTGAATTGAGTGATAAAAACAGCAACTACATTGGGGCAGGCGGTCAAGTCAACATGGCTGAATTTGTGGATAATTTAATGGGCAAGCGTTCAGAAAAACGCTATCAATTCATTCAAGAAAACGCTGATTTTATCAGCAACATTGATATATAAAACCTGATGATCAAAAGGTTATAATCTGGACTTTTGCTTGAATGTGGCGTAAGTATGATGAATAAAATTACAGAATTGTTTGAAGGATAAAATGTTACGCAAATTTTTTGATTCGTTTTCATCCAATGTTGCTATTGACTTAGGGACTGCTAACACCCTTGTGTACGTGCAAAATAAAGGCATTGTCCTGAATGAGCCTTCGGTTGTTGCCATATTTAACAACAAAGGTAAAAAGCATGTGTTGGCTGTGGGTAATGAAGCCAAATTAATGGTCGGGCGCACACCAGGCAATATTCAGGCCATTCGTCCCTTGCGTGAAGGGGTGATAGCCGACTTTGAAATTGCTGAAAACATGATCAAGCATTTTATTCAAAAGGTTCACAAGCGCCGCCTGTTTATTAGCCCTCAAGTTATTATTTGTGTACCTTCAGGGGCAACAGCTGTTGAGCGACGCGCTATTCAGGAGTCTGCTGAAAGTGCAGGTGCACGTAAAGTGTTTTTAATTGAAGAGCCAATGGCCGCTGCTATTGGTGCTGGCCTGCCAGTGACAGAACCAACGGGATCTATGATTGTTGATATTGGTGGCGGTACAACAGAAGTGGCCGTTATTTCCTTGGGGGGTATTGTGTATGCCAAGTCCGTACGTATTGGTGGTGATTCAATGGATGAGGCAATCATTGCCTATATCCGCCGCACTCATAATTTGTTGATTGGTGAAGCCACAGCCGAGCGCATTAAAAAAACGATCGGCAGTGCTATTGCATCATCGCAAGCTGAGCCTAAACAAATGTCCATCAAAGGACGTGACATGGTAACGGGCATTCCCAAAGAAATTACCATTGATGAAAAACAAATTGCCGATAGTTTGGCTGAACCAGTGGCCGGCATTATTGAGGCTGTCAAGACAGCTTTGGAAAATACGCCCCCTGAATTATCCTCTGATATTGCTGAAAAAGGCATTGTCATGACGGGTGGGGGGTCTTTGTTAAATAACCTGGATGAGAAATTACGCCGTGCAACCGGGTTGCCAATTTCAATTGCGGATGACCCGTTGTCTTGCGTGGCCCTTGGCACGGGTAAGGCACTCGAGCAAATTAAAGTATTGAAAAACCTATTGGTCAGTGCACGCTAAGAGGCAATGGATAAGCTTCAGATCTTACAATATAAGCTGTCCTTAAAGCAGCGCTTATTAAAGTTGAGGCGCACCCCATCCTTTTACTTCTTATTAGGACTATCAGGTCTCGTTGTTCTATTCATAATTATCAGCACACAATCGTGGGTTCGAGATCAATATCACAAGGCGAGCTTAGCTGTTATAAAGATGGCAGAAACACCGGTTCGTTGTTGGCATGAGATGCAAAATTCGCTTTCAACGCCAAATCAATTAATGATAAAACAACTTAATTGGGCGCAGCATTTGAATCAAATACTTGGCAACCGCTTAACAGAATTACGTCAAGAAAATAATTTATTAAGACAAAGGCTGCGCTATCAAGCATCTGATTTTGAACACTTTATTACAACACCTGTTATTGGTGTAAAATTAACTAACTGCCATCAATATGTATTCGCAAACGTTGGCACAAGCCAGGGCGTGCAGGTGGCCTATCCCGTCCTCAATCAAGGTTTTATTGTGGGTGTTGTCGATCAAGTGACTGCCTCAACGTGCCGAATTTTACTGACCAGTCATCATTTAAGTCGCATTCCTGTCTATGTGCTTTACCCCGATCAAGAGGGTATTATTATGGGCAATGATAGTGCTTTATTACGCTTAGAGTTAAAAGATAATCACACTGTGTGCAGACCTGGGGATGCTGTTTTTACCTCAGGATTAGGGGGTATTTATCCTGCCCATAAAATGATTGGCCGCATCAACCGTGTCTCAAATCAATATGTAACAGTCAAGCCAGCTGCATCAATAAAATCAACAGATCTTATACAAATTGTTATTCCATCCCAGTATCAATTGCCTACAACGTCATGATGATATTACCTGTACATTTACAAAAAACAGGCCGTCATTATACTCTAGTTTTGATGGCGCTTATTATTGTTGTTGCAGTCATAGGTATATCCATTTTCACACCAATTAATTATATAGTGGATATCGCTTTGTTTCTTGTCATCCTTCACTATCGCTATGCGCTTACAATTATGTTGGGTACACTCAGCTTTATAATCGACATCATACAAGGCCTGCCTCTTGGAACGGGGTTACTGCATCTAATCATCATTTTAATCATCATAAATGCAACAAGGAAGTGGCAACATACCCCCTCTTTTTTATCCAATTGGATATTGTTCATCACCACCTTTTTGATACTAAAATGTATTGATCTATCATGTGGCATGGTGGAATTGTCAGGGGCCTATGTTACAGCAGCGTTACTTACGATACTAATTTATCCTTATATATATAAATTATCTTTTAAGATGAATTTATACAAAATGTACGAAGTCAAATGACCCTATTACATAACCGGGAAAATGAAGAACATCGCTTTAGCCGTCGTTTGTTTTTGATGGGATCAGCACAAGCTGTATTAGGTTTGGGGCTCATTGGGCGCCTCAGTTATCTTAGTCTTATGCAAGATGAAAAATACAATTTATTGTCTTATAAAAATAGTACGAAGATTCAGTTTCTTTTGCCACAACGGGGATTAATTGTTGATCGCAATCAACACGTGATAGCGGCCTCACAATATAATTATCATTTGTATTTAACTCAGCAAAAAGATCAAAATACTGCAACAATTTTGCAGCGTATTCAGCGGCTTTTGCAATTGGATGACCAATGGTTGACAACGGCATTAACCAAGTTTAAGGGTGCCAGCAAAGGGTTGCCCATTTTAATTTACAGTCCCTTAACCTGGTTACAAGTTTGTACAATTGAGGTTCATCACCAATTTCTAAGTGGCTGCGACATTGAGAAAAATTGGATTCGTAACTATCCCTACGGGGCACTGTTTGCCCATACAGTGGGTTATGTGCAATCCCCCAATGGGCAAGAAAAATTAAATCCAGCACTCCTTAAAATCCCAGGTTTTCAATTGGGTAAAGTTGGTTTGGAAAAGACATATGAGTCGCAATTACAAGGGGTTGCAGGATATAAAAAAGTTGAAATCGATGCCCATCATCGTTTTGTGCAAAACCTGTCAGAGGTGAAATCTCAGCAAGGCCGCACTTTAAAGACAACTTTAGACGTCACGTTGCAGGATTACACGTATCAAGTGCTGCAACCTTTTCAAAGTGCAGCTGTAACAGTACTTGACATCAAAACAGGTCAAGTGTTGGCGCTGTGCTCACAACCAAGCTATGATCCTAATCAATTCCTACAGGGGATTGGTAAATCAGAATGGTTGGGTTTGCGCGATGATCCTTATACACCCCTTCACAATAAGGTGGTGCAAGGACGCTATCCCCCAGGGTCAATCTTCAAATCATTAGTTGCCCTGGCAGCCTTTGAATCAAAGTTGGTCCCCCCACAATTTAGTGTCAATTGCCAAGGCTATATTGAAGTTGGTCAACATCGTTTTCATTGCTGGCACCGTGAGGGTCATGGTCACTTGTCAATTGTTCAAGCCCTTAAACAATCCTGTGATATCTATTTTTATGAGGTTGCCAAAATTATTGGTATGCAACGTATCATTGATTGTGCAGGGAAGTTTGGTATGGGCGCATTAACAGGCATTGAAATTGATGGTGAAAATAAAGGCAATTTGCCCAGCAAAGAAAGTAAAAAAGCCCGCTATAAAACTGCTTGGATGTTAGGCGACACTGTGCAGTTATCTATTGGTCAAGGCGATCTGCTTGCCACACCGCTACAACTTGCAACCCTGATGGCTTCACTTGTCAATCCTGCAAAGCAGTTTGTGAAGCCCACTCTAATTATGAATCACCAACCTAAATTACAAAAAAATCATTTCGATCCCCAGTTTTTGAATCTGATTAAGCAAGGATTAGATGATACGGTCAATACACCAGATGGTCTGGCTTTTAAAAGCCGTATTTTAAAGCCAGGTTTTGAAATGGGGGGGAAAACATCCACAGCACAAGTTAAACGCATCACCATGCAAGAGCGTAAAAACGGCGTGCTCACGAATGAACAGCGTCAATGGAAAGACCGTGATCATGCCATGTTTGCAGGGTACGCACCTATACATAATCCGCGTTATGCTGTGGCAGTGGTCATTGAGCATGGGGGCAGTGGGGGTAAAGTTGCAGCCCCACTTGGACGCGATATATTACTGCGCACACAACAAATAATGGGTACTTAAAAATGATATGGGCGAAACTCGGTATCACTGATAAATTTATTATTATGGTCATTGTCGGTTTATCCTTATTTAGCTGCCTTATGTTGTACTCAGCAGGAGGCGGTAATGTTCATGCTTGGGCCCTTAAACAATTTATGCGCTTTGCTCTAGGCTTTGTTATCATGCTGGCAGTAGCCCACGTAGATTTACGGTTCTGGCGTAACAACTCTTACCTGTTATATTTAATTTCATTAATAATTTTAATTTTTGTCGAATTTAAAGGACATATAGGTATGGGGGCGCAGCGTTGGGTAGATTTATATTTTCTAAAACTGCAGCCCTCAGAACTTATGAAGTTAACCTTAATCATGGCTTTGGCCCAATATTTCAATACAAAAAATGAAACGCAAACAGCAAAATTGATCACCTATTTGTTACCTCTGTTATTAATTGCGATGCCTTGTATTTTAGTATTAAGGCAACCTGATTTAGGAACGATGATTATCCTAATGGCCTCGGGTGTTACAATTATTTTTGCAGCAGGCATCAAATGGTGGAAAATCCTAACAGCTTTTGGTGTCGTTGTGGCAAGCCTACCTTTATTTTGGTTACAAATGCATACCTATCAAAAAAATCGGGTCATTAATTTTTTGCATCCTGAAAACGATCCTTTAGGATCAGGATATCATGTGATTCAATCTAAGATTGCCATTGGGTCAGGGGGATTTTGGGGCAAGGGGTTATTGAATGGTACACAAAGCCAATTAGATTTCTTGCCAGAAAAACATACGGATTTTATTTTCGCAATGTTGTGTGAAGAATTAGGCATGTTTGGCGGCATCATACTAATTATAATTTTTGCCGTATTACTTTTTTATATTTATAATTTATCTAATGAAAGTTCTAACACGTATGGTAAATTATTTGCTGTTGGTTTTGCTTGGCTATTGTTTCTTTATGTATTTGTGAACATTGGCATGGTCATGGGTGTATTGCCTGTCGTGGGTGTCCCCTTACCATTTATGTCGTATGGTGGATCATCTATAATGACACTATTAATGGGGTTTGGCTTATTGTTGTGTGTTTCAATAAGTAGACAAAGTAAGTTTACAAATAATTTTTAATTAATAAAATAAACATCGACAATGTGATAAGAATTTGGTACTTAATTTTGTGCGGCGGGCGCTTAGCTCAGATGGTAGAGCAGCTGACTCTTAATCAGCGGGTCATAGGTTCGAGCCCTATAGCGCCCACCACAATGTGATTCATGCTCAAACTAGTTATACTTTTGATTGGCTTTTGATGATTTTAAAACCCAACGAAAAAATTTAATCTTATCTAATCCTATCTCAAAAATCGGGCAATTGATTAAATTGATTAAAAATTTTAACCATGAGTAATTGCCAATAATTGTTTGCATCCCTTGAAAATAAATATGATTCATCACATAAACTTTTTCATTAATACTTATTTCGGGTAGTTTAAGATTGACGCTGTCATAATTTAGTTCAATATCGCTGATATTTTTTCTAATTTCTTGATGATTTCCTGCTGACTGACTGGTATTTGCAAAATTATTAATACCATGCAGGCGGTACAGTGATAGGGATTGCATAACTGCGTACACATCACCTATTAAACACGTTATTAATTCTAAAGTTAAATCTGCATTTATTCGATTTCTAAAAGGACATATCGGTAAAATCTTGTCTAGAAATGTTTTTTTAAAGGTTAAGGCTGAAGTCGGGGCAATAAGTTGTTTACCATATTTTTTTGTCAAATCATGCAAGCGTCCTGAAATCTTGGAACGGGGAAAAGGTTGATTTTCAAGCTTGATAAGGTTTTGATTGACACGGTACATTTGATGATGAATGAGGTCAGGTGAGTTGTGACACTGATCCAATTCACGCGCCAGTATTTCAAGTTTTGTATGAATGAAAATATCGTCCGCATCCAGCATACACACATACGCCCCCTGACAATGTTGAACGCCCACATTGAATGCGGCACCTTGGCCTTGGTTATAAGGTTGCTGAATAAGTTTAATCTGACTGCCATAACGTTTGCAAATGTCAATAGAATGATCAGTTGAGTAATCATCAATTACAATGATTTCATAATCAGTAAAAGTTTGTGACAGACAGCTTTCAATGGCTTGATCTAAAAAACGGGCATAGTTATAATTATTAATAAGGATGCTGAAACGCGGTGTTTTTGATACCATCAAAAATCACGCTTGTTAATTATGGCCGGTAATAAATCGATCAGACATGTTGGGCTAATAGCCTGCGCACTTATCTCAGATCCTGCACTACTTAAAATACCTGTGAAACTATTGCTGAGGAACTGCCTCAAAATGCCTTCAATTTGATTAATATTAAGTCCAGAAAAATCACTATAATCGCCGATATCTAAGGCTTTGATCCGCCGGGCATAGTTTATGCTTTTAATGGATAAGGGGATAATAAATTGGGGTAATTTATGGGTTAAACAAAAATCGGTGATGAAGGGGCCGCCAATATGGATAACCATTTTTGCCGCTATCATCAATTCTAACGCATTTTCTGGGCAAGCAGTGTGTACAGTAAACCCTATGCTTTGTAAAAATTGCTGATGCGCTGATTTCGCATAGGGCATATAAATATGACCCACTAGTTTTAGTCTTTGGAATGCTGCAAATAAGCGATCAAGGTTGGGCGTTTGCGCAGAGAGGTAAACGAAAATATTTGACTCAGCCACGAATGCTTTAGGCTTATGATCAGTTAACGCGTTGAATCGGTGATAGTGCGCTTGCTGACGGTAGGCTTGTAAAGGATCCAAATCTTTGTGATGAATAATAAATTGAGGATGGTTAAAAAAATAGTCATTTAAATTCAATGGATTTAAAGCGCTAACGTTGTTCAAGACATGGTTCATATTGTGTGCCAACTGATCCAGGGTCATGAGCGGTTTACTAGGCACATAAGTTGGAAAACTGTTATTTATAAGACATGGGATATCAAAAGCATCCCCCATTTCAATGACGGGGATATTATAAGCATAACCATAAAATTGCAGTACAGGCGCAGCGTCTGCAATAATCACATCAGGCTGATTATGGCGTAATAATGACAGATAGCTTGCAACAAAATAACCTAAGGTGTCTGATTGACTAAATCCAAGGATCGCCAGTTTGTCTAAGTAAGATGCCACTTTAACTTTAGCGCCCCCTAACACATGCTGACCGTACGCGCGCGTTGGCGCGGCAACGATATCTAAATTATATATTAAGTCAGGAAACTGATTAAGGATATGCAGATCATGATGAATAATTGTAACGTGATGACCATCTTGTTTTAAGCGCATAGCCAACATTAACAAGCGCGATAGACGGCCTAAACCTTTGCCATATTCACTGGCCATGACAATATGCATGAAAATAAACTCACTTTTTGCTGGTGGATGTAATTGTAAATTAGGCAGACTTTAATTGATTAAGCTGTACCCCTTGATTTTTTTCATGTTGAATCCGCGTGATAAACTGTTCAAGACCAGATTTGATTTTAATGGAGGGTGACCAATCCAATAATTGTTGCGTTTTGTCAGGGTTGCCAATAAATTTTGAGGCACCAAAACTGCGTGCTGGATGATCAATAATCTGTGAAGTTGAGGCTGTTAATTTAATAATTTGCTGTGCCAATTCTTGCAGCGATGTTCCTATTCCCGTTGTAAAATGGAAGGGGCCTCTCAGCATCTTATGATCTTGTAACCGTATTGCTAATTTATAAATTCCTTTAACAATATCATCTACGAATGTAAAATCAAAAGTGTTGTTTGCGCCCATGACCTGCAAAGGTTGATTGCTTAACGCAGCATAACAAAAGGCCGGTACAACGCGGTCCTGATAATCATGAATAGAACCATATACATTAGAAAAACGTATAATCTCAGCACGCAAACCCAATTTTACAGCATCATTAATAATTTTCTCGGCATAAACTTTTGATTCAGCATAAATATTATTGGGTGAAAAGGTTGCCTTTTCGGATACAGGCAAATCTTGTTGGTCACCGTATACCTCACGACTGCTAGCGTAAATCAACCAGGGTGGGTTTTGTTGCTGAGTCATCATGTTAACCAGGCTCTGCGTTCCAACAGCATTAATGCGCCAACATGTTGTCGGGTCTTTAACGGCTGCTGGAATGCGTGAGTAACCTGCTAAATGTATAACGCCATCTATTTGCCCCAATATATTATGCAGGACAATTGGATCATCAAACAATTTTCGCTCTTGCGCTTTATCTGAGCGCACATCAATTTTATCAATGTGAACAGCATTATTTTGTAAGTATGTGCAAAGCGATGATCCAATTAAACCATGACTCCCTGTTATTAAAATTCGCATAATTTATTTTTCTTTTATTTCAGTAATTTAAACAAATACTATGGTAAATACATGTACTTTCAATGAATATTACTATAATTTTAATTAAAAGGAATCAAAAATGCAAAGAATTAAAACTTTTCTAACATTGTTATTATCTATGTTCATTACCAAAACTGTGAGTGCTGATAATGCGACTGATAAAACGCATGCAACATCGCAAGATATAAAAATTAGGGGCAGTGGTCAGGTTTTTTATATTAATGGTGATGAGAAATATCCTGACAGTTTCAAACCTGAAGATATTGAACAGTCTGTGATTGC
>Ga0160427_10001556_pt1 | contig 14045 bp, 12 predicted proteins | sample SolpanmetagenomL_FD_108194 | JGI IMG/M metagenome (GOLD analysis project Ga0160427, IMG submission 108194) | Solar panel surface microbial communities from Lawrence Berkeley National Laboratory, California, USA - L | ecosystem: Engineered > Built environment > Solar panel > Unclassified ...
CCTCTCCTAAATTGATTATTCTTATGCTTCTTCAACCTCATCTGACTTCTATTTCCATTGCTATAACATTAGTATTGAGCAGCGATAATGTGATAATTGCATGTCAAGCAGAGAGACGCTCAACTATGCTAGAAATGTGACAATTAATTCGACTAAATGTAAAGCTGTCTTCATCAAGGAACGTTACTCCAATTGTGAGAAAGCCACCCAGCGAGATTATCTGAGAGCTCTGACCACATGACACGTTAAATCCAGAAATAAACTTGACCGGCGCGAGCAATATTTATGAGGAATATGCACGATAAGTTTTGGATAGCAAATATATACAAGAGCAAGCTCGCTTATCCCCGAGAAATGCTTTTGTAGCTCAGTGGTAGAGCGGTTCACTCGTATCATATTTCTATGGCAATGAGAAGGTCTCTGGTTCAATCCCAGACTGAAGCATAAGGAATTCCTTTTTTGCCAGGCTTCACATTGGTGTCAATTTCCAATGTCCTCAAAGCTGCATTATCTTTTTTTCGCACTCGTTGTTGATATGCTATCATTTTTGCTCTGTTGTAAACTCCCAATGTTTTGCAAGTTCTTAGGTTTTAGTTCTTGTCTGTTTCTTGTCTTTGAAGCGTTTGTTATGAATCGCTTGTTGGTTGCAATTTGTAATACCTAAAGCAATAACCTCTCACCAGGTATCCCTGATGGCTTGAATCAAGCTTTTACATCGTGTGACACAACTGAACAATTAGTAACTTTTCAATAGGTTCTCAAACCGTATGGATATCTTTAGGCATTCATTGTAAAGTTCACTCATAGTCATCATCTTTTCATGATTCTCACCTTCTGCTATCTCAATATACATATGGACGCTGCATCTCCACTTGCTCAGTTCAGCATCTATGAACGCATAATGAGCCAATGCTTGATTACGTGCCAACAACCGCAACTGAGATGTAATACGACTTCTTGTCGCAAAACAATGATTTGGCGCGTGGTTTGATGCGAAAATTGGATGCATTACAACACCTAGGAAATCAATAATGTATACAATCTCAAAATATAAAATACACTCTTTTATACAATAAAGGAGAATTCCAGCCCTCATGCCAATAATGAGATATTTGAAGCTAGCACGGAGCAATTGAGATGGACTCAATGGGCGTGCACATATAGCCCTCCAGTTTCTCGGATTCCTTTTATAACGAGGTATGAGAATGCATTTGTCACATTTGTGTTTGGATTTTAAACAATTCAGAGTCCATCTCATAAGGAATATACGGCGTAAGTCAATCACCTTTGTCCAATATGAAGCTCTCAGCTCTACCACTTCCCGTCACAACCATCTTAGTGATTGGCAGGTATGCTGGCAGGATAGCGGCCTTTGAGAGCGTAGCAAGTGACTTATTACGTGGTCATGATCCTTACTGGGAGCTGCTTTATGAGTACACGGCATACAAAGACCCAAAATCAGCTGGAGACAATAATAATGGAGAAGAAGAGAAATTCCCTAATGAGAGAGAAGCTTACACTGCTGAAGGAAGACAATGGGGTTACATACGTGATTTCAACAGTCAATTTGGCAAAGGGGATAAACCACCATGCGCAAACGTCGACGTAAACGCAAGGACGACCTTGATCAAAGAAATGAGGACGGAGCAAGACATCTTTCGATTACCGTATATTCAAATCGATCAACCACAGATTATTGGATGGCATTTCTTTGAGGATACAGACTGTGATGGTGATCCCTTCATGACGAAGGATTTAACAAGTCGTGGTTATTCTTATGTTATGGAAGAGCCACTTTGCGACTACTACAAGATGATTAAAGGTCAATTGGCAGTTTTGTCAACTTGGGACTTGACTGTCAATGAGAATCCGCCAGTTTTTGTATGGTATGGGCCCTACGATCCAAAACTTGGTCGTCGCCCGAGGATTACTCGTGGTCCTACCAGTGATTGGGAGTCGTGTTCTGGATCATCACAACCGAACTCCAATGGGCTTGGTTGGTCACCTGAGATGAGTCCTTTCAAGAAAGAAACTGAAGATTCGAAACTGTTGAAGGATTCTCCATATCTCTCATCCGAAGCAAGCTCTCCTCAACTGCCATTTCCTCTACCATTTCAATCGTTCTCACCAATCTATGCTAATAACCCCAATATCGGATACCTTTATACTAACCAAGACTTTCCCCAACCACGTCAATATACTCCTACTGAAGTGGCTGTCGTCTTCAAGACTACATCACCTTCACGGCTTAACCCTCTTGAAATACCGTTTGACAGAAGATCTAATGCTTTAGAACCTTTGACTAGTACAGGAAAAGCAGACCATTGTTTTAGTAATCCTGCGTACAAGGAGGGAATTATGGAGCTTGGTTTGTTTCAGTACAAGTTTGTTGTTGACCCCGATCCTATAAATGCAATGTATCAACCAGTTGGTATCATCTTTTTTAACCATTATTATTGTGGAAAGGATATAAGCCTGAAGGCTATTGAAGCCAATAAACAGTCAGACCCGACAAAATTCATAGTACATTCTGTTTCTAGAAAGGACGGCGCATTCAACAATCTATTCTATGAACGGCGTTGGAAGTTTGCAGAACCCCTCAAGGCCCAATCATTTCAATTAGTTCTCGCACAGACTAGTATAGGAGATTCAGGTCATGGTTCGGTTACTCAACATGGCATTACATTTGAATGGTAGTGGATAGTGTGAGGAATAGATTGATGCACGTTTTTTACATCACGTTTATAGACTGAGCCGTTTACATGGAGATGTTTTCCTATAATCTGTTTGACAAGTATATATGTGAATATAGATCATAATCCAAAAATGCTACACTTTTCGTTGTGCATGATAAACAGTTAGACAAGAAAGAAGTGTCTTACAACCATATATCACAATCATTTGAGTCTTTAAGATTCATGCATTAGTGTATGTTATAGCTGTTAAGTTAAATATAAAATCACGAAATGAGAAATTGTTCGTACTAGGGAAACTTGTATGGCAAGAACATATACAGGGAGGTCTTTTAAGGCTAAAAATATCTAGGTGGTTTTAAAGGAAAATTACCAAATTTTTTTACATTTGGATAATCGTGAGACTCTACAAAATTAGTAGAGTTGAATCATTTCTTACTCTTTGTACTGTGTTTAAGGTATGCTTTAAGTGCATTACTTGGCAAGTATCAAGCGCTGTTATCACTGGAGGATAAGCTTAGACTTTAGGTATAATTAAGTTGCACTTTAATTAGGTATTTACATTTCAAGGATGGTTAAAGCATATCTAAACCATAGTTAAAGTAAAGTACAGTTCAAATAAATCACCAAATTGAATAAATAAAAATTGGATATTTATATGAATGACTATTAAATTGACATGTATTCCGTACATTTAGTACCTGAACAAGTGATGCAAAGACGCAAGACTGTCCATGAATTCCGGTTACAAATGATTCCGAGGATCAATTGGACCATCTCTCCCTCTATCGTGTCGCCCTTTACACGGACTTGAAGGTTTACCCGACTTGCCGACTCTTTGCACTTTCATGTCATGGTTGGATGGCGGTACCTAGATGTGATGGCGATGGTGATGACGGTGATGACGACGATGAACTTTTTGAATATGCATACATGTACATGTTTCGCAATGAATACTTTAATTTGGTACTTGCTTGCTTGCTGAACTGAGCGTAGTAGTAGCTGCTGCTGTGAGATTATCGCCGGGAGAGATGTCAGAAAATAGATCCGAAATCGAGTCATGAATTAGTAACATGTAGTATCTCGATGCTTCTTCTTCTTCTTCTCTTGATACACGGAAGCAATTAATTTGCTGCCTCGGGTATAGACGCCCACTAACTCCACCGCACAGCACAGTAGACAAAGTATCATCATCATCATCGTCACAGCGCCGCTCTCTTCCCTTATCCAACTGACTGACTCGTTGTATCTCGACACACACACACACTCGTCTCTCTTTTTGTGCCACCAATACCCACACAATACGATACAACACAATACAAAAATACATTCGTGTACCTGACCTGTTCCTCGACTCTTTTTTTTAAAATCGATAAATCGTGTCTTTCAGCTCTCCTTAATTACAGCTGTGTTCCCGACTTTTGTTAGGGACACCAGCACTTCTATACCCCATCCACGCTGACTCTACACACATTTACGCCGCTACACCAGGCTTCTTGCCTTGCGGTTCACAAACTTTCGACGAGTCTACGCGGCCGTATTTCTTCATTCAACAAAGTCGCCACTCTTGCTTCGAAAAACCAACACATTCACACCTTCAACAAACCAACTTCACACGTCAACTTTCACTCTACAACAAGAATGGCAACATCAGCTTCAGCTGCAGCCGATGACCTAAAGGCGCCTGCTAGTGGCCAGAGTCCACTTGCTAGTCAGAGAGACAAAGAGGCCAATCCTGAAAAGCGAAAGCTGAAGTTCCCTTCAAATGCGTTCCCCTTAGGTTACAAAGAAGGACTGTCACAATGGGTATGTTGAGCTGCCAATTCAATCAATATCATTCTTCTTCTCGGATCTAACGATGAAACAGTGGGCTGCTGTAACTCCAGCGGCTGCCGAAGCAGCAGTATTGTCATTTATCCCAGTATATTCGAAATCGATAAAACCAGCGGCACCAGGATCAGAGGAAGCAAATAAGCCTACACATACAAACCCGCCACTAGAAACCACCGACGACCGAGTATGTATGTCGAGAGAAGTTACAGTAGCACCAAAACGACATCTCAACGAATTTTCGATAACGCGGCCAGATGTCACAAATGAAAATCCAGCTCCCAACAATCTTGTTATTCTGCACGGTTATGGTGCAGGTCTGGCGTTTTTCTACAAAAATTTCGAGTATGTAAAAACTGAATAGACAATTTCCTTTAGACCGCTACATCATATGCTAATCAATCATACAGTGCGCTTTCCAAACGGCCTGGTTGGTCTATGTTCGCTCTTGACTGGCTCGGTATGGGTAGATCGACAAGACCTGCATTCAAGATAAAAGCAACCGAAAAGCTCGACAAAGTCCGCGAAGCCGAATCATTCTTTGTCGATAGTCTCGAAGAATGGCGTAAGAAACGCGGCCTAGAAAAGTTTACACTTATGGGCCACTCCCTCGGTGGCTATCTCGCCGTCTGCTACGCACTCAAATATCCCGGCCGTCTCGACAAACTCATCCTCGCCTCACCGGTTGGTATACCCGAAGACCCATGGGCTGTCAACTCAGACATGCCGGAACCAGAAGTTTCAGCTATATCCGCAGAATTCTCGCAAGACCAATCACAATCTACTGCTAAAAAGGCTTCCTCACCCCCCGCTGCTCCAAGAAGACCAATACCAGGCTGGCTTACATATCTTTGGGAAGCCAATATTTCTCCCTTTTCATTTGTCAGATGGTCGGGCCCTCTCGGTCCACGATTAGTGTCTGGTTGGACATCCCGTCGTTTCAACATGCTTCCACCTGCTGAATCCTCGGCTCTCCACACATATGCATACTCACTGTTTCGACAACATGGTTCTGGCGAGTATGCATTAGCCTATCTACTAGCTCCAGGTGCTTTCGCTCGTGACCCGTTGATGAAACGACTGGACAAGGTTGAGAAAAGTGTAGAGATGGTGTTTTTGTACGGTGAGAACGATTGGATGGATGGGAAAGCTGGTAAACAAGCTTGCGATATGATTAATAAAAAGGGTGGAAGGGCTAGTTTTGGCGTCATTAGTGGAGCAGGACATCATCTTTATCTGGATAATTATAAGGAGTTTAATGGTGTTATAGACAAAGTCATGGATAGAGTTGAGAAGGAGAAGGGTGGTCGGTGATTTTGTTTTGGGATCCTCTTTTTTCTTGCTAATACATTTTGTGCTTTTTGCTGTACAGTTGATCGTTATTCCTTTGATATCCATTTGACGTTGAGCGTTTTGACTTCACTCGTAGATTTCTATCTTCTTCTTTTCTGAATCTTACCGTAGTTTCTTATAATATGTTATAATGCGCAATATCTTTAAATTCTTGCCATCATTCATTGAATGGATCTGCAATTCCATATATTTGTGGAGACTGGAGTGTACTCTCCATTTTTCTCGCATGTCCTTGTTCCTTAATATCTAATTCGTTTTGCATTTGTTACGATTCTATATCTATAATCCACCTGTTTTTATGTTGAATCAAGACTTTCCATGATAATTATGTAGGTTTTTATTTACAAATAGTAGCTAGCTCCGAAATTGATAAAGGTATCGTACATGAAGAAGAAACAAGTCTATCATTTTCCCCCCGCATCCGCTAAAAATTACAAAGACGAAAAAATCATACACTCAATGCAAGAGTGCAAAGGCTGAAAATGGTTGTGTATATGTATGGCAGTAAGCACTTTATACGTATGTATCTTCAATGCGTAAGACCATGTTTGTATACATTTTTCTCCTCTTATTTTCCATATGTTCCCATTATTCAGTCACAAACCAGGTTTTGTACAATTTTATTATCTTGAAACGATTCAAAGTCGGATGGTTGATTCTCGCTTTCAAGTCCAGGATTATCGTTGTGCGTGACAAAAGTGAGAATCAGTGCTGTTGCGAGAACTATTTAAAACATATGGAAACAAAAGTTTTCCTCGAGTCAGTTTTCTTCCTTCAAACTTTTAGAGAAATGTTGAGAGCCAGAACAATAATAAATAAAAGAGATAAAAGGAGAAGAACAACAAGGTAAGAGGGTTTATATCTATACTGACCATCGAGATCACAAAGAAGTAAACATAGCCATGCATGTTCCCCCTTCAATATGGTGAGTGTTAATAGATTTGACAAACTCGATACCATAGATGCTATTGTCCCAAATAATGTTCTTATCGCAATCGATCTGATTTTCGATTTTCGAATATTGCCCTTCTCATCGGAAGTCATTTCTGTAAGGGCCGCAAGAAAACAAAAGGTTAGAAAAATGAAAGTAAAGTAGATAGTTGTGGTAAACAAGGAAAAAACACTTACGTATAATCGGAAGAACAAATAATACGGTCAAGTAAAGCTATTAAGTCGACAAAAATGAGCTTCTCGTTCTCATCTTGATAAGAAAAGATTTTAGAAGACCTACGTTGATTACGATATCGAAACATACTGTAGATATTATGCTTGGCTGACCGATGCCTTAACGTACTTTGTTAGTACATAAAAAACTTTTTGCTGGTCTAGTGGTCATGGTGTGTTGACTTTACCTATAGTGCAACCTCCATCTGGCTTTACAACAGCAAATCGACTATGTATGTTAGTGGTTTACATTGCTTCCTTCTTTCTTTTCCCTTCTCAACTCACTGTATGAAACCGGTCGTGCCTATAGCGATAGTAGCGACAGCTACAACGAGAACATTGAAACAGAATACCTTGTCTTTAAGACGTGGTATACTCATAAACCCGTTTCGTACAAGTCTCTGATAGTGCATAAAACACGTATTAATATGAAGTGCTCTGAAAGTTTGCTTGAAGCCATGGTACGCGAACAGAGAAAACGTCTCGAACTTCAGGAGCGGTACTCACAGCTTTTTCTATAAGGAGAAGATCTACAAGCTATTTCCCTTTCAAAGGTGGTTAGAATAAATAATCTCGAGATGGAGATTGATTGATGTGTATTTGCGTGTCTGCAGATTGGGAAGTCGACTTACAATCTAAAAGGGAGGAACATATTAATATTAGCATGCACTCTAGATATAAACAACGTTGAAAAACAAAGAGCTGCTATATCAACTCACCTTTGATGCGATATAAAAAGTTAAGCAAAGTAGTATAGCACCATCGCATTTACCAAGACTCTGGCCTATCACAAATGCTACATTATCTACTAATGATGTTGCAGTAAAGAGGTATGAATCGAGATAGATTAATAGCATTACTTTTCGAAATATTCATGTCAGTCAAACATCAAATGCTATTAATTTTGTTGTATGATTTTAATTCCAAACATAGCAAACTTTGTGTTAAAGGGACTGGGTATTTCTAGACTGTTTGAGAATCTTGTTGTAGTCTTACATAGTCGTACAAACGGTATTTTCGTTAATCGATAGGTTCTTCCAAGTCGTGTCGCTATTCACATCGTGTTCATTAGCCATTTATCCATTTCCGTTCAAATGTTGTTTAATGATTATCTAAACCAATATCGTTTTGTTCGACAAACAAAAATGATATTATTAAATATGTAAAATTCGGTATTGCCTAAAAACAGGGATGGTATTTACCAAAGCAAAAGATTAGAACCGTCATGGTCGCTATGGATACCACAATTCCCACAATGAACCCCTTCTTTTCTGCTGATGAGACTGAACCATCCGTCATATTAAGCGCTGTCGTCATGTTTGTGTACATTTTGTTGATTTTGAGGTATTTCGATACATGTAAATGTCGAAAATGTTTGTACCTTAATGGAGTTGAAACTTGGCAAGGCCAAATATGTGGGACGATGGAGGTCTATGAAGGGGTCTTCATGATAATCCCAAATATCTAGCAATATGGAATTTTGATAGAGTGGATCAGACTAGAAAATACAGGATAGTTCCTTGGTATACGTTGGTTACATTATGGACAAAGAACGAGAACATTGTATTCACAACGTTTTAGTACTATATCTGTTTATCTTGAACGCTAAAAAGTGGGTTCTATGTTTTCCATCTAACCGCGGTGTGAGTTCTTAGCCAAATGCGGCGCTTTTTCAAAAGTTTAAAACTTCATCGAGAATCTTCATGTAAAACATATTCCTAATGCGGATCCTTTTTTTTTTTTTTAATTTAAATTATGATCTACTATTTGCAGTGACATTATATTATATCACGGTACAGTTGGTCGCGTTCGACACGCTTTTTTCGCTTGACTTTGTACCTATTTCTGATGGTTGATATAAATGACTTATGTAAAATACGGCATTGTGAATCCGTCCGTAATCCGAGCACTAGATCTTGGGGGATGTGCTAACACACTTTTGTCGAACTCAGGAACACCAAAATAATTTTCCAGAACACAATATAAAAGAGCTAGGATGTCAATAAAGTGCTGAGACAATACATGTGAAGAACAAGATGAGGCCATTATATATATATATTTTGAAAGTGTCATCGTACTTATCGTTGAGGAATATAGAGTTCAAATTCATATATAAATACATCTAGAAAATACATGCATTATAAACATAGATGAAGGAAACTCTTTGCCCCTCTTTATCCAAATTCGTTTCTTGATTAACTAGTTCGGCGTAGTAGCGGACAATTTAGGCATTATATATTTCCGGAACTAGCTAGGAGAACAAAAATGGTATGTTTTGCACTCGCGCTTGCATTCGCAAATTAGATTGATCGAACAGATTTTCTATTTGATATGGCGCGTGGAAGTGCGCACAGATTAAGATGGGGTACGACGTATCCACGGTACCGATTAGTGAGGGGTGACAAGATGTTCGCCTCAAGGCCTCACAAGGTTTTGAGCAGTTTTAGCCATAGCTACTTGCGGCTTAATCAGAAGACTAGAAAGAAAGAAAGCAAGAAGGAAGAAGAGGAAGGAGAAGAAACATCACGCTATCACGAAAAGTTGGCCAAGGTAAACCTTGTTCCCATCATATTGAGTCACATCACAGCAGGTTATATCAAGTCATAATATCAAGTTGAGCCAGACAAGACAAACCTTAAATCGAATGGTACAGTCCCCCTCCCTGTGCAGTTGCGACACACACACGAGAGGAATCCTTGCTAGAAGAGTACTTTAGACAGACTTTACCATATAACTTTACTTTCGTGAAGGTATTTTCCTCGTGTATGTGTGTGGCAACTACGCAGGGAGGGGGACTGTACGAGGTATACAGATGCATCATGCATCATGCTTCTGAGATCGGAGATCAGTCGACTCATCCTGGTGTACGCAATCATGTAGCCGCACGGTCTGCGTCAATTCAAGATGCAAAAAGTGCCGACCACGAGAATAGATTGAGACAATTATTTTTATAATTTTAACATGATCAATCATAGCCTGATGTTTTGGGATTGTTGACAATTCCATTGCCAAGAGATCCATATGCTGGTGCTCGATTGATGCTTGATTGTTTATACTTTTTATTCTCTTGGGCATTCTTGCTCTTGCCCGTATATCTCTGTACACTACTCTCTTACTATCAAAGTGTCAGAGGACTTTTGTTTCACAGAACTTGTATTACATTATTTACGGATTTAGATTACTAGCCAATAGTCTTATATCCTCTACTAAAAAACCTGTACAAACCTCACTTCCACAACTTATGATTGGTTTGCTGAGGGTAAAGCACTAAACTCATCATTTCATGAACATAAAAAGAATGTTCAATCACACAACTTCTTAAGATATCTAGAAGACGTTAAGTCTAGTCAGACAATCGCATTAGCCTTACAAGATTATTAGTAGAAAGACTCAAATCAAGTTTAGCCTCTTGTGACTATAGCTAATACTAACAAGTTTGCTCTGCAAAATGATATCTCCATCGACGATCGCCCATCTGCGCAAAGGTGAAATCAAAAGGAGTTTTTTTTAGTATTGGGGCTTTCAAATATACCAAAGAAGTCCATGTATACAGGCTCGGAGCTTAGAGGAAACTCGAAGGGCTAACTCAAAAAATACTATATGTACTGCCTCTGAGCTGAAAGACTAAATTCTTCATATCAGTAGTAGACTACAAGTCCCAGGTATATTTCAAGCTTGAAATGTTTACAAAATCACATTAAGACCAGAAAATGCTCCGTATTGTCAAGACATTCGTCATATAGTTATCTAGGTAGTTTTGAGAAGTATTGAAAGTTTTCTTCAATAAATCATGTTTCATCAATACATGAAGTGTTTTGTTATTATTTTTATATTTTCTTTAACATGCACTTTTATAACATGCACCAAGAACCCTGATCACGGAAAGGCTCATGGCTCCCCCAAGTTACCGAACGGGAACCCAAAAAACTCTAATCGAATTACACTTTTCGGCCCAAGTCAACCTATTTCAAAGGAGATTCGCGTGGGCAGAAGCCTTTTTCTTCCTTCCATAGAGGTCAACCACTATTGCTTTAAAGAACTCTCAAAAAGATTTGTACCGGTACAACAATTGGAAGAATATTCTTGTAGATTCATCAATATGAGATACGGTTCGCGACTCTAAAGATAGTGGTGACCTGGATATTCATCAAATCTTGAGTTTCTCTTTCTCGAGATTCAGATCCAATTTGCCAAGTGGTAGATCCAAATTGTGAAGAAAACTTCAGCATCACTACGCTCTACAAAATTTAATGGCATCAGAATCAGGCATAGCTCAATATATGCATGTCGTCGTTGGCAAACTCCACAACACACTACATAATATGTACCTGAAGCACTTTTTGTGATTGCACTGCTACTGCTACTAAAGAAAAATAAAATACCTTCTTTCTTAGTTTCTCTTGAATTCTTTGCAAGACATTTTTCTTTCCCTTAATTCTTATATATGCAATGCTTGATGAGTTGTTCAGAGAGAAAGAATCGAAAGGACTCCCCTAGAGGTTTTGCAGCCATAGCTATTAGTAGATATTTTCCATTATATAAAGACTAAGAAGGATGGCTGCAAACCATGATTTTCCTTCAATTTACAATTGCAAGACCAAGCGGGATTGTTCTTATCTAAACTAAGATTTCGAAAGAGCTCTTGTTTAGTGCTCGTTTTCTCCAAATATAGACCTGACGATTTCAAATTTCAGAAGGATACCAACCAGGAGTTTCCTTCTGAGTTCTGTCAAAGTTTTACAAAATCGAAAAACAAAAAAATCCACTCATACGTGGAATACAAAATTATCGGGTCTTATATATTGGATCGAACTAAGGGTATGCTTATTTGAACCATGTAATTCCATCTTAAAAAAAATACCCCCCAAAACAATCGTAAAATCATATTCGAAAAAAGCTAAGATGGAAGCCTATTTACAAAAGGATCCGATATATACAGCTAGCACTGTCCTTCATATCATAGTTGAAGGTTGAAGGTTTAAAACAAGGACAATCTTTGGAAATAAAGAAGTAGGGAAAAAAAGAGCGATACTGCAGGACCAGTATTCAGTTCATCCGAAATTTTTAAAATACAAAAAAGATGGCACCAACATTACTACCAAATATAATATCACTACCCAAAATACCAACAGGAACAGATGGAAATCCACATCCCCACCGCTTCAATTCGCGAGGCTTGGGTCCTTCTCAAGGATCATCTACTGGAATGATTATTGGTTTTTCCGTATTAGGCATCGTCATCTTCCTCGCTGGCTGGTTATGTGTAAAATGTCTGAGTTTACCACCTTTGCCAGCAGCGGATGATGACGATGTAGAACAAACAGCAGCAGCAGGAGAGGAAACAAATGAAAAGAAAGAAGGAGAGGAGGGTGGGGCAGCCGCTGCAGAGGGAGCGGGAGATGCTGCTGCTGGTGAGGGATGATAATCGGCTTGTCTTTTTTTTTTGGCTTTCCCCCCCTCTTTTTTCTTTCCCTTTCGCGTCTTGGGTCTTGTTTTTTGTTTATTCTTTTCAGAGGTGAAAAAGATGAAGTATATGGGAGAGTCTTTTTTGTATGTAATATCATTCTCCAAGTTCTTTGTGGTAAGCCTGTGACAAACAGTTCAAATGCATGAGGAGGAGGAATATGGGAAAGGATTGGAATGCAGTTAAACTGGCGCAGGTGTTTGGTGGGAGTGACTGTATCATAACAAGTTTTCTGCTACATAGGTCTTTTTCATGTTTTATTTTTATTTAGAAAGAAAACACATCAATGATTATCTTCTTGATCAATTGATCAAGGACCCTACAACATTTGAGCTTGAAGTATTCTGGACGCATTGATACATCACAATCTCATAGGAGCGTACATTATAGTGAAGGCAGCACGGGCAAAGAAAAAGCAACAAAGGCTCAAACAGAGAAGGAGCTGCCTCTCAGAAGGTTATCTTATATATAACTAGGCTCGGCTGTAAATGCTTTATTACCAACAAGGATGAAGTGCAAACAAGTGAAAGGAAGATATATGATTCATTATCATAAAGAGACTAGGAGAGTCATACAGAAGCAGAAGCAGTATTGTTGTGAGGGAAAAAACAAAAGAGAAGGAAGGATGAGAAGCCCAGCTCGCCAGACACCATAATTTACGGGGAACATTCAAAAAAGGTCAGATAGAATTCTTTCAGAGGTCAAAAAGAATATTATAGATGCTTTGTTTTTGATTTTTTGGCGAAGCCAACGTGTAAAGAGAAGGGAAGAATTGCGTTACGCCAAGTATCCGAGACGCTCGCCATCCAGTCTTTCCAGATATTCCTTTTCCAGCAAGATGTCGATACATTTTTTGATGTCTGGCACCTTTGGTGTGAATCGAGACTTGATCTGTGCAATTGTCTCTTGAACCAAAACCACATGCTTTAATATTTTACGCGCCTTCATTATACGAACAATGGCAGACTGTGACGTGTACAGTTAGTGAATACTCTATCAAACAGGCGTATGGAAATACAACTCACCTGCATAAGCAATTTTCTGTCCTCTTCTATCGTCTTGTGTGTATCCTCGACTTCTTGCTTTTGCTCCGCTCTGACAGCCACATTAAGGTTGACACGGATCTTTTTGCTCTTAAAGTCGAGATTTAGCGCAAAGCTAGTTCCTGGACCAATTTTGCCAGTCTCAGGAGTCATTGTTAGAACCCTAGCCTTAAGGAAAACTCCAATGGAAGGATCTAAGTAATCACGAGACAATCCAGTGGTCTGCTCAATGTCTTCGTATTTGTACTCAAGTTGGTCATTGAACATGAGAAGAATTGCCATTTGGTAGGTTGAAACATGAAAGGTGAATGGTATCTTTGAACTCTTGGCATAACTTGCTTTTAGATCACCTTTGCACAGATGCCATAACCAGTTTAGTTTTCTACCACTATGCTTATCAAAATAAAATGTTTGAAAACGTTGATAAGTCTTGACGATGACTGGCGGTATGCTGAAAGGAGTATTTGGGGGAGTTAAAGGCCAGAAGGATGTACCGAG
>Ga0160427_10001557_pt1 | contig 14037 bp, 12 predicted proteins | sample SolpanmetagenomL_FD_108194 | JGI IMG/M metagenome (GOLD analysis project Ga0160427, IMG submission 108194) | Solar panel surface microbial communities from Lawrence Berkeley National Laboratory, California, USA - L | ecosystem: Engineered > Built environment > Solar panel > Unclassified ...
CACGGCCTCGGCCACATCAACTTCGCTATCCTGGGCGAGCTGCTGCATCTGGCGCAGCTTGTCTTCGAGGGCGGCAATGGGTTGTTCAAAATCAAGCAGCATAAGTCAGGTCTGAGAGTCCTTGTTTTTAAGCAAAACCGGGTGGCTGCAGCCAGCAGCCGGGCCGCATGCGCCGCCCGGGTCTGCCCAGCTAAAAGCCGGGCGGCAAAGGTAAACCCAAACCAAGCCCGCCGGCTTGCCTAAAAATAATGAGCCTGAAAAACAACTCACAACGTTTGCCGGGGCTCGCAAAACCGGCTTTTTTAGCCTGCCGGCTTGTGAGGGGCCTTTTTCCGGCCCTACCTTTGTAACACCAAAACGGAAAAAGCCACCTGGCCTTTCCGCTGCGGTAAACGGTTTGGTAGTTCAGTTGGTTAGAATGCCGCCCTGTCACGGCGGAGGTCGCGGGTTCGAGTCCCGTCCAGACCGCAACCGGTTTAAAAGTCCCTTCTTGCTCCCAAGAAGGGACTTTTTGCGTTCTGACCGCAGGCAAAGAGGCGCGCCGTGGTCAGCCCACCGAAACCCGGCGCCCTACAAGTCGCCAACCGGAAACACGAGCAGGGCGTACGTAGCGCCCCGAAACTGCACCTCGCCTACCACGTCCAGACCCAGGCGTTGGGTGTGGACTTGAAGCGAAACGGTATTTTCCTGCGCAATGAAGGCAATGCCCAGGTCGAAGCGGCCGGCCAGCGCCCGCTGATTGGCTCGAAAAAGGCGCCGCAGCAGCCCGCGGCCCCGGTGCGCCGGCTGCACCAGTACAGGGCCGTAGAAAAACCAGCGGTACTCGGCCAGCGGTCGCTGCCGGTAAAAAAGGGTCGGCAGCAAGGCAATAATCTCCTGAACGAGCGGCGGATAGCGCTCTTGAGGCAGCCGAGAGTTTACGACGAATCCCAGTAGCTCACCGTGGTCGTAGGCTACCTGGCCCGGCACGGAAGCCAGCATAGCCGCCAGGGCAGGGGCAGTGAAAGTGCCCGTCAGGAAACCGCCCGCCCGGGCGTCTTCCGTCAAGTGCTGGTAGGTATGCTGATTGGCCAGCGCGGCCACGGCGGGCGCGTCGGTGGGCTGGGCCGTGCGAAGCTCGATAGATTCCATAAAGACGTTATCGGTAAATGATTTAGCTATTCTCTAAATCGGTAAGCGTAACTACCAGCCGGCAGCACCGAGCTATAAGGGCCGGCTCGCCACCACCTAAAAAGGCCCTTCCTCCTACCACCAAGGCCCTTTTCGTTAGTGCCTCACTGCCAGCGGGTCGGCTACTCATTCGATGCTTTTTTCTGATTTAGCTTGTAAAAGCAGTTTTTATTTCCTTACCTTTGCAGCACCAAAACGGAAAAAGCCACCTGGCCTTCCCGCTGCGGTAAACGGTTTGGTAGTTCAGTTGGTTAGAATGCCGCCCTGTCACGGCGGAGGTCGCGGGTTCGAGTCCCGTCCAGACCGCAATCGTTTACGAAAAGGCCCTGTAAGTCAAATACTTACAGGGCCTTTTGCTTTGTCGGGGACGCTAGCGGGGACGGATTTAAGCGTGTCCCCTACTTTCTCTCTATAACGGAGACACAAAAAGTTACTTTAGCTGCTATGGTCAGCATAAGAGAAGTATCCTTTGCCATTTGGTAGCTTTGAGCGTGTAACCTGTCAAAGCCTAAACTCATGCTCATATCCGCAGCACGTGTCCACATGGAAGAGAAATACCGCTGGGCAGAGGATAGTCTAACTATCATTCAGCACGAAGGCAGTGACCGAGGACCACATGAGGAAGGCGAGCCAGGTATCATACATGGTACAGACGTGCAAAAGCTAAAGCACGCCATATGGTCCTACTTAACTGCCTACCAACAAATCCGGTTCTACCACGGCAAATGGCAGAAAGAGAATGGCATTTTCAATCAATCAAACAAGCATGTTGATAAATGGAAGGCCAGGTTTCTTACACCTGAACAAACCATTGTATGGGACCTGCTAAACCAGTTTAGAACAACTGATACGCATGACGAGCCTGTACTTCCAGAAGTCTCCATTCAAACAAAAATACTTAGTGTCAATGGCAAGTATCTAATAGTCAATGGGCATCGAGTTAGTGTGGGAATACGAAAGACGTTAGAAGTTAGCGTTAATGGTCGCTACTACGAGTTACTTTTCTTAGTAACTACTGGCTTAGCGTGTATGAGACTGTTCATTGATACTATAGACCAAGTTTCTCTCCCGTAATTATTCAACACTCGTATTAGATGGATAAGAAGTACCAAGTATTCATTAGCTCCACCTATAAGGACCTTATAGAGCAGCGTAACCAAGTTGTCGAGGTAGTACTTCGTCTCAGTCATCTGCCCGTTGGGATGGAGATATTCAACGCTGCCAGTGCTACCCCCTGGGACGTAATCAAAAGTCATATTGACAACTCAGATTACTACGTGCTAATACTTGCCCACCGCTATGGCTCAGAAGACCCTGAGACGGGTATTGGCTACACGGAGAAAGAATACGACTATGCCATTTCTCTAGGTATACCCTGCCTGGCATTCGTCCTACAGGATGGAGTGCATTGGAATCCTGAGTTCACGGAGCAGAAGCCAGGGCCAAAGAAAAAGCTGGCTGCTTTCAAGAAAAAGGTTCACGTACACCACCTGAGTTATTGGACTAGTACAGAGGACTTAGCTAGCAAGGTTCTGTTGTCCTTAGTCGATGAGACTAGAAATAAGCCTGGTATTGGGTGGGTGCGAGCAAACGCTGTGACATCTAATCCGGCAGTAGCAGAGGAACTGTCTCGTCTAAGCAAAGAGAACAGCGACTTAAAGAATCAACTGGCTTCAATAGATAACCAACCAGACGAATTATCAACCTTAAATAATTTTCTAGACAGTAATTCTTTTACTGTGAAGGACAATTCAAGTGAATTGTCCTTCACCTTTAAATCATTGTTTTTAGCTGTTTGCAAAACTCAATCCACAACTCCTTACACCTCAAAAATAGCTAAGAACCTACTGCTAATCAGTGGATTACGTGAAGATGATATCAAAAGCACAAACGAACTGTTTGATGGCCTTAACGAGTTAGCAAATCTTGGAATCGTTAATTCTGAGCATATTCCGCGTGGCTCAATGTGGCATCTATCTGAATTAGGGTCAAGATTATATGCAAGAACTAGAATCGCTGAAATATAGAACGACAGCAGGCCGGAAACGTGTGTTTCCGGCCTGCTGTCATGTTGGCTACCTTTATATTGTATCATCGACTATTGAAGCCGTTGGCAGTGGCCCAACGTCCCGTATCACGGCAAAAACTCCTGCCTTGTTCACGCAGTCAGGTGCTTTGATGTAAGACTGTTTGGGTTTCTTCTTGTAAGTCTGTGCTGATGAACCGTCCCCGTCGAGCAGGAAGCCAGCCAGCTTACGTGCAAGGTCTGGTAGAGCATTGTGGTCAGCAGGGCTAAAGATTGATAGTTTGGCTTCGTTTAGGGCCCTTGCTAGTAGTCTAACCTCCTTCTTCTGCAATGACAGGTAACGTGCCATAGTACGAGAATCAGTTGTCGAATAGGAATCCCGATATGCCGACAGTCGGCCCCTGTAACATGAGAAAGCCGCAAAATAGATGCGTTGTCTTTATGTGCTTTCGGCCGACTTTATACCGAATTTCCTCTTGGTGGGCGCATAGGGCAGCGTTGCCTTTTACGATTGCGGTCATAGCTAAATGATTGCGTTAGTGTAGTTTGAGGCGGCAACATGCATTTTGCCGATTTTAGCAAGCTCAGCCGCGAAAATGGCATCCGTCAACGTGTAGCCCCGCTGTTGGAACGTTGCGCTCCAAGACGCTTTTTTGTGATTGTAGACTTCGTGAGCGGCAGCTTCAACCTGCTTCCATTCTAAATGAGACATATTGCCCGCAAGCCGCTTGCGGCTACTGGTCAACACGTCCGAACTGGTATCAGCAGACAGGACATAAAGCAGGTGCTGAGGCAGTAGGGCATATAAAGCCGACAATGCCGGCTTCGGAGGGACAGGATAGGTCAAGTCTAATCGGGTAACATCAAGGGGACCTGGGCTCTTGCGCATGATTGAAAAATGGTTTGAGGTGAAAAATGAAAGTAACTTTTAGTCGCCGTGGGGCTACAGGTTCTTAGGCAGGTTGAAGTCTATGGGAGCATCCCGACCGCCCGAAGGGGTGTTACTCCATCCGTCTATGTCAGGGAGCGGCCCGTAGCCCTCTACTGCTCTGTCGGCTCCACCTGGCTCAAAGGCCGACAGCATTCCAAGCTCTTTGAGCCTCTGATACAGTGAATCTATAGTGAATGCCGACTGGTCAATCTCGCCGGTATCTGTGGGCAGGTTCTGGCTAAAATTGATTAGCTGTAGCAGGGCCTGTAGTGCCTGGGGTTTGATGTACTCCTGAATGCTCTTGGTTGTGTTGGCAAGCTCCGTCTGCCAGTGTCGTACTCGTTTGGCCTGTTCGTCATCAAGATGGCTTACCCCTCCTGCCAGGGCTACAGCGTGGGCTATTCTCTTGGCATAGTAATCAATCAGCACGACGGTGGTGCTCACGTATTGCAGGGATGCATTCAGGGCCAGTAGCGAAAGGTTTTTGATGCCCTTGCCAATCGTAGAGAAAGGGACATCGGTGCTGCCTTTGGGCGCGTTGGCCGCGTCGAGCAGCTTCCCAAGTTCTAGCTGCTTTTGACGTTCCTCTACGATGTTCTGTAGACGTTTTACCCAATCGTGACGGCGTGCGGTCTGCTGTAGAATCTTGGTAGATATGCCTGTACGAGCAGCTAGGTCGTGTAACCGTTCTCCAAAGGGAACGTGCTGGGGATAGTTTATGAGCGCTAAAAAAATCGCCTCATTCTTCTCTCTCCCTGTTAAGCCAGCTAAGGCATTTAGGTCTAAGTTGTTATCGGCTACTGTATCCATTGTACTAGCGTTTAGAGATGAGGCTTAGCTTCGTTTTTACCTTCGTTTGACTTCACTTCCATTAGTCCCTATACTTCAAATGCTATTACTCGCTCCTACCCTGCTGACTACTCGTTTCTCTGAGTGAGAAAAAGTAACTTTATTAGTGGGCGGGCCGAGCTATTCTCATATTTGATAAGAATTCACCCCAATTCATACGGGTGCATCGGCCGATGTCGGGAGCAGGTTGGCTATCTGGTTTTCTAGGTTGGCTGTGTAGGGATTCTGGTGCTGCTGCCCCTGTTCTTGTACAAGTTCCCGGTAGCGGGCGTGTAGGCGATAGTAGGTAGCCGGGGGCGTGTTCTGCTTGCTCTCCGTCCAGAACTCAGGCGACTGCCCGGCAATGAGTAGGGCGCGGTCAGTCATATTCAAGTGGGGGGCACTCATAGAAGGTGGTAGATTGAGATTGTGCCAAGCTTCAAGCATTCGAGTTGCAAGAGCTTCGTAGATGTCAGGCTGCATCAGATTTGCCAATGTCACGTTACCATCGTACCCAAGAGCCCGGCCGATACGTCGGCTTTTCAGGTATGCCAATTCAAACCGTAGGGCGTGCCCCCCTGGGGGGAGCGGGCGGCCTTTCATCTTGGCGTAGGTGCCCTTGTCGTAGTATTTAATTTTAACGTTATTGATGCGGGCTACAAACTGCAAAGGGCGACTGCTCCCGGCCGGTGGCGTGGTGGCATAGAAGGGCGTTAGCTGGGGACCGTAGGTCGAACGACCCACTTGGCTTAGAAAGGCCGATGGGGCGCTGCTGGTGGGTAGTGTGTGGCCTGTTTCAAGTCGGTGTACTCGTACCTCGGACGGCGGCACTCCTATCGCGTCTGCTATCTTCTGTAGAGCTGACCTTACTACCGAAAAAGAGCAGGCTGTTACATTGTTCCCTACTGTGTGAGTAGCCAAATTACCGGCTAGTGTCCCCCGTTCTCCTGCCAGGTCAATACGAAGAGTAAGCCCCCCGTATTTGTGTAGCAGGTGCCCGCGTGTGTCTAGCTCTCCGTCGTATCCAGTGAGGGCCGGCATAGTTGCTGCCAACGTAGCCAGGTCGCTGCCAGCAGGCAGGGCAAAGCTCAGTAAAGCATCATCGTACAGCACGGCGAACAGAAGTAGAAGCAGGAGCATCAGACAGAGACTAGGCAGCCGCCTTGATTTTAGGTTTCGGGCCGGGTTTATTACCTGTCCTCCGATAGCGGTCTGTGGAAATTAGAGCAGCTTCCAAATCGGCTTTTTTATACAATACCCGCGCACCAAAACGATAAGCTACTATTTCTCCCGCTTTAGTTTTCTCGTTGAGAGTTTGTAGGGAAACATGCAATGTATCTGCTGCCTGTCTGCGAGATAAATACCCATCCATTTCAGGAGCAGGCTTAACATCAGCAGATGCAGTCGCTATTCCAATTGCTACGCATTCGGAAATAAATGTTTTTAATTCCGTCAAATTGTAAGGCAGAAGTGCTATTGGCTCTTGCATGATTCGGTCGTACTAGGGTGAATTGCTAATACAAACTTACGACAATTCAATAAATACGATAATTTTACTTACTGTGCCTCAATTACTTAACTTGTTAATAAGCAAGTTTTCAATATGAAGTGGCTTTAGGCTATAAAGCTGCATTACAACTGATTAAATAAAAAGCATCAAATAAAAGTAACTTTTTACATACTTTTTAATGAAAATGAGCTAAAAATATTATTTTGTAACCTGCTGATTATGAATGATAAATTTTTTGCAAAAAAATAGCCCTCGTGATTTACGAAAGCTATTAACTAAATTATAAAGTATATTTTACAAACCAAAAACAGAACGACCAGATAAGTCATCGGCATTTTCCTGGGGTGTCATTCTGATATACGACAGAAACGTTTGAACCTTACTGTGTCCGGTTAAGGCCATAATTGAAGGGATAGGAAGCTTATCACGATAACAGTTTGTTGCAAAACTGCGGCGGCTGGTATGCATGGTTACCAACTCCCATCTCTGTTTCACTTGCTTACCCGTTGCCGTAGTTACTTCCACTTCATCAGTAAAACCGGCCAACTTTGCGAGTTGCTTTAGAATCCGATTAGTAGCTGCATTGCTGTATGATTTAGGCGGGTGCCCCCCGTTATTATCTAGAATAGCTTCGACAATGGAATTAACTGGTATTTCAACTTGTGTCTTTGTCTTCTGTGTGCGAACCTTAATCCTTTTCTGACCTGCTACGCCACTGATAGCTTTTTTAGAGAGCTGGCTAAGGTCAGAAAACCTGAGGCCCGTAAAAGCCCCTAAAACAAATAAATCACGCACATTAGCCAATGGCGAATTAGCACTTAATTCAAGGTTGGCTAATATAATGAGTTCAGGGACGGTTAAATATATAGCATCCGTCTCCTTTTTAGTTACGCTGAACTTTTTGGATTTATAATCCAGGTTAGTATGCAGCTTCTTCTCTGCTGCTTCTCCCATAAATGACTTCAAGGTTTTGAAAATTTTTCCGATGGTATTCGGGGCGTGTCCCTTCACCTTTTCTAGGTACGAGGTAAAGTCATTATAAAATTCGAGGTCAATTATATCAAAAGTGTACTTACGGCGGGTGTGCTTCTCAAAATCGACTAGGTGCTGTATAGTGGACCTGTAGACTTGCAGAGTAGAGGGGGCCGGTCTGTTAGCTACTGGCAGGTTCGCAGCGCCCGCTGTGTGCTCTAAAGCAAATTCGGCAAGTGTGGGCTGCTTGCTAATATGACGCTTGCCCCCTCGTAGTACCTCCAATTCGGTTTCGTAGGCTGCCCGTAATTCTTCAGGGGTTACGTGTTCCTGGCTACGCTTCAGGTACGAGTACGCTTTCTCTACTGCTGCCTTATGCTGGTCAAGTTGCGCGTTCAGGTCAGCATTCAGCGCATATTTGCCCGTAGTGATTGCCCGCTGCTTTGTGGGGTTCCACTGTGCCGGGGGTACACTTATTTTAGTGGAGACCTTTAACCGTTGCCGGTCGTAGTTGTAGAACAACTGAATGAGAGTAGCAGCAGTGGCTTTAGGCTCTCTTAGGACAAACTTGGCTTCAGGCATAACTAGAGCGGCTTAGTAGGAATCGGGGACATTCGGGGACACTGATAATGTCAGCTCTATTTGCTCGAAAAAGCCCAATTGGGACACTATCGGGGACAAATCTACGGTATCCCATCTGATTTCTTCGTACCCTACCTTACCAAAAAATGCCTCTACATTATGTATTAAGGCATTTTCTAACCTAATGAAGTCAAGCAAAATCTTAAAGTTGTAGTCCCGTCCAGACCGCAACCGGTTTAAAAGTCCCTTCTTGCTCCCAAGAAGGGACTTTTGCGTTATGGCCCGGCTTGCAACGTGAGTAAGTTCGATACGCATGCAGCGGTGCGCTTACGTTTTTCAGTTTGGGGCCGGCGGCCGCATGCTGCGGCGCCGGGGGCTATTTTTGAGTGGCCATCTGCCCTTATTCACCCCGCCGCATGCAAAACTCAGTTGCTCCCCTTACTCCTCTCCCTTCCTCGCTGGGCCACCTAGCCGAGCATACGGCCAAGTACGTAGAGGCCGGCCTGAGCGGCGCCGCCAACACGGCCAAGGCCTACGCGGGCGACTGGCGGCGCTTTGGCGCGTGGTGCGCCGCGCACAACTTGGCGCCGCTGCCGGCCACCGTCGATACGCTGGCTGGCTTCGTGACTCACCTGGCCGAAACGGGCAAAAAGGTGGCCACCATTCAGCGGCACTGCGCGGCCGTGAGCAAGGCGCACGCCCTGGCCGACCATCCCTCGCCCACCGACGACAAGCGGTTTAAGGTGCTGCTCGACGGCATCAGCCGCCTCAAGGGCATCCGGCAGAAGCAGGCGCCCGCCTTCACGCTGCCCGCTTTTCGGCAGGTTATCAAGGCCATTGACCCCAGCACGCTGGCTGGGCAGCGCGACCGGGTGCTGCTGCTGCTGGGCTTCACGGGGGCCTTCCGGCGCTCGGAGCTGGCGGCGCTCAACCTCGAAGACCTGACTTTCTCGGAAGAAGGTCTTGTCATTCAAATCAGCAAAAGCAAAACCAACCAACTGGGGGCGGCCGAAGAAAAGGCCATCTTTTACTCGCCCGACCGCCAAGTGTGCCCCATCCGCACGCTGCAAATCTGGCTAGGGCGCCTGGGCCGGGACACGGGGCCGGTGTTCGTGTCGCTGCGCCGGGGCGGGCACCTCACCGAGCGCCGCCTCACCGACAAGCACCTCAACCTGATTGTGCAGCGCTACCTGGGCGCCACGTTTTCGGCCCATTCGCTGCGCGCTTCTTTCGTAACGGTGGCCAAGCTGGCCGGCGCCGACGACTCGGAGGTGATGAATCAGACCAAGCACAAAACCAGCGAGATGATTCGGCGCTACACCCGCCTCGACAACGTGCGCCAGCACAACGCGGCTCAGAAGCTGGGCCTGTAGCCGGCCGCCGGCTGCGCCCTCTGCCAAGCCGCGCAATTGGCCCGGTGGGCCGCGGCAGGGCACTATTTTGCGCCCATTGCGGAGCCGGGGATGGCCAGCAGCGGTAGCTTTGTGCCATGCCTGACTCTACTCCTGCCCGCTTTTCATTGCCGCCGGTGCCGGCTATCCTACTGGCCATCAGCAGTGTGCAAGGTGGAGCGGCCATTGCCAAGGGGCTTTTTCCGGAAGTGGGCGCGGCGGGCACGGCCAGCCTGCGCATCGGGCTCTCGGCCCTGATGCTGCTGGTGGCCGTGCGGCCCCGGCTGGGCCGGCTGCGGGCGGCGCAGTGGCGGGCCGTGGTGCCCTACGGCCTGGCCCTGGGCGCCATGAACTTCTTGTTTTACTGCGCGTTGGCCCGCGTGCCGCTGGGGCTGGGCGTCACGCTGGAGTTTGTGGGGCCGCTGCTGGTGGCGCTGGCCGGCTCGCGCCGCTGGCTCGATGTGCTGTGGGCGGTGCTGGCGGGCGCGGGCATTGCGCTCATCGCCCCATGGGGCGGCCACGGCATCGACGTGGTGGGGATGCTGTTTGCGCTGGCGGCGGGCGGCTGCTGGGCAGTGTACATCGTGCTGGGCGGGCGCGTGGCCGAGGTGCTGCCCGGCAACACGGCCGTGGCCATCGGCATGCTGTTTGCCGCGCTGGCCGTGCTGCCGTTTGGCCTGGCCGATGGGCACCTGCTTGCCCTCTCGCCGCGCCTGCTGGCGCTGGGCGGGGCGCTGGCCTTGCTATCGAGCGCGCTGCCCTTCACGCTGGAAATGCAGGCACTCAAATCGTTGCCTACCCGAACCTTCAGCATTCTGATGAGCATAGAGCCCGCCGCGGCTGCCCTCTGCGGTTGGATTTTTCTGCACGAGCGCCTCACGCCCGCCCAGTGGGTAGCCGTGGTGCTGGTGATGGCGGCCAGCGCCGGCGCCACCCTCACCGCCCAAAAGCCCCTGGCCGCCACCGGCGGCGAGTAGCCCCTAGCCGGCCGCCGCCAGCCGCCCGGCCAACTCCTCGATATCGGCGCGGCGGGCCAGCCCTGCCCGCCACTCGGCCGGAATGGCCGCCTCGCCATACGCCAGGCCGGCCAGGCCCCCGGCCACCGCGCCGGTGGTGTCAGTGTCGTCGCCGAGGTTCACGGCGGCCAGCACTGTGGCGGCGTAAGTGTCGTGGCGCAGCAGGCACCACAGGGCCGCTTCAAGAGTATGCACCACGTAGCCGGAGGATTTTATGTCGATTTCCGAATAATCAGCCAACGGCTTGATGAGGTAATCGCCGTACGGATTTTCGAGCAAACGGTGAAACTGCCGAATCTCTAGCTCTGAGCCAATGCCTTCAGCCTGAAAGAAGCCGTTGACGACCTGCTGCATCTCGGCAAAAGCCCTGTCAACGGCTAGCCCATTTAGCAGTTGCCGCGCCATTTCCAAGTAGATAAAGCACGCCATTACGGAGCGAATGTGCGCGTGGGTGATGCTCGACGTCTCACGCACTGCCCGAAAGCGCTCGGCAACAGGCCAGTCTTTTATAAAAAATACCAGGGGCAAGATTCGCATGAGTGAGCCGTTGCCATTGCTGTACTCATCCTGGCCGCCCGCTTGCAGCGGTGCCACCCCGCGCCGGATGCGTTGCAAAGCTTCGGCCGTGGCAATGCCAATATCAAATACCCGGCCATGGGCGGTCCAGTAGCTTTCATCCTGCCAGCGCACAAAGCGTCGGGCGGCATCGGCGGGGTCGTAGCCAACGGTTGCCAGCGTTTCGGCCAGGCAAAAGGTGAGCGACGAGTCATCGGACCACGTGCCCGGCGGCTGGTGGTGGGTGCCGTAGCCGCGCAGGCCCATTACGGGGTCGGCCCGGCGGGCGGTGCGGCCAATAAACTCCACTGGCACGCCCAGGGCATCGCCCACGGCCAGGCCCAGCAGGGCCGCGCGAATGGCATTATAAAAGGAAGGAGCCGGCATATTCGAGAAATAAGGCCCAAAGTACCAGCCGGCCCTCCAAATCAGGAATTGGGGCAGGATATCGGCACTATTCGCAGCCCCGTCGATGTTTTTCCCGTACTCAGGGTAAGCTTGTGCAACATGCCCCCTCTGGCACCTACATTTGGCCTCCTTCCTAATTATCTTCTGAATGTTCTCCCCCCGCCTCAAAATTGGCTCTTACGCCGGCCTGGTAGCTGCCGTATTTGGGCTGGCGTCTTACCGCTTCTACGAGCACAGCGGCCCACAGGCGGCCCCCGGCAAAGAGCAGGTGCTGGTGGGCACCATCGTGCAGGGCCTCTCGCAGGCGCACTACCAGCCCGAGCGCATTGACGATGCCTTTAGCAAGCGCGTGTTTGATCTGGCTCTCAAGCGCTTAGACTACCGCAAGAAATTTCTGCTGCAATCAGACCTCACGCAGCTGACGAAGTACCAGACCGATATTGACGACGAAACCAAGCGCGGTAGCCACGAATTTCTGGATTTGAGCACCAAGCTCATGGCCGAGCGCACCAAGCAGATGCAGACACTGGCGCACGAGATTCTGGCCCAGCCGTTTACGTTCGACAAGGAAGAGAGCATTCAGACCGACTTCGAGAAGGCGACCTTCCCGACCAACGCCGCCGACCAACGCGAGCAGTGGCGCAAGCTGCTCAAGTACGAGACGCTGACCCGCGTGGCCGAGATGATGGACGAGCAAGACAAACGCCACGACCGCGCCAAGGTGGCCAGCCTAGCCAAAGAGCCCGCCACCGCCGAGCCCGACCGCACCCCCGCCCAAATGGAGGTGGAGGCCCGCAAGCGCGTACTCAAGTACTACGACGAGCAGTTTGCCGACCAGCCTGACCCCAACGAGGTGCTCAGCAACTACGCCAACGTGATTGCCAACACCTATGACCCGCATACGGAGTATTTTGCGCCTCGCGAAAAAGAGGAGTTCGATATCCAGCTCACGGGCCGTTTTGAGGGCATCGGCGCTACGCTACGTGAGAAAGAGGGCCTGATTTATATCGAAGACATCGTGCCCGGCTCGGCCTCGTACCGCCAGGGTGAGTTGAAAAAGGGTGACGCTATCCTGCGCGTGGCCCAGGGCGCGGCCGAGCCCGTGAGCATCGAGGGCTGGCACACAAACAAGGCTGTGACGCTCATCCGGGGCAAAAAAGGCTCGGAGGTGCGCCTCACCGTGAAAAAGGCCGACGGCTCGACTAAGGTAATTCCCATCATCCGCGACGTGGTGGTGGTGGAAGACACCTACGCCCAGTCGGCGGTTATCAACGACCCGAGTGGTGTGAAAATCGGCTACCTGCGCCTACCGGCGTTCTACGCCGACTTCAACGACAATGGCGGGCGCTCCTCAGCTGAGGACGTGAAGAAGGAACTGGCCAAGCTAGTAGCCGAAGGCGTAAAAGGTGTGGTGTTTGACCTGCGCAACAACGGCGGCGGCTCGCTCAACGATGCTGTAGAAATGGCCGGCCTTTTCCTACCCAGCGGCCCCATGGTGCAAGTGCACGACAGCCGCGGCGTTACGCAGGTGCTCAACGACAAGGACCCACGCGTGCAGTACAGCGGCCCGCTGGTGGTGCTGGTGAACAAGTACAGCGCCTCGGCCTCCGAGATTCTGGCCGCCGCCATCCAGGACTATAAGCGGGGCATTATCATGGGCACCACGAGCACCTATGGCAAGGGCACGGTGCAACGCATCATTGACCTCGACGAGACGCTGCCCACTGAGTTGAGCAGCCTCAAGCCCTTCGGCTCGCTCAAGTTCACGATGCAGAAGTTTTATCGCGTCACCGGCGGCTCTACGCAGTTTAAAGGCGTTGCTTCTGATATTGTGCTGCCCGACCTGTTCTCGTACGTAGACCAAGGCGAGAAAGAATCGGACTTCCCGCTCAAATGGGATGAGATAAAGCCCGCTAGCTACCGCCCTTGGGACGACCAGCCTAATTACACCAAGCTTGAGGCCAGCAGCAAGGCCCGCGTAGCTGCCAGTCCGGCTTTTCAGCAAATGACAGAGCTTGTGCAAAGCTTACGCAAGCGCAAAGACGAAACCATAGTGTCGCTCAAGCTCGCCAACTTCCGTGCTACGCAGCACCAGTTGAAAGCTGAGTCGGACAAGTACGATACCATCCAGAAAACGGCTAAGCCGCTGGCCCTGGCCCCGCTTACCAGCGACCGTCAGGCCCTGGGTGGCGACTCGATAAAGGTGAACCGCGCCATGCGCTTCACGCGCGGCCTCAACAAGGATATCACCTTGGGCGAAGCCGTAGCTGTTATCAAGGACGAGCAATAGCCGCGGATTCAGACGGCTGCTGTCGTCTTCACTTTTGAAAGCTCCTGGGCCTTTGGCCTGGGAGCTTTTTTATTGCGCCTACACTGCTGCCCATTAGTACCTTATTTTAAGGAGGGCAGCTTATATAATAAATACTTTACCTTGTAAATGAGGGAGTTACTGAAAATCTCAAGCAGCAAAATTAACACAATTTGTTTGAATCTTCGATTCCAATAAAGTTAGTAAATCGCCTTACTTTTTATTAGCAAATCTGCAACTAAAAACCTTGGCATGGGTGTTTACCTGGTATGACAACGCAACCGGAAACCCGCATCATCCCGCTCATCCCGGCCGAAGCCTACCCGGCTGCTCACATGGC
>Ga0160427_10001558_pt1 | contig 14020 bp, 10 predicted proteins | sample SolpanmetagenomL_FD_108194 | JGI IMG/M metagenome (GOLD analysis project Ga0160427, IMG submission 108194) | Solar panel surface microbial communities from Lawrence Berkeley National Laboratory, California, USA - L | ecosystem: Engineered > Built environment > Solar panel > Unclassified ...
AAGTGAGATATGTACATAGGTGTACCCTGAATTAGTCGAGGTCTGTTAGCCTCAGCGCGTGTAATTTGGTCACCATCTATTATTGATGGTACGACACGGTTAATCGTATCTTGTATAAATTGATATTCTGGTGATTGCACCATTTTGTATTGATATAATATATTGAAATTGAAGTGAGCTTTGTGACGGACGTAGAAAGTATGTAGAAACGCAATTTTCACCAATATATTGAACTATACATCCGTTTTATATCGACCTTTTCCGATTCATATGCCGTGTTAAGTTTGCATAATGCAAACATGCATATATGATTGACAAGATTTAAAAATGACGAATATTTGTTTCGTTCACTCTTTGTTGTACATATGTTCTTTTGAACGTACATAATGTTTAATGTGTACAGTGTGCGTATGTTTATATGTCAAGCGTGATGTTCAAGTTTTCAAGTCAAATTGTTGTAACTTAGTCCATTCACCTACTAATCAAGCGCTTGTCAATGTGTAACGACATTGTGTTCATGATTAACTTGAATCGATCAAACCAAGCGTGAAACAAAATCCGTTCAACACAAAGAATAGTCCGTTTATATCTAAATTTTTTACTTAGCAAGTCCAAAATTAGCCTGAAGAGAATTGTCAAGGGATACCGAGCTCGAAGTTTTCATTCGATTCACATTATGAGATAGTTCGTTTTTATGTGTTTTAAATATACATAATGTCCTTGACTGTGTTGAGGAACTATTGTCATTTGGTGAACATAACCTTGTATGTATATAATACATACATATGTAAGTATGTCTAGATACTTTCGCAGCGGTGTGTCGATATGTTGTACTTGTTACACATATTCAAGTTGTGTGTAACAAACACCTAGAATTTGAAATAAAAAATCATTATAAGATAATTTCTCATAGCTAAAGTACGATTGAAATCAACAAGTGCTCTTCCACACCAAAAAAATACAAAACTATACTCATCATGCCTAACTTATATTTGTTGTAGTACTGATTAAGAGCGCCTTGACCAACAGGTATGTTTGTTAGGGCTCAAACATTGCTATCGTAAGAAAATCTGCACGCTGCAAGGTTTTGACGTTTGAGGTCATCCACGAGATTGGCATGAAACGTGAGAAGTCATGATTCTTTTGTTCGTAATCTTTCTATACAAGGCGTGTGTGATGAAAGCAATCGAAAGCATCGATAAAACATTGGTTTCATAAATTATTGACCAGCAACAAAGAAGATGAGACATCACTCCATGAACGGTCTGAGAAAGCCAATCAGATATGCAACATTACACGTATCTTGCTATACATTAAAAGCAATCTATACTTCAACCCAAAAATGGTGAGGAATTTTTTGCATGATTGGGGAATAATCAATGATTGGACGAAAGTTAGAATTATATTACTCGAGTTACATACTTACGTGCAATCGACAGGGATTGTGTTGTACACTACGCCTCTCGTCTTGTAGATACTATGTATATATACCTGTACTAATCTTAACCTAAATCAGATTGTACGATTTTTTGAGTATAACCAACGTTAGCATAAGTAAAAACATCTACAAGGCGGGGGAGTATATTATTGTTTGGGTTGCTTCGGCAAGCGGGTCCAGAAGGATTACAACGGAACAGTCATTACAGCGCCGATTTGTGTAGCGGTGACACGGGAAGCTGACAGCTGCCGCACAACTTCGTCATCGTTTCTATTCATGTCAGTCGGTGTATATAAATCACGACAGGATGGTAATATACGGAGTATTCTCAGCTCCAGGCAAGTATTCGACGTTGGGTCTATGTCATATGATCAGTGAAGTATTGTAAATATTGTTCGAAAAGCTCAATATGTCAAAGCATTATGGCCTTTTTTAGTGTATGGAATGGGAACGCTTTTTTTGAATTCTAGAAGACCTTAATTGTGTTGTGGAGAGATATAAATACCCATGGTACCCAGTCCAAAAAACGGCATTTATAGCAGTCGACAGAGTAAATCTGGACATGCTCTGAAACGAACCTGGTACATATTGGGTCTAGCTCGTAAATATGTTCTATAAAAACCGATTGATATCAATTTGTCGATTCAACACGACTCCAAAATTCACAGAAAGATTCAACAAGCTAGGTTCTAAGCATGCTGTGATATTCTTTGTGGCAAGAAGATTGTGGAATCGTATTTGAAGAGGAAATTGCAATTAAAAAAATCGTGTTGATTTCGTCTTGTGCCCGACAAGTGTAATGTATTCTGCTAAAATTTGGACTTACCTTGAGGCGGACACCAATATCGATATATGGCTATAGACCATATATCAAATTTGTACTGACAGATTTCATGCGACATTACACTTACACATCCTACGTTCATTCAATCGATGGAGCTTTGGAGCTTATAGGTTAACAAAATCCTGATCATGATGGTTATATTGCTAAGTTACGACATGTACAGAATAGTCATCAATTCTCTCAGGAAATCAATCAGAAAGCAGCCATTAACCGAAGTGGTGCTTGAATTGCTGTATAATTACCACTAGTACCAGATCAAACACAAGCACATTTGGGACTTTTCTGCTTCTCGTATTTTGAGTATCTCGACAAAACAGCTATTCTATCCCTTACATCAATCGTCAATTGCTGGATATTGTTGGAAATAACTGGGCTACTGCAGACTATAATATCTAATCAACAGAAGATACAAACAGTATGTGTAGTCAAATTGTTGCTGCCAGCTAGCTTCCTTGTAAGCAGACATTCAGATTCGTGCAAGCGAAGATTACAAATTCTCCCCATGCTTCAAAACAATTCTATCTACTGCAGGTTTAACTCTACGTTGCATGAATAAGAGCCACATACCTAGGTACTACGATTGTTCTTATTCTTCAAGTAATAAATTGCTAGTTGATTAACATAATTCTATCAACTGTTCTTTCTTCATATAATTTTGGGCCATCTTCACCTGGAACCATTCTCTGATCACGCGTCTAAAAGGAGTCTAAGCTATTATGTCAGCACGTTAGCGGCTATGTGCGCTTGATAAGCTCGGGAAACGGACATAAGCATTCTTGATTGCTATTCGAAGATCGGATCTTTGATCCGTCCTCACCAACGCATACAAAACTCAAATCTCACAATTCACACTATTTTCAACGCGCAACTTTCCCACTTCAGCTGCAGTTAATTTGCTGGGAAGAGGCGTCCAGCAAATATGGAACAGGACGTTCAGCCCCCCCGGAGAATCTCAATACCAAGACTGTCCTCCGACCTGGCCCCACGCGCTAGTGGATCATCTGGAGGTGCGAGTGGTGAAGGGCCCAAATCTCGAAGGCAAACAGCGAAAAGCAGGTCGTATCAAGCGTGCGAGCCCTGTCGGCGCAAGAAAACAAAGGTAGAATTATGATGCAATATATTTTGATGGTTCCATCCCTTGAGAGTGTGTCATCTTGATGTCCTGGCCGCCTTACAGGGTGGTATGCATAATTTGTATCGACAAGACCCTTCTGAAAACAAATTTAAAGCACAACTTGATTTTAAGTTCAAACTATTGGTGTATAGCACTGACACTCTGATTTAGTGTGATGCTGAAAGGTACAACTATATTACATACACACAATCAATAACCCTATCTCAACCTCGGTCTACACTTATATCAGGCTCTCCTACTCACTATCCATCTATGCTTTTGAATACCGAAGAACGATAGAGCACTAGGATCTTAGAACTTACATTTCATTTAACTCAACAAGGACTTGATTAATGAAAAACATAACTTTAGCTAACATATTCTCAACTGAGTACAGACCCTCTTGCAAACATTGCTCACTCTACGGTATTGAATGTTATTATGGATACGGAAAACGTGAGAAGGCAAAACTGTAATACTCTCCGTCTATGTGAAATATTGGATTCCCTTTCATAATTCTGTTACAAGTCAAGTTTTCGAGACATTCATTCAAGTGCTTATGCCCCTTCTGCGTCTCTGTAGTGCGGTTGAGATTATGCAAGGTAAAATTGCGGCATATGAGGGATTATTGCAATATTTAGCTCCACAATTGGATTCAGCTGGTCAGCTAGCCGTGCAGAAGGCTATGGCAGAGGTTAGTAATCCGTGCTTGCTCTGTGCCTACCCTGCTTCTGAACCATTAGAGACGGAGATACAAAGAGCGAAAGTATAGAGCGATGAGGAAGAAAAAATGCTGACACATTAGATGATACGAAGAATTCCTTCCCAATTTCTCCCATACCACAACGTTCATTCCAGGATGAACGCAGTAAAACGGAAAATCCACAAACAAATAGTGCTGCTAGCAGCGAAGCGGATAGCAATTCCGCCGGCGCCGGCTCAACAGGAAACCTAGATCAAACACGGGAAGACCTCAATACTAGCAGCATCTCAGATCCCACAGGGTTCATGGGCAAGAACAGTGAAGTCGCCTGGATCAAGAGATTCGAGGACTTGGCACAACTCGCCTCACAAAAATCATCGCCAGGCTCAAGTGCTAGGCCTTCGCTCCAATCATCATCAGGCTTGTTTTCTACCCAAGAGTGATCTAGAACCCATACTGACGATAGGTTCCTAGGTGGATCTAATTTGCAAAGCTTCAGATTGCCTCAGCGCAATGTTCTCCCAGAGCCGTTGCCCGGCAGACGTTTCGCTCTGGACAAAGGCATTTCCATTGATGGTGAACCTATCATAGGGCAAGTCTGATTCTCATCATTCATTGCTCCTAATGCTGTACGCTAACCGTTATTCCTAGTTCGACATACCATCTGGATGATTTAAATCTTTCAATACCATTGGCAAGAATCGAAAAAGAGCTCTATTACGTGCCTCCTAAACACATCGCAGACGCTCATTTCAACGTTTACTTTACAACAATTCATAGAACATTTCCAGTACTCATACGCTCGAAGTTTCTGGAAGAGTACAAAGAATATTTAGATTCATCAAAGCATGGCATCGTGCCGTCACTGAAACAGCAAAGATGGCTCGCAATATTGAATCTAGTCTTAGCCACGAGCGCTTTATTTTCACATATGATCAAGGCAGAATGGAGAGGAGCACTGGACGACCACCTTATACATTTTGCGAAAGCGAGAGAGTTAAGCTTAAATAACGGTATTCTTGAAGTGCCTGATATGACGCAGGTTCAAGCTTTTGCGGTCGCTGCAATCTACTTAGTGGCTTCAAATCAAACAAATAGGTCAATATTATTTTCAGATGACAAAATCTCCTGTGCGATGCATGGAAGCGATTGACTGATGAACAATTACTGGATTAAAAAAACATCAACGCTAACAAAATTTAGATCCTGGAACTACATCGGATTGGCTATACGATTTGCTCAATCTATAGGTCTACATCTATATTCACGAAGTCCATCATTAAGTCCATCAGAGAAGGAGACTCGTGTTCGGGTTTGGTGCTCAATAATGTCGTTGGAGACATTACTGAAGGTGATGAATGGTCGACCTTGTGCTATTCAACTTGACGACACAAACGTACCACTTCCTCACGCTCCAGATGAAGATGACATTTTGGCTATGAGAAGAAACAATAAATTCCCGCAGAACCAAAATTCCTATGGCCATGCGGGCGAAGACCCGTCAGCCATCTCGTCTTTGATGGAATTGAGCCGTCCTCGATTTCGGTCCGCGAAAAGCATTGAGAGATCATGGTCCACAGAACAAAGCGACAGCAATAATCCAGCAAATGATGCTAGCAGGACAAGTTTTTTCCCTCAGCAATTACGTTTAACAAGGATCATGTTTGAAGCTCTGGGTACATTATATTCAGCAAATATGATGCATACCAAGTGGAAAGAAGTGGGGGAGGTTATTCGAAAATTCAACAGACTGTTATTACGTTGGCGATACGCTTTACCTGACGCTCTATCACTTGATCTTGGTGGGAAAGCGAAAGAGTATTATCAAGAAGTAACTACATCCACTCCCCATTTGATTCGATGTATTTTATTGACAGGTATTTTAGAGAACCGTGCTTGCTTTTCAATTTTATAGTGCAAGATTACTTGTCAACAGACCGTGTCTTTGCAATTTCGATGACAAGGCAGATGCTTTAGATGCGGCAGATGCTGAATTTAGGAGCCAATCAGCCCGGACATGTATTGACGCTGCTAGAACTTTGATCAGTTTCATACCGTCCACTTGGGGGCCTGAAGCTATCAGACTAGTGCAACAAGGACCATGGTGGGCTTTAATACATCATATCGTGTCTGCAGGTGTAGCACTTATGATTGAGCTACTATACGATGCGGAACATGCGCCTGAACTAGCTGAAGAGATGCTTGCAGATTCAGGAAAGGTAGTAGGTTTTTTACAGAGCATGGGGAAAGACAATCTAGCTGCGAAAAGGAGTGCGGAAACCCTGGCAAAAATGCTCAATGTTATCGCACCTCACATACAGACAAAAGACCAGGAAGAACTGAGTCCGGGTCTTGCAATGCCTCTAGATTCGATATTTCTTGACGATCCCCAGATGCAACTATTGCCTCTCCCTCACTCATATACACGTCAAGTATCTGATGATGCCCGGTTCAACATCCATACACTGAATCCCGACTTTCGTAACATGTACGAAGAGATCATGGGACAGCTGCCAACAATCTTACCTTATGAGGAGAGATATATATATTCCAATATGGGTATCGAAGACAACTCCATCTGGAATGGTAAATCCTCCTCTTTATTTCTCCCTCCTTGTCTCCTCTTTTTCCTCTTTCTTCTTTCCTCTTCTAAATAGACAACGAACCCTCTTTTCCAAGGCCTATGGCAAAGATACTGACCGGCCTTAATGTAGATCAGTTCTTGAGAGATCCCGACGAAGAGACGTAGTTTGGAATTCCGATTAAACTACAAAGCTTATTACAGATGAGTTTTGGTCTCTGGTTTCCATACACTAAGTTACAATCCAAAATCAGAAACAGACAGGAAAGCTCGTTTAAAGTGATATAGGTTGAAGTTTGTGTCTTTGTAATGTTTCCTCTTTCTCGTTCAGGAATTTGATCAAAATCAAATGGTGAACTCGTATTTAGGAGTTTGTGATGGAAATGCGCTTAAGAACTGAATAAGCATTTTCTGCCACTATGTTCTAGCTTTGCAAATAATGGTTCTATTTTATTGTATTCGGATAATACAATACGAGCTCTGTGCACGGAGTTCAACCTACATGTATAGCATCCATAATCTTCGAGTTGTACCTTCAGAGTCGAGTTGAAGGATATATAATTATCCAACTTCCAATTACATATCGATGTAAACATATTGCAGCTTCATGTCATACGATTTTTTCAAAGCCCGACAGGGTGCTTCACAAGCTATGGCAGGTAGCATTCAAATCTGAGATTTTATCTATGGAAACCTTGTACAAAATACAGGCCAAAAAAATATCCGGTTGATTGAAATTGAGCTCCTGGCAGTATGTGTGGCATGCTGAAGGAAAAAAACTTGCTATACGAGGGTTCAATTAGAGCTCATCGAATGTCAATGACTGGTTCAATGTTTGTTTGTATAAAGCGTATTTTATTTTTAGTATTTGAGGGCAATAAGACTGTAAATGCTTCTGCTAATGTATATGCCAAGCAGAAATGGTAAGCATAGTTGCATTCGAAACAAGATCGTAATTTGATACGATTGCCAAGATAAAATTGGTTCTACAAGGCCGCTGGAAGACCATCAAATTTGGTGTAGAAATTTTGTATGATCGACTGGAATCCTGCACGTCTAATTTCTATTCATAAGAAACTACTGATTAATTTCAAATCTAGCTGGGTGATACGAAGGTACTACATCGTGTTATCCCTGTATCTTTGTAAAGATACTCATCTTTTCATTACACTTCAGTTACGAGTTTGACAGGCGATAACGTAATACTAAAGAAACCTTGAAAAAGGAGTGAAGCTATTCGATTAAACCTTTGAATTTGATGTCATGCTGAAACTCGGGTCCTCAGATCGATTTGTACTAATTCGATGTACGTATATGCTTCGATGTAAGCTTGCGTCTATACAAAGGTATCCAACTTGAGATACGGTTTAAACAACAAAGATCATCTTGCGGTCGTCTCAGAGGTCAAGACGTCTAAGATATAAGCACGCGGGTACTAGGTGTTGATCACGTTGAATAAGTTAGAAATGAATCAGGTTTCGGTATTTCATTGACCATAAGTATTACAATTCTGAAGTAAGAAATTATCATCAAATATCTTGCAATCGCCTTTATAGCTGTACCAACACCGATGCATATAGCACTAACTTCCCCACATCGCTAGTGAATTGTCCGTATTAACTTCTAATATTGGGAGTGTGCCTTCACTTCGTCAACCTAGCCACGGGTACTTCTCGCAAGCATCAGTGGATCGCAGGGTTCCTTCTGCTTGAAAAAACGAAAAACGCCACCATCCAGCCAGATTTTCAGCTATACATTCAAACCAGGTACGGCATCTCGAACCTGGAAAATCTTACCAAATCATCATGCGTTCCACTGAAACTCACATAAAGTAAGAGTCTTGGCAGACTTCTAATGCAACACATGCTGCACTCGAAGAAAAAATACACGAACAATGGCTCCTCTGAGGAAGTCCGGGAGAATGCCAAGTCGAATCTAAAAGGCTTGGCTATCAGTATATAAGAGAGTATGTTACGAACTTCGTGATCAAAAACCTCTCAGTCAACACTGTTAAAGAACGGACAATTTGATCATATCTTGATTATTTGGTGTATTCAGTACAATCTCGTTAGCTACGAAAGCATCTATATACGGTTGAGACATATTCTTCAAATTCAAACTTTATTATCAACGTTATAATGCACTTCACCGCTCCCACAGCTATAGCCTCTGCTGTCCTCGCTTTGAGTGCACTCGCTACAGCGGATCCAACCGCGAAGCCCATAGCTTGTGACAGTCCTCAAAATCCTTGCAATACTTATACCCAATATAAGCAATGTTCACCAGAATGGAGCAAGGGCCTTGATGCGTAAGTTTCATTCCCAGAAAGTCCAAATTTTATATTTAATCATGCGCGGACATCGTGAAATACAAGCTAATTGATTTTCTGTTATAACACATATATAGTTGCGAAAAGACTGGTTGCGTCCAATGGTTCGTTGATCCATTTAATGTTTGCAGGACGACTACATCCCCACCTCCATCAAACCCAACAAAACTTTCTTGCCAGGACCCAGCGAATCCTTGTAACACATACACAAACTATCCACAATGTTCAGATAAGTGGAAGGATCAACTATCAGCGTTAGTACTATTTTCCTCTAAGCAGTAATCCCACCTTTAACATGATAACATATGATCAACAATTGACATACGCGTGTTCCTTACTGGTTCTAGTTGTGAGGCGACGGGTTGCATTCAGTGGATTCAAGATCCAATGAATGTTTGTAAGACTACTACTAGCAGTCCTCCACCTGCTCCAACAAACGGTTGCTCAAGCCCAAAGAACCCTTGCAATGTGTACTCTAAATATCCGCAATGTTCAACCAAATGGAAGTACTACTTGAGTGCTTGCCAGAAGACTGGATGTATCCAATGGATTCAAGATCCTTTCACACCTTGCTACAAGACGACTGCTAGATACTAGTGGTCTAACCCTTCTTCAGTTGTTCACTGTAGCCAGTAGTCAGATTTAGCACTAATCTTGTAGTAATAAGGGACACCTTGAGGACAAATGCGTATCTCATCTGGAAGAAAATGCTTTCATGACGAGGATGGTCATGTTGTATAGTTGCATAATTGATAGATTTTGGTAGTGTGCAATCAAACATATGCAATAGTGATGATTGGTGCTTTCTTCGAAGTCCCTAATCTCATGGTTTTCCTTAACTCATTGTCTTCTGATAAACTCAATATACTGTACATAATCACATATATGTGGAGTATGTACACAACTTACTGTATTGATTTTGAATGCTGTTATATGAATTCATAAAGGCAAAATCCTCCATATAACCTACATTATAGAATCATATTCTAATCAATATTAAGATTGATATAACGTACATTGTAATGGTGCGACCAGCACGTGCACATTCACCACAAGGACATGAGCACAGCCATATTATTGGACAGGCACATACACTCAAACGTATTTCAAAAACACAAGTGTAAAAGAATCAATTGAATACTAAGGTGCTGATAGCATAGTGGATAAGACGATTCTAGGACAGGGATCGCGATCAACATCTTGATAAATTGATATCCATTACTTTTGGGCAAACATCGGCTGGCGTGTAAATCCGCAGACAAAACACCATCGGATTATCCTTCCTCCGGCCTACCCTCATATCTGATGAGGCCCCTTGAGCTTCTATCTAATACAGTGCCGCGGTATCGGAATGAAGTGCGATAAACGTCCGACAACGTATGGGCATGCCAGTCTCAAGAGCCATCCCATGATAGATACAGGTTGATAAGAGTCAACGTATCTTTTGCATGCTATTTTGTACTGTCCCAGTATCACCGTAACATCTGTTAGTGGTTATCTTACAAACCATTTGATCGATATCTTTTTTATCCATTATCCAACTTGTCGCAATACAAGATCCTTCTCAAATTTGTTGATTAATTTGAAACTATAATGGAGTCTACACATTCCCATCCAGAGCCGGAGATGTGGACTCTTGGTCCAATCTCTATGGATGCGTCGTTTGTTTACACTTTCTTCCCACTCCTGGCATTCGTTATGGTAATGGGATTCATGAGAGGAAAATGGGACGCAGACAAAGTCAAACTTGCACCATCACAAGCACGCGAAAGCAACAAAGATGAGAAGTCGGGGACGGGCAGTGAACAGGTAGAGTGGTCCTTTCGCACTTGAATAACAATAAATCTGTAGAATTGAGAGGCCTGTCTATAACAAACAACATGGAGTATTCATATATAATACACGTCCAGAAAGCTGACTTTCAATGACGTAAGAAAGCTGCTATCATTCCACCAGAAGAGTTGCTAGTTGCCATTAAGGATTTCAATATTTATACTACTGAGCCAGAGAAATACCGTCCCTTCAAACCTATATATCACATGTCTATGGGTTTACAAAGATGTGACCCTAACGAGCTCATCTTGTTGGACAAGAACTATGTAGATCGGATTGAACTGAGACAGAAAATCTTCAGCTCATATGAGGACCATGTCATAGGCGGCTCCAAAGAATTTCTACCCGTTATTCATGAATTTTACAACTATATGATGGGCGAACATCTTCCAACACGGTTTCCAGACTATTTTACAACCGACAAGCATACAAACACTTTCAAAAATAACATCTTGGATAAGACACTTCCATTAACGCCTCCTGTTGATGATCAAGATGGTACAGAGGCATTGAAGCTGCTAGGTCAAACCATTGAAGAGGATCTCCTAATCATGACAAAAAGCGAGTCGGGGGAATATATACTACGATGTTTTCTTGCTGGTTTTCCAGCCGGGTTTGACACTAGCAAAAAGTGTGGTATGACACTAAGAGAAATTCATGGTCCGGTGCCGCTATACAAAGAAAAGCTAGCGTTCAGTATGGACAAATATTTTACAAAGCTAGAGGTTGGAAAATGGGTGCGAAGACTTAATGTATGTTATTATTTCTAGAGGTAAATTTTCAAAGAAAACTAAATGGTGAATTATAGTGGTCAATCACAACAACAAGTGATTTGTTCACGCCTTCTGGATATCACGTATATGACGATGATGGAATTGTAACAGTAATTAGTGAACTTGATCCCAATGAAGTAAGCTCTTGAACAACGCCAGCAGTCTATTTATTATTGCAAACCACTAACGTAATACTTTAGGTTTTCATAAGAGTCGAGCGTCAAGTATTGCTTCGACTACCTGAAACAAAGGCTCTCGTCTTCGTTGTCAAAACCTACTTGACACCACTAGCTGATATAAAGAACGAGGGACTAGGTATACCCATCTGGGTCTTCAATTTTTTGGAACATCTAGTATTGTGGACTAACGTACAGAACAGGTAACGATCTGGCAACAGCTATAGACGGTCTACCAGATATAGTTGCACAATATAAGGGTCGTGGACGATGGGGTGAGGCGGCGAAGGCAGTATTACGATCTTAGACCAGCACTTCAAAATTGACCTTACACATGTGTGAAATTGTATGCATTTGGATCGTTCGTGCATCTCTAATGTATTGCTCTTGTGAGTCTCATGTTTGGTTCTTGGTGGAAATTTAGTGTGGTGTTCAGTCGGGGTTGTGTATACTTGAGTGAAGTCTATATATAGACTCATCCTTATACATGCATTTGCAAATTTGATCGACCACTAGAGTATCAGAGTTTTTGTTAGTATTACCTATTAGACTCTAATAGTATAAGAGGTCTTTCTTAGAATCCCAAGTTGAATATCGATGTGTCTTGCAGAGCACTGCAACTGAACCTTCAGGATGGTGACTCCAGTTTATATATCGTGTTTTTGTACAAATGTTTGCTCGTTTGATAAATGTTTGACAAGAGTTGCCGTTCCCAATCAGGTGTAGATTTAATTTGAGATCATCATCTCAGCAGCAGCAGCATGCATTCACATGAGACAGCAAGTATTATCGGTGCTCTCAGACAACTATGCAGCTTTTCTCAACCACCATCATTCGCAGCTTGTGACGCTCTCAAGATCGCGCTCAGAGCTGTGCAATGAAACATTGGAGGCTACTCCAACAGGCCCGGACACATACTCGACCAACAAACCTACGAATCCAGTTAAATAGGTACCAAAGATGCTTGTCTACAGCAGTCGAAACTCCTATACCAGTTCCACTTCCAGCAGTCGTACTTAGAAATTATCAAGAAGAATGTATTCAGGCGATTCTCTCACATCACGAACAAGGGCATAGACGCCTGGGTGTATCACTTGCAACAGGTAGTGGTAAGACTGTTAGTTTCACCTGGCATTACAGTCTATAAAACACCTGGGAAGGCTCCCGAAAACTAACACAAGATAGGTCATCTTCACTCAGCTTATTGAGCGTGTGAAGCCCATTCGTGAGGATGGTACACAAACTTTGATTCTCGTACATCGTCGTGAACTTGTCGAACAAGCGGCCCGGCACTGTCATTCAACCTATCCCGATAAGTTTATAGAAATTGAGATGGGTGCAAAACATGCATCAGGCAATGCAGACATTACAATCGCCTCAGTACAGTCCATCATCTCTGGAGACAGAATGTCAAAATTCGACCCAAAGAAGTTTAAGCTTGTTCTTATCGATGAAGCACATCATGCAACCTCAAATTCGTACACTTCCACCCTGGCGCATTTTGGCGCAATGAAAGAGGACGCAGATGTGAATGTAGTAGGCGTGTCAGCCACTATGTCACGAGCTGATGGTGTTCGACTGGGTGCGGTCATGGATCATATTGTGTATCATAGAGATTTCATCGACATGATTGAGGAAGGATGGTACGTGGCCTCGAACCTTACATATGAGGAATGGTTTCATTAACAGGAAGTTGTCAGGTTGTCAAAGGTTATGTTTACAACGGTACGAACTCATGTTGACTTGTCCCAAGTAAGAGCTCTTAATGGCGATTTCAATTTGAGTGATTTATCGCAAGCTGTTAATACGGCCGATACAAATAATGTCACGGTACGAAGTTGGATTGAACGAGCAGGTAGATTTCCGCATGTCCCAAACTTTATCACATTATAGAAACTCGGACTGATAGATTGTTGTCCAAATAATAGGGAAACGAAAGTCTACGTTGGTTTTCTGTGTCGACATTGCTCATGTTGTTGCTATGACTGCCGAATTTCGCAAACACGGATACGATGCAAGATACATCACAAGTGAAACGAACTCGAAAGAGCGCACAAAACAACTCGAGGCTTTCAAGTCTGGTGCTTATCCAGTCCTTGTCAATTGCGGTGTCTTTACAGAGGGAACCGATATTCCAAATATAGATTGTGTCCTGCTGGCACGCCCTACCAAATCCAAGAATCTTCTTATTCAAATGATTGGTAGAGGCATGAGATTATTCAAAGGCAA
>Ga0160427_10001560_pt1 | contig 14008 bp, 14 predicted proteins | sample SolpanmetagenomL_FD_108194 | JGI IMG/M metagenome (GOLD analysis project Ga0160427, IMG submission 108194) | Solar panel surface microbial communities from Lawrence Berkeley National Laboratory, California, USA - L | ecosystem: Engineered > Built environment > Solar panel > Unclassified ...
CGTGGTGAGACGAGAAGTGAGATGAGGCTCAGACAGTCTTGGCTCTTGGCCTCTTTACGACTATCTGATCGTGGATGATGTTGTTTTCGGGTGGCCTTGGAAGAGGAGGAGCTGTGACTGGGCGATCCATCTCCTCCGGGCTGGCACACCACAGGCGTGGTGGCAGCACGAAGAAGGCAAATTCGTATCCCGTCTCGGAGATGGCGTGGTACAGTTGACTCATATCGAGAGGACCATCGTTGCGTACAGCAAGGACTTCCTCGTTGTTGTTCATGTTGTTGGTCATGTTGAGCACTGTCAAATGTCAGAAGATGATTGAGGATATTGCGACCGGTGATCAAGTGGCGGCAAGTGTCGTGGCGGCAGGAAGGTGCAACCCTTCCGCTTTTCATTAGCACTTTGAGATGGTAGCACACCTGTTGTCGTTATCTGTGGTAACATGGACTTGCTAAGGTTCAGCTCGAGTGTATTGACGCTGTCGTCTCAAGTTGTGACTGTTGCTTGGTCAGATCGTGGCAAAAGTTGCGAAGGCAGGAAGGTGCAAGCAAGCTTTCGGTGCTGCGTCACTAGATTGTATGGTAACGTACCTTTGATCGTTGTGAGTCGTTACGTTGTCTTGAAAGAGAGGTAACGCTTGTGTAAGAGTGTTGACGTCTCAGGTTTTTGTTGGTGTTGAGTCGCGAGTGAAGCTCTTAATATTGCGACAAGAGCTACGTCGACGACGCCGCTGACCGGAAGGCGCTTGCTAGCAATCGGTAGAGCAGAAAGCCAGTGAGCAAGTCAAGCTAATGTAGCAAAGAGGTTTGGTGATTGCAAAGTTTGATGTTTGATGTTAACGTGCAGGTAGAAGGTTGACGAAGAGGAGGAAGGAGGGTGATGTAAGATGGAGGAAGGAAGATGAGCTCATGGAACAATAGAAGAGGAGGAGCGATGATGTAAGCGGGTTGTGGGAAGGGTCTATTGAAGGAGGAGGACAATTAAGAGTGATGGTTTATAAGGGAGTAAAAAAGATGCCTGTCATGCTAACATCTGCGTAGGTCTTCTGGTCTAATGGATAACGCCCCTTGCTCGCTGCTGCTCTGCTGCTGCCGAAAGAGGAGGAATTGCCGTTACTAACCCTGTGCAATTTCATTACCTTGTCCCATACAGCGTTTGGCTAACAAGTCTTACTTCAGAATACATTCACGAACCACGTTCGACTCCTTCGGGAGATTTCTTTTTGCCAATTTTTGCCTCATCCCCGGCACACCGCGTATTACATGCTGCGGCGTAGTCTTTTGAATTACAGGCGAGACATGCAAAGGTAAGTGGAATTAACATGTTTTCCTAATTTTCCAAAAGGTATATTAGAGGGGACGAGCTTGTTACTCCGCCTCTCTTGACGTGATAAGCACCACAATCCCACCACGTGATTATAGCATGAATGTCAAGGCCATGTTTGTTCTTGCACTCTTGCTGAGGATATAAACTCGCTTGAGCTACGAATTGCAGTTTTGGCAAGTTACTTGGTAAAGGTAATGCCACCAGGAGCATGTGGCTATCGCTGTTATGCAACCTGTATGCTTGTAATTAGAGACTCTGTGCAATAAGCCTCTTCTCCCACTCTCCGTGTCGCAAATTCAAACTTTAGCTTTACTCAATTCCGAAATCATGGCCAGAATCTTAGCATTCTCTTCTTTTGTGGAGTTACTACCTGGTAGCTGAGCAAACAATCTCAATTGCCAAATGACAGAAGAGAGTCACGACATCATCGGTTTTAGTAGACCTGATAGTCATCTCCATGTCTTGGCGTTAAAGGACCTACCCATTTGCTCCGCATGTGCCAAACATGCACTTTTTTCAGCGTAAACATTCTTTCCTCATTGCACTTCTGGAGACATCACAAAGTCCTGTACGTTTTGGCTTTGTTTGACCTTCTTTTGCTGTTCCTGGACACCGTAGCCTCGCAGTTTAGGCCCGTCCAATAGTTCCAAGAAGATGTACACGCTCTTCATCACCATGCAGCTCAAACACACGGTTCACAGATGCCTTTGGCCATGTAAGCTCCGACGTCAATGATCAATAGTAAGCAAAGACATCGAGCTTGACACCCATTGTTTCGTCACTACTCAACTTCAGCGCGGCTATGTCTTCGGACGAAGAGTTCAGTGGTCATTATATCAAATTGAGACACATGAGTTGGTCCTGCCGAGTCTCTTCGTTAGGTTATATTAGCGATCCTCCGCTGTGAACAGTAAGCTGTGCTTCTTGAATGCTAACAGCAGATCTAGTAGAATCATTCAACTTCCATATTCGAACTCTTTAGACTGTATCTCGGGCATCAGCATCCTCTCTCGCGCCTTCGCCTCCATTTCTTCCCTCGACCAAGCACTCTCCTTAGCCAACACCCATCACTCATTCGCGCCAATTCCAACAGCACTCTTCGCCGCACTCTGGACACTACTCCTCCTCCTGCTATGCCCCACCCCTTCTCATATCGGCGACATGGCCCACATCTTAGTAGTCTCCAGTATCCATCAGACGACTCTTCATCTTCTTTCATCTCGTCCTCCAGCCTCACAACCAAGCATGAAAGAGCAGCGACTCCCCGGATGCAGAGTACATAAACAGCGACGAGACTGCTTGAAAGGAGTGAAATCACCATTCGAGGATGTAATGGATTGACTACAGGTTGCGAATGCTATGGCTAGCTTGAGATAGCCTAATATCTATGCAGTATGAAGCACTCATACAGCCGTATACACAATCAACCATTAAGACAGCTCCCTGCGTTCTTCACCAGATTGAGTTGCTCTACTACGGATCTACTACGGACATACTAACGAGAGTGTTGTTGGTCGTCGTCAGCTTGTCGTCGAAGTGGGCGAGTCAATGCACCGCGGTATGATGGCCGGCTTGCCGATAAGGCGGAAACAAGGTTTAGCGCAGACCCTTAATGCCATCTTTTTGGTATTTTTGTGTGTCAGCGATCTATCTGAAACAACCAGCGAGTTACTCTATAATATCCACAAGACATACCTGGTATCCATCCTTATCTTTGCTTCTTGACATCTTCTATTATTTCGTCAGCTTCTATTCCATTCAATATTATACAAGCAAGGACGACGACGACGAGCCTATACGCACAAATGGGCAGGCGCATGTGAAACTGACGCCTTAACTCTTTTTCTTGCACAACACCATCTACCTAGGTAGCAGCTACCTAGCCTTTGATAGCTAGGTGACCGCTTCCTGCCAGAATGACATCTCGCTTTCCTGGCTTCCGCAGGTTCTCCTCGGCCTCACAACCTCACCAGCCTCAATCGCCTGGTCTGTCTGACGACGGCTTTGACAGACCAACAACAGCTCGACCAGCTTCTACCTCTGGTCGCTCCTTCTCTATTACTTCCAATTTAGCTAGTTCAATCGGCAATCGAGGGCCAGCAAGATCATTTGCTACACAATCACCAAATGCTTCGGCAGGTACGAACTCCAATGCCAAGCCTTTCTTGTATGACCTTAGCTAATCACACCTGGTACAGACCCTGCACATTACTCCAACCAAGGTATTCGAGAAGAAACAGCGCAATTAGCATCTTTTGCCTTTTCAGATCCAGACACCATCCACGATACCACACCTAAACGAGACAGGACTGTTTCTTTGCCCAACGACGCAGGCTTGGACTACAGCAAGAAGGATCTACAAGAAGAAAGACCGGACTTCAACACGTTATATAGCGGATCTTACATAAGACCGCCAGCTATTCAAGAAGTGTCTGAACCAGCATCACCATCAACCACACAACCTGCGACGCCGACAGTCAAGCCAAAGAGGTCCAATATCTCAGAGATATCGAAGCTTTTTGGCACATCACAATCGCCGCCGAAAGATGAAGGTCAAGAAACGGAGGAGGAACGAGCAGCTTCACGAGGAAAGGACAGCATGCATCTGGATGTACCGGAGCTAGTGATTGAGGAGGCAGAGGAGGGAGAGCAAGCTGACGAGAACACACCATTGATTATGTCCAAGGGTGTTGATCATCAAGCTATCAGCAAGCCAGATACGACCGGACCGGGAGATCTAGAAGGACAGCCTGTTCGCAGGAGGAAAGGACGATTACAAGAAATACAAGAGTTTGCGAAGACGGCTCGACATCAAGGGCTATCTGTCGCATACACGATATCACATCCAAAGTCTTGGGATGGACGAGCAATATGGGAGAAGGGTATTAAAGAGCCCGTTGGACTGCTACCTTGTGTTTTCTTAGGTGTGCTGCTGAATGTGCTTGATGCGCTATCGTATGGCAAGTTCTGCTTTGCAACCGATCTTCCAATTCAATACTAACATGATCAGGCATGATTCTGTTCCCACTAGGAGAGCCTGTCTTTGAGAAGACTGGACCTGATGGCATATCTATGTTCTATGTTAGCTGTATTGTGTCGCAACTGATCTTCTCTTCTGGGGGAAGCATATTCAAGGGCGCGGTTGGATCAGAGATGGTAAGAACAAAAACAGTGGCTTCAATGAGAGCAAGCTGACATCGTGTAGATTGAGGTTGTACCATTCTTCCACAAGATGACTTACACTATCATGGCCCGAATAGGTCACAAAGACCCGAAAGTGATCATGGCCACAGTCATCACATCCTACGCCATGAGCTCAGTCATAACTGGATTGGTATTCCTCATTCTTGGTCTTTTCAAGCTAGGATCACTTGTCAACTTCTTTCCTCGCCACATCCTGATCGGCTGCATCGGTGGTGTGGGTTTCTTTCTTTTCGTGACCGGTATCGAAGTCTCAGCACGTCTTGACGGCAATCTGGAGTACGACATGGCTACTTTGCATAAACTCTTCCAAGCAGATACGATCGCGCTTTGGATTGTGCCTCTCGTGCTGTCGATAGTACTTTTGGGTTCAAAGCGCTTCACTCAATCACCATATCTGGTGCCAGCGTTCTTTGTCATTATTGCAGCTATTTTCTATATTATCGTTGTAGCAGTCCCGGCTCTTTCTATCGAGAAGGTGCGCAATGCGGGCTGGATCTTTTCAGCGGTGGAATCAGGGGTGCCTTTCTACCACTTTTATAGCTATTATGGTGAGCACATCTGCGGATCATGTGATTACTTCATGGCTAATCGCATTCGGCAGATTTCCATGCTGTGGACTGGAATGCCCTTGCTCGAACGATACCCGCGATGTTTGCATTGACCTTCTTTGGCATCTTACATGTGCCTATTAACATTCCAGCTCTCGCTATTGCCGCTCAAGAAGATGACCTCAACCTCAACCGGGAGCTGATTGCACACGGCTTCTCGAACGCCATCTCTGGCTTTGTCGGCAGTATTCAGGTATGAGCCCTTGATAATGTCTCGCTTGCACTTCCCTAACTCTGTTCTAGAACTACCTTGTCTACGTCAACAGCGAGATGTTCATCTCCAATGGTGGCAACAACCGTCTTGCAGGTCTCCTCCTTGCAGCCGCCACATTCGGTGTATGGGTGGCCGGCCCTGCGATGATCGGATACGTCCCCATCATGGTAGTCGGCGCTCTCATCTTTTACCTTGGCATTGCTTTGCTTGAAGAAGCTCTATATGATACTTGGGGCAAGATGAATAATCTGGAATACGGTACTGTTCTGGCTATAGTGCTTATCATGGGTGTGTACGACTTCGTCGCTGGTATCCTAGCCGGCATTGTACTCGCCTGCCTGAACTTTGTCGTTCAAACCTCCCGCAAATCTGCTATCCGTGCAACCTACCCTGGCTCAATCATCGAATCTACCGTCCGCCGCCACCCAATCCAGCGCCACTTCCTCCACGAAGTCGGCAACCAAATCTTCGTCACAAAACTCGCTGGTTTCCTCTTCTTCGGCTCAATAGTCCAAGTCGAGAAGCAGTCACGCGCGCTTATTGAAGACGAAGCATTCAAAGCTACTCCAATCCGCTTCCTTGTCTTCGACTTGATACATGTCAATGGAATTGATTATTCCGCAGCTGAAGCTTTCACGCGTATGGAGCGTATCCTGGGCCGCCGTGGGGTCCGTATGATCGTCTCTGGTGTGAGTCAAGACTCCGAAACAGGCAAATCCTTACAGAACGTCGGTCTCTGGTCCGAAGACTCTTCTGTCGAATTCTTCGAAGTTCTGAACGATGCGCTTGAATATTGCGAGAATGAACTGCTTAAAGCACTCTACCGCAAACGTGAAGCTCTGAGCCAGAGTCCCGAGCACGACCAAAACAACGAAACAGCCTCCCTCGACGTCCCCAAGTCCTCCTCTTCCACCCCGAATCTAAGCCTCTACAACCCCTTCTCCCCCTCCACCGCCTCACCCCGCCAACACCTCCTCGACCGCGCAGCAACATCCACACTCTCCACAACAACCACCTCAAACAACCAATCCCACACCCACCCCTCCTCCCACCTCCACCTACCCCCAAACACCCAATCATCCACTCAGACTCAAAAGAAATCAAACCTGAAACAACCTCTCCCCCTATTAATGCAAACATTCCACCCGCACGCCCCGCACCTGACCCTTGACTTTTGGCACCGCACCGCCAAACACTTTAAGCGCCAACAGTTGCCTGCGGGACATATCCTGTATCGCGCAAACGACGAACCAAACGCTTTTTATATTGTGGAAGAGGGTATGTTGCGTGCTGCATACGATCTCCCTGTCGGACGATATGAGGAGCGTATTGTGGCGGGCACGACGTGTGGTGAGTTGCCGTTTTTTAGTGAGACGAAACGCACGGCGACGGTGTGGGCGGAGGGGTCCGGTGGTAAGGAAGGCGAGGGTGAGGGTGCTGTTGTGTGGAGGCTGGGGAGGAAAGAGTGGGAGGAGATGGAAAGTGATTGGGGTGAGGGGGCGAGGGAATTGCTTGGGGTGGCGCTGAAGTTGACCAAGGAGAGGATGGATGCTGTTGTTGGGTATGTGCTTAGTACGGCTGGGTAGAGTAGAGGATGGATGTGTAGCAGATGAACGAGGATGAAAGCATGACATGGGTCGGCGTTGCATAGTGTTCTACTCGAGCATGGATCTGATTGCATATAGATTAAGATGTAAAAATGACATATGATAGCCATACCACCCTTTCAATCACATGAACCTCATTGGGCACATATCAGTACTCCTTGATACATTTCCGCCGTCTATCCCTACATCGAATTCTGGTATCCACTGCTAGGGCTTGCCGTCGAACTTGAATGGTCTTTCTTTCTACAACTGCTACTCCTGCTCTTTTGGCATGCCCGAATCGCCTCCTTATCCAGACACTAGAAGTACCTGATCTTTAGCTACCCTCATGCAAGTTCTTGCGAAGGTGAGCAACAGTAAAGGAAATCTTCTACACTCTCGTCATAGAGACAAGGTTGTTGAGATTTGTATCAAACACGTCTTTCCGCTCCCTCCTTACAGAAAGTCCACTTGACTTCACTAGCTGCTTTCTGTGCTCATGAGCACAGCGGCGGGTCCAAAACCCTTTGTTTCTGTTGGTCCTCTGGAAAGCTGAGGTCGCAGGTTGGTGCCGCAGCATGGGAAGTGCCGTCACGGGTGCGGTTGCGGTTGGCCAAGAAATGAGATTGAGCTTTGATACGAGCGTCAACCCTGGTGCAGAGTTGAACGATGGCTTGCTCGGACATGGTATTGAGATTGTAGGTGATCAAGGCGTTTTGGAGCTCATCGCTGAGCTCTGATGCAGGTGATGCCACTCAGCTATAATTACCCTGGCGACCTGGGCGCCTTGACGTCTTTCTTGAACCGTCGTCGCTGGAGGAAACGTAAGATCGTGCCTCGATCTGGGTTTGACACTAGGCGATCTGGATGCTTGGTAACAATACACCATCTACCTAACGCTGCCAAGAGATCGAAGTCAAATGTAGCCCATGTTCTTCCCAATATCTTGAAAACTTCAGTGAATGGTAGCGCGTGCTTTGGTGCAGACGATATCGTCAGTGTCTTCTTCAGATTCGGCAATGTGTACGTCCAGAAATGAGCGAGCTCCATTGACGCACATCGCTGGGTGTTGTCTGCTGGCGTGTGTTGGCTGCCGACTGCGCACTAGCTCCAGTGGCGGATGGGATCTTGTCCAGGACCGTGTCGTCAACACTGGGATCGGGGTATAGATATATGTACGGCGTTGGCTCGCATGCCTCCGACTAACCAACAGACCTGTCTGCGGAAAGGGGCGATCTGTACAATTGCTGACATTTTCATCGTACTAAGGAGTCCCTGGAAGATCTGCTCGTCTGTGAACCGAGAGTCAGATATAGTGTAAGCTGCCGATGATCGAGGAGAAGACATGATGCTTGGGTCTGCTGCTTCGCCTCCTCCAGGATCTGCTCTAGAGTCCTTCCGACCATCATACCAGCAACCGATTCGGCCAGCCCTGCATCTCCGATGCGCTTGATCTACATACCAGCACGATCGTGTAGAACTGTTCCGCTCTTGCCCAGCCTAAGCCACGGCCTCCGCTACCTGAAAATCAGCTGTTGACTGTCCCAGGCCTTCGCGCGAGCATGACTGTCTCCAATCCAAGACACAATGTTGAGCACCAGAGCTGCGCTAGCAGCAATGTCGATGGGACTTTTCGATGCTCTGCGTCTATTGCAGCACTGTTACTAGCTTGACGTAGCTGATACCAGTTCTCGATGTCTGTGAGAGTGGTGACAGTTGTCACACAGATTGTGTTCTTGTCTTGCCTATGCCGATCCTAAAACCGTTCCCAAGTCGCTGCTAGTTGCCACCGAAGAGGTTGGGTTGGATTGAGGTCGTTGAATAGGGATTTACAAATGTGTTCGAGATTGTCCCTGGTAGAATCAATATTGTAGTCCTTGAGGGATTTGGAGTCAGACTTTTGACCAAGCATTCCTTGAAGTGCAGTGGAAAGGGCTGTCTCGGAGTCGGTGATGAACAGAGGGGCGCCGGAAATCGCTCCCGACACCATCGAGGTTGCAGTGCGATCCCCCTTCGTCATCATTCGGGGACTGGCTGTGCAGTCATTACAGTAGTGTCATCTTCCGGACAATCTGCAAGGCTCGAAGCAGGTATGCTGCACATAGCGGTGCGCGGTGTGCCGGTGTAGTTTTGCTGGCCTTCAAATCAGAAGCCTGTAGCTGTCCAGGTTGAGGTGAGCCTATTGGTCAATTGCCGGTATTCCTCAACTTCTTTCAACCTGTCTTTGAGGATGACCTCTTTGTCCGCCGTCGCTGTCGCCATTTCTGCTGCTACCTTTTCCACATCGCTACGAATCAAATCCAAATACTTGATCTTGCCGACCACGCCAGCGTAGGCAAATCTGGTATAGCGGGTTCTTGTCACGGCTGCAACTCCTGCTTGCCATATCTGCATGAGCTTCTCCGTTGCAGCTACAACATCCTGAAGCGCGTGACTTCCCGGTCTGCTGTTCGTTGGGATTTGAGATATTGGGATCAACCGCGAGATTGGAAAGACCCGCTGTCTCCAGTAGAAGCAGGCCTTCCTTGTAGCTGGCGAGGAGCTAATTTACTCACGACCGACTCCCGCTTCTTCGTATCTTGTTGGGCTAGACTAGCTGGCGAGAGCTGTCATGAAAGGGGACTTAAGTATATATACGCTTGGAATAGCCGAAAGTTGTAAGAATATATAGAGAGCGCAAATGCATATGATTTCGCAATGATTGTGTGTTGTATTGTGGCTCGTTTGATGAGTCGGTTCCAGCACGCGGCAGCGACCTGTCAAATACTAATCAATTCTGCTGCGTGTGCATTTCTCAGCTCTTGCTTTAGTACAGTCTGTCTGTATGGACAGAAATGCTCAAGTGTCATACGTCTAGCAACATGCTGTACGAGATGCCCAGGGTTTCTAGCAGCTGTAACATTCGCTCTAGCAATTCTGTAGGCGAGAGCAGTCACGAAATCAATCGGTGAATACCAGCCAGCTATGTCAAACCTCTGGTCCATCCTTGAGTGTACAATTGACTCTGTGTTCACAAGGGGTCAGGGAAACGATTCGTCCAAGGCGAAAGCTTGTTAGTGGCGGTGGGGTGGCTATCAAGTCCATGTCCACCCTGCATAATCTCTACAGGTCCGAGAAGGCCCTCCCCTCACCACCTTTGACATAACTCAAGTAAACGATGTATCAGGGGGCAGTGTCACTGTGAGCCCGAAAGAGTGAGGGAACTCGTAGACACGAAGCCTTGGACCTATTGCTGTTGGCGGACATGCAGCCACAGTGGCCACAGGAAGACCCATAGAAGTGGAGTGGCCCACTGGATCAGAGCGCTGACGAAAGTGTATACAATCGTTACTGGCATAGTCCTCAATAGATTGTTGTTCTCCATTGTGGTATTATGGTGTTTCCACTGCATGTTCGTGCTATCAATAAGTTTGTATATCGCATTCGTAAGAGTACTGAGCGCTTTGGTGAGCTCTTCTTTCTCAGACCTGTTATCACCAAGGACCAGTTGCTGTTGCTCGAATGTTGAGGCCGAGAATGTCAGATAGGTGAAGTCGACGACCCAAACCAGAATCTGAACGAGAGTGACCATACTGGCATACTGCAACATTAACAATCCTTCATCTTCATCACTTTGCATTTCTTCCCGACCTCTTGCCTCTGAACCAAAGAAGGTAGTAGTTCATGCGACCAATACGCGTAGCAGGATTTGAGATGAAGCAACCTGTGCTTGCAGCCTGACATTCCTTGCAGCATTCGCCGCCTATTGTCGTGTGCAGTCTCACCAACCTCTAGAACCAAAGGGTGGCGGGCGAAAGGGCGATATGGGGTCATGCCGTTGGGTATACGGTAGCAGCACGCTCCTTGAGTGCTCGCGGCCGGCATGGCTTGAAGAGGGGGTAGATCGAAGAGGTTCGTAAGCTGGGTTGGACCATTGTCGTTGGCATACTGATTGAGACAGGCCCAGCGGCGACGTAACCCATCTTGAGGGCGGGTGTTGATGATTTGCCAAGGTATTCCCGTAAGGGCCGTCCAGATCGGAGCATATCGATGAGGTAGTAGACGCTGTCGATCAGCTCATTCAAAGCCTCGTAGGGGAGAAGATGGCTGGCGGAGGTGAAGCAGCTGGAGATGCGCTGGAGGACCGCGTTGAGATGTCGAGCTCACCAGAACTCTCGCAAGGCCGAGGAGACTGTGCCCAGGCATGGGCTTGGGCTTGGAGAAGGCCCAGCTAATCTGACTGTACGTTTGAAAGATAGAGGGGTCCCGGCTGTTTTTTAGAAATAACGCAGTGACCAAAAGCTGAACGAGAGCTGACATCGCGACAATGTTGGCGAACGAGATGGGCGTGGTCGGAGGACTATTCGCACTTCGACTCGCTCACCGCTTCATCGCCCTTGTCCACATCTTGCAGGGCTATACTGAATGGCGAAGGCTATAACAAAAGAGACTTTAATACATATAAGCAGGAAGATTGCGCTTGAAACAACCGCGAGCCAAGATGATCGTGTCTGTGCCTTTTTTGTAGGCAATTTCAGATCCTGGAAGTTCGAGGACAGTGCCGCAAAAGCCGCGAAGTCTGGCACGCAGAGAGCTTGGCGAGTGTATCTTCTCACGCTACGCATTGTTTCTGCGAGCCACTTCCATAGCTGTCGAGATCCGAGAGCGCACAGAAAGACCTCTGCGGATGGTCTGACGCCATGATCAATACCAAGAAGGCGTAGGGACGTCAAGCATGAGTTATATATAGCTTGTAGCTCCATTGCTACATCGGCTGTCTGGCAAATGTTTTACCACTACTCCGGGTATGGGTGTGCATACAGGTTATTGCACAGCGTTCTGGCACCTGCTTGGAAGCAAGATTGCCCAGATGGGGAGGGATGATCGCGCTGTGCTCCCAAGTCATTCTTGTTGAGGGGGATCGCTTCTTCGAGATGTGTGTACTTGTGATTGGAAGTCTATCCACCACTCATGATGTTTTATGTGCTTCCGGGTGAGATTTAGTCACGGTAGCCGTTTCCGTCTCGGGTCGAAGGCCGAGTCAAGGAAGCTCGCAGTTGACTGGGCTACAAAGGTTGTCAGCTTCTCTGCGTTGAGAAGACTGTCTAATCGGGTGCTCGCACTCACCTGAACTGCTTCAAGCAATTGAAACCCATTCGCAGCGCTACTGAAATATGCAAGTGTCATTGATGCCCATGCAGTACTGCTATCTCATGGTGACATGATAACAAGATCATGGCCTGCGTGGTGTTTTCCAGAGTATTGCTTGGTCGAAAAACTTGATGGGATGCTGGACGTCTCCGTTCCTCAAGTCTTGTCTTTCAGTCCAAACGCTGCAAATATCCCTGCTGTATCAACCTCTCGACGTCTCCTTGTCGAACATAGAATTGACTGTTCTTCGTAAGATTGATCGATCTATTGGAGAGCAATGTTATTAGCAAGCCCTTCCCATATCACTACGACACCTCTCAACTACTTGACTCACCCATACTCCGTTTCAATGACACCTGCATCCCTCACAACCCTCACATCAATAAACAGATCCCGTGGTGGCTCCAAGCTTCCCGTCAAGTCCACATCGGTCAAACGGCCCTTGAGCGCCGCAACCAATTCGCCATAACTCCTCAAATACTCCTCTTCCTCTGGGCTTAATGCGCTTCCTTCACCACCAGCGGCACCTTCGCCCTCATCTTGTGCATCTCCACGCATGCCCGCCGGCCCTTCTGTTCCAATACCACCACGCAGCAGTGCCTCATCCTTGCCCTCCCATACTGCTCTCTCCAGCCTCGCGGCTCGAACGTGGTGGTATGCACATAGAACACGTTTGCTTCTTCGCATACTCAGATGATTGACGAGTAGTGCGCAAGCAGTGGCAGGGTCGGAAGATGGGTTGAAAGTGCCAGAGTAAGGTGCGAGTAGCTGATTCACACTAGCATCGAGGGCATGAATGTCACGCACGGCGCTGCGGACGAGAGTTGTTGCATAAGGAGGAAGGGTGGGAAGGGTGAGAGTGCGTTTGGCGTGAGCAAGGAGAGGAGCAGTAGGGTCGAGAGGGGTTGCCATGTTTGCGTTGGTCGAAGAAGGTTATCGAACAAGAAAGTGGTGATAGTCGCGTTTGAAGAGGAGGAGAGTGGAAGTGCTTGCATGAGAAGGCTTGTTTCAAACGCGTTTCACGCGCTTAAGGGCGGATCCGGCTCCGTAGCGTGCGAGTCATCTTTTCCAACTTCATTGGGAACATTTTTTTACTACAGGTGACTCAAATTTCGCTATGCTATGCTATGCTACGTACGTGTGATCATGTTGTCGTGATAGGGATCATGACCAAGAAGAGCAAAAGAACCATCCATCACATGCCTCAATACCAAAGTCTGCCTCTGCACTTCTTTGCACCACATCGACATTTCTGTACTTCACTGATCTCTTCCTTCGACAGCGATTCCTCTTCTTGACCACCCTCCCTATCCATGTAATCAAACGTCAACTCTGTGTTTGCTGGTATGTTCTGCCATGCAAAGAATGCCAGCTCATACACTTTCCTATCCCATTTGTTGTACGATACTGTGTATTGTCGGCAATTGGGTTCACACGAGTGGTTGATGAATCGCGTAACATTGCCCATGAACTCGCCATCGACAACGTAGCAATCCTCGTCCAGCAGATCATCGTCGACAAACTTGTCAAGCGAATAAAAGTACGAAGCTTTGCCAGTGCCAGGGCCAGCTAGTGCCTCTCTTCGATCAGCTTCTGCACTGGTGATAATCTCACCAACGTATGTGTCAATGAATTGACCTCGTCGAAGATTCTCCGGACAGCGAAGACCCCAGCCACGGTTTTCCGTTTTGAAGATTTCCAAAGGAACTTGACGGCCTCGTTGTACACATCTCGTTTTGCACACTGGTCCGCAATTACAATTGGGGTTACATTCGTAAATCGGCGCTCGAGAGTCGAGATAGAAAGACTGTAAGACTGGGGGATTGCTCGCTTGATACGGAAACCTCTTGGGCAAAGTCGCGTAATCACCTCTTTCAAAGAGCGCTCGTTCTTCTGGCTTCAACCGTTTCTCATCGACTGACGCAAGCTCCATGCATTCGCAG
>Ga0160427_10001562_pt1 | contig 14004 bp, 12 predicted proteins | sample SolpanmetagenomL_FD_108194 | JGI IMG/M metagenome (GOLD analysis project Ga0160427, IMG submission 108194) | Solar panel surface microbial communities from Lawrence Berkeley National Laboratory, California, USA - L | ecosystem: Engineered > Built environment > Solar panel > Unclassified ...
CCTGCGCGGTCAGCTCGGCGTCGTCGGTCTTCTTGCCGACGGCCTCCTCGGCCTTCCCGACGGTCTGCTGCACGACGTTCTTGGCCTTGTCTGCGATGGACATGCCCGCTCCTTCTCCACGGTGGTCGCCGGTGACCCGGCCCCTGCACCGTAGGTTCCCGGCGCGATCACCGCGCGGCGAGCCGGCCGACGGTGCCGCAGGTCACGCCCCGGGCCGGGCCATGCGCAGCCGGCGCTCCTGCGAGACGGTGAAGTAGTCGGCGGGGCCGCCGCCGCGCAGCAGCGGGTCCGCGGCCAGGGTGTCGAAGACGCCGTCGACGAGCACGCGCTCGTCGATGTGGACCTGCACCACCTCGCCGAGGACGAGCCAGGCGTCCACCCCGCTCCCGCCGGCGTCGGTGAGCTCCTGCACGCCGCTGACCCGGCACTCGAACGCGACCAGGCTCTCCGCCACCCGCGGGGGCGCCACGAGCGAGGACGACTGCGGCGTCAGCCGCGCCAGCTCGAACTCGTCGACCTCGGGCCCGACGGCGGCCGAGGTCGCGTTCATCGACTCCGCCAGCGCCGCGGAGGCGAGGTTCCAGACGAACTCCCCGCTCGCCTCGGCGTTGGCCACGCTGTCCTTGCGGCCGATGCTGGAGAAGCCCACGATCGGCGGCCGGTAGCTGAAGAGGTTGAAGAAGCTGTAGGGCGCGAGGTTCCTCGTCCCGTCGGCCGCGACGGTCGAGACCCAGCCGATGGGGCGGGGCGCGACGATCGAGTTCAGCGGGTCGTGCGCGAGGCGGTGACCCGCGAGGGGTTCGTAGGAGTGCACGCCCGCGGACGCTACCCGTGGCCCCGCCCCGCCGCGGCGCGGGCCGCCTACCCTGCTGCGCGTGAGCCCCCTGGACCTCGACGTCGCGTGGAGCTCCGGCACGTCGGGCGGACCCGAGCCGGCGTTCCAAGTCCACCGCGCCGACGAGGCCACCGTGGTCCTGCGCCAGAGCATCGCGACGCACTTCGAGGCGCCGTTCCTGTACCTGCTGCTGGGCGAGCGGCGGGCGCTGCTGCTGGACACCGGCGCGACCGGGGACGCCGGGACGCGACCGCTGCGGGCCGTGGTCGACGGGGTCCTGGACGCGTGGCGGGTGGAGCACCCCGGGTGCAGCCTCGTCGTGGCGCACACCCACGCCCACGGCGACCACGTGGCCGGCGACGGGCAGTTCGCCGACCGCCCGGACACCGTCGTCGTGGGCCACGACGTCGCCGCGGTGCACGCGTTCTTCGGCCTCGACGCCGACGGCGCGGGCGGGCACCTCGACCTGGGTGGCCGGCGCCTGGAGGTCCTGGCCGTCCCGGGCCACCACGAGACCTCGATCGCCGTGCACGACCCCGCGACCCGGAGCGTGCTCACGGGCGACACGGTCTACCCCGGCCGCCTCCACGTCGACGACCCCCCGGCGTTCTCGCGGTCGCTGGCCCGCCTGCAGGCGCTGGTCCACGCGCGCGGCGTCGAGCACCTCCTCGGCGCGCACGTCGAGATGTCGGACGTGGCGGGCGTGGACTTCCCGCGGGGTTCGGTGCGCCACGACGGCGAGGCCCCGCTGCCGATGACCCCGGCCCAGCTGGACGACGTGGTCGCCACCGCGGCCGCCGCGAGGGCGGTCCCGGGGCGCTACGTCCGCGACGCCTTCGCGATCTGGGTCGAGTGAGCCGCGGCGGCGGAACCGGTCACCGCCACGCGGCCCGGGTGCGCGGCAGCGCCGTCCCGCCCCGCGCCGTGGCCTCGGCGCACGCGGCCGCGACGGCGACCGCGGCGGCCGCCGACCACGCCTGCGGCCGGCACGCCGCGGGGTAGGGCACGGGCGCGGGGACGTCGGTCCGCGCGTCGCCCGAGTGCAGCTCGGGGACCCGGTAGGCGAAGCTCTCCGCCGCGGCCAGCAGGCCGTCGACGAGCACAGCCGCCTCGGCGTCGAAGCCCCCGCGCACCAGCCCCGCGACGGCGATGGCGGTGTCGTGGGCCCACACGGAACCCCCGTGGTAGCTCAGCGGGGAGAACCCCGCGTCGTCGGAGGACAGGGTCCGCAGCCCGAACCCCGCCGCGAGCGCCGGGGAGGCCAGGTGCCCGGCGACGACGGCCTCCTCCCCCGCGTCGAGCAGGCCGGTGCCGAGCAGGTGGCCGATGTTGGAGGTGAGGGAGTCGACGGGGCGCTTGCGCGCGTCGAGGGCGATGGCGGGCCAGCCCTGCGGGCCGCCCACCCAGAACCGCTCCCGGAACGCCGTCCGCAACCGCCGCGCCCACGCGCGGTGCCCCGCCGCGGGGCGGCCGAACGCCTCGAGCAGCTCCGCTCCCCCGACCGCGGCCGCGTAGGCGTAGCCCTGCACCTCGCACAGCGCGATGGGCGCGGTGGCCAGGCCGCCCGCACGCCACTGCACGGAGTCGCCGGAGTCCTTCCAGCCCTGGTTGGCCAGCCCGCTGCCGGTCGTGTCGACGTACTCGAGGAACCCGTCGCCGTCGGCGTCGCCCGGGCCCTCCTGCCACGCGAGGGCCGCCTCGAGCTGCGGCAGCAGCGCCTCCACCTCGGCGTCGGGCAGGCCCGCGCGCCAGGCGTCGTGCAGCAGGCGGACCCACAGCGACGTCGCGTCGACGGTGCCGTAGTACACGGGCGGCAGCTGGAACTCCCCCCAGTCCGCGGGCGCGCGGCGCAGCTCGTGGAGGACCTTGCCGGGCTGCTCGGTCGCGCCCGGGTCGTCGCGGCGGCCCTGGCGGGCGGCCAGCGCGCGCAGCGTCGAGGCCGCGAGGTCGGTGCCCAGCGGCAGCAGCAGCTGCGCGGTCCACAGGCTGTCGCGGCCGAACAGGGTCAGGTACCAGGGGGCGCCCGCGCCCACGACGACGTCGGCGGGGCTCGCCACGGGGGCCAGCCGCAGGGCCTCCAGGTCGGCCAGGGCCCGCGACACCCACCGCTGCAGGCGCACGTCGTCGGAGTCGATCCGCACCGCCGCGCCCCAGCCGGCCGGCGCGGGCGGCGCCTGCAGGACGGCCGCGGCGTCGTGCGCCCGCACCCACCACGTCGCCGTCCAGGCCTGGCCCGGTGCGAGCTCCACGGGCCAGCGAAGCTCGGCGCCGGTCTCGTCGAGGACGACGTCGGCGCCCCCGGCCCCGACCTCGACGCGGACGTCGGGCCCGCTCCAGCCCAGCGGGGCCCCGGGGGCGAGGGAGCGGGTCGCCCGGCCCTGCTTGACGTCGTCCATCGGCGCCAGGTCGCTCACCAGCCGCACGCGCACCAGCGTGCGCACCGCGACCGTCGCCGCCGAGCGCAGGGTGACGCGCTCCTCCAGCCGCCCGCCGGCGAGGCGGCGGCGGCGCTCGACGCGGACGGTCGGGTCGGGGGCCGGGTCGCCCAGGTGCCGGGCCACGGCCACGGCGAGCTGCCCGTCGGCCCCGTCGGGCGCCGTCAGCACGGGGACGGGCCGCACGCCGTCGAGGTCGAGCAGCACGGCGGACAGCACCCGGACGTCGCCCTCGTAGACGCCCTCGGCCCCGCGCGGGCCGGCGGCCGCGCCGACGTCGCCGTCCGGGCCGCACCAGACCTGGGTGGTGGCGGACAGGGCGCAGACGAGGTCGTGCAGCCACGGCTGGCGGGCGGGGTCGGTCACGGGCGCTCCTGGCGGGGTGGGGCCGTCTCGACCCGCGGTTGGATCGATCAAGACGCATCTTGACAGGTCGGCACGGTGGAACGACAGTGTCCCGGACGACGGGGTTTGAACGATCAAAGCGAGGGGGACCACGTGCCGGACCGGGGACGCGCCACCCTCTCCACCGTCGCCGAGGCCGCGGGCGTCTCCCGGCAGACGGTGAGCAACGTCCTCAACACCCCGGAGCGGGTCGGCGCCGAGACGGCCGCGCGGGTGCGCGCGGCCATCGCCGCGCAGCGCTACGTCCCCTCCACGGCCGCCCGCCAGCTGCGCACCCGGCGCTCCTCCGCCCTCGGCCTGCGCCTGCAGCCCGCGGGCGACGGCATCAACGGCTCGGTCCTGGACCGCTTCCTGCACGCCCTCACCGAGCAGGCCCAGGCCGCCGGCTACCGCGTCGTGCTGTTCACCGCCCCCGACGACACGGCCGAGACCCTCGCCTACGAGCACCTGCTGCGCACGGCCGACCTCGACGGCTTCGTCCTCACCTCCACCCACCACGACGACCCGCGGACGGCCTGGCTCACCGAGCACGAGGTGCCCTTCGTGACGTTCGGGCGGCCCTGGGACACCGCCGACGACGCGGGCCAGCCCTGGGTGGACGTCGACGGGGCCGCGGGCACGCGCGCCGCGACCGAGCACCTGCTGGCCGCCGGCCACCGCCGCACCGCCTTCCTCGGCTGGCCCGACGGCTCGGAGGTGGGCGACGACCGCCGCCGCGGGTGGGAGGAGGCCGTGGCCGCCGCCGGGGCCGAGCCCGGGCCGCGGCTGCAGTCCGTGGACGACGTGCGCGCGGCCCGCGCCCTGGTCACCGACCTGCTGCGCGACGCGGGCGAGGACGCCCCCACCGCCCTGGTCTGCGCGAGCGACTCCCTCGCCCTCGGCGCGCACGGCAGCACGCTGCGCACGGGGCGCCCCCTGGAGGTCGTCGGCTTCGACGACACCCCGGTGGCCGCGGCGCTGGGCCTGTCCAGCGTCGCGCAGCCGCTCGCCGAGGCCGCGACCGCCGCGGTCGAGCAGCTGCTGGACCGCCTCGAGGGGCGCACGGCCCCCCGCGGGCGCCTGCTGGCGCCCCGCCTGGTCGTGCGCCGCCCCACCTGAGCACCACCCCCGCACCACCCGACGAAGGAGCAACGATGGTCCTGAACCCCTCCCCGGGCCGGCGGCGCACGCGCGCCGCGGTCCTCGCCGCCGCCACGACGCTCGGCCTGCTGCTGGCCGGCTGCGGCGGCAGCGGCTTCGACGACACGGGGGGCGCCGCCTCCTCCGGCGCCGACTCCGGCCCGAAGGAGCTGCAGGTGCTCATCGGCTCCAGCGGCCAGGCCGAGACGACCGCGGTCACGCAGGCCGCGCAGGCCTGGGGCACCTCGTCCGGCACGAAGGTGACGGTGACCGCGGCGTCGGACCTCGACCAGCAGCTCTCGCAGGGCTTCGCCTCCTCGCAGCCGCCGGACGTCTTCTACGTCGGCTCCGACGTCGTCGCCTCCTACGCCGCCAACGGCTCCCTCGCCGCCTACGGCGCGGACCTGCCCGACACCGACGACTTCTACCCGAACCTGCGCTCGGCGTTCACGGTCGACGGCACGTTCTACTGCGCACCCAAGGACTTCTCCACCCTCGCGCTGATCGTCGACGAGCAGGCCTGGGCGGCGGCCGGTCTCACCGACGCCGACGTCCCGACGACCTGGGACCAGCTCGCGAGCGTCGCGGGCCGGCTGACGACCGGCGGCCGCACGGGCCTCGTGACCAGCTCGGAGTACCAGCGCCTGGGCGCGTTCATGGCCGAGGCCGGCGGGTCGCTGGTCACCGACGGCAAGGCCACGGCCGACAGCGCCCAGAACGTCGAGGCCCTGCGCTACGTCAAGGGCCTGCTCTCGGCGGGGTCGATGAGGTTCGCGGCCGACGTCGGCGCGGGCGACGGCACCGAGGCGCTCGGGACGGGCAAGGCGGCCATGACCATCGAGGGGAACTGGGCCGTCGGCGGCATCGCCTCCTCCTACCCGGACCTGCGGTACCGGGTGCTCGAGCTGCCCGCCGGGCCGGCCGGCAAGGGCACCCTGTCGTTCACCAACTGCTGGGGCATCGCGGCCGACAGCGGGGACCAGGACCAAGCCAAGGCGCTCGTCGCCTCGCTCACCTCCACCGACCAGCAGCTCGCCTTCACCCAGGCGTTCGGCGTCATGCCGTCCGTCGCGTCGGCCGCCGACGGGTTCCGCCGGCAGTTCCCCGACCAGGCCGCGTTCCTCGCGGGCGCCGACTACGCGAAGACCGTGCCGAACCAGGCCGGCGTGTCCGACGTCGTGAAGGACCTCAACGCGCAGCTCGAGGGCCTCGCCGCGGGCGACCCCGCGGAGATCCTCGGCCGGACGCAGACGAACCTCGAGGCGGCGTTGAAGGGATGAGCTCCGACGTCGCCACCGCGACGAGGACGCCCACCTCCTCGCGGACGGCCCGCCCCAGCCCCCACGGGCGCCGCCAGGCCCGCGCCGGGTGGGTCTTCACCGCCCCCGCGCTGCTGCTCGTGCTGCTCTTCGTGGGGCTGCCCGTGGTCATGGCCGTGTGGGTCAGCGTCTCCGGCTGGCGGGGCCGCGGCAGCCCCTTCGCCTCGGGTGTCCCGTTCGTCGGGCTCGACAACTACCGGACGCTGCTGGCCGGCGGCGGGCTGCCGACCCAGGACCTGGGCACGGCCCTGCGCAACAACTTCTGGTACGTCGTGCTCGTCGTCCCCCTGCAGACGGTCGTGGCCCTGCTGCTCGCGGTCGCGGTCAACCGGCGGACCCTGCGCGGCCGGGGGTTCTTCCGGACGGCGTTCTACTTCCCCTCCGTCACGAGCTCCGTCGCCATCGTCGTGGTGTTCCTCTTCCTGTTCTCCGCCTCCGGGGCGGTGAACCAGGTCATCGGGGTGCTGGGGATCGACGGGCCGAACTGGTTCGCCGACCCGCGCGGCGTCCTGCACGTGCTGCTCGGCGCGCTCGGGGTGGGCGAGTCGCCCGGCGCGCTGGCCGACCACGGGTTCATCGGCATCTCCTGGTGGGAGTGGCTCGCCGGGCCGAGCGTCGCCATGAGCGCGCTGATCCTGCTGGCGGTGTTCACGACGTCGGGGACCTTCATGCTGCTGTTCCTGGCGGGCCTGCAGAACATCAGCGCCGAGGTCGAGGAGGCCGCGCTCGTCGACGGCGCCTCGTCGTTCCAGCGCCTGCGCCACGTGACGGTGCCGATGCTGCGGCCCGTGCTCTTCACGGTCCTCACCCTGGGCCTCGTCGGGACCTGGCAGGTGTTCGACCAGATCTACGCGGGCACCCAGGGCGGTCCCGCGAAGACGACGATCACGCCGGCGTACCTGTCGTACACGACGTCGTTCGTCGACCAGCGCTGGGGCCAGGGCGCCGCGATCGCGTTCATCCTGTTCGCCATCATCGTGGTGCTGACGCTCGTGCAGCGCGCCGTCCTGCGCGGGGACCGCACGTGAGCCGCACCGCGCCGGACACCGTCGCCCGCGCCGCGCCCCGTCCCTCGCCCCGCGCCACCCGCCGGCTGCCCGTGGGCGGTCTCGTCGCCCACGCGGTCCTCGTGGTGCTCGCGGTCGTGTACGTCTTCCCGTTCCTCATCCAGGTCGCCAACGCCTTCAAGACCGACGGCGACGCCACGGCGGACCCGCTGGACCTGCTGCCCCTGCCGGGGACCACGGCCGCGTTCACGACGCTGTTCACGCAGCTGGACTTCCCGCGCGCGGCGATGAACTCCGCCGTCGTGGCCGTCGCCGTGACGCTCGGCCGGGTGTTCTTCGACTGCCTCGCGGGCTACGCGCTGGCCCGGCTGCCCTTCCGCGGGCGGGGGATCGTCTTCGCGGGGTTCGTGGCCGTCATCGCCGTGCCGCCCGTCGTGCTGCTGATCCCCAAGTTCCTCGTCCTGAACCAGCTGGGCATCTACGACTCCTACGCCGGCATGATCGTCCCGCTCATGGCGGACGCCGGGGGCGTGTTCATCATGAAGAGCTTCTTCGAGTCGGTGCCCCGCAGCGTCGAGGAGGCGAGCTACCTCGACGGGGCCGGCACGTTCCGCACGTTCTGGTCGGTCGTGCTGCCGATGGCGCGCCCGGCCGTCGTCACCATCACCATCCTCAGCTTCCAGGCGTCCTGGAACGAGCTCAGCCACTTCGTCGTCTCGCGCTCGAGCCCGGACCTCGACACGCTGACGACGCTCGTGGCCACGCTGACCAGCGGCGGCGCGTTCGGCCAGGCCAACCAGTACCCCCTGAAGCTGGCCGCGGCGGCGCTCATGACGATCCCCGTCGCGGTGCTCTTCTTCGTCTTCCAGCGCCAGGTCATGGCGGGCACCGAGGGGGCCGTCAAGGAGTGAGCGCCCGCGCCGCGCCCGCGCCACGGCGCCGCGCGGCTCAGGCGAGGGCGAACGGGGCGCGCAGGCCGAGCACCACGTTGCGGTCCGTCGGCGTGCCCGAGGTCGGGGAGTCGAACCCCGACCAGGGCACGTTGCCGGCCAGCTCCCGGTGCAGGCCCGCCAGGTCCGCGGGCGAGAGCTCCGGGTCCTCGGCCGGCACGACGCGGCCCTCGTGGTCGAGCATCGTGCAGGCGACGGCGAGGAAGCCGTCGCCGGCGTCGAGCAGCTCCACGACCCGCGCCTGGCACGGCCAGTCCATGACCGCGCAGGTCGTGACCTCCCACAGCCCATCCCCGGGCGCCCCCGGGCGGGCGTGGGCGCGGACGGCGTTGGTGTGGGTGTGCCCGTTCAGCCAGAGCACCACGTTGGGGAAGCGGTGCAGCAGCGAGAGCAGCTGCGGGGCCCCGTGGGTGCCCGTGAGGGTGGTCGAGCCGTGGTGGGAGAACACGACGACGAGCCGGTCCTCGCGGCCCGTGGTGACCGTGCTGCCGTCCTCGGCCGTGAACCGCGAGGACACCTCCTCGAGGGTGGCGCGCAGCCACGCGACCTGGACCTCGTCCAGGCAGCCGTCCGCCCCGCCCGCGAGGTCGTTGGTGTCCAGCGCGACGAAGCGGACGCCGCCCGTGTCGTGGGCGTAGTAGGCGGTGCCCTCGGTGCGGTTGCGGTCGGTGAACCCGTGACCGGCAGGCCGGGCGCCCGCGGAGAAGTGCATGTCGACGAACTCGCGGCGGCCCACGGGCCGTCGCGCCAGGTCGGGCACCACCGCGAGCTGCGCGTCACCCGCCCCGAAGAACTCGTGCGCGCGGGTCGTGAAGACGTCCAGCGCCTCCTCCCGGCGCACCGACGGCCGCAGCCGCGACGGCTTGCGGTCGCCCACCATGAGAGCCGCGAGCTCGGGCGTCACGACGCCCACGCCCTGCAGGAGCGCCTCGTGGTTGCCGTAGCAGGCCAGCCACGGCACCAGCAGGCCCGAGGCGTCGAAGGCGGCCAGCGCCTGCTCGAGCAGCCGGGGCCGGTCGCCGAACCCGAAGCGCTCGCGCCACACGTCGGCACCGCCGTCGGGACGCCAGAACGCCTCGTCGGGCCAGTCGCGCGCCTGCACGCTCGCGGGCACCGCCCCGCCGGAGCCGGGGCGCACCCGGCCGCCGTCCATCAGCGCCAGCCAGTTGCGCACCTCGTTCCACTGGGCGTTGTCGATGGCGTCGCCCGTGGTGACGACCAGGTCGAGACCGCCCCCGGACACGGGGGCGCCCGAGCGCTCGTGCAGGGAGTTCAGCGTCGAGACCATGGCCTGCATCGCCCGCGCCGTGAGCGCCTCCTGCGGGCGCTGGACCGGCACCAGCTTCCGGAACAGCGGGTCGTCCACCTCGCGGTTGAAGAACTCGAAGCGCGCCGTGGAGCCGACGTCGGGCAGCTGCAGGTCGGTGACGTGGGCGAGCGTGAGCAGGGGCCGCAGCGACCCGGCCGTCAGGGCGAACCGCCGCCCCCCCTCGGGGCCGAGCAGGTCCGCCCGCACGCGGTGCGCCTCGCCCTCGGCGGCCGCGACCCGGCGGTAGGGCTGCAGCGACCCGTGGCGCAGCACCGCCCCCGGGCCGAGGCGGGCGTGGACGGTCAGACCGCCCGCACCGGGCCGCGGGTGGTGGACGCCGCTCACGCCGCGGGGACCACGACCACGGCGTCGGGGCGCAGGGTGACGCGCGCCCGGCTGCCCGCGGCGAAGAGGCCGACGTCGGAGGTGGGCAGCTGGGCCAGCGCCTGGCCGGCCGCCCCGAGGTCGACCGTGACGCGGCTGACGGCGCCGAGGAACGACGTCGCCACCACCGTGCCGACCAGCGGCCCGGTCTCGCCCGGACCCGCGACCGCGAGGCCGACGGCCTCGGGCCGCACGACGGCCAGCGCGGGCCCGGCGGGCGCCGCCGGGTCCACGAGCGGCAGCGAGACGCCGAGGACGTCGGCGCGCCCGCCCCCGACCGTGGCGGGCAGCTTGGTGCTGAGCCCCACGAACTCCGCGACGAACGACGACGACGGCCGGTGGTAGACCTCGGTGGGCGGCGCGAGCTGCTCGAGGCGCCCGGCGTTCATGACGCCCACGCGGTCGGCGATGGCCAGCGCCTCCTCCTGGTCGTGGGTCACGAAGAGCGTCGTCGTGCCCACCTCGAGCTGCACGCGGCGGATCTCGTCGCGCAGCTGGGCGCGCACCTTGGCGTCCAGCGCGGACAGCGGCTCGTCCAGCAGCAGCACGGTGGGCTGGATGGCGAGCGCGCGGGCCAGCGCGACGCGCTGCTGCTGCCCGCCCGACATCTGGTGGGCGTAGCGGCCGGCCTGCGCCGACAGCCCCACGAGCTCCAGGACCTCCCCCGCGCGCGTCCTGCGCTCGCGGTCGGAGATCCCGCGCAGGCGCAGCCCGAAGGCGACGTTCTGCAGGGCGGTCATGTGGGGGAACAGCGAGTACGCCTGGAACACCATGCCCATGCCGCGCTTGTTGGTGGGCAGGTGCGTGACGTCCTGCCCGCCCACGACGACGCGGCCGCCGTCGGCGTCCTCGAGGCCCGCGAGCAGCCGCAGCGCCGTGGTCTTGCCGCAGCCCGAGGGGCCCAGCAGGGCCACCATCTCCCCCGGGTGCAGGACGAGGTCGAGACCGTCGAGGGCGGTGACGCTGCCGTAGGTGCGGCGCAGCGACTCCAGGCGCACCTCGACCCCCGCCCGGACCCCGGTGGTGGTGGCGGTCGTGGTGGTCACGAGGAGCTCCCTCGGGTGCGGCGGCGGCTGGCCAGGGACAGCAGGAACAGGAGCAGGAACACGGCGGCGAGCGACGCCGTGGCCACGGCGTAGGCGACGCTGGAGTTCTGCTGGCTGAGGTTGTTCATCGCCACCTGGACGTTGACGTAGTTCAGCAGCGAGGCGACCGTGAACTCGCCCAGGACGAGCGCGACGGAGAGCACCGCCGCGTTGAGCAGCGCGGGCCCGATGTTGGGGACGATGACCCGCAGCAGGACCGTGCCCCAGCTCGCGCCGAGGCTCCGCGCGGCCTCGGACAGCGTCCGGACGTCGATGGCCGCGAGCCCCGCGTCGATCGTGCGGTAGCTGTAGGGCAGCACCAGGACGATGTAGGCGAAGGTCAGGGCCAGCGGCGAGGACTGGTGGGCCCGCGGCGTGAAGTAGTTGATCCACAGGTAGATCGGCGCCCAGCCCACCACGAGCACGATGGCCGGGATGGTCAGCGGGAGCAGGCAGAGGAACTCCACCAGGCGGCTCAGCTGCGGGACCCGCAGGCGGATCCACACCATCGTCGGCACCAGCAGCGCCAGCGACAGCACGGAGGTGAGGACGGCCAGCTCGAGGGAGGACAGGATCGCCCCGACCAGGTCGGGGTAGTCGACGATCTGCTGCCACCCCGCGAACGAGCGGCTGCCGCCGATGCCGCCGGCGCCGCGGGTGGAGAACTCGACCAGCGCCAGCAGCGGGACGGCGAAGAACGCCGCGAACAGCACGAGCAGGACGACCCGCAGCACCTGCCGGCGGCGGGTGGCGCGGCGGCGCAGGCCCGGCGCGGCCGGGGCCGTCGCGGCGCCGGCGACCAGCGGCGCGACGCCGGGCACGACCTCGGCGCTCACCGCAGCCACCGCGCGCTGCGGCGCTGGACGAGCGCGTACAGGGTCATGGCGACGGCCACGACGAGGATCATCCCGAGGGCGATCGCCTTGCCGGCGTTGGCCTGGCCCAGCAGCACCTCGCTCGTCAGCGCGGTGCGGATCTGCAGGGGCGCGATGATCGCGCCCTGCGAGATCAGCGCCGCGGCCGTCGCGTAGGCCGCGAAGGCGTTGGCGAACAGCAGCAGCAGCGCCCCGAGGAACGCGGGGGTCAGGAGCGGGACGGCCACGTGGCGGAAGTACTGCCACGAGCTGCCGCCCAGGGTCTCGGCCGCCTCGCGCCACTGCGGGCGCACCCCGTCCAGCGCGGGCAGGAACACCAGCACCATGAGCGGGATCTGGAAGTAGCTGTAGACCAGCACCAAGCCCGGCAGCTCGTACAGCCAGCCCGTCGACAGCCGCGGGCCGACCTGGTCCAGGGCCAGCGTGAGCAGGCCCTGGTTGCCGATCGAGGCGATGAACGCGAAGGCCAGGGTCACGCCGCCGAACTGGGCGAGGACCCCGCACACCGCGGTCGCGGCCCGGCGCAGCACGCCGTCGGGGTTCCCGGTCACCACGACCCAGGCCAGGACCGCGCCCAGGACGGCGCCGATGACCGCGCTCGCCGCCGACAGCGCGATGCTGTCGACGAAGGAGTCGAGCACCGTGCGCTGCCCCAGCACGCGGATGTTCGCGAGCGTCGGCCGGTTGGCGACGTCCGTGAAGGCCCCGACCGCGACGATGACCGTCGGGGCGAGCAGGAACAGCCCGACGTAGGCGAGGAACGGCAGGGACCCCAACCACGCGAGACGGCCACCCGTCACGCGTCGCGGGCTCACCCGATGGCTCCGGCCCAGGTGCTCGCCAGCGCGGCCTTGGCCTTCGTCGCCTGGTCCTCGGACAGGAAGACCGGCGTCCCCGTCACGGGCGGCAGCGCCGCGGCCGCGGTGGCGTCGACCGTCCCCGCCGTGGTCATGGCGTCCATGCGCACCGGGCGGGCGCCGCCCTTGAGGTAGGTGTTCTGGCCCTCGTCGGAGTAAAGGAACTCCTGCCAGAGCCGCGCGGCGGCGGGGTTCGGCGCCTGCTTGTTGATGGCCTGCGCGTAGTAGCCGCCCAGCGTGGCGTCCGCGGGCACGAACACCTTCCAGGTCGGGACCTCCTTGGCGTTGGCCGCGGCCAGGTAGTCCCAGTCGAAGACGACGGGGGTCTCCCCGCTCTTGACGGTGGCCGAGGTCGCCTGGACGGGGATGAAGTTCCCGCTGCCCTTGAGGCCCTTGAAGAACTCGACGCCCTCGCTGACGTCGTCGAGGGAGCCGCCGTTGGCCAGCGAGGCCATGACGACGCCGTTCAGCGCCGCGTTCGCCTGCGTCGGGTCGCCGTTGAGGGCCACGGAGTTCTTGAACGCGGCGGCCGTCAGGTCGGAGACGGCCTTGACCTCGGGGAACTTCGAGGAGTCGTACCCGACGGACATGTACCCGCCGTAGTCCTGCACCCACAGCCCCGAGGGCTCCTTCTGGGCGTCGGGGATGTCGGCCCAGGTGGCGGTCTTGTACGGCGCGAACAGCGACGTGTTCGCCAGGGCCACGGACATGCCGATGTCCAGCACGTCGGGGGCCCGCGAGGTGCCCTTGAGCTGGTTGACGGCGTTGATCTCGTCCTGGCTGGACCCGTCCGGCGTGGCGGAGTTCACCTTGATGCCGTACTTGGCCGAGAAGGCGGAGATCATCTCGCCGTAGTTCGCCCAGTCCGGCGGCAGGGCGATGACGTTCAGCTGGCCCTCGGCCTTGGCCGCCTTGACCAGCGCGTCCATGCCGCCCGCCTCCTCCGCGGAGGTGGCGGCGCCGGCGCTGCCGGAGCTCGAGGCCGCGGGGCTGGAGCTCGGCGGCGGGGAGCAGGCGGCGAGCAGGGCGAACGAACCCGCGCCGGCCAGGGCGGTGAGGACCTGACGACGGGAGCGGGGGGAGCTGGCGTCCACGAACGGGCCTCCTGAGCAGGGCTTCGGGACCGGACGGCCCGGGTGATCGGGACGCTATCCCTCCGGGGGGTTCCCAGGAAGCACTTCACCCAGCCGACCTCTGCTGTTAACAGGATCCGGTGCCCGCTCCCAGCGGGGCGGATCCCTCGTCGCCCGCAGCGACGAGGGCCCCGTGCGCCCCGCCTGAGCGGTCCTCAGCCGCGGAAGGCCTCCGGGCGCTCCCGCGGGGCCTCGGCGAGGGCCGCGGTGATGCCGTCGACGCCGGTCTCCGCGCCGTAGACGGGCGTGCCCGGCTGCTGGCGCCAGGAGTCGGCGAGGGTCCCGGCGTCC